>Ga0075424_100000109_pt1 | contig 50048 bp, 43 predicted proteins | sample SoiMethybrSBSTD3_FD_75301 | JGI IMG/M metagenome (GOLD analysis project Ga0075424, IMG submission 75301) | Bulk soil microbial communities from a Populus tree surrounding site in Tennessee, USA - Soil MetaG P. TD hybrid SBSTD3 | ecosystem: Environmental > Terrestrial > Soil > Tree plantation...
GGGAGCCATCCGCAGCGCGCTCCACGCTCGCCGCATCCCCACCAGCGCCCCCGCCCGTCGGAGCGTCCGGTCATGAAGGAGCATCCTCAGTACGGAACGAGGATCCCGCCGGAAGAGCTGGAATTCCTGAAACAGACTCAGGAGCGTCCGCTCCCCCGTGGGGGCCGGCCGCAAGCGCCGCCGCACCGCGGTCCGCGAGGGCGCCAGGAACGGATTCAGGATCGTCCGGGCGGCCGTGACGAGCGCCGCCGGGATCGCCCGGGACGGCCGAACCGTGTCGGAGTCTCGCGGGCCGGAGAGGGACCGCCCCGTCCCGTTCCCGCGGTCGAGGAGCCGCCGATCGGGCGGTTCCGCCGTGTCCTCGATGCCTACCGCCAGACCGCTACGCTCCTGGCCGCGCACGAGCTGGGCGTTTTCCCCGCGCTCCATCAAAGGGGCCAGACCGCCGAGGACGTCGCGCGGCGATGCGACGCGGACCCGCGTGGAATGGAACGGCTCCTGAACGCGCTCGTGGGTCTCGGGCTCCTGCACAAGCACGGGGCGACGTTCGTGCTGCCGCGCGAGATGGCGACCTACCTGGTGCCCGGCGCCGATGGGGACGCGACCGGGATGCTGGATCGGGTCGGGGACCTCTATTCGTCGTGGCGCGACCTCGCGCGCGGCGTGAAGGAGGGAGCGCCCTTGCAGACGCATTCCAGCGACGCGCTCCTGGGGGGCGACCCGGCGCAGGCCCGCGCCTACATCCGGGCCGTGCACACCAGCAGCCGCGAGGCGGCCCGGCGCGTGGTGGAGATGGCGCCGCTCCTGCCCGGCTCGACGCTGCTCGATGTCGGGGGCGGCTCCGGCATCTACGCGGCCGAATACGCGCGCGCCACGCCGGATCTCAAGGCGATCCTCTTCGATCTGCCGCCCACCATCGAAGCGGCTCACGAGATCCTGACCCGCGAGGGGATGGAAGGTCGGCTGATCTACCGCACGGGGGATTATCGAAGCGATCCGTTTCCCACCCCCGTCGACGCAGTGCTGCTTTCGAACCTGCTCCAGACGGAGAGCGAGGAGAATGGCCGCCTGATCCTCGCCAAGGCGCGCGAGGCCCTCCGCCCCGGCGGCACCATCATCGTGCACGGCCTCATGGAAGAACCCGAAGACGCGAAGCCCACGATGATGGCCATGCACTCGCTCGTCATGTACGCGCTGTTCGACTCGGGTCGCGCCTACTCCGCCGAGACCCTCACGGGCTGGCTCGCTCAGGAAGGTTTCGGCGTTCGCTTCGTGAAGCCTCTCGGGCCGCCGTTCCCCTCGAAGCTGATCCTCGCCACGCGCCTCGAGTAGCTCGTGCCGGAAATCCCGTTCCTCGAGGTCCTGGCCGAGAACCTCGCGGCCCGGATCTCGGGGCGCCGGATCGAGTCGATCCGGATCCTCCAGCCCGCGCTCTTGCAGACCGCCGCGCCGGCTCCGGAAAGCTTCCACGGGGAGTTCCTGAGCCTTCCGACCCGGATCGGAAAGTACGTGGTCCTGGAAACGGAGTCGCGGCGCGCCATCGTCCTCCATCTCATGCGCGCAGGGCGCCTCGTGGTCGGGACGGCTCCGCCGAAGAGCCTCTCGGCGCGAATCTCCTTCGACGACGGGACGCGTCTCGATCTCGTGGAGCACGGAAAGGAGAAGCGCGCACGGCTCTGGCTGGTGGAGGATCTCGGGGACGTGCCGGAGCTCCAGCGGCTGGGCCCGGATCCCTTCCGGGGGGAGCTCTCGGCGGAGCGGTTCGCGGCGGCCCTGGGGAGCGCGTCGAGGAGGCTCAAGAGCCTCCTCACGGATCAGCGCGTCATCGCCGGGATCGGGAACGGGCTCTCGGACGAGATTCTCTACGCGGCGCGGCTTTCACCCATGAGGCTCTCGGGATCGCTCTCGGCCGAGGAGACCGACGCGCTCCGCCAGGCGGTGCTCGGCGTCGTGGCCGAGCAGACGGAGAAGTTGCGCTCGAGCGCGCGAGGCAACCTTCCGCAGCGCGAGCCGCGGGAGCACTACGCGGTGCACGATCACGCGGGCGCGGCCTGTCCGAGATGCGGCGCGACCATCGCGCGCGTCTCGTACGTCGACCACGACCTCTTCTACTGCCCCGGCTGCCAGACCGGCGGGAGGCCCCTGAAAGACCGGCGCCTCTCCAGACTCCTCAAGTAGTCGCGGCCCGCGGGGGCACGCGCGAGCGGTACCAGGCCATCGAGAGCGCCCCCACGCCGAAGAGCCCCGCGAGGAATCCGACCAGATTCCCGACGATCGGGATGGCCGCGAGGATGCCGAGCACCACGAGCCCCACCAGGATCGTCCAGACGAACCCGGGGGCGGTACTGCCGGTACGCGCGAGGATGAGGGTTCCCACCGAAGCCGAGGCGATGACGTATCCCACCGCGAGCGCGAAGAGGTAGAGGACGGCGGCCCCGATCGCGATCCACCACCCGCCGAAGATCACACCCACGATGAAGAACAGGGCGATGGCGCAGGGGACGACGAGCGCGATCACGAGCCCCAGACCCAGGCTGGCCCAGGGCGATCGCTGCAGCGCCTCGACCGAGCGGCGTCCGGCCCCCACGAAGAGGGTCCAGAAGAGCGCTCCGAGGATCAGGAGCCCGATCAGTCCCCGCATCCAGCCGATCACCGGCGCCGCCGGGTCTCTCCGATGGTGGTGCCCCTGAGGGACGCGGCGCTCGACCCGGCCATGGACGACGGCGCCCTGCGATTTCTCGAGCTCGTTCCGGCTGGTGTACAGGAGATCGCCCTGGAGATCGGCGCCGTCCGCCAGATGGACCTCCTGGGCGCGCGCGTAGACCGTTCCGCCCACGGTTCCCGAGAAGGTTGTCGACCGGGACCCGACCCGGACGTCACGCGTGATACGGCCCCCGAAGCTGGTATTCCCGGCGCCCGCGAGAACGTCACGGCCCACCGTGGCCCGCGATCCCGTCGCCAGCGTGCCGCACGCCACGACGAGATCGTGCCCGATCGGGCCGTCGATGTTGATGTTGTTCCCCGCGGCCCGGATCGTACCGCCGACGCTCCCCGTGATCGTCACGTCACGCGCCGCCGCGATCACGTCGCCGGTCACGGTGCCGCTCACGATCACCGTCTGCCCGGCCGCGACGAGATCCCCGTCCACGACACCCTGGACATCGACCATGGTGCCCCCGGCGTAGAGATCGTCGTGGATCGTCTCGGCGCGCGGCAGGACGAAGGTCTTCGCGTATCGAAGGGTGGCGGCGGGCGCGTCGGGGGGCGCGGCGGCGCCCCAGGTCAGGATGAAGAGGACGGAAGCGTAGAAGGCGTTTCTCGAGATCCGGTCCATGGACGTGGCCCCCCCTGGGTCCGAAACGTGGCTGGCGCGGTACGCTACGCCGGTGCCCCGCGTCGCGCAACCTTTCGGTTGACTCGGGGGGGCGGCCTGCCGATGAGAGGTGGTACCATCCTAGCGCTTGACGCCTCGATCTCCGCGGGAGCAGAGTTCATGGATTCGGGGTTCTCGAAGGGGAGACCCAAACGGAGGATGCGGTGGCACGACGGCTCATCGGTTTCCTGACGCTTTCCCTCTTGGTGGGCGCGCAAGCAGCGCCTCCGGCGGCGAGCGTAAGGCATTGTCCGATCCGGCCCTCCACGCACGAGCTCTGCGGGAGGTGCGACGCGGCGCCGCCGCCTTCGAGTGAGGCATCCGTCTCGGCCGGATCGTGCTGCCGCTTCGGGGCCGCGAATCCCACCTCCTCGGCGCCTGGCTTGATTCCTCCGGCGCAGCGCTCCGTCGAGACAGCCTCCACGCTGGCACTGCTCCCGGGTCCCGTCCATACGGACCGCATCGCCTCGATCGGTCGCGGATGGGTCCTGCCCCTGTCTCGAAGTACCGACTCTCCGATCTCACTCCACAACACGCTCCGTCTCTAGAAGACCGCCTCCGGCCCGATCTCGCCGGAACAGGTGACGTCATGGCCGCGCGCTTCGTTTCCGCGTCGCGGCGCCTGAATCCTGATTTCCCAGGAGGTGGTCTCACCCATGTCGCTTCGTGTCTTGTCCCAAGGGACGCTGCTCGCGCTGCTGGCGTTCCCCGTCCTTCCGTTCATCGCCGCCGCCCAGACCCGGGGGGATGCGCTCGACTCGCTTGTTTCGGCCCCCTTCCTCGATGGGCCGCTCTTCGAACGGGCGGTCCTGGAGCGGAACCCGACGCTGGGCGCCTGGCGCGCCGCCTGGAAGGCGGCGGAAGCTCAGGCGGACCGCGCCGGAGCCTGGGACGACCCGATCGTCGAGGTCATGACCGCGCCCCAAAGCTGGAGCTCGAGTACCGTCGACCCGGCGACCATGGCCTCGATTTCCCAGCGTCTTCCAATCTTCGGTCAACGAGGTCTCGAGGGTCGGGCCGCCCGCGCGGGCGCTCGCGCCGTGGGTGAGGACTACCGGACCGCGCGCCTGGACATGCGGCGCGAGGCCCGGCGCGTCTACTACGACTACTACCTCGCCACGCGCCGCTTGGCGGTGAACGGTGAGCTCAAGGAGCTGCTCGGTCAGTTCCGCCGGATCGCTGTCGGCAAGTATTCCGCGGGCACCGCGGGGCTGAACGACGCGCTCCAGGCCGACGTGGAGCTCGCGATGCTCGACCATGAGCTGGTCGCCCTGGGGCGCGAGCGGCGTGTCCTCGTGGCGCGGATGAACGCCCTTCTTCGCCGCGAGCCGGGCCCCCTCCCCGAGTCGCCCGCGGCGATCGCTCTCCCCATGATTTCGACGCGCCTCGACTCGCTCCGGGCCCTCGCGCTCGCGTCACGGCCCGAGCTCCGAAGCTGGTCCGAGCGGCGCCGGGCCAAGGAGGCGGAGCGATCTCTCGCGGGCCGGAACCGCCTTCCCGACCTCACGGTGACGGCCCGGTACGACCGTTTCATGGAGGAGCGCGAGTGGCGGCCCCAGTTCGGCGTCGGACTCAACCTTCCGATCCAGCTCGGACGCTTGGGCGCCGCGGAGCGGGAGGCGCGCGCGGGCGTGGAGCAGATGGAGCTCAAACGCCAGGCGGCCGAGGCGGAGATCGGATTCCAGCTGGAATCCGCCTCCGCCGGCGTGGAGGAGACCGAGCACGAGCTCCACATCATGCGCGACCGCGTGGTTCCCGTCACGGAACGGGCCCTCCAGGGGATCCGGGCCAGCTATGAGAACAATCGCGCCGACTTCCTGGCGCTCCTGAACGCGGAGCGGGACCTCGCTCGCGCCCGCCTGGACCTCTACAGGGTGGAGGCCACCTATCTGCAAGATCTGGCCGACCTGGATCGCGCGGTGGGTCTGGATCCCGATTCGGCTTCCGGGGAGGTGAGGCGATGAGCCGCTGGTCGAAGCGGGCGCTCCTTCTTGCGATCGGCGTGGCTCTCGCGCTCGCGTTCGCATCCTGCGCCCGGAAAAGAGCCGAGACATCGTCCGTTTCGACAGCGCCCGAAGCGGGCATGAACGAGACGGGGCCGTTCCGGATCCGAGTTCGAAATCGACCCGAGACCCCCTCCGTGGGGGACAACACGCTTCTCATCACGATCCAGGACACGCTCCGTCGCCCCGTCACCGGCGCACACATCGAAACCCGGATCGTGATGCCCGCGATGGGCGCCATGCCTCGCATGGAGGGCCGCGGGGTGGTCCACGAGGCCGCCCCCGGCGAGTACGAGGCGAACTATGGTCTCGCGATGGCGGGGGAGTGGGATCTGGCGATCCGGATCAGCCACACCACGGGAGCCGCGGAGGCCGACTATCGGCTGAGCACGAGCCTCAAGGGAGCATCCTTCACCGGCGGTACGCCTCCGAGCGGTGAAGCGGCTGCGCTCTCCTCGGGTGTATCCGCGGATCAGGGCGCCGTCCGGATCGATGCGGCTCGCCGCCAGGCCATCGGCGTCAAGACGGAGCCGGTTCGCGCGAAGTCCCTCTCCGCCACCGTCCGCGCCGCGGGGCGCGTGACCTACGACGAGACGCGCCGCACCGAAGTCTCGCTGAAGTTCTCGGGATGGGTGCGCGACCTCCGTGTGGACTACACGGGAAAGCCGGTCCAGGCGGGGCAGGTCCTCTTCACCGCGTACAGTCCGGAGCTGATCGCCGCGCAGCAGGAGTATCTCACGGCGCTCGGCGTGGGGACCGGCGGCGGTCCGTCCGCCCCGGCGGATTCCGAGCTGGCCGCGGCCGCCCGGGAGCGGCTCCTGCGCTGGGACATCCGGCCGGCCCAGATCGAGGCGATCGCGCGGGCCGGACGGCCGATCGACGCGCTGCCCATCGTCGCGCCCTCGAGCGGCGTCGTGCTCGAGAAGAGCATCGTCCAGGGGAGCGCGTTCACCGCCGGTCAAGCGCTCTACAAGATCGCGCCGATCCATCCCGTCTGGGTGGTGGCCAGCGTGTATCCCTACGAGCTCCCGTTCGTGCGGACCGGCATGACCGCGACGATCCTCTCTCCCTTCCTTCCGGAGCACTCCCGCGCCGGCAAGGTCTCGACCATCGATCCGTACCTGAACCCGGAGACGCGGACCGCCCAGGTCCGCGTGGTCGTTCCCAACGCGCGCGGCGATCTCAGGCCGGACATGTTCGTGGACGTGGTGCTGAGCGCATCCCTCGGGAATCGTCTCGCCGTGCCGGAGAGCGCCGTGCTCTATGCCGGAGACCGCCGCCTGGTCTTCGTGGACCTCGGGGACGGGCGTTTCGCGCCTCGAGTCGTGACGCTCGGCGCGAAGGCGGGCGACGACTATGAGGTCGTGAGCGGGCTCCGGGCGGGGGAGATCGTCGTGACTTCGGGCAACTTCCTGATCGCGGCGGAGAGCCGGATCAAGTCCGCGGCGCAGAAATGGTAGTCGGACGATGATTCGGCGGTTGATCGCCTGGTGCGCCCGGAACCCCGTCCTGACCGTGGTGGGCGTCCTCGTCGCCGCGGGGTTCGGCCTTCGCGCCGCGCAGCGGACGCCCCTCGACGCGATCCCCGATCTCTCGGACACCCAGGTGATCGTCTCGACCGAGTGGATGGGGCGGAGTCCCGACATCGTCGAGGATCAGATCACGTATCCCATCGTCACCGCGCTGCGCGCCGTGCCGGGAGTCCAGTACGTGCGCGGTCTCAGCATGATCGGGGACTCCTTCGTGTACGTGGTCTTCAAGGACGGGGTCGATCTCTATTGGGCCAGGAGCCGCGTGCTCGAGTACCTCTCGTCCATCCAGGGTGGTCTGCCGGAAGGCGTGACCCCCAAGCTCGGGCCCGACGCGACCAGCGTGGGCTGGGTTTTCGAATACGCCCTCGTCGACACGACCGGCCGCAACGACCTCTCGCAGATACGCTCCTTCCAGGATTGGTACCTGCGCTACTGGCTCCAGAGCGTGGACGGCGTATCGGAGGTCGCCTCGGTGGGCGGCTTCGTGAAGCAGTACCAGGTGGATCTGGATCCCGACCGCCTCGAGACCTACAAGGTCTCGATCCAGGACGTGGCGGACGCGATTCGCCGCTCCAACAACGAAGTCGGCGGAAGCGTGCTCGAGATCGCCGAGCACGAGCACTTCGTCCGGGGACGGGGCTACGTCCGCTCCCTGAGCGACCTCGAGTCGGTTCCGGTCAAGCTGGGACCGGACGGGGTACCGGTCACGGTGCGCAGCCTGGGGGTGGTCCATCTGGGTCCGGAGCAGCGACGAGGGATCGCCGAGCTGAACGGCGAGGGGGAGGTGGTCGGCGGGATCGTGATCATGCGGCAGAAGCAGAACGCGCTCCATGTGATCGACGGGATCAAGAAACGGCTCGAGGAGGTGAAGCGGTCCTTCCCGCCGGGGATGAAGCTCGTCGTCACGTACGATCGCTCCGAGCTGATCCACCGCGCGGTGCGCACCCTCGGGCACGAGCTCCTTCAAGAAATGCTCATCGTCAGTCTCGTGATCGTGCTCTTTCTCTACCACTTCCGGAGCGCGCTGATCCCGATCGTGACGCTCCCGATCGCCGTCCTGCTCGCCTTCCTGCCCATGGCCGGCCAGGGCCTCACCGCGAACATCATGTCCTTGGGCGGCATCGCGGTCGCGATCGGCGCGATGGTGGACGCCTCGATCATCATGGTGGAGAACGTCCACAAGAAGCTCGAGGCGTGGGAAGCCGGCGGGCGGCGGGAGCGGCGCGAGGAGGCGATTCTCCAGGCGCTCCAGGAGGTCGGGCGGCCTGTCTTCTTCGCCCTGGTGGTGATCACCGTTTCGTTCCTGCCCATCTTCACCCTCCAGGCGACGGAGGGCCGCCTCTTCAGGCCGCTCGCCTTCACCAAGACGTACTCGATGGCCTTCGCGGCGCTCCTCGCCGTCACGCTGACGCCCGCGCTCGCGGCCTGGCTCGTCCGCGGCAGGATCCGCCCCGAGCACGACCACCCCATCTCGCGCCGGATGATCGGGTCCTACGCGCCCGTCGTCCGGTTCGCCGTGCGGCGTCGTCGCTGGGTGGTCCTCGTCGCGGTGCTCCTCCTGCTCTCCGCGGTTCCGGTCTTCCTCCGGTTGGGGAGCGAATTCATGCCTCCGCTGAACGAGGGGACGATCCTCTACATGCCGACCGCCCCGCCGGGGATCTCGGAGACCGAGGCGGTCTCGGTCCTCCAGCAGATGGACCGCAAGCTGAGGGCGGTTCCCGAGGTCGCCACCGTGTTCGGCAAGATGGGGCGCGCGCGCTCGGCGACCGATCCGGCGCCGCTGTCCATGACGGAGACCGTGGTCACGCTGAAGCCCGAGTCGCAGTGGCGAACGGGCATGACGTGGGAGGGCCTGATCGCGGACATGAACGATCGGATGCGCTTCCCCGGAATGCCCAACATCTGGTGGATGCCGATCCAGACCCGGAACGAGATGCTCGCCACCGGAGTTCGAAGCGCGGTCGGGGTGAAGGTGTACGGGCCCGACCTGGCGACCATCGAGAACGTGGGAATCCGGATCGAGGACGCGCTGCGGGACGTGCGGGGGACGCGAAGCGCCTTCGCCGACCGCCTCACCGGGGGCTATTTCCTGGACTTCGACATCAACCGGGCCGAGGCGGCGCGATACGGCCTCACCGTGGGCCAGATCCAGGACGTCATCGAGTCCGCGATCGGGGGGCTTCCGGTGTCCCAGACCGTCGAGGGGCGCGAGCGATACGCGATCAGCCTGCGCTACGCGCGGCAATTCCGGGAGGACCCGGAGGCGTTGAAGCGCGTGCTCGTGCCGACCCCGTCGGGCACGCCCGTGCCGCTGGCTCAGGTGGCAACCCTCGAGTTCCGCACCGGGCCCCCGATGATCCAGGAGGAAGACGGCCAGCTGGTGGGTCTCGTCTCGGTGGACGTCGCGGGTCGCGCGCTCGCGGACTACGTGTCGGACGCCAAGCGCGCCGTGACGGCCGCGGTCGCCCTCCCTCCCGGATACCGCATCGACTGGACGGGGCAGTTCAAGTACTACGAGCGCGCGAAGGCGCGTCTTACGTTCGTCGTGCCGGTCACGCTCCTTCTCGTGTTCGGGCTCCTGTACTTCAGCACGCGCTCGGTCACCGAGGCCGGCATCGTGATGCTGGCGGTGCCGTTCTCGCTGGTGGGCGCGGTGTGGCTCCTCTGGCTCCTCGGCTATCACCTGAGCGTGGCGGTCTGGGTCGGAATGATCGCGCTCGCCGGGCTTGACGCGGAAACCGGAGTCGTGATGCTTCTCTACCTGAAGCTGTCGTATCAGGACCGCCGGGCGCGTGGCATCCTTCGCGACCGGTCGGATCTGACGGATGCGATCGTGGAGGGCGCGGCGCACCGCATCCGGCCGAAGATGATGACGGTGTGCGCGATCCTGTTCGGGCTCCTGCCCATCCTGCTCGGTCAGGGAAGCGGCGCCGACGTCATGAAGCGAATCGCCGCGCCCATGGTGGGCGGCGTGGTCACGTCTTTTGTTTTGGAGCTGGTCGTCTATCCCGCGATCTTCGCGTGGTGGAAGGGCCGAAACCTGCCCGAGAGAGCGCAAGACGGAGGAGACAGATGCTGACGAGAATGATCCTGGCGGGACTCCTGGTGGCGGGAGCGGGTTGCGCGAATCGGGCCAAACAGGACATGGGAGGACCGGCGCGTTTCGACGTGGCCGTGACGGAGACCGGTTTCACCCCCGCGACCGTGACGGTGCCCGCGGGCAAGCCGGTCACGCTCGTCGTGACCCGGAAGACCGACGCCACCTGCGCGAAGGAGATCGTGTTCCCGGAGCAGAACATCCGGAAGCCCCTTCCCCTGAACCAGGCCGTGGAGATCTCGCTGCCCGCCTCGCCGAAGCGCGAGATCGCCTACAAATGTGGCATGGACATGCTCTCGGGCAAGGTGGTGGTGCAGTAAGCTCGCATTCTCGGAGGGGCGCGATGCTCCGTTCTGGAACTCTGTGGATTCGAGTCGCGGCCATCTTCAGCCTTGGTCTGGCCACGCCCGCCCACGCACAGCATCACCCCATGACGATGCCCGCGGATTCCACGGCCCAGCGGACGCATGAGGGAGCGCACATGTACGGAAGCGTGCAGATGCATGAAGGCATGCACAGGCATGAGCCCATGGCGATCCGCGGAATGTACGGGCCGTACCCCATGACGCGCGAGGCCTCGGGGACTTCGTGGCAGCCCGACCTGGCCCCGCACCGTGGCCTCCACTCGATGCGCGGCTCGTGGGCGCTCATGCTGCATGGGATGGCCGATGTGGCCTACGACCACCAGGGGGGAAACCGAGGCGACGAGAGGCTCTTCAGCGGCAACATGCTCATGGGGATGGCACAGCGCGATCTCGGTCCGGGACACCTGGGGCTGCGGGCGATGATCTCCGCGGAGCCGGTCACGATCGACAAGACCGGCTACCCTCTGCTCCTCCAGACGGGGGAAACCGCGAACGGAAGAACGCATTTGATCGATCGGCAACACCCTCACGATCTCTTCATGGAGCTTGCGGGCGCGTACAGCATCTCGAGGGGGAAGCGGTCTCTGTTCTTGTACGGCGGGCTTCCCGGCGAGCCCGCGCTCGGGCCTCCCGCCTTCATGCATCGGTTCTCGGCGATGGCGATTCCCCAGGCCCCGGTGACCCACCACTGGCTCGACTCCTCGCACATCACGTTCGGGGTCGTGACCGCCGGGGCGGTTCTCGACCGGGTGAAGCTGGAAGCGTCCGCCTTCCGTGGCCGGGAGCCCGATCAGAACCGGTTCGACATCGAATCCCCCAAGCTCGATTCTCATGCCTTCCGCCTCTCCTGGAATCCATCCGGGGCCTGGGCGCTTCAAATCAGCCGTGGCCGGCTGAAGAGCCCCGAGCAGCTGGAGCCCGGGACCGACGTGGATCGCACGACGGCGTCGGCGATCTACGCCCGAGCCTGGCGGACGGGGCACTGGGAAACCACGATGGCGTGGGGCCAGAACCGGAATCGCCCCGGGGCGACCCTCGACGCCTGGACGGCGGAGTCCGCGGTGCAGCTGAGGGGCAAGCACACGGTGTTCGCGCGCCTGGAACGGGCGAAGAAGGACGAGCTCTTTCCGGAGGGGGATCCGCATCAGGGCCAGATCTACGGCGTAGGATCGATGCTCGCGGGCTACCGGTGGGACTTCGTGCGCTGCCCGCATGGATCCATCGGGCTCGGCGCGCTCGGAAGCATCTCCTCGGTGCCCGCCACGATCCGAGACGTGTACGGACCGGATCCGGCGTCCTTCATGGTGTTCACCCATGCCGAGCTGCGATGACCGGATGACGACCCTCGAGATGGACAAGCCCGGGTTGAGGAGGCAGGGCGCCACGCTCTACACGTGCCCCATGCACCCACAGATCGTTCGGGACCGGCCGGGGAGCTGTCCGATCTGCGGCATGGCCCTCGAGCCTCGGATCGCGACCGGAGAAGAGAACCCCGAGCTGCGCGACATGTCGCGGCGATTCCGGGCTTCGACGGCCCTCACCGCCCCTCTGATCGTCCTCGCGATGGCGCATCTGATTCCCGGCGACCCCATGGCCCGCCTGCTCCCGATGCGCGCGCGCACCCTTCTGGAGCTCGCGCTCGCGACCCCGGTCTGCGTCTGGGGCGCCTGGCCTTTCTACGAGCGGGCAGTCGCTTCGGTGCGGAATCGAAGCCTCAACATGTTCACCTTGATCGGGCTGGGCGTCTTCACGGCCTACGCCTACAGCCTGATCGCGGCGCTTCTCCCGGAGATCTTCCCGGCCGGATTCCGCGACAGCGCCGGGGAGGTCGGCGTCTACTTCGAAGCGGCCGCGGCCATCGTCACCCTGGTGCTCCTGGGGCAGGTGCTCGAGCTCCGGGCGCGCGACCGGACCGGCCAGGCCATCCGAAAGCTCCTGGACCTCGCGCCCCTGACGGCGCGGCGGCTCGCGGACGGAGGGAAGGAGGCCGACATCCCGCTCGAAGATGTCCGCCCGGGGGACCTCCTCAGGGTGCGTCCGGGCGAAAGAATCCCGACCGACAGCGTCGTCCTCGAGGGCCGAAGCTCGGTCGACGAATCCATGGTCAGCGGAGAGCCGATCCCGGTCGGGAAGAGCGCCGGCGACAAGGTCGTGGGCGCGACCGTGAACGGCACGGGCACGCTCGTGATCCGCGCCGAGAAGGTGGGAGCCGACACGCTCCTCGCGCGCATCGTGGCCATGGTGGCCGAAGCGCAGCGAAGCCGCGCCCCCATCCAGCGTCTTGCGGACATCGTGTCGGGGTATTTCGTCCCGATCGTCGTGGCCGTCGCGGCGATCACCTTCGTCGTCTGGAGCCTCGTCGGTCCCGAGCCGAGGCTCGCGCACGCCCTGGTCAACGCGGTGGCGGTTCTGATCATCGCCTGTCCCTGCGCGCTGGGCCTCGCGACCCCGATGACGATCATGGTGGCGACCGGCAAGGCGGCGGGCCTCGGTATCCTCTTCCGGAACGCCGAGGCGATCGAGACGATGCGACAGGTGGACACGCTGGTCGTGGACAAGACCGGCACACTGACGGAGGGGAAGCCCCGGCTCCAGTCCGTCCTCGTGGGAGAAGGATTCGACGAGCGCGCCCTGCTCTCGGTCGCGGCTGGACTGGAGCGCTCGAGCGAACATCCCCTCGCGGCCGCCGTCGTGCAGGGAGCGGAAGCGCGTGGAGCAACGCCCGCACGCGTCGAGGGGTTCGCCAGCCTGACGGGCAAAGGAGTGCGGGGGAAGGTCGAGGGCCGGGACGCGGCGCTCGGGAACAAGGCCCTGCTGGAGGAGCTCCGGATCGACCCGGGACCGTGGGCCGCGAAGGCCGAAGCGCTCCGCGGCGAAGGCCAGACGGCGGTCTTCCTGATCCTCGAGGATCGGGTCGCGGGCGTGCTCGGCGTCGCCGATCCGATCCGGTCGAGCAGCGCCGACGCGGTCCGCGCGCTCCGCGAAGAGAACGTCCGCATCGTCATGCTCACCGGAGATCACCGCTCCACCGCGGAGGCGGTCGCGCGCAGGCTTGGCATCGACGACGTGATCGCGGAGGTCCTCCCGGACCAGAAGGTCGAGGTCGTGAAGAGGCTCCAGTCGGAAGGGAAGTTCGTCGCGATGGCCGGGGATGGGATCAACGACGCCCCCGCGCTCGCCCAGGCCCAGGTCGGAATCGCGATGGGGACGGGGACCGACGTGGCCATGGAGAGCGCGGCGGTGACTCTGGTGAGGGGGGATCTGCGCGGCATCGCTCGGGCCCGGAGGCTCTCGCGCAGCGCCATGGCGAACATCCGGCAGAATCTCTTCTTCGCCTTCGCCTACAACGCCCTCGGAGTTCCCATCGCCGCCGGCGCGCTCTATCCAGCCTTCGGGCTCCTTCTCTCCCCGATCCTCGCGGCCGCCGCGATGAGCTTCAGCTCGGTGTCCGTGATCGGGAACGCGCTGAGACTCCGGCGGGCCCGGGTCTAGAGCGCCTTCACCGCCTGGATCAGCTTGGCCACGGAGTCCTTCGCGTCCCCGAAGAGCATCATCGCCTTGGGATCGTAGAAGAGCTCGTTCTCGATCCCGGCGAATCCCGGCTTCATGCTCCGCTTCGAGATGATGACGTGCTGGGCCTTGTCCGCGTCCAGGATGGGCATGCCGTAGATCGGGCTTCCGGTGTCGTTCCGCGCCGCCGGATTCACCACGTCGTTCGCGCCGATCACGAGGGCCACGTCGGCGCTGTCGAACTCGGGGTTGATGGCGTCCAGGTCGTAGAGCTCGGTATACGGAACGTTCGCCTCCGCCAGGAGCACGTTCATGTGCCCGGGCATCCGGCCCGCGACGGGATGGATCGCGTACTTCACCTCGACGCCCCGGGATTTCAGCAGGTCCGCGAGCTCGCGGACCCCGTGCTGGGCCTGGGCGACCGCCAGCCCGTAGCCCGGTATGATGATGACCTTGCGCGCGTAGGCGAGCATCGTGGCCGCGTCCTCGATCGAGACGTCCCGCACCGCCTTCCCGGCGAGCCCCGCCGCGCCCGCGGCCGCTCCCGCCGGCCCGGCCACCTTCGCGGTCGCGCCGAACGCCCCGAAGAGCACGTTGGTGATCGGTCGGTTCATGGCGCGGCACATGAGGTAGGTCAGGAGCGTTCCCGAAGCGCCGACCAGGGTGCCGCTGATGATCAGCACGTAGTTGTGGAGCGAGAACCCGGTCGCGGCGGTGGCGAGACCGGTGAAGGAGTTGAGGAGCGAGATCACCACCGGCATGTCGCCGCCCCCGATCGGGATCACGAAGAGAATCCCGAAGAGGAGCGAGGCCCCCGCGAACCAGGCGTAGACCATGGGGCTCGGGGATCCCTGGGCGACGAGCCAGCCCGACACCGCGAGGATCCCCATGAAGAGAAGGAGATTGATCGGCTTCTGCAGCGGATAGGTCACCGCGCGCTCGGTCACGAGCCCCTGGAGCTTCCCGAACGCGACGATGCTGCCCGTGAAGGAGATCGCGCCGATCAGGGCGCCCAGGAGGATCGTCACTTGGGCGACGGGAGGGACCGGGAGTCCCGCGCGAGCGAAGGCCAGGTACTCGAGGCTCGAGACGATGGCCGCGGCGCCGCCCCCCGAGCCGTTGAAGAGGGCGACCATCTGCGGCATCGCGGTCATGGCGACGCGCCTGGCCGCGACGGCGCCGATCAAGCCCCCGACCAGGATCCCCGCCAGGATGGTGCCGTAGCTCACGATCTGGCGGTCGAGGAGCGTGACCACGATCGCGAGGAGCATCCCCACCGAGGCGAGCGTGTTGCCCTGGCGCGCCGACTTCGGGGAGCTGAGCCGCTTGATGCCGATGATGAAGAGGACCGACGCGACGAGATAGGCGGCGCGGACCAGATTCGCCGAGAGGTGCGGGAAGCTCACGAGCCGCGCGTGTCCCGAGGCTTGCCGGCGAACATCTGGAGCATGCGGTCGGTGACCAGGAACCCGCCCACGACGTTGATCGCGCCGAGCACGACCGCCAGGAAACCCAGCGCGGTCACGAACGGCCCCTCCGGCGTCCCCGCGACGAGCATGGCCCCGACGAGCACGATCCCATGGATCGCGTTCGTGCCCGACATGAGGGGCGTGTGGAGGATGACCGGTACCTTGGAGATGATCTCGTAGCCGACGAAGATCGCGAGGATGAAGATCGTGAGGTCGGTGAGCAGCTGCTCGAGCACGAGGGCTCCTTATCCGGCGGCCGCGGCCGCGGCGCCTTCCGCGCGCTGCCGCGTCGCGGCGTGGACGATCTCGCCGTCGCGCGTCACGCAGGTCGCGCTCGTGATCTCGTCCGACCAGTCGAAGTGAAGCTTCCCCTCCTTCGTAAGGTGGAGGAGGAACGCCGTGATGTTCCGCGAGTACATCTGCGTCGCGTGAATCGGCACCGTGCTGGCGAGTCGGACAGGGCCGTGAATCGTCACGTCATGGCGAACCACCGTCCCGCCGGGCTGGGTCAGCTCGCAATTCCCGCCCATGTCCGCGGCCAGGTCCACGATCACGGAGCCCGGTTTCATCCGTGCCACGACGTCGGCGGGGATGAGGCGCGGCGCCGGCAGGCCCGGAACGCGCGCGGTGGTAATGAGGACGTCGGCGTGCGTGGCCCGCTCGTGGAGGATCCGCATCCCTTCTTTCTGCGCCTCGGCGGAAAGCGGCTTGGCGTATCCCTGCGCGTCCTGCGCTTCGCTTTCCTCGAGTTTCGGACCGACGAAGGTCGCGCCCAGGCTCTCCACCTCTTCCCGCACGGCGGGTCGCACGTCGTACGCCTCGACCACGGCGCCCAGACGGCGTGCCGTGGCGATGGCCTGGAGGCCCGCGACGCCCGCGCCCACGATCAGGACGCGCGACGGCGGGAGGGTACCCGCGGCCGTGACGAGCATGGGGAAGAAACGGGGAAGGGTGTCCGCGGCCATCAGGACCGCCTTGTAGCCCGCGACCGTGCTCATGGAAGAAAGGGCGTCCATGCGCTGCGCCCGCGTCGAGCGCGGCATCATGTCCATGCTGAAGCTCACGACGCGCCGTGTGGCGAGCATCCGCACGACGTCCACGTGGCTCAGGGGACGGAGCATGCAGATCAGGGTCGCCCCCTCGTTCAGGAGATCGGCCTCGTGCGACCCGAGGGCCGTGTCGAGGAGGGGCGGCTGGATCTTGAGCACCGCGTCGGACCGGGGCCAGAGCTCCCGGGGGCCCGGCACGATGACGGCGCCGGCATCCTCGTACGCGCGATCCTCGAGGTAGGCGTGGGCGCCGGCGCCGGTCTCCACCAGCACCTCGTGCCCCGCCGCCTGGATCTGGCGCACGGAATCGGGCGTGACCGCCACGCGGCGCTCGTTCGGGCCGATCTCCTTCGCGACTCCGATCTTCACCCTTCGCGGCTCCTGGAATGGACCCGATCGAATCGATTACGATGCTTCTCGAGGACGGACGGAAGCCGGAATCCTACCAAAAGAAGGAGAGTCTTGTGAAACGATTCCCAAGCAAGCGACGCGCGAAGCGAACCGCCGTGACGCCCGCGATGCGAGCCTACATCCGGAAGACCGAGGGCTTCCGCGCCGGACGCGAGCCGATCGCGCTGATGAAGGCGGCGCCCGCCAAGTTCGCGCGAGCCGTGGCGAGGCTGAGTGCGAGCCAGATGCGCCGCCGGCCCGCGCCGGGGAAGTGGAGCATCATCGAGATCCTGGGCCACCTGAACGACACCGAGGTCGTGTACGGATACCGCTACCGGATGGCCCTCGCGGAATCCGGATCGCCCATCCAGGGCTACGACCAGGCGCGGTGGGTGGATCACCTTCGGCACCGTCGCGGGAACGCGAGGCGACTGCTCGCGCAGATCCGGGTGGCGCGCGAGTCGAACCTCGAGATGCTGGCGCAGGTGCCGCGCCGCGCGTGGGCGCGGCGGTATGGGATGCACTCGGAGCGGGGACGGGAAACCGTGCTCCAGACGGTCCAGCTGATCGCGGGGCACGACCTGAACCACCTGAGCCAGATCCGGGCGATCCGGAAGAAGTTCGACTGGTAGGGAAAGCTAGACCGCCGAGCGCACGCCCCGGGTCGCGTCCACGAACGCCCGCAGGAGCCGGCGCGTGGTATCGGAGGCTTCGAGCCGCTCGGGGTGCCAGTGCACGCCGAGGAAGAACGGATGGTCCGCGCGCTCGATGGCCTCGACGAGACCGTCCGGATGGCTCCGCGCGGAGATTCGGAACCCCGGCGCCACGTCTCCGATGCCCTGATGGTGATAGGAATTCACCGTGGCCGACTCCACGCCGAGCGCGCGCGCGAGCACCGTCCCCGGCTCGATCCGGATCGAGTGCTCGGCCCCGTCCCGGTGCTCCAGAGCCCCCGGGACGTCATCGGGGATGTGCTGCAGGAGGCTGCCCCCGAACGCCACGTTCAGGCTCTGCGCGCCCAGGCAGATCCCCAGAACGGGCATGCCGCGGTCCTTGGCCTCGCGCGCGTACGCGAAGTCGGATTCGGTCCGCTCGCGGGGCGCGATCATGTCCGGGTGCCGGGCCGCCTGCCCGTAGTGGCCGGGATCGATGTCCGCGCCGCCGGTCAGCATCAGCCCCTCCACCCGCTCCAGCACCTCGCGCGCTTCCTGGCGATTTCCCACGAGCGGCAGGAGGACCGGGATGGCTCCGCTGCCCGAGACGATCGCCGCGTAGTTCGGATGGAGGAAGTACCCGTTCCGCCCCCCTACTTCCTTGAAGTTCGGACAGATTCCGACCAGCGGCTTCGACATGCCTCAGTATCCTCGCGTGAGATCGACGCGGTTCAGGAGCGGCCGCCCGGCCAGGTCCCGGCGCAGGTTCTCGCGGAAGAGCGCCATGGCGCGGAGCCAGAACCCGGTGGAGTTCCCGGAGACGTGCGGGGTCAGGATCACGTTCTCTAAGCTATAGAGTTCGCTCTCCGGGGGCAAGGGCTCGGTCTCGAAGACGTCGAGCGCGGCGCCCCCTACCTGTCCCTCGCGGAGCGCCTCGATCAGGTCGCGCTCGCGAACGATCTTCCCGCGCGCGACGTTCACGAGCCAGGCCCCGCGCTTCATGCTTCGCAACGCCGGCGCGTCGAAGGCGCCCTCGGTCTCCGGGGTCAGAGCCGCCGCGATCACGACCACGTCCGCCTCGGAGAGCATCCTCGGAAGATCGCCTGGTCCCATCACGCGGTCGAGCCAGGGCTCGTCGGCCGGCAGGTCGAGCGCCTTCAGGAGCTCCGGATCCCACCCGGGCGCGTCCGGGCGCCGCCGGACCGCGATCACCCGCATGCCGCACGCGATCGCCCGCCGCGCGATCTCGCGCCCGATCGCCCCGTAGCCGAAAAGACCGAGGGTCCGGCCGCGGAGCTCCACCGGCCGCCCCGAACCGATCCACCAGCGCTCCCGATCCAGGCGGCCCCGGAGCTGGTCCCGGATCGCCCCGCGGAAATCGCGCGCGAGGGCGACGAGCATTCCGAGCGTGTGCTCCGCGATGGGAGTGGCGTGCACGCCGCGCGAGTTCGTGAGCGTGAGGCCGCGCTGGACGACGCTCGGGGTGAGGTAGGCGCCGATGCCGGCGGCCGGGGCGTGGATCCAGCGCAGCCGCGTTCCCCGGGCCACCGCCTTCTCGCCCGGAGCCCAGGAAAAGAGGATCTCGGCGCTCGGGATCCTCTCCGCGAGGCCGTCCTTCGAATCCGCGCGCTCGATATCGAGGTCGGGGAACTCCCGGGAGAGACGCTCCACCTCCGCGTCGGGAATCCTCCACGCGTCGGTCTCGTGGAAGAGCCCGAGCAAGAGACGCCGCACGCGCGTTTCGCCGGGCTAGAGCGTCGGTCCCGAGTCGTGGAGCAGCATGCGCCGGAGCAGCGTCACCGGCAGGGCGCCCTGCGACAGGATGCGCGCGTGGAACGCCGCGAGATCGAAGGCCGGGCCTTCCGCCTTGGCGACGTCCTCGCGCAGCTTTCGAATCTGGAGGGCGCCGAGCGTGTACACGATGTAGGTCGGATCGAAGGCCGCGCGGTACGCTTCACGCTCCGCGTTGGCCTTCTCCATGTGGGCGTGGTCCATGAAGAGCTGGACCGCGTCCTCCAGGCTCATCCCCTGGGTGTGGACGCGAAGCCCGACCTGGAACCGGCACGCCCGGACCAGCGCCCAGCGCAGCATCCCGAACTCCGCGCGTGGATCGTCCTTCTTGTAGCCGTGATCGATGAGCGCCTGCTCGCAGTAGAGGGCCCATCCCTCGGCGAAGCTGCCGCATCCCATGATCTGGCGCACGAGGCTCGGGGCCCGCTTCGCCCAGAGGAAGTTCACGTAGTGCCCCGGATAGGCCTCGTGGATCGAGGTCGAAGGGAGCATCCAGCGGCTGTAGCCCTGGAGATGCTGGTCCACGCGGGCGGAATCCCAGTCCGCCTTCGGCATCGTGATGTTGTAGTAGGCCTCGTTCGCCTTCGTCTCGAACGGCCCCGGCGAGTCCAGGCTCGCGAAGGAGCGGCTGGCCTCGAAGGAGGGCGTCGGGCGCACGATGCATCGCACCTCGGAGGGCACGTCCACGAACCGGGACGAGATGCAGTAGGAGCGGATGTCGTCGAGCAGGCTGGTCGTGTAGGGGATCAGCTCCGCCGCCGACGGGTGATCGGCACGCATCCGCTGGAGCAGCTCTTCCGGGGTGGCCTTGGGATCGATCCGTTTCGCGCAGTCGGCGTAGCGTGCCTCCAGGCGCGCGAGCTCGTCCTGACCGACGCGGAGCAGGGAGTCGAGCGGAACGTCGACCATCTCGTCGTAGTGGAGCTTCTTCCGGTACCGCCCCGGCCCCAGCACGAAGGAGCCCTTCGAGCGGGGGACGAGGTCCTTCTTGATCCACGCGATGAAGTCGCGGGTCGCGTCCTCCGCGCTCTTCTTGGCCCCGTTGTAGCGGCTCCAGAGCGCGGAGTCCTTCACGGCCCCGAATGCGCCCGGCACCTCGTGCTCGAGGAAATCGATCGTGCCCTCGAAATCCTCGCCGGCGAAAGTCGCGAAGAGCGCGGGCGGATTCTTGAGATTCTGCTTCCCCTGCGCGAGCAGCCGCGGCACCTGACGGAGGCGCGCGGTGACGTGCCGCAACCGCTCCTCGGGGGGCGCGAAGTCGCGCGCCACGAGGGGAAAGATGGCCCCGGCGTAGTTGTAGGCGCTGGGGTCGTTCTCCCAGCGCCGGATTTCGGTCAGGTCGAAGAGGCGTCCCCCGACCTGGCTCACGAAGAAGTCGTAGTCGATGCGCGCGGAGTCGCTCAGCTGGGCCACGCGGATCGCCTTGGCCTTGACCAGGGTGGCGCGGGTCCTCTGGATCTCCGCGTCGATCGCGGTCCGGGAGCGATTCTCCAGCTTGTCGTCGTACGCATGGATGCCCCACGTCGTCGCGAATCCGGGATCGAAGGCGAAGGTGCCGCGGGCGTAGGCGCTCACGAGAGCGGAAAAGGCTCTCTCGGTGGCGTTGCCGGTCGAGACCGGCGCCAGAGGATCCTTCGCGCGCGAGAGCTCCTGGGCGGCGGAGGTGACGGAGCCAAGGGTCGCGAGTGAAACAAGGGACAGCAGAAGAACGATGCGGGTCATCGGGAAGCTCCTCCTCCTCGGGCGTTGGGGTCGGCCACGGTATCACGCCCGCGTCCGAAAATCATCTGCGCGCCCACGAGGAGGAGGAAGATCGCGAAGAGCCGCGTCAGGTCGCGATCGTGGATGAGATGCGCGAGGAAGGCGCCGAGCAGGGCCCCGAGCGCGCCTCCGACCATGAGTCCGGGCAGGATGGAACGCATCACGTGTCCGTGGCGCGCGTGGCTGATCCCCCCGACGATCCCGGTCGGCAGGATCATGAGAAGCGAAACCCCCTGCGCGAGGTGCTGCGGGTATCCTTCTCCGAGGACCAGGATCGGCACGAGGATGGTGCCGCCTCCGACGCCGAGGAGTCCGCCCAGGACCCCCACCACGAGCCCCAGGGCCATGTTCGAGGGCATGGGCCACGGGTGCGGCAGCCCCGCCGGAGCCGGCGTCGCCACCAGAATCCGGACCCCCGTCACGAGGACCAGCATTCCGAACGCCTGCCGGAGACGCCGGGCGGTCATCCTCCTGGCGAGCGCGGCGCCCAGGAGGACACCGGGCACGGCTCCCACGGCCAGGCAGAGGGCGAGCGGGAGGTCGAGGCTTCCGGCGTGATAGTAGAGGACCGCCGCCACCGCCGCGGTCACCGTCACGAAGGCCAGGGAGGTGCCCTGGGCCTCGTGCTGACCGGCATGGAGCACGTGAACCAGGAGGGGCACGAGGACGATGCCGCCCCCCACGCCCATCAGGCCGCCCAGGGCGCCGGCCGCCACGCCGAAGAGGATGGGGAGCGCGCTCGTCCGCATGGAAGCGCGCACGGTATCACACGTTGTGCTCGCGCGCGTTGACAATGCGAGGTGCGGATCGGTACCCTGACGCGAAGCCTTTCCGGCTATGGTCAATCTACCGCCAATCAAGCCCTCACGCCTCCTCTGGACGCTCCTCTTCCTGGGGGCGCTCTTGGTGCTCGTCAACGGGACGGTCATCTACGCGATCCAGACGGCTCATCATTTCCTGGACGAGGAGCTGGGGAAGCGCTTCGAGGCGACCGCGCACACGGCCGCGCTCCTGATCCAGCCCGATCAGCTGGACGCCCTCTTCCCGGCGAGCGCGGACTCCCTGCGCGCCGACGTCGAGGCGACCATGGACGCGGTCGAGGCCGCGGACGCGGTGCGCGAGCGCTGGAGAAGGCTGGCCGACGGAGCGGGCGCGTCGAACATCCTGCTCCTCGATCCGGACCACAAGGTGGTCCTGGCGATCCGCGAGTCCACCTCGCAGCGGGTGGATCGCGCGACGCTCGACGAGGCGGCCTTCACCCGCGCCATGATCGGCGAGGCGGCGCACTCCCGCCTCTTCGAGGAGGGAGCCAACTACCTGAAGGCGGGGTACGCTCCCGTGATGCAGTACGACGGCCGCATCGTGGGAGCGGTCGTCGTGGAGGGGGGCTCCGGGTCGTTCCGTCCGCTGGTGCAGGTCCGGGCGTCCCTCTACGGCGCTGCCTTCCTGGCCTCGATCCTGGTGGTGCTGGTGGGGCTGGGGTACGTTCGCCTGCAGGCGCAGCTGGCTCGAATCGAGGAGCGGATGAATCACGCCGATCTTCTCGCGACCGTGGGCCAGGTGGCGGCCGGAGTCGCGCATGAGATCCGGAATCCGCTGGCGGTGCTCCGGGGCGTCTCGTCCCGCCTCCAGAAGCTGGAGCACCTTCCCGTGCCGGAGCGAAAGGAGCTGCTCGGCATGGTGGACGAGGAAGTGCATCGGATGGGGGACGTGGTCCAGAACTTCCTCGACCTCTCGCGCCGACCGGAATCGGAGGCGAGCAAGTTCCCGCTCCGGCCGGTGCTCGAGCGGACGATGGAGATCCTGCGCGTCGAGCTCTCCCGGTGCCGGGTGAAGTCCTCGATACGCTGGGAGGCCGAGGACGGGGTCGAGATCCGCGGGATCCCCCAGGCGATGCACCATCTCTTCCTGAACCTGGCTCTGAACGCGCGCGACGCCATGCCGGAGGGCGGGGACCTGACCATTCTCGTGCAGGAACGGAAATCGGAACTGCGGATATACTTCCAGGACAGCGGCCCCGGGATCCCCCGGCCGCTCCGCTCGAAGATCTTCGAGCCGTTCTTCACGACCCGGGCCCAGGGCACCGGCCTGGGGCTCGCGTTCGTGGAGCGGATCGTGAGCGAGCACGGGGGTACCATCACCGTCGGCTCGTCGCCGAGCGGCGGGGCTCAGTTCCAGATCCAACTACCCATCGAGGCCTGACCGAATGAGCGACCGGATCCTGATCGCCGAAGACAACAAGAACCTCTGCCGTATCCTCGAGAGCGCGCTGAGCGAGGCGGGCTACGAGGTGGTCGTCGCGCTCGGAGGGGACGCGGCGGTCCACGAGATCAAAGCCCACCCCTTCGACCTCGTCATCTCCGACATGCGCATGCCGGGAGCTTCCGGCTCGGTCGTGTTCCAGGAAGCCCGCGCCCAGAGCTATCAGCCGGACGTCATCCTCATGACCGCGTTCGGGGACACGCGCGAGGCGGTCCGCCTCATGCGCGACGGCGCCGCCGACTACATCCTCAAGGATTTCGATCCCGAAGAGCTGGTGACGCGCGTCGGCCAGGTGCTGGAGCGTCGGCGGCTCAAGCAGGAGTCGACGATCCTGAAAGGACGGATCGAGATCCAGAAGGAGCAGATCGGTCTCCATCATTTCGACAGCATCGTGGGGGTGAGCCGCGCGATGCGCGACGCGCTGGGCCTGGCGGAGCGGGTGGCCCGCACCGACGCGAACGTGCTCCTCCTCGGGGAGAGCGGCACCGGCAAGGAGGTCTTCGCGCAGGCGATCCACGCGGCGAGCAAGCGCGCCGAGGCTCCCTTCGTTCCTGTGAATTGCGGCGCTCTGCCCGAGACCCTCCTCGAGTCAGAGCTCTTCGGGCACGAGCGGGGCGCGTTCACGGGCGCGATCCGCACCAAGCCGGGACGGTTCGAATACGCCGAAGGCGGGACGGTGTTCCTGGACGAGATCGGAGAGGTGCCGCAGAGCATCCAGGTGAAGCTCCTCCGCGTGCTGCAAGATCGAACCTACGTGCGCGTGGGCGGGGAGGACATGCGCCGCGCCGACGTGCGCGTGATCGCGGCCACGAACCGGAATCTCGACGAGATGATCCACACGGGGCGGTTCCGCGAGGACCTCTACTACCGGCTCAACGTGTTCCCGATCCGGCTCATGCCCCTGCGCGAGCGCCGCGAGGACATCCCCGAGCTGGTGGACACCTTCCTCCAGCAGCAGGAAAAGACGCTGGACGACATCACGCCGGAAGCGCTCGAGCACCTCCGGGGCTACGAGTTCCCGGGCAACATCCGCGAGCTCCAGAACCTGATCGAGCGGGCCTGCATCCTGGCGGGAGGGGGAAAGATCGAGCGCCAGCATTTCCCGATCGGGAAGACCCGCCTCACGGCCGATCCGGCCGAGCTCCTCTCCCTGGGCCTGAGCCTCGACCAGATCGAGAAACGCCTCATCAAGGAGGCTCTGGAGCGCGCGCAGGGCAACAAGACCAAGGCCGCGTCCCTCCTAGGCATCTCCCGCCGCGCCCTCTACTCGCGCATGGAGAGCCACGGGATCCCGATCGGAGGCGGCGAGCCCGAGCCGGTGGAATAGGGCCCAAGGGGGCGTTTCCCATCATTCCTTTGTAATACGGAACCGTACGTGCGTGAGTACGGCCGGGGCCAGTATCCGTGGAACTACTCAACGCCGGACCCCCGCGCTTCCAGGCCGACACTTTGTAACTCCATCGGGCGCCGAGCCTTCTCCAGCGGTCTTCCGGGCGACTCCCTAAGCTCAAGGGTGGCATAGAGATTGCGGGACTGATCTTGACCATGTCCCCCCTTCTCGGCCTGGCTCTGATGCCGGTTGCTCGTCGGAGTATGTCCAGCGCACACGTGAGGGTTCACGGCGGCATAAGCGACGCTCTCCCGTGGCTCGTGGCGACTGCCCTGTTTCTCTTCTCCGGGGCGCCGCCGGCGTCCGCGGGCGAAACGTCTCCCGGTGCGCCCCCGGCGTCCGATTCCAACCTACAAGCGGAGATCACGCCCGGCGCCGAGAGCGGCCAGCTGGGAGCCACGGTGAGGAGCGACTCCCTGGTCACTTCCGCGGCGGTCCGCGACTCGGTTCCCAAGGGCGCGGAAGACGACACGCGTGCCAAGGGGTCGGAGCCCGCCGACCGCGTCGAGAACGCTTCCACGGCCCCGGAAGAGAAGGCGGGCGAAACCGTCGTCTCTCCGTCCACGCTCAGCAGGCAGGCCGAGCCGCCCAAGGTCGAGGCGGGTGAAACGGCTGGGACGAAGGCGCCGACGGCCAAGGTGGATGCTCCCAAGCCCGGCGTCAAAGGCGTCGCCGTGCGCGGCCCCAAGGGACCGCCGAAATCGCGCGCGGTCTCCAAGACTCCGGTCACGAGACGGCGCTCGACCGGGGCGCCCAAGCCGCCGGTGCTGGCGCATTACGGATTCACCGAGGCGGACCGTGTCAGCGCGGAGCTCGAGCGCACGGAGCGTTTCGTCGGCCGCGCCCAGAAGTCCATCGTCCTCTCCAAGAACACGCGCGCGATCAAGCTCTTCACGTCCGCGCTCGATTTCCAGTCCGATTCACGGGAAGCCTACAAGGTGCGGCAATACGCGCGCGCCGAGCGGCTCACGCTCGCCTCGCGCGATTTCGCTGACCGGGCCTCCCGCATGGTGGGACCTCCGCGGGAGGATCCCGACTACGTGGAGCACGTGCTGCGGCGGACGGACGACGCGCTGGATCGCGCGCAGGATGTCCTGAAGACGGGCGCGGGGCGCTACGCCTGGAGCCAGCACGAGGAATTGAAGGAAGAGCAAAAGGACGCCTGGAAGGTCTTCAAGAGCGGCGACGTGGGGTCGGCCTACAAGCAGACCCTCGGCGTGCGCGAGGGTGTGCTGGTGCTCCTGCGGCAGCTTCAAGATCTGCCGGTGCCGCGGGAAACCGCCGAGAAGGCCATCGGCGGCGCCCAGGCGGCGCTCGAGCAGGCCAGCCGCGAGCTGGGTCCCAAGCCCAGCCTCGAAGCGATGCGCCTCGTGCGGCTCGCGAACGAGTACCTGGTCAAGGCGCGCCAATCGTTCAGCCGTGGAAGCTATCGATCGGCGCTCCTGCAGGCGAAGGTCGTGGAGCGTCACGTCGAGCACGCGGTCGACGTGGGCCGTCCCGGGTCGGGTTAGGTTTGGCCGGCGACGACCGGCCTCCCGCGCCTCCGTTAATCCCGACGAATCACGGCGACCGTGACGTCGTCGCTCGGCTTCCCATCGGTCGAGAACTCGTGGACGGTGCGGATCAGGAGCTCCACGAGGCGCTCGGGATCCATCGTCCGATTCTGGCGCAGCAGCGCGATCAATCGATCTTCCCCGTACTCGTCCTCTTCCGTGTTCCTCGCCTCCGTGACCCCGTCGCTGTAGAGCACCAGCACGTCCCCGGGCTGGAGTGAGAGGCTGGCGGATTCATAGCTCGCTTCGGGGAACATGCCGAGCAGGAGGCCGCCGACCGTGAGCTTCTCCGTCTCGCCCGAGGCGCGGACGAGAAAGGGAGGATTGTGGCCGGCATTCACGTAGCGGAGCTCGCCGCTCCCGCGATCGAGCGCGATCAGGACGAGCGTGATGAAGCGCTCGCCGCGCACCGCGTGATGGATCGCCCGGTTGAGCCGCGCCATCACCAGGGGCAGCCGCGGCTCGGATTCCACGTGCGCGCGCACGCTCGCGTGCAGATTCGTCATGAGGAGCGCCGCCGGCATTCCCTTGCCCGCCACGTCTCCCAGACCCACGGTCAGGACCGGCGTCTCGCCCTCGATGAAATCGAAGTAATCACCCCCCACGTCCAGGGAAGGGATGTTCCGTCCCGCGATGCGGTACGGGGGGCTCAGGAGCGGATCGGTCGGGAGGAGCGACTGCTGGAGGTTCGCGGCGCGCTTCAGCTCCTCCTGCATCTCGCGCCGGCGCTGGAGCTCGTCGAGGGCGTTGGTCTCGAGGATCTTCACCGCCGCCACGTGGCCGATGTGCGTGAGGATCAGGAGGTCGGTGTGCTCGTACGGAATGGGCGCGGCGACGTTGTCCACGTAGAGGACGCCCAGCACCTCCTCCTCGTGCCACAGGGGCACGCACATCGCGGAATGGATCCTCTGGCGGATGACGCTCTGCTGCGCCTTGAATCGCTCGTCGCTCTGCGCGTCGCTCGTCAAGATCGCGGTCCGCTCGTTGATCGCGCGCCAGGCGATGCTCCGGCTCACCACGATCTCCTGGCCCGCCGTGCTTCCCAGCTGTTTCGTCGCCTTGGGGATCAGCTCCTGGTCTCCCGCGCCGCGCAGGATCAGCACCGTGCGGTCGGAGCGGAGGATGTCCGACGTCAGGTCCACGATGAACTGGAAGAGCTCCGCCATGGGTTTGTGCGCGAGCAGCGCCGGACCGAGCCGCTCCATGCGCTCGAAGAATTGAGCCATGCGCTGCGGCGAGGCGCCGGTCTCGGCGATGGCCTTGAGATTCGTGGCCGACGACGCGGCGCCGACCAAGTCCGCGATCGGGAGCGCCTGCACCGTTCCCGGCGCCTTCGTGTCCGCCACCCGCGCCGAGGAGCCGGGATCCTTGCCGCCGAAGTGGATCTGGCAGGGACCGATCTCGATCCGGTCCCCGGGGCTCAGCCGCGATGGAGTCTGGATCAGGGTCCCGTTCAGCTTGGTTCCGTTCTTGCTCTTGAGGTCCTCGATCCAGTACCCATCCTCGCGGCGCGAGATCTCCGCGTGCTTGCGCGACACGGCCGAATCGTTGACGACGATTCGATTGTCGGGGGAGCGCCCGAGCGGAAAGGGTCCTTCGCCGAGCAGGCGAACGATCTCGGCATCGCGTCCGGGCACGTGAATCGAAAGTGATTGGCCGTCCTGGGACATGAGGGGTAGTCTCCGCTGTCCGTTCCCGGGATTCAACCCGGAACCATGGGGAGGGGGATGTGGGAGAGATTCGCAATGCCCGGGCGTGCGTCCGTGAAGCGTGGCGCCAGTTCCGGTGGACCGAATACCGGCCCTTCGGCTGGATCCTGCTCGCCGAGCTCGTTTTCCTCTTCTTCGCCTTCAATCTGGGAACGACCTGGGGCATGGCGGGCGCGGGATGGATCTTCAACGCCATCGATGATTCGGCCCTCCACTATCCGGCCTCCTATCTCTTCCTGGCATCCGTCTACGCGCGCGTGGAAGCCTTCCTCTTCGCGGTCGCGGGGAGTTTTCTCATCCCCCTGAGCCTGGCGCGCATCGGCGCCTCCGCGAGCGGAGCCCCGGCGACGAGCCCCGAGATCTCCCGCCGCGCCGCGCGGGCCTATCCGGTCGCGCTGGCCGGCTACCTCCTGAGCTTCGGGCTCCTGCTCGCGTGGGAGTTCCTGGTCTCGGCGGGTCCCCGGCACTGGTTCGGGGCGCTCCTCGGCGGTCTCCGGGGGGACATCGTCACGTGGCTCTTCGGCGTGCTCGTCGCGTGCGCGATCGCGGCGATTTTCTTCTACGTTCCGATCCGCGCCGTCGATGGCGACCCCACGTTCCCGAACGCCCTCGGCGGGGGGATCCGGGAGGGAATCCGATCCCTCGTCCCGACGCTCCTCATCGTGCTGACCTTCGCCTGGGCGAGCCTGCTGGTGCTCGCTCCGGCGCAGCTGCTCCCCGGTCTCCTCGTGACTCGATTCCGCCCCGAGCTGAACGGCGTCCTGATCGTGATCGCGGCGGTGCTGAACAGCTTCGTCAACTATTTCATCTACTCCGCGACGATGCGACTTCACCGGCTCCATCGACAGGAGGCGGCATGAGGACCGTGTCTTCACGAGCTCTCACCGGCGCCGCGCTGCTCGTGCTCGTGGGCGGTTGCACGTCCTTCGAGGGCTTGGCCACGCGGTACCGCGCCGAGCGCATGGTCTGGCAGGCGCAGCGCGAGGAGCAGAGGCTACGGATCGGAACGACGCGGCCCGATTCGGCGGTCATCCTGAGAATCCGCGAGGCCTACCAGAAGCCTCGGCGCACCTTCGCGCCTCCGTTCGTTCCCGGCGCGGGGCGCGATGTCGACCGGATGAGGCACGACGTGGCCCGGATCGTGGGAATGTCGGAGCTCACCGCGGCACGCTACGCCCTCACGGCGGGCCGGGCGGACCTGACGCTCGAGAGCGCCCGCTGGGTGTCCTCGATCGCCGGATCCGACACCAGCCTTCAGCGCCAATCGGACTTCGCGACCGTCACGGCGATGCGCGCGCTCCGTCGCTATGAGGAAGCGGTCGATCTGATGCGGTCCATGCTGGACCGCTACCCGCCGATCGCTCCCCCCTCCCTGGAGCAGGAGGACCCGATCCTCGGCGTTCCCGACGCCATCCTGGAGCTACACGAAGCGACCGACAACGCCGCGAGCGTCTCGAACGACCAGGCGTTCGCGGTCGCCTACTACCGGCGGCTCCTCTCGCGAACGCCCTCGCCGATCCTGGAGTCCCAGGTGCGCGCGCGGCTCAGCCGCACGCTCCTCGAGATGGGGGACGCGAGCGCGGCCTTCCAGGAAGTCACCGCCTTGCAGCAGCTCGTGCTGCGAACGCAGTCGCTCCGCTCGCTCGAGCCGCAGATCCTCTACACGCAGGCGCGCATCCGGGGCATCCAGAAAGACTACGCATCGGCCCTCCAGATGTACGATGCCGTCGCGAAATCTTATCCGTCGTCTCCGTTCGCCGCTCGAGGATTGCTCGACGCCGCGGTGATCTCGGAGCGCGCGAACGATCGTGAGGGAGCGGTTCGCCGCTACCGGGCCTTGATGGAGCGACCGAAGCCCGATCCGGAGATCGCGCCGGTGGCCGCGTTCCGGCTCGCGATGGTGGAGGATCTCCGAGGAAACTGGGAAGCCGCGAAGCAGGTCCTCGAGACGATTCCCGTCCAGTTTCCGAAATCCCGGGCCGCCGTGGAGGCTCCGTTCGCCATCGTCAGTCACTACACCCGAACGGGGCAGGCGAGCGCCGCGAAGGGTGCGCTCGTGAGGGCGGTCGACACATATCGCTCGATGATCGCCCAGGACACGAGCTCGGTCTACACCACCGTCTACCGATGGAACCTCTTCCGCGCCTATGCGGCTCTGGAGCGCTGGAGCGACGCCATGGCGACGGTCGACGTTATGGCGGAGAGGGACAAAGGGGCCCCCGTGACCGCGGAGGCGCTCTTCCAGGGGGCCCGGATCGCCAACGCCAAGGAAGATAACGCCAGAGCGGACCGTTACTTACGGCTCATCGTGGCGGAGTATCCCAAGTACCCGGGGCTGCCCGTGGTGCGGAAGGCCCTGGAGGAGCGAGAGAAGGCAGTCCGGAAGAAATAAGGCCTCCCAAGCAGCAAAGAATCTTCTGGCAAAACACTTCTCCTCCTGCTACTCTAGTCGGCGGTCAGGGTTGTGGTGCCGTAGAGCGAGTCTTGCGGCTCTCTCTCCACGGCATCCGTGGCGGTTTTGTTGTTCGTTTCCTCATCCATCTCCTCGGGGGGTCACATGCTGCGGAAGGCTGTATCGCTTTGCGGTGCTCTGTTCCTGGTCGTCGCGGCCCCTGCGCTCGCGCAGTTCCCCGCGATCGATCTGACCGGTGGCCAGCTCGATGTGAGCGGGACCGACGGCACGATCTGGAGCTCCAACATCACCGCGCCCACCGGCACGGGGGTCTATTCCCCGTTCCTGCGTGAGCAGTCCAACAACACCGAGTCGGGCTTCAACACCGACGCGAACCCGGTGCCGCTCGACGACAAGGAAGGGATCTGGACCCACTCGCTTCATTACAGCGACCTCGTCATCGTGAACCGGGGTGGAATCGATTACTACTCGCTCCAGCTCGACGCGAATGAGCCGAACGGCCCGAACGATGGGACCAAGTCGCTCATCTCGCTCGACGCGCTGAAGATCTACGCGTCCGGCGATCCCGCGCTCACCACGCTGAGCGGACTCTCGGCCCTCTACGACCTCGACGGGGCAGGGAACCAAACGGTCTACATCGATACCCGTCTCAAGCAGGGTAGCGGCACGGACGACATGACGGTCTACATCCCGACTTCCTTCTTCGGGAGCCACGTCGGCTCGTCCGACTTCTTCTACCTCTACGCGGAGTTCGGTGGGTCGGACCTGGACCCTGGTCTCTCGTCGGCCGACGGGTTCGAGGAATGGCGGGCGCTGCAGACCCCCGAGAGCGCCGTTCCTGAGCCGAGCGCGATGTTCCTCCTCGGCGGTGGCCTGATGGGCCTCCTCGCGGTGAGACGCCGCAAGGCCTAGTAGCTCTTTCAGATACGCCAAAATGAGGGCGGTGGCTTCAGCCACCGCCCTTTTTCTTCCCCCCGTCCCGCCTCGTATCCAGCCTTTGCACCAGGACCATGTTTGTTGTCAGTGGAAAAAAACATTGTCTGTTTCTGCATTGTTAATGTATGATCGTTGCAATTCAAAGCATAAGGACGTGCTTGAATAGTCTTCCGGCGTTGACAGTACACGCCGGAGGCCCATTTCCCGGCGTACAGGGCGCCGGGGTCCTTTTCGTTCCTCGGGGGGTCGTCGATCATGCTTCAGAGGGTTTTGCTACTCAGTGGCTCGCTCCTGCTTCTCGTCGTTGGATCCGCTTTCGCGCAGTTTCCAGCCATCGATCTGACCGCTGGGCAGACCGATGTCGCGAGCGCCGTGGACGGTACCATCTGGAGCTCGAACATCACCCAGCCCACCGGAACCGGCGTGTACAAGCCCTTCTTGAGGGTTCAGGACAGCCCGACCGAGGAGGGCTTCAATACCGATTTCCGTGATCCCCAGGCGCCGCTGGACGACAAGAGCGATCCGAACTTCACCCATTCCGTCCAGTGGAGCTCGCTCGCGACCGTCACCATCAACAACGTCGACTATTACTCGTTCCAGCTCGACGCGAACGAGCCTCAGAACAAGACCGAGTCGCTGATCTCGCTCGACGCGCTCAGGATCTACACGTCCGGCGATCCCGCGCTCGCTTCGCTGAGCGGACTCACGCCCCTCTACAATCTCGACGGTACGGTGAACCAGACCGTCTTCATCGAGACGGCGCTCAAGCCGGGTAGCGGCACGGACGACATGACGGTCTACATCCCGAAGAGCTTCTTCGCCTCGGTGAACGGGTCGGACTACATGTACTTCTACACCCAGTTCGGCCTCTCCGACGCGGTTGATCCGGGCCTCGTGTCCGACGCGACGTTCGAGGAATGGCGCGGACTTCAGGGTCCGACGCAGCAGGTCCCGGAGCCCGCGACGCTCGTCCTGCTCGGCGGAGGTCTTCTGGGCATGATGGGTATCCGACGCCGCAAGTAAGGAAGCAACGCGACTACCCCAGGGGGCCGTGGCCACGAGCCACGGCCCTTTTTTCCAACCCCCTCCGTCCCTTGCCACCACCGACGTCTTGTGATACGCTCATCTCCTAGCTATACGCTTGGCTCCATTCTACTTAACCATCCAAACGAGGCACGCCTGTGAAGGACCTCCAACCCTCCCAGATCCGTAATCTCGCCCTCGTCTCGCCCCACGGAACGGGGAAGACCTCCCTGGCGGAGGCGCTGCTCTATCGGGGCAAGGTGACGACGCGACACGGCAAGGTCGAGGAAGGCTCCGCCGCGCTCGACTTCTCCCCGGAAGAGGTGCACCGGAAGATCTCGATCAGTCTCGCCGTCGCTCCCCTCGAGTGGCGCGACACGAAGATCAACCTCATCGACACGCCCGGGTACGCGGACTTCGTCGGCGATCTGGTGTCGGGACTTCGCGTCGCGGATTCCGCCGTCTTCTGCATCAAGGGCTCCGCCGGCATCGAGGCGGGAAGCGAGATGGTCTGGGATCGGGTCGAGGAGCGGGGATGTGCCGTGCTCTGCCTCGTGACGCAGATGGAGAAGGAGCATGCCAACTTCGCGCGCGCGATCGAGGGCGCGACGTCGCGGCTCGGGAAGCGGTTCGTGCCCCTGGCCTGGCCGATCGGCGAAGGAGAGAAGTTCAAGGGACTCGTGGATCTGGTGGGGATGAAGGGATACCTCTTCGAGAAGGACGGCTCCGCCAAGGAGGCGCCCATTCCCGCCGAGGTCGAGGCCGAAGCGCAGAAGGCGCGGAGCGCCCTCGTGGACGCGGCGGCCGAGGCCGACGACGCGCTCCTCGAGAAATTCCTGGGGGGCGAGGAGCTTTCGGTGGACGAGGTGCGGCGCGGCATTCGCGGAGGAGTCCTGAGCCGGAGCTTCGTGCCGGCCCTCCCCGTGGCGGCCTACCCCATGATGGGCATCGACCACGTGCTGGACGCGTTCACCTGGCTCCTGCCGAGCCCGGCCGACTGCGGTCCGGTCGTGGGCGTCAAGCCAGGCACGGAGGAGAAGGTCGAATTCATGCCCGAGCCCGGCGCGCACCTCGGCGCGCTGATCTTCAAGACGAGCAGCGAGACCCACGCGGGAGATCTCTCCATGATCCGGGTCTTCTCCGGCACGCTCTCGCCCGGTAAGGAGATCTGGAACTCCAGCGCGCAGCGCGCGGAGAAGACCGGACAGCTCTTCTACGTTCAGGGAAAGGAGCGGAAGGACGCCGGCCAGCTCATCGCGGGAGACATCGGCGCCGCCGTGAAGCTCCGCGAGAGCCACACCGGTCAGACGCTCTGCGAGAAGCACTCGCCGATCCTCCTTCCGGCGATTCCATTCCAGCACCACGAGCTCGAGGTGGCGATCTTCGTCAGGAACAAGGCCGACGAGGAGAAGATGGGCTCGGGGCTCCACAAGCTTCGCGAGGAGGACCCGACGCTCCACGTCCACGTGGATTCCTCGCTCCACCAGACGCTCTTGCAGGGAACAGGAGATCTGCAAGTCGACGTGACGATCGAGAAGCTCCAGCGGCGCTTCGGCGTGCACGTCGAGCTGGCGAAGCCTCGCATCCCGTACCGGGAGACGATCCGGAAAGCGGTCACGAAGCAGGGGCGCCACAAGAAGCAGACGGGCGGCCGCGGCCAGTTCGGAGACGTCCACGTGAGGCTGGAGCCCTTGAAGTCCGGCTCGGGGTTCGAGTTCGTGGACGAGATCGTGGGAGGGTCGGTTCCGAGGAATTACATCCCCGCGGTGGAGAAGGGCATCATCGAGGCGATGCACGAGGGCGTGCTCGCGGGCTATCCGGTGGTCGACGTCCGCGCGGCGCTCTACGACGGCTCCTACCACACAGTCGATTCCTCGGAAATGGCCTTCAAGATCGCGGGCTCCATGGCCTTCAAGGAGGGCGCCAAGGACGCCGGACCCATCCTGCTCGAGCCCATCGTGGAGATCGAGGTGCGCGTGCCCAAGGACTTCGTCGGAGCGGTCACCGGCGACCTCTCGTCGAAGCGCGGCAAGATCCTCGGCATGGGCGCGGACGGACGCTACGACGTGATCCGGGCCCACGTGCCCCAGGCTGAGCTGTACAAGTACTCCACGCACCTCCGCTCCCTCACCCAGGGGCGTGCGTCGCACAGGACCAAGTTCTCACATTACGAGGAGATCCCCCGCGAGATCGCCGAGAAGGTCGTGAGCCAGGCCCGCGCCGAAAAAGAGGCGATGGCTTCCACCTGATCCAGCACCGAGGAGTCTCCATGCACGCCACCTTGCTTCCGCGCCGGCGCCACGTCGCCACGCTCCTCGGAGCCGTCACGTTCGCTCTCCTCCTGAGCCCGCCCGCCCGCGCGGCCGAGGATCCGCACGCCCGCTACGCTCCACCTGCGCCCCGGCCCGCCGAGGTTCTGTCCCCCCGGGCCCAGGCCCGGCTCTCGGCCGAAGGGACGTCGGCGCTCTGGGTCTATTTCGTGGACAAGGGAGAGACCGACGCTCGCGGGTTCGCGCGCGCGGTCCGTGCCGCCGGCGAGCGCGTGGGCGACGCCGCGCGGGCGCGACGCGCCCGGGAGACGGGCGGCCGCTTCGTGCCGGACTGGTACGACGTGCCGGTCCCCGCGCGCTACGTGGACGGGGTGGCTTCGACCGGCGCCCGCGTTCGGAACGTCTCGCGCTGGCTCAACGCCGTGAGCGTCCTGGCGGATCGGGCCACGGCGACCCGTCTCGCGTCGCTTCCGTACGTGCGATCGATCGAGGCCGTCGCTCGGGCCAAGCGCATCGAGCCGGTGGGGCCGCTCCGCCCCGTCCCCACGGAGGAGTCTCCTCCGACGCCCTTCGAGCGAGGGCCGATCCAGGGCGCGGCGCCGGGCGCGCGAGCGAACCGGGCGGCGCTCTCGCTCCCGCCTCCCACGGGGTACGGCAGCTCCATCACGCAGCTCAATGGCATCAACGCGAAGGCGGCGCAGGACTCGGGCTACACGGGCGCCGGCGTCTTGGTCGCGATGTTCGATACCGGTTTTGACAAAGGGCACAACGCCACCATCCAGCTCAAGCGGATCGCCGAATACGATTTCGTCTTTGGCGACAGCGAGACCGCGAACCAGGCGGGGGACATCTCCATCCAGTGGGATCACGGAACCGGGACCTGGTCGGTGCTGGGGGGATATGCCAACAACAACCTGATCGGCCCCGCCTACAACGCCGCCTTTCTCCTGGCCAAGACCGAGGACGACCGCTCCGAGTCGCCCGTGGAGGAGGACAACTGGCTCGCGGCCGTGCAGTGGGCGGACAGCCTCGGCGCCGACGTCATCTCCTCGTCCCTGGGCTACTTCGCGTTCGACAATCCCGCGTTGAACCACACCTATTCCCAGGAGGACGGGAAGACCACCGTCGTCACGAAGGCCGCGGCGCTCGCGGCGCGGCGTGGGATCGTGGTCTCGAGTGCCATGGGAAACTCGGGGGCCGCAGGGGTCGGCTCGCTCACCCCTCCGGCCGACGCCGACAGCATCCTCTCGGTGGGCGCGGTGGACGCCTCGAACACCCTGGCCAGCTTCTCGGGCCGCGGTCCGACCTTCGACGGGCGCGGAAAGCCCGAGGTGGTGGCGCAAGGAGTCTCCACGACCTGGGCGGTCGCGGGATCGGTCAGCAGCTACGCGGGAGTGAGCGGCACGTCGCTCTCCACGCCCCTCATCGGAGGCGCCGCGGCGCAGATCCGCGAGGCGCATCCCGAATGGACCGTGCAGCAGGTCCGCTATGCGCTCAAGCTCTCCGGGGACAAGGCCGCGATGCCCGACAGCCAGAACTTCGGCTGGGGCCGGCCCAACGTGGTGAACGCGATCTACAATACGGTGCTCGGCCCTCCGGTCTTCCCGAAGCCCTTCAACCTCGTCTTCCCGGCGAACGCGGGGAGCGTTTCCTTCCCGCCGTTCAACTTCCGCTGGAGGCGCTCGCCCGACCCGAACGGGGACGCGGTGACCTATCGTCTCCGGATCTTCAAGGCGCCGGCGGATTCCGTGGTCTTCGACGCCACGACGACGGACACGGCGATGACCTTCCCGGGCTACCTCGGGCCCAGCACCACGTACCGCTGGTACGTGGACGCCTCGGATCCCGGCGGACACGTGCGCGAGAGCCGGGACCGGTACACCTTCGTCACCGGAGCCACGACCAGCGTGGATATCACGCCTCCGGCGTCCGGCGTGGTCCTCTACCCGAACCGTCCGAATCCGGTGCGCTCCTCGACGCGGATCCCGTTCGCGATCGGGGCGTCGCCCACGTCGACCGTCCAGGTCACGCTGCGGATCTACAACGCGTCCGGGAGGCTGGTGCGCACGCTGGTCGAGAACGAGGCGGACGCGGTTCCGGCGGTCCGGCTGGTGAGCTGGGACGGGCTGGACGAGAAGGGGCATCGCGTCGGGTCCGGAATCTATTATTATCGCCTCACCGTGTCGGGGGAGGACGTCTCCCGGCGCATGGTCATCTTGCGTTGAGCGCAAGGAGTCCCAGGATCCTCTGATCGCGAGGTCGCACCGTGTCCGGCCATTCGAAGTGGAGCACCATCAAGCGGAAGAAGGGTGCTACCGACGCCAAGCGCGGAAAGATCTTCACCAAGTACATCAAGGAGATCACGGTCGCCGCGCGGAACGGCGGAGGGGACCCGAATGCCAATCCTCGTCTCCGAACCGCGATCGCGGGCGCCAAGTCGGTGAACATGCCCGCCGACAACATCGACCGCGCCATCAAGAAGGGCACGGGAGAGCTGCCGGGCGTGGCCTACGAAGAGGTCACCTACGAGGGCTACGGCCCCGGCGGCATCGCGATCCTGATCGAGACCCTGACCGACAACCGCAACCGGACTACCGGGGAAGTGCGCCACATCCTCACGAAGGCCGGCGGCCGCATGGCGGAGGCCGGCAGCGTGCAGTGGATGTTCCACCAGAAGGGCGCGATCTCGGTCGCGAGGTCCGCGGCGGACGAGGACACGCTGCTCGGAATCGTGCTGGACGCGGGGGCCGAGGACGCGACCACGGACGACCCCGAAGTGTACGAGATCACCACCTCGCCGCAGGCGTTCGAAGCGGTCAAGGCGGCGCTCCAGGCGAAGAACATCCCGACGCAAGCGGCCGAGCTGGCCAAGGTGCCCCAGACCACGATCACGCTCAGCGAGAAGGACGCCGAGCAGGCCTTGAAGCTCATGGAGGCGCTCGAGGACAATGACGACGTCCAGCGGGTCTCGTCCAATCTCGACATCGCGGACGAGGTCCTCGCCCGAATCCAGGCCTAGCGCGCGCGCCTTGGATCGCGCGCGCGCCGGCGGTCCGCTCATCCTCGGCATCGACCCGGGGAGCCGGGTCACGGGCTACGGTTTCATCCGGCACGATCGCGGCGCGGCGCGCTGCGAGCGGTCCGGCGTCATCGCCACGCGCACCCGTCTCTCCTTCCCGGACCGACTCCTCCAGATCCACGACGCCCTCGCCGCCCTCCTCGACGAGATGCGCCCGGACGAGGTCGCGGTGGAGAGCGCCTTCGTCCGGAAGAGCGCCACGGCCGCCCTCATGATCGGACACGTTCGCGGGGTGGTGATCGTCGCCGCGCGAAAGAGCGGCGCGACCGTCTTCGAGTACACGGCGCCGGAGGTCAAGATGGCGGTCGTACGGAACGGGAGCGCCCAAAAGCACCAGGTGGAGTTCATGGTCCGGCGGCTCTTACCCGGGCTCCCGAAGCTGCGCGAGGACGAGGCGGACGCGCTGGCGGTGGCGCTCTGCCACCTACACCGCGGCACGCTCCGGGCCCTGGGGATCGCGTCATGATCGCGGGGGTCCGGGGACCGCTCCTCGCCAAGACGCCGACCGCGGCCCTGGTCCAGGTGGGGGGCGTCACCCTCCGGCTCCAGATCTCGGTCTCCTGCTTCGAGACGCTTCCCGCCGTGGGACGCGAGGTCCACCTCCTGACCTATCTGCACGTGCGCGAGGACGCGCTCCAGCTCTTTGGATTCACGGACGCGACGGAGCGGAGTCTCTTCGAGCACCTGATCTCGGTCTCGGGCATCGGCCCCCGGCTCGCCACGGGGATCCTGAGCGGAGCCACCGCGGCGCGGGTGCGCGAGGCCATCGAGGCGGGAGACGTCGAGTTCCTGGTCAGCCTTCCCGGAGTCGGGAAGAAGCTCGCGCAGCGGCTCCTGGTCGAGCTCCGGGAGAAGTTCGCGCCGGGGGCGCTGACCAAGCTTCCGGTCGCGGCGGGGACGCCCGGCGCGCTCACGGCCGGCATGGGCGGGGATGCCGCGTCGGCGCTGGTGTCGCTCGGCTTCACCCGCCCGCAGGCGCAGAGCGCGGTCCAGGAGGCGCTGCACGAGCTGGGGTCGGATGCCACGGTCGAGGCGGTGATCCGGAGAGCGTTGCGCCAGGGAGCGCGATGATGGAACAGCGGAAGCGGATGAACGAGCACGAGCGGATCACCGATCCCGAGCCCGTCGGAAACGAGCGCGATCTCGACCGGACGCTTCGGCCCCAGTCGCTGGACGAGTTCGTGGGCCAGGAATCGCTTCGCGAGCAGCTCCGGATCGCGGTCGAAGCCGCCCGCGGACGCGGGGAGGCCCTCGACCATCTCCTCTTCCACGGTCCGCCCGGGCTCGGGAAGACGACGCTCGCCTCGATCCTCGCGCACGAGATGGGGGTCCCGATCGTGCAGACCTCGGGCCCCGTGCTCGAGCGCGCCGCCGACCTCGCGGGCCTCCTCACCAATCTGGAGGAGCGCGCCGTGCTCTTCATCGACGAGATCCATCGCATGAATCCCGTCGTGGAGGAGTATCTCTATCCCGCCATCGAGGACTTCCGCCTGGACATCATGATCGACCGCGGGCCGAGCGCCCGCTCGGTGCGCATCGACCTCAAGCGGTTCTCGCTGATCGGCGCGACGACACGCACGGGACTCCTGAGCGCGCCGCTGCGCGGGCGGTTCGGGATGAGCGCGCGGCTCGACTATTACTCCACCACGGAGCTGGGGCGCATCATCACCCGGTCGGCCCGGCTCCTGGGCGTGCCCATCGACGAGGCGGGCGCGCGCGAGCTCGCCTCGCGCTCCCGCGGCACGCCCCGCGTGGGGAACCGGCTCCTGCGCCGCGTCCGCGACTTTGCGGAGACGCGCGCCCAGGGCCGGATCACCGAGGCGGTGGCGCGCGACGCGCTGAAGCTCCTCGAGGTGGACGAGCGTGGGCTGGATGACATGGACCGGCGTATGCTCGAGGCGATCGTGGTGAAGTACGGGGGCGGACCGGTCGGGCTCTCCACGATCGCGGTGGTGGTCGGAGAGGAGCCCGACACCCTGGAGGACGTTTACGAGCCCTACCTCATCCAGGAGGGCTTCCTGAAGCGCACCGCGCGCGGACGGGAGGCGACCGACCTCGCGTTCACCCATCTCGGTCTGCCTGTTCCCAGGCGCGCGGCCGCCGAGCCGGCCGATCCCGAGTCGCCGCAGAGCACCCTCTTCTAGAATCGAGCCGCGATCTCACCGGAGCCGAAGCCCCGTGCCACGACCTCCGATTTCGACTACACGCTCCCGCCCGACCGGATCGCGCAGCACCCGGCCTCCGCGCGGGATGAATCCCGGCTCCTGACGCTCGATCGCGCGACCGGAGCGATCGGGCACCACGTCTTCCGGGAGCTCCCGGCGCTGCTTCGGCCCGGAGACCTCCTGGTCCTGAACGACACGCGGGTTCTGCCCGCGCGGCTCTTCTCGAGGCTGGGCGACCGCGAGGTCGAGGTGCTCCTCCTACGGCGCGAGCCGGCCTCCTCGGGCGAGGAGATCTGGTCCGTGCTGGCCCGGCCTGCCAGGGCGCTCAAGCCCGGCTCCAGGCTCTCCTTCGCCGATCCCGCGTACGGCGGAGAGGTGCTCGGCTCGGGAGAGCGAGGCGTGCGTCACGTCCGGTTCCACCCGGCGTCCCCTGCGTCCGCCTCGTTCGAGACCTGGCTTCAGCGGGTGGGCCACGTTCCCCTCCCGCCCTACATCGATCGACCGGACGGGCCGGAGGACCGGGAGCGCTACCAGACCGTCTTCGCCCGCGAACCGGGATCGGTCGCCGCGCCGACCGCCGCGCTCCATTTCACGGACGCGACCCTGGCCGCGCTGCACGACCGGGGTGTCGAGACCGCGTTCCTCACCCTCCATGTCGGGCCCGGGACCTTCCGCCCCGTGACGGGCGAGCATCCGGAGGCCCACGCGCTCGACCCGGAGCCCTACCGTGTTCCGCGCGAGACGGCGGAGGCGGTCGTCCGCGCGCGCGAGCGCGGAACCCGGGTGATCGCGGTGGGAACCACATCGGTCCGCGCGCTCGAATCCTGGGCGCGGGACGGCGAACCGCGCGAAGGAGCCTGGCGCGATACCTCGCTCTTCATCTTCCCGCCCTATGATTTCCGGATCGTGAGCGGCATGATCACGAACTTCCACCTGCCGCGCACCAGCCTCCTGATGCTCGTCGCGGCCATGGCGGGACGCAATCCCGTGCTCCGCGCCTACGAGGCCGCCGTCGCCGGGGGATACCGCTTCTATTCCTATGGAGATGCCATGCTCGTGACCTGAGTGGCTGATTTCGTTCTGCACGGTCCTTCGCATTTCGCTCAAGTTTCTGCCGGACGTGCCGATGGAGCGCCGTCCGGAAACCGCACCTCCAATCCCGCCCAAGTCCACGCTCGATATTCACTTACGAGGCGCTCCCACGTGAGCCCGTTCCACAGGCACGAGCGTTGCCTTTTGCCCAAGACAGGAAGGTCGCGCCGCGCGGTCCTTGGGCCGCGGCTGAGACAGAGAGCAAGGGAGTCGAGGGGAGGACGAAAGGAGGCCGCTCATGTCACGCAGCAGGCAACGACGGAAACCGTCCGTGAAGAGCCGTCGACAGACGGCGGAGCTCCGCGACGCGAGGGTCATGGAAGAGATCAAGAATCGCCGGTACCTCGCGTTCGTCCGCGCGATCGTGAACGGCGCCGCCGGACGCCTGGCGCGCTAGGCAGGAAGAGACGATGTCCAAGGTTCTGACGCAGCAGGAAATCGACGCGCTTCTCGAAGGCGGGCCGATCGTGCATCCGCCGACGGAAGTGGTGCGGGTCGGGGACCCGGTGGAGGTCGTGGTGGATGGGATGACTCTAGCCTACGGCCGCTTCGTTCACGAGAAAGGCCGTCTCTGCGTGCGCATCACCAAGCTGAGGACGCCATGAATGTCCCGCTGGTGTACGCCGCCGCGGCGCTCGCGGCCGCGGCCACGATCTTTGGAGCGCTCCGGTTCTTCGGGGACCGCTCCCGGCGCGCCGAGGAGGACCTGGAGGAATCGCGTCTCGAGGTCTTGAGCCGCACGCCGGTCGCGTTCGGCGGCTCGCTCGTGCTCGTCCGGTTCGAGGGAAGGCGAATCCTGCTCGGCGTCACGCGGGGACAGTGGACCGCGCTCGCCGACCTGGGAAGAACACCGGCCGGATCCGACGCCGGCGCGCTCTCCGCCATCGACGCGGAGCTGAGTCGCGCGCTCACGGCGGACCGGCTTCGTCGGGGACGCAAGGGATCCTGAGTCCGGCTGGAATCTGGACGGTTCCCCGGTCAATGCCGCGCTTCTGGCCGCGGCGCGACAGCACGAAATGAAGGTCAATCCAAACGGATTTCGTGGGTTAACCCCACGGCACACCGGTTGCTCAACGAACCGATCATGCCACGCGAATTCGGAGATCTCAGACTCATGACGAGCGAACCAAGGACGAGCGGTGTCGCGAAGCGCCGCGGGCGCGCGACGAAGAGCGCACGCGCCTCGGGCAAGTCGCCGCGTGGTACCAGCGCGCGCCGTCAGGCCGGAGCTCCTCCCGAGTCCCGCCCGCGCCGCAAGGTGCTGGCGGTGACGAGCGGGAAGGGGGGCGTCGGCAAGACGAACATCGTGACGAATCTCGCTATCGCTCTCGCGCGCCAGGGCGCGCGCGTCCTCGTGGTGGACGGCGACCTGGGCCTCGCGAATGTGGATCTCCTCCTCGGCATCGCCCCTCAATACGACCTCCAGGACGCGATCCTGGGAGATCGGCGGCTCGAGGACATCGTGCTCGAGGGTCCGGAGGGGATCCGCGTGGTTCCGGCGAGCAGCGGCGTGGAGGAGCTCGCGAACCTCGACGAGTACCGCACCGAGTGCCTGATCCGCTCCCTGACGAGCGTCGAAGAAGACATCGACCTCATCCTCATCGACGCGCCCTCGGGAATCGGCACGCACGCGGTGGCGCTCTCCCAGGCCGCGGACGAGATCATCGTCGTGACCACGCCGGAGCCGACCTCCTTCTCCGACGCCTACGCCATGATCAAGGTGCTCTCGCAGCGCCCGCTCAAGTGCACGCCCGCCCTCCTCGTGAACCAGGCCAATTCGGAAAACGAAGCGCTGGAGGTATCGCGACGCGTGCAGTCGGTGGCGAAGCGGTTCCTGAATCTCGAGGTCCCGTACTGGGGCTTCGTCCTGGCCGACGAGTCGGTGCCGAAGTCGGTCGTGCGCCAGGAGCCGTTCCTCTCGACCTATCCGTACTCGCCGGCTTCCAGCTGCATCCTGCGTCTGGCGCGCCGCGTGCTGGGCCAGGGTCCGGACAAGAAGGGGCGCACCGAGGCCGGCCCCTACCGCCTCGTGACGCCCGACGAAGTGCCGGAGGGCGTCTAGGCCATGCGCGCCCTCATCGCGACCGGGACCGCGGTGGCCGCCCTGATCGTGACGGTGCTGGTGGCCGCGATGGACACGGCCGCGGGAACGCACGGGCCGATCGTCGCGCTCCGCGCGGGGATCGCGTGCGGGGTCGTCGTCCTGGCGGGCCGGCTCGCCGGGTTCGTCCTGATGCGCACGGCGCTGCGGCGCCATTACGAACAGTGGCGTATGGCCCAGGCCGACACGCGGCCGCGGTCCGAGCGCTAGCGGGAGGCTCCGAACCATGTCGTCCAGCTCTTCGGTACTGCATCGACTCCAGAGCCACGCACCGCGCTCCAAGAACCGGAAAGAGCGCAAGAAGGAAGCGGCGCTCAGCAAGTACGCGCCGCTGGTGAAGTATGTCGTGGACCGGCTCGCGCTCCATCTCCCCAAGTCGGTCGAGCGGGACGACCTCATCTCCGCCGCGATCATCGGGCTCTTCGACGCCCTCGAGAAATACGATTCCTCCAAGGGAACCAAGTTCGAGACGTACGCCATCTGGCGGATCCGGGGCGCCATCCTGGACGAGCTCCGCTCGCTGGACTGGGCCTCGCGCTCGATCCGCCGCAAGGCGCGGAACGTCGAGGAAGTCGCGCGGGATCTGGGGCAGCGTCTGGGCCGCGCCGCCACCGAGGAAGAGGTGGCGGAAGCCCTGAACCTGAGCCCCGCCGAGCTCTCCCGCCTCATGGACGAGGTCCACGGCACCGCGCTCCTCTCGCTCTCCAAGTCGGTCACCGGGGACGAGGACCAGGATTTCATCCAGCTCGAGGACATCGTCGACGACCCCGCGCACAAGGACGCGCTCGAGATCATGGAGACCGAGGAGTCGCGCGAGGTCCTGCTCGAGACGATCGACCATCTGCCCGAGCAACAGCGGCTCGTGGTCGCGCTCTACTACTACGAAGAGATGACCTTGAAGGAGATCGGGGAAGCCCTCCACATATCCGAGTCGCGGGTCTCGCAGATCCACACCCGCGCCGTGAAGACCCTCAAGGCGCGCCTCGGCCGGGTGCTCTAGCGAATGAAGAGCGTTTCGCCGACCTCGATGGACCGGGTCCATCTGAAGAAGGTCACCGAGGGCATGGTCGCGCTCCCGACCCTCCCGCTCGTCGCCTCCCGGCTCCTCGAATCCCTGGCCGATCCGGAATCGACCACGAGCGAGGAGATCGGCGAGGTCATCGCCCTCGATCCGTCCCTGACCGCGCGAACCTTGAAGCTCGCCAACTCCGAGTTCTATGGATTCCCCCGCAAGGTCGGCACCGTGGACCTGGCGGTCGTGGTCCTGGGTCCCGACACGATCCGCGACCTGGTCCTCGGCGCCTCGGTGTTCCAGACCCTCGACCCGGCTTGGCGGTCGCTCACGGGGCTCTGGAGCCACTCGCTCGCGTGCGGCGTCGCGGCGCGCGCCATGGCCGACCGGTGCGGCTACCGGCTGGAGGCCGAGGCGTTCGCGGCGGGCATGCTGCACGACATCGGCAAGGTCGCCCTCCGGCAAACCTACCCCGACCGGTTCGAAGCGGCTGTGGCGCTCGTCCGGCAGCAGGGGATCCCGATGATCGAGGCCGAGCGCGGTGTTCTGGGCTCCGATCACGCCGAGGTGGGAGGCTGGCTCGCGGAGCGCTGGGGACTGCCCCGCGATCTGGTCGAGGCCATCGCCTGTCACCACCGGCCCGAGCAGGCACGGCTCAATCCCGAGCTCTGCTCGCTCGTCCATATCGCCGACTGGCTCGCCGGGCGGACCGGGAACTCCTGGCCCGCGGAGGCGGCGCCCGAGTCGGTCTCACCCTTCGCCTGGAAGTGCGTCGAGGCGGGGGAGATCGAGCGCGAGGAGCTGCTCTCGGATCTCGTCCCGTTCATCCAGCGCGCCGTGCGGCGCGAGCAGGAGCTCTTCCGGCACTTCGGCGATCAACAGGAGATTGCATGACGGTCACAGCCACGAAACATCGGGAACGCTCCTTCGAGATCCGCGTGCGGTTCGAGCCAGGGCTGGGAGCGGCGCTCTACGCGTCCCTCGCCGAAGGCGAGGTGGCGACGCTCACCGTGGCGCGCGCGCTGGGACGGGGACGCACCCTGCTCCGCTATCACGGCTACACGCTCATGGCGCACGGCTCCCCCGAATGGAAGGCGGGCGAGTCGTTTCCCGTGTACGTCAAGCAGCTCGGTCCTCCGCTCGTGCTCGCGCGCGTGGGCGACCAGGAGAAGCCGTCGGCCGTGACCACGGTCGATTCCGCGGTGGTGCCGGGGTTCGAAGCGGCGTAGCAGATCCAAGGAGGGGGACATGAAGCAGCGCAATGGGGCCGGGTCCAAGCGTCTCGTCGAGGCCACGCACCGGTTCATCCGTTCCGAGCAGAAGCTCCTCGAAGTGCTCTTCACGCGCCGCATCCTGCGTAAAGCGGACTGCGATCACTTCGCGAAGGACCTCGACGTGTCGGCATCCAAGAAGCGCTCCTCGGACGTCTTCGGGAGCGCGATCGCCATCAACAAGAAGCTCATGGGCGTCCTCGCCGGCGGGAAGAGCGGGGCCCGCGCGGCCAAGGCCTCGGCGATCGACGTGCTGCAGGAGATGAGCCGGGTCGTGCAGACCATCGAGGATCCCTCCGAGGCGCTCCGCCAGATGCTGGTCCGGATGCGCGAGGGCATTCCATTCGAGAACGCCACCCTCTTCGTGATGGAGCGCGTGACCGGGAAGCTCGAGCCGGTCGCGACCGTGGGGGAGACGATCGATCTCATCGGGCACGTGAAGTTCGAGCGAGGGAGAGGATTCTCCTCCTGGGTCGCGCAGCAGCGGAAGCCGGTGCTCCTGAACGACCTTCATCGCGAGGGCGGGACCGAGGCGCCGTCGGTGCGCTCGTTCCTCTCCGTTCCGATCGTGCTCCAGGGCGAGTCCATGGGGGTCATCAACCTGAGCCACTCCCGGCCCGAGGCGTTCGACGAGGAGAGCCAGAAGCTTCTCTCCCTCATGGGTCATCAGATCGCGGGCGTGGTGAACCGGGTCATCCTTCGCCGCGAGATGGAGCGGCTTCAGACCGTGGACGATCTGACCACGCTCTACAACCGGCGCCACTTCGACAAGAGCCTCGACGCGGAGATCGAGAAGGCCAGGCGGTACGGCCACAAGCTTTCGGTCCTCGTTCTCGACATCGACAACTTCAAGGCGCTGAACGAGCGGCACGGGCAGCCGGTCGGGAACGAGGTGCTCTCGGACTTCGGGAAGCTATTGAAGCGGTTCGCCCGCGGCACCGACTGCGTGGCGCGCACCTCCAGCGAGGAGTTCATGATTCTCCTGCCGCACGCGGACGCCCGGGAGGCGCGCTGCGCCGCGGACCGGATCCGTGCGGTCGTGGAGACGCATTCCTTCCCGCGGCGGAAGCGGCTGACGGTGAGCGTGGGGATCGCCACGTTCCCGGCGGACGCGAACGACTCGACCGCGCTCCTCGTGCGCGCGGATCAGGCGCTCGTCCAGTCGAAGCACGTGCCGCCGAAGATGGAGCCCAAGGCTCCGACGGTCTTCGACCCGGAATCCAGCGCGATCAACTGAGGACGACCGGGATCACGCCATGACCAAGAAGCCGACACCATCGAAAGGCCGCGACGTGCCTCCGCCCGAGGCCTCGGAACCCGTCCCGCGGATCCGCTCCGGGGAGGACCGGCGCGTCCCCACGGCCGCGGCGCTGGCCGAGACGCCCCGGCCGCAGCCCCGCATCCTCGTGGTGGACGACGAGCCTCACGTGGTCCAGATCTTTCAGGACCTCCTGGCTCAGCGCGGCTACGAGGTGGCCTCCAGCTCCAACGGGGACGACGCCATCGTCAAGGTCACGAACGGCAACTTCGACCTCGTGCTCACCGACATCAACCTGCCGGGGGTGGACGGCCTCGAGGTGGTGCGGGCGGCGAAGGCGGCGGACAAGGATACCTGCGTCATCCTGATCACCGGCTACGCCTCCACCACGACCGCGATCGACGCCCTCCGCCAGGGCGCGTACGACTACATCACGAAGCCCTTCGATCTCTGGGAGACCGCCAAGGCCATCGAGCGCGGTCTGGAGAGCCGGTTCCTGGTCATCGAGAACCGGCGCCTGGTCTCGAGCCTCGAGCAGGCGAACGTCGAGCTGCAGCACCACGAGAAGATCCTGAGCCGGATGGTGAAGGAGGCGACGCAGCGGATCACCGCGCTCTACGAGGCCGGCAAGGAGATCAGCACCAGCCTGAGCCGGCAGGCCACCCTTGAGGTGATCGTGAATCAGGTGGCGAAGCTCGCGGGGGCGGACGCGAGCCTGGTCTTCCTCTACGACACCGACGCCGGCGAGTACGTGGCCGAGGCGGGCGTGGGCGTTCCTCCGGAGCGTCTGCGCGAGTACCGGTTCGGGAACGGCGTGGGCCTCCATGGCCAGTCGGTCCGGAGCGCCTCACCGGTCCGATGCGCCAGCGTCGGGGAGACCGTGGGGGTCGAGCCATTCCTGACCGAGCTTGAGGCCGGGTCGGCGCTGGTCGTGCCGCTCCTCACGAACGAGAACGTCCTGGGAACCATCACGGCGCTCCGCCCGGACGGCAAGGCGTTCACGCCCGAGGATCAGGAGATGCTGACGATGTTCGCCAGCCAGGCTTCGATCGCGGTCACGAACGCCATCCTGTACGAGCGGACGAAGGAGCTGGACCGCATGAAGTCGGAGTTCGTGGCGGTGGTCTCGCACGAGGTCCGGACGCCCCTCACCTCGATCAAGGGGTCCCTGGAGCTCCTGGGCGACGAGCGGTTCCACGTGCTCCCGCCGCCTCAGAAGGAGCTCTTGACCATTTGCCAGGCGAACACCGAGCGCCTGATCAGCCTGATCAACGACATCCTGGACTTCTCGAAGCTCGAGTCCTCCAAGCTCTCGCTCCAGTTCGAGAGCGTGGAGGTCGGGCGCATCGTGCCGGAGGCGGTGGAGCACATCCGGAACCTGGCCGCGATCAAGGGCATCACGATCGACGTGCACATGGAGGGCTCGGCCGGCGTCATCGAGGCGGACCCGATGCGCGTGGCCCAGGTGATCACGAACCTCCTCGGGAACGCGATCAAGTTCTCGCCCGAGAACGGCAAGATCGAGATCTGGGCTCGCGGAGGCGACGAGGAAGTGGTCGTGGACATCAAGGACTTCGGGAAGGGGATCTCCCAGCACGACCTGAGCCGCCTCTTCCAGCGCTTCGCTCAGCTGGACTCCTCCACGACGCGCCGGGCCGGGGGCACGGGCCTGGGCCTCGTCATCTCGAAGGGGATCGTGGAGCAGCACGGGGGCAAGATCTGGGTCGAGTCGACGCTGGGGAAGGGGTCCACGTTCTCGTTCTCGATCCCTCGCGTCCGGGTCGCGACCGACGACGGCGTCGAGGAGGCCACCGCCCCGACGTAGCGGTACCGCTCCACCCCCCGTGCTATCCTGCCCCCCGTGAAGACCGTCCTCAGCGTCTTCGGCACCCGCCCCGAAGCCATCAAGATGGCTCCCATTTTGAGATGTCTCGGCCGCGACAAGAGCATCCGCTCCCTGGTTTGCGTCACGGCGCAGCACCGGGAGATGCTGGATCAGGTGCTGGGGCTCTTCGCGATCCTTCCGGACGAGGATCTGGACCTGATGCGCGACGGGCAGACCCTCGAAGAGGTCACGACGCGCGCCCTGGGCGAGGTCGGCGCGTATCTCCGGCGATCGAAGCCCGATCTCCTCCTGGTCCAGGGAGACACCACGACGACCATGGCCGCGACGCTCGCGGCCTTCTACGCGCGCGTCCCGGTGGGGCACGTGGAGGCAGGTCTTCGCACCGGGGACACCGACTATCCCTACCCCGAAGAGGCCAACCGGCGCATCACCTCGGTGCTCGCGCGGCACCACTTCGCCCCGACCGAGCGCGCGCGGATGAACCTGATCGCCGAAGGTGTCCCGGTGGATTCGATCGTCGTGACCGGGAACACGGTCATCGACGCGTTGCTCGAGGTGGCCGCCCTGAAACCTTCGCGGCTCCCCAAGCTTCCCCTGCGCGGATCCAGGCTCATCCTGGTCACGGCGCACCGCCGCGAGAACTTCGGCTCGCCTCTGCTCGAGATCATCGGCGCGATTCGCGATCTCGCCGGGCGCTATCCGGACGTGGACGTGGTCTATCCGGTGCACCGGAATCCCAACGTGGACATCCCGGTCCGCCGGGAGCTGGGCTCGGTGCCCGGGGTCCACCTCATCGACCCCCTCGAATACAAGGCGTTCGTGGATCTCATGGCGGCCTCCTACCTGATCCTGACCGACTCGGGCGGGATCCAGGAGGAGGCTCCGTCCCTGGGGAAGCCGGTCCTCGTGCTTCGAGACGAGACGGAGCGGCCGGAAGCGGTGGAGGCGGGGACCGTGAAGCTCGTGGGACCGCACCGAAAGGCTATTGTGTCCCAGGCGGCGGAATTGCTAGATTCGGAGCCTGCGTATGGCGCCATGGCGCGCGCCGTGAATCCTTACGGCGACGGCAAGGCGGCCGGTCGGATCGTCGAGCGCATCCGGGGGGTGCTGGGACTATGAAACGGACTCTGCTCACCGCGGGGATCTCGATCGGCGTGATCGTGGGATGGCTCGCGTTCGATCCTCCCGCGCCGCGTCAGGTGGCCGCCTCCTCGACCCAGCCGCCGCCCGCGCACACCGGGGCTCCTCCCAGCGAGGGCACCTGCCACGACTGCCACGGCGACAACACGCTCAACGACGGGAACGGCTCCGTGGTGATCACCGGCCTGGCGGGGTTGACCGAATACGTCCCGGGGCAGACCTACACCGTGGGCGCCGTCGTCCAGCACTCGGGGCAGTCGCGGTGGGGGTTCGAGATGACCGTCCTCAAGGATTCGGACAACTTGATGGCCGGATCGTTCGCGGACCTGTCCCCGCTCACCGCCGTTCAGTCGTCGGGTGGGAAGAGCTACATCGGGCATTCCACGATCACCCCTGGAACGGACGGGACCCTGACGGGATTTCCGGTGGGCACGTGGGCGTTCAACTGGACCGCGCCGGCGGCCGGAGCGGGCTCGATCACGTTCTACGTGGCGGGGAACGCGGCGAACAATTCCGGGACCAATCAGGGCGACTT
>Ga0075424_100000110_pt1 | contig 49908 bp, 47 predicted proteins | sample SoiMethybrSBSTD3_FD_75301 | JGI IMG/M metagenome (GOLD analysis project Ga0075424, IMG submission 75301) | Bulk soil microbial communities from a Populus tree surrounding site in Tennessee, USA - Soil MetaG P. TD hybrid SBSTD3 | ecosystem: Environmental > Terrestrial > Soil > Tree plantation...
CGGCGATGCGGTTCGGCCTGTCGTCGAGGTCACGCCCGACGGTGCGGCGGTCGGGCAGTTGCCGTTGCAGCACGCCTGCTGCCTGACCCCGGCGACCGCGACGAGCCGCCGTCGGGCGACTGGATCGCCTTTGACAAGGTTGCCTCGGGCGCTTTCCACAGCGTGTTCCTAGCGCATCCGGACGGATCCACCTGCACATGGTCGGCCCCGACCCGGCGGCCACCGGCTCGTGCTGCGCGCAGTGGTCGCCGAATGGGAGGTATCTCGTGTACGAACATGTCGAGCACGGCTCGGACGACCACGTCGCCCTCTACGTGGTCAACGTGGACGGCCCCGCTCAGCGGCGCCGCATCACCGGCGCGAACGGCAGTTACATGTCCTTCGGGTGGGTGCCTTAGCCGTGGGCGGCTAGAGCCCGTTCCGCCGCGCCCACAGGCCGGCCTGCATGCGGTCGTCGACGCCGATCGTGCGAAACGCGCTGGTCAGATGCGCCTTCACCGTCTTCTCGCTGATCTCCAGCCGCCGCGCGATCTGCTTGTTGGGCAGCCCCTCGGCCACCAGCGCCAGCACCTCTCGCTCCCGCGCCGTCAATGCTTCCAGCCGGTCGGGGGCGCGGTGGGCCGCCAGCATCGCGCGTGCGGCACGCGGGTCGAGCGGGGACTCGCCGCGAGCGGCCGCATGGATCGCGTGCAGCAGCTGCGCTGGCTCGGCGTCCTTCAACAGGTAGCCGATCGCGCCCGCATCCAGCGCCTCGGTGACCCGCTCGCGGTCCATGAACGACGTCAGCACGATCACCTGCACCCCGGGAGCCCGCTCGCCGATCTGGCGCGTGGCTTCGACCCCGCCCACCCCCGGCATCGAGAGGTCCATCAGGGCGACGTCGGGTCCCAGCTCGGCGCAGATCGCCACCGCGGTATCGCCGTCGCCGCCCGACCCGACCACCTCCAGCTCCGGATCCGAGCCGATCAGCCGCATCAGCCCGTCCCGGACGATCGGATGGTCGTCGATCACCACCACCCGGATCACGAGGCCGGTATCTCCAGCTGCACGGTGGTGCCCTCGCCGTGCGCCGACGTCACCAGCAGGGTGCCGCCGGCCGAAGCGGCCAGGTCGCGCAGCATGTCCAGGCCGAGGTGGCCGTCCGCCCGCCGTTCGGCCAGGTCGTCCTGGTCGAAGCCGCGGCCGTCATCGCTGACGCGCAGCCGCACCAGCCCGTTGCTGCGCTGGACACCGATCCGAACGTGGCCGGCGGCCGCATGCGCGCCGGCATTCCTGACCGCTTCCTGGGCTGTGCGAAACACGAGCTGCTCGACCTCGGTGGGCAGTGTCAGATCGTCCTGGACGTCCATGTTGACCTCGATGCCCCGAGCCGTCAGCGGCGCCACCAGGTCAGGCAGCGCCGCCGCCAGGCCCTGGTCACGCAGTGCCGGCGGGTAGATCTCGAGCAGCAGCGACCGCAGCTGGCGGATCGCGTTGCGCGTACCGGCCGCGCCCTCCGTCAGCACCGCACGCAGCTCCTGCGGCGGGCGGTCCTCTTCGACCGCCGCCGCCATCTGGAATGACTGGCCCGCCAGCTCCTGGACGACGCCGTCGTGCAGTCCCGCGGCGATCAGCTGACGCTCCCTGTCCGACGCGTCGACCGCGTGCTGCAGCAGCTGCTCGCGGTCGCGCTGGGCGTTTCGCATGCGACGGGCCATACGCCAGGCCAGCGGGATCTGTAACGCGGCCAGCACCAGCAGCGCCACGATCACGACCGGCGCGAACAGCCGGACGACGCTGCGGCTGTTGCCGGCGATCGCGCTCGAGCGCAGGTACTCCTCAAAAAGCACCGGCGTGCCGTCGCGGGCGCGCAGGCCCAGATAGACGGACGTCAGGCTGCCGAGGTGACGCTCGTAGACGTTCTCGGGGCCCGACAGATCGGAGACGTCGGCGGTGGCGGTCTTGCTGCGCAACGCCTGCAGCTCGTCCGGCGCGAGCACGAACCGCCGCCCGATCAACCGCGGCTCGTCGGAGTAGAGGATCTTGCCCTCGGCGTTCCAGATCTTGACGCGGGCCACGCTGGACGAGAGCACGCGGGTGCGCACGACGTGGTCGAGCCGGGCGATCGCCCGCGGATCGCCGCGCACCACGTTGGTGGTGAGCGCCGGCTCGACGATGCCGTGGCCGGTCACCGTCGTCACCTGCTTTGCCTGGCGCAGGGCCTCAGACGTGGCCAGGCTGCGCAGCGCGATGGCGCCGGCGATGCCGACCAGCACCAGCACCGCCAGGCCGGACAGGGCGAATACCGCCACCGGGCGCAGGATCCCGCCACGGCTCATATCGCTACGACCTGCGTCTGCATGGCCCCAGGATGCCCGTTGCGATCGATCGGCGCCACGGTCCTAGGACCAATGTCCCATTGCGACCGCGACCGGCCGGCGAGCAATCTGCGCTCCGAAGTCACCAACCTACGGAGGAACAGCATGCGGCGTACATCTCTCATCTCGGCCCTGATCGGCTGCTTCGCGGTGTTGGCGGTGATCGCCCCGGTGGCGGCCGCCCGGCACGGCGGTGGCACCACGCGCACGATCGCCCTGCACGGCAGCGTCAGCTTCCCGGGTGCGACCGGCCACGCGTCCTCGAAGACCTCGCCCGAGGAACGCGAGCTCGAGGTCGAGGTGCAGCACGTGCGCGTCCTGGCCGGTAAGCGCGTGAACGTGTTCGTGAATGGCACCAAGTGGGCGAGTCCACGCGTGTCCAGCCTGGGTGCGTTCAACGTGCAGCGAAGCACGCAGCGTGGGCAGCGCGTGCCGCGCATCACCAACAGCTCGACCGTGCGCGTCCGCACGCTGGGCGGCACCCTGATCGCAAGCGGCAGCTTCTAGCCGCGGGAGGTTTCCGCGGGGTGGGTGGGCTGCGGCCGGCCCACCCCGCTCACCGGCTTCAGCCGCCGCTGATGGCGGAGATCACGTCCACCCGCGAGCCGCCCTCGATCCTGGTGTCGAGCCCGGCTCGCTCGCGGTCGACGTAGACGTTGATGTGGCGGCGCAGCTGCGGGCCGGGCTCGCAAAGCCGGTCGCGCATCCCGGGCCAGCGCTGGTCGAGCCGGTCGATCGCCTCGTTCACCGTTCCGGCTTCCACCTCGAGCGTGCGGGGCAGGTTCTCGAACAGCGAGGGCAGGGTTGCGGGGAGGTGCAGCTCAGCCAACGACCGCCACCTCGACCGATGCGATCGCCGGCAGGTAGCTGGCGATCTCGTTCCAGCTCTCGCCCTCGTCCGGGCTGGCGAATACCTGACCGGTGCTGGTGCCGAAGTAGAGCCCGGGCACGTCCAGGTCGTCAATCGCCATGCCCTCCCGCAGCACGCCCAGGTAGGCGTCCTGCTTCGGCAGACCGGCGTCGAGCCGCCGCCAGCTCGAGCCGGCATCGCTCGTCCGCCACACCGACGCGTGCCCGTCCGGCATGAAACGGCCGTGGCCGGGGTCGAGCGGGATCACATAGAAGCTGTCGCGGTCGTGCGGATGCGTGGCCGCGGCGAACCCGAACTCGGTGGGTAGGCCGTCGGTCACCTCCACCCATGAGTGGCCGCCGTCGTCGCTGCGGTGCATGCCGACGTGGTTCTGCTGGTACATGCGATCCGTGTCGAGCGGCGACATCACCAGCTTGTGCACGCAGAATCCCACGTCCTCGTGCTCGCGTGGCCACGCCGCGCGCAGGCCGTTGTTGCGGGGCGTCCATGTGGCCGCGTCATCGGTCGTCTCGAAGATGCCCATGCCCTGGATCACCACCCAGAAGTGCTCGGGCTCCGTCGGGTGCGGCATGATCGCCGGCATGCCCAGGTGGCCGGGCGGCTGGTTCTCGGGGATGTTCCAGAGCTCGCGGCCGGGTTGGCCGTCGAGCGTGCTCTTGAGCGACCAGGTGGCGCCGCCGTCGCGGCTCTCGAACACGCCCGCCGCCTCGGCGCCCGCGAGCACGCGGCCATGCGCGGCCGACAGCCCCGACACCTTCGAGAGCTTCAGCTCCCCGTCCTCGCCGTAGCCGAGCCCCTCGCTGGAAAGCTGCCAGCTCTCGCCCAGGTCACCGCTGCGCCAGATGCCGGTGCCGTGCCACTCGCTGGCGGCGGCGGCGTAGATCGTTCCCGACTCGCCGTCGTGGATCGCGTGGTAGACCGGCCAGCCGTCGCAGTATGGCCCGCGGATCTGCCAATCCCGGCGGTCGAGGTCGCTCTCCATCACGAAGCATCCCTTACGCGTACCCACCAGCAGCACGACTCGTCGCGGCATCCGCAGTCCCTTCGTCGAGAGGTCGTCGCCACCAGTCTTGCCCCTTCCGGCGCCGGCCGCAAACCGGCCTCGCAGGCCGCATCGGCAGTACATAGGCGGCGCCCAGCGACCTGCCCGGTCGAGGGCGCCCGCAGCGTGTACGGTGACACCATGCAGCGCGTCACCGGCATCGGCGGCTTCTTCTTCCGCGCCAAGGACCCGACCGGCCTGGCGGCCTGGTACGAGGCCAACCTCGGCATCCCCAGCATGGAAACGACGTGGGCGCAGCAGGCCGGCCCCACCGTGTTCGCGCCGTTTCCGACCGACACCGACTACTTCGGCGGGCTGGAGCAGCAGACCATGCTGAACTTCCGGGTCGACGATCTCGACGCCATGCTCGAGCAGCTGCGGGCGGCCGGCGCCACCGTCGACGACGAGGTCTCCGAGGCCAGCTACGGCCGTTTCGGGCATGCCGTTGACCCGGAGGGCAACCGCTTCGAGCTGTGGCAGCCGGGCGAGGTGCCGGAGCGCTGAGCCGCGGCACGCGGCGCCGCCACGCGCCAGAATGTCGGCTCCCACCCCAGGAGCAAGGAGACCCGGCATGATCGATCCCCAGCGACGCTGGTCGCGCCACGCGGATGGCAAGCCCGACTACGCCGGGCTGCTGACGTTCGCCGGCCTGCCCTACACCGAGGATCTGGCCGACCTGGCCGGCGTCGACGCCGCCATCATCGGCGCGCCCATGGACGAGCTCGTCACCGACCGCCCCGGCACCCGCTTCGGCCCGCGCGCGATCCGCGCCGCCGGTGCGCCCCACGGCGTCCACCTCGAGGCCGGCATCGACGCGTTCGAGGAGCTGCGCGTTGTCGATTATGGCGACGCCGCCTGTGTCCCCGCCGACCCCGAGTCGTCGCACGCCGCCATCACGGCGCTGGTGGCCGAGGTCGCCTCGGCGGGCGTGATGCCGGTGCTGCTGGGCGGGGACCACTCGATCACCCAGCCCGAGGCTGAGGCGCTGGCCTCGGTGCACGGCCCGATCGGCCTCGTCCACTTCGACACCCACACCGACACCGGCGCCCTCCAGTGGGAGCGCGTGCTCTCGCACGGCACACCCATGTACAACGCCGTCGACCGCGGCCACGTCGATCCGTCACGCTACGTGCAGATCGGCCTGCGCGGCTACTGGCCCGGCGAGCAGGAGTTCGCCTGGCAGCGCGAGCGCGGCATCACGTCCTTCTTCGCCCACGACGTGCGTGACCGCGGCATCAAGGAGATCGTCGAGCGGGCCGTCGCCATCGTCGGCCCCGGCCCGGTGCTGCTGACCGTCGACGTGGACGTGCTCGACCCCGCATTCGCCCCCGGCACCGGCACCCCGGAGCCGGGCGGCATGACGCCCACCGAGCTGCTGTGGGCCTGCCGGTCGCTGGCCAGCCGGCTCGACCTGGTCGGCTCGGACGTGGTCGAGGTGCTGCCCACGATGGTCGGCGGAGCCGACATCACGGCGCTGGTGGCCGACCGCGTCATCCGCGAATCGCTGACCGGGGTGGCGCTGCGGCGCCGGGCGGCCCGCGAGGGGGGCGCCTAGGACGCCTCGCGGCGGGACGGCTCGAACGGGCCGCGCCGGATGCTGACGGTGTCACCCAGTTCGCGAGCTCGGCGCTCCACGAACTCGACCAGCTCCGCCTCGACGGCGTGGTCCAGCGGCGGCTGCTGGTAGCTCTCAACCAGCGCCAGCCAGCGGTCCTCGGAGCGGCTGGCGTAGTCCCGCGACCCGTTCTTGCGCCAGCGGTCGATGTTGTCGGTCGACCCGATGGTGGGCCGCCAGAAGCAGTCGCGGAAGTGCGCGAGCGTGTGCTCGGTGCCGAAGAAGTGCCCGCCCTGGCCGACCTCGACGTGCGCGTCGTAGGCGAGGCTGGCCTCGTCGATCCTGGCCGGCGCGAACTGCTGCTGTAGCAGCTCGATCAGCTCGACGTCGGCGACGAACTTCTCGAAGCAGGTGACCAGGCCCCCCTCCAACCACCCGGCCGATTGCCAGCACACATTCGCGCCCGAGAGGAAGGCGGCGCTAAGCGTGTTGAAGGCCTCGTAGCCGGCCTGGAAGTCGACGGTCTGGCTGGCAGTCAGCGTGCCACCGCCCGATCGCCAGGGCAGCCCGAACCGGCGCGCCAGCTGGCCCGATGCGTACAGGCCGAATGCCGACTCCGGACCGCCGAACGACGGCGCGCCCGATTTCATGTCGGTCGCCGACAGGAACGAGCCCATCACGCAGGGCGCGCCCGGGCGCACCAGCTGCACCAACGCCAACCCGGCCAGCACCTCGGCCGTCTGCTGGACAAGTGCGGCCGGAACGGTGACCGGTGCCATCGCCCCCATCAGCAGAAACGGTGTCACGATCACCGGCTGGCCGGCGTCCGCGTAGGCGAACAGGCCCTCCAGCATGCGCACGTCGTAGTGCAACGGCGAGTTGACGTTGATGTTGCAGAACACGGCAGGCCGTTCCAGCAGCGCCTCGGCTCCGCCCATCACGATCGCCGCCATCGCCAGGCAGTCCTCGGCCGAGCGCTGTGGCGCCGGCTCGCCCGACCAGACCCGGTCGGTCAGCCGGATCGCCTCCAGCGCCCGCACCAGGTGACGCACGTCCAGCGGCACGTCGTTGGGCTCCACGATGCTGCGGCCGGGCGTGTCCAGCACGTCGGTCATCTGCGTCATCATCAGGAACCGCTCCAGGTCGGCCATGGTGCCGTCACGGCGCTCGCCGCCTGCCCGCACGAACGGCGGGCCGTTGGTCGCCGCGAAGATCATCTGGTCGCCGCCCACCTCGAGGCTGCGGGCGAGGTTGCGGGCGTGTAGATGGAAGCTCGCCGGGGCCAGCGCCACCTGCGCGCGCAGGAAGCCAGGGTCGAAGTGCACGACCTCGCCTTCCACCGTCTGGCCGGCCGCTTGGAACAACTCCAGCGCGCGCGGGTGGTCGAACCGCACCCCCACCTCGGCGGCCAGCCGCTCCCAGCCGGCGTCGAGCGTGGCCAGGTCGTCGTCGCTCAGCACATCCAGGCGCGGCATCGAGTTCAGGAACATGGGACCGATCTCGGTGCCGCGGGGTGCATCGCGTCCAACTCTACCCGCGCCAGGCGGCGCTCATGTACTGCTGCCTCCCGTCCGATACCTCTCAGGCGGCGTCAGCGCCGGCGTCGCCAATTGATCGTTTACGAAGGAGCCCAGAACCCATGGCATCTCCCGATTCGCCCACCTGTCCCACTTGTCAGGCCGTGCTCGCGCTCGGCGCAAACGGCTACGACACGTTCTGGTCGTGCCCGAACGGCCACGGCGCCGCCTGCACCATGACGGCCGCTTACGGCCACGTGCAGGAGGACGAGATCAAGGCCATCTGGCAGGGCTCCAAGGATGCCGCCGCGGGCGAGCGATCGTGCCCGATGTGCGGGACGCCGATGGTCGATGTCAGCGTCAAGGTGGACGCCGACGAGGCCGGGGCCAATCAGCCCGGCGACGGTGCCGGCGCCGTGACGGCCAGCATCGCCGTCTGCCGCGAGGACGAGCTGTTCTGGCTGGACGCGACCGTGATCGGCCAGCTGCCCAAGGACATCCCCAACCCGGAGCCGCCGCCGATCGACGAGCACGCGCTGGAGGCGGTGCGCGCCACCTTCGTCGCCGGCCTCCAGGCCAGCGAGGAGCACACCGGTGTGCTGTCGCGGATGGCATCGGCCGTGACCGGGCGGCGCCCGCCGCTGCCGGTCGACCCGATCCCGGCATCCGACCTGCCGCCGCTGCCGCCGACCGCCGTGCCGGCGCCTGCGCCGGAGATCCCGCCCGCAGCGCCTGCCGCACCCGCGGCGAGCGCACCGGAGACCGACGAGCCGAGTGATCGGGTGGCTTGAACACTGGTGGGCGGGGGATCCCGGTACCGCCTTCTCGGATTTCGCAGGCCTCGCCGGCCTGCTGCTCACCACGCTCGCGTTGCTGTGGGCGTGGTGGCACACCCGCTGCCGGGTGATCTGGTGCTACCGGCCGGGACGGCATCCGGTCAGAGGCACGACCTGGAAGGTCTGCCCGAACCACCACACGCTCAACCACCACACCGCCCTTCACCGCAAGCACGACGCGAAGCACCCCGACCGGCTGGGCCACGGCGAGTCGTGGACGACCGCTCCCGGCCCGGACGAGGCGCCGTCGGTCAGTCCGGCAGCAGCGGTGGTGGCGATCGCTGATCGCGGCCCAGCGACGCAGCCCTGATCACGGCCGCCGACCCGTAGCGGTCGCGCACCTGATCGAGCGCGGCATCGAGCTCGTCTCGGCTGCGGCGGTTGAACGGCAGCTCCAGCTGCAGCGCTGAGCCGTCCTCGAGGTTGGTGACGGCGATGCCCACCATCGTCAGGCCGCGGCGCTCGATCATGGGCCGGGCGGTCGCCAGCAGCGCGCGTGCGGTCAGCAGGATTGCCTGCGTCTGGGCCGTGGGGTAGGGCATCGTGTGCGACCGCGTGACGCGGGCGAAGTCGTCGAAGCGCAGCCGCAGCACCACGGTGCGCCCGGCCCGCCCTGCCGCGCGCATGCGCCGGGTGACCCGCTCCACCAGCGCCGTCAGGCTGGCCTCGATCTGGTGCCACGACTTGGGCCGCCGTCCCATGGCGTGCTGGGCGCCGATCGAACGGCGCCTGCTGCGCGGCCGCACTCGCCGCGGGTCGCGGTTGTGGGCCAGCGCGTGCAGCTGGCGGCCGACGCCTCGTCCCAGCATCGACGCGAGATCGGCCTCCGACAGCTCCGCCACCTGCCGCACGGTTGCGATGCCGAGCAGATGGAGCTTGGCGGACGTGGCCGGGCCGACTCCCCACAGTCGCTCGATCGGCAGGGGATGCAGGAAGGCCAGCTCCGCCTCGGGCGGCACGATCAGCAGCCCGTCCGGCTTCGCCACTCCGCTGGCTACCTTGGCCAGGAACTTGGTGCGCGCCACGCCGACCGTGATCGGCAGCCCCACCCGCTCCAGCACCTCGTGCTTGAGCCGGACGGCGATCTCGGCCGGCGTCCCGGTGATGTGCTCGAGCCCGCGCACGTCGAGGAAGGCCTCGTCGATGGACAGGCCCTCGACCACCGGCGCCATGTCCTCGAACACGCGGTAGACCGCCTTGCTGGCGTCCGAGTACGCCGACATCCGCGGCGGCACCACGATCGCCTCCGGGCACAGCATGCGCGCCCGGCCACCGCCCATGGCCGTGCGCACCCCACGCGCCTTCGCCTCGTAGCTGGCGGCCAGCACCACGCCTCCACCCACGATCACAGGGCGGCCCCGCAGGCGCGGATCGTCGCGCTGCTCGACCGACGCGAAGAAGGCATCGAGGTCGGCGTGGAGGATGTTCGCCTCGTCCGGCACGAACATATGTTCGCACGAATGGCGCCCGGCGTCGACCGGCGTACACTGCCCCGCGATGCCGCACGAGACCGATCAGGTGCCGGAGTCGGAGGCGGGCGGCTGGAAGAGCTGGGTGCCCGAGTCCGTGCGGCACCTTCTGCCCTCCGCTGCGCCGGCGGACGACTGGACGCAGTTCGTGCCGGCGGAGTGGCGCCGGTGGCTGAGCGACTCGCCGGCACCGCGCCCGCAGACGCGGACGCTGCGGTTCATCGGCATCGACGAGGACCGGCCGGGCCTGCGCTGGAGTGCGCTCTATCGCGAGACGTGGGACGCCTACCGAGCCTGGTGGCTGGGAGTCGACGGCGGCCGGGAACGGCCCGGCCGTGCCGCCGCTGAGGCCGCGCTTCATCACCACATGCCCGAGCTGGCGGAGGTCCACGCGCAGCTGGTGGCGCTGGCCGGAGACGACGACACGGCCGCAGCCATGCTGACGTTGTGGAACCCGCCGCCGTTCATCGTGGCCTGCTCCCAGGTTGTCGTCCCTGATCGCGAGGGCGGCGAGCCGGTGCTGCTTCGCAACTACGACTACGACCCGCGCCTGTTCGAGGCGACGATCTACCGGTCACGCTGGTCGGCTCGGCGCGTGCTCGGCACCGGGGACTGCCTGTGGGGACTGGTGGACGGCGTGAACGACGACGGCCTGGCGGTGTCGCTGACGTTCGGAGGCCGTCGCGAGGTGGGCGAGGGCTTCGGCATCCCGCTGGTGATCCGCTACCTGCTGGAGGTGGCCGCCGACGTCGCGGAGGGCATCGAGGTTCTGCAGCGGCTGCCGCATCAGATCTCCTACAACGTCACGCTCTGCGACCGATCCGGGCGGGTCGCCACCGTGATGATCTCCCCCGACCGCCCGGCACTGGTGACCGACCGGCGCGCGGTCACGAACCATCCCGAGACCGTCGAGTGGCCAGAGCACTCGGCCTGGGTCGGTAGCGTCGAGCGGCTCGACCTGCTCCAGGCGATGTTGTCCGCCGGCGCCGACGACGTCACGATCACGGAAGCGCTGCTGCAGCCGCCGCTGCTGGCACGGGAATGGGACGCCGGGTTCGCCACGCTGTTCACCGCTGCCTACCGGCCCGCGTCGGGCCGCCTCGACTATCACTGGCCGCACCGGCGGCTGCCGCTCGCGCTCGACGCCGCCCTGCCGGAGCTGGTCGGGGTCGAGCTGGGCGGTCCCTGAACGGCTACTCCTGCTCGGGCGGCCCGCCTTTGAGCACGGTCGTGGCCACCCGGACGCCGTAGCGCCCGGGGATCAGCGCGAAGTCGATCACCTGTCCGACCACGCTGCCGCCGGGCGCGCTCTCGACCATGTCGTCAAGCAGCTCCTCGGAGGCCTGCAGTACATCCTCGCCGGTCTCGAGGATTCCGTCCGCCGAAGGCACCATGGCCGACACCATCCGCGCCTGGGCCTCGTCGGCCAGGCCCCCGGCGAGCTGCTCCAGCGACTCACGCACCCGCTGCGCAGCGTCGTCGCGGGCCTGCTCGCGCTCATCGATGGAGGGGCTGGGGCGGCTCAGCAGGTGACGGAACCGGGACAGCGGCAGTGCAGCCACCGCGATTCCCACCACCAGCCATACGGCCGCGAGCAACAGCGGCGCGCGCCAGCCGGACAGCGATCCCGACAGCCCTCGCACGGCCGCCCAGTTCGCGAGCAGGAAGGCGGTGCCGAGAGCGACCGCGGCGATCGCGGCGGCGGTGGCGTCACGCCCGGCTCGGCGCACATCCGTCTCGTGCCGCGCCCCCTCCAGCTCCGCCTCGCGGAGCACCAGCACGCTCGAGTCGCGCCCGAATCGCTCGACCAGCTCCATCAGCGACGGCTGGTCGTCGCCGTCCTCGGCAGCCGGGATCTCGTTCGCCTCCACCGGCTCATCCGTCATGGTCACCCCTTCTCGATCGTGCCGCCGGACACAAGCTGCCGATGAGTCTACCGGCCGGTTTCGAACCTCGTAAGGATCCCGAAACCTCCATGACAGATCGCCTGCCTACGGTCACCGCATCGTCGGCGCGTCCATGCGCAGCAGACATCGACTCGTGGGAGGTAGGTCATGCACAAACGGAGGATTCTGGCGTTGGCGTTGGCTCTGGCTGCGGTGTCCGCAGTGGCGGGGACGGTGCGGGCCCAGGCGGCCCAGGCGCACGCCGCCTTCACGCTTTCGAACGCGTCCGCCGGGAATCGTGTGATCGTGTTCGATCGAGGGCCGGGCGGCCGCCTGCAACGGGTCGGATCGGTCGGCACCGGCGGGCACGGCACCGGCGTGAATCTCGGCTCCGAGGGTGCGCTCGCGCTCAGCCCGGACGGCGGCCACCTGTATGCCGTCAACGCCGGCAGCGACACGCTGTCGGTGCTCGGCGTGTCCGGCGACCATGTCTGGCGCGAGCAGGTGATCGGGAGCGGAGGCAGCCAGCCGATCAGCGTGACCGCGAGCTGGAACCGGGTCTACGTGCTGAACGCCGGCGACGGCTCGGTCACCGGCTTCCGGGTCACGTCGCACGGTCTGGCGCGGATCGCCAACGGGCACCGCGCCCTGGCCGCATCCAGTTCCGGCCCGGCGCAGATCGCTCTCACCCCGTCCGGCTCGGCGCTGGTCGTGACCAACAAGACCACGAACACGATCGACACCCTGCGGGTGCGTGCCGACGGCTCGCTGGCCCATGCCGTGGCCCACGCGTCGGTCGGCACAACGCCGTTCGGCTTCGGGTTCACCAGCCGTGGCGTGCTCGTGGTATCCGACGCGGGCGAGGCGCCGAGCAGCGCCGCCACTGCCTACCGGGTGGGGCCGTTCGGCGGCCTGCAGCTGCGGTCGGGCCCGCTCCAGACCAACCAGCTGGCGGCGTGCTGGGTGGCGACGTCGCCGAACGGCCGCTACGCCTTCGTGTCGGACGCGCACAGCGGCACCATCTCCGCCATGCGGGTCTCGGCCCATGGGCAGCTGTCGCTGGTCGACCTGAGCGGTATCAGCGCCTCAGGCGGCACCGGCAGCACGACCCTGGACTCGTCGGTCACCGGGGACGGCCGGTATCTGTCGGTGCTCGTGTTCAACACGAAGCCGGGTGTGAACTCGATCGTGACCTTCCGGATCGGCTCCGGCGGCACGCTGACCTGGCTGAATGCGGCCGGATCGGTGCCCGGATCCACCACCGGGCTGGTCACCGGCTGATCGCATCACCCGGTGCGGGGGCGAGCAAACGGCGCCCTCGCACCGGGCAAGCGATCTTACGAGAAGCTGAATTCGTGCTGGAGGATGCGGAAACCGTTGGTACCCTGGCGGTGATGCCCGCCACCCCCGCTCCGCACGTGCTCGTGGTCGACGACGAGCCGATCGTGCGCGACGTGCTGACCCGTTACCTGACCCGCGCCGGATATCAGGTCAGCGGCGCCGGCGACGGCGAGCAGGCGCTGGAGGCGATCGGCGCCGGTCATCCCGACGTGGTGCTGCTCGACCTGATGCTGCCCAGGGTGAGCGGCCTCGACGTGCTTCGCACCGTTCGCCGCGACAGCGACGTGCCGGTGATCGTGCTCTCGGCCCGCTCCAGCGAGCGGGAGCGGATCGACGGTCTGCGGCAGGGTGCCGACGACTACGTCGTCAAGCCGTACTCTCCCGGCGAGGTGGTGGCGCGGGTGGAGGCGGTGCTGCGCCGCACGGGCGCAACTGCGGCGTCGCTCGCGTGCGGCGCCGCGACCATCGATCCCGCCGCGCGCGAGGTGAGGCGGGACGGCCGGGTGGTGCACACCACCCGCAAGGAGTTCGAGCTGCTGCATCTGCTGGTGCGCCATCCCGGCCAGGTGTTCAGTCGCCGGCAGCTGCTCGAGCGGGTCTGGGAGGACTCGTGGGCCGGCGCCACCGACACGGTCACCGTTCACATCCGGCGACTCCGAGCCAAGGTCGAGGCGGAGCCGTCTGCGCCTCGCCACCTGGTCACGGTGCACGGCGTCGGCTACCGGTTCGATCCGTGAGTGAGTCCCTGCGGCTGCTGGCGCTGGTGGCCCCGGTCACGGTCGCGACCGTGCTCTCGTCGGTTGCCGCCCGCACGCTCGTGCGCCGCGCGCCGCTCTCCTACACGCTGGTGGCGATCGCCGTCGTGGCCAGCTCGGTGACCGTGGTCGACATGGTGTTGCTGAACCACTTCATGCTGCTGAATCCGGACCACTGGGCGGAGATCACGCTCGTCGCCCTCTACTCGCTGACGGCGGCGGTGGCCGCGGCGCTGATCGTGGGTCGCACGACCGACGACGCCATCCGCCGGCTCGCGACCACGGCCCAGTCGCTGGGCAACAACGATCTCGAGGTCCGCACCGGGTCGCTGAATGCGAGCCCCGAGCTGCAGCTGCTGGGCGCGACGCTGGACCGGGCCGCGGAACGGCTCGAGTTCGCGATCGAGACGGAGCGCCGGATCGAGGGGCAGCGCCGCGACCTGATGACGTCGATCTCCCACGACCTGCGCACGCCGCTGGCGAGCATCCGGGCCACCGTCGAGGCCATCAACGACGGCGTGGTGGACGATCCACAAACCGTCCGCCGCTACGCCGCCGAGATGCTGAGGTCGATCTCGGCGCTGGTCGATCTGGTCGACGATCTCTACGAGCTGTCGCAGCTCGACGCCCGGTCGGTCGCAGCCGACTCGAGGCGGCTTCCGTTCGGCGAGGCGATCCACCGCGCGGCCGATCTCTGCGCCCACGATGCGGCGCTGCGCGACGTGCGCGTGGAGGTGGCCGTCCAGGACGCGGGCGACGCCACTTGCTCGCCCAAGCTGATACGCGTCGTGCAGTCGCTGATCGACAACGCGGTCAGGTACACGCCCCGCGGCGGGCGGGTGCGGGTGTACGCGGGCGCCGATCCGGCCAGCTTGCGGGTCTCGGTCGAGGACAACGGACACGGCATCGACCCGGCTCAGCTGCATCGGGTGTTCGAGCCGTTCTGGCGGGGAGACGAGGCCCGCTCGACGCGCGGCTCCGGGCTCGGTCTGGCGCTCGCCCAGCGGATCGTGGAGGCGCTGGGCGGCCGGATCGAGGCGACCAGCACGCCGGCGGTGGGCTCGCGGTTCGTTGTCGTGCTGCCGTCCTGACCGCCGGCCGCGGCGGCGCCCGGAGCCGTCACCGCGCGAACCAGCCCGCGCGGTATAGGGTTGCGGGAGCGTCAGGACTCTTGGGGGGTCAGGGCACGTGAAACCTGTCACGAACGATCGCGGATCTGGAGCGGCCGACCGCCGTTCGGTCGTTCGTGCGCCCCGCCGGGGCGCGCGGCGCTCTGACCTGATCCAGGCCAAGCTCGAACCCCAGCATCCCACGGGGCTGGTGCCGCGTCCAGCGCTGATGCGGACGCTGATGGGGTCGGACGCCACGGTGATCGCGATCGCCGCCCCGGCCGGCTACGGCAAGTCCGCGCTGCTGGCCGAGTGGTCGGCCGCCGACCCACGTCCGTTCGCCTGGGTGTCTGTTGACGCGGCCGACAACGACCCCGGCGCCCTGCTCCGGTACATCGCGGCTGCGTACGCGGAGCTGGCGCCGATCGACGCCACCGTGTTGGACGTCGTCGCGGAGGCGACGACCCAGCCCTGGCCGGAGGGCTCGGCCATCCTGGGCGACGCCGTGTCACGCGTGCGTGAGCCGGTCGTGCTGGTGCTCGACGGCGGGGGCGACCTCGTCTCATCCGGCTCGGTGGCCGTGCTCGAGCGGTTGATCGACCACCTCGGCCCCGGCTCCGTGATGGTCGTGTCAGGCCGCGAGCCATCGGCCCTGCCGTTGCCGAAGTTGCGCCTGCAGCGGCGGCTCCTCGAGCTCGGCCCCGGCGACCTCGCTCTCGGGCCGGCCGACGCCCGGGTGCTCCTGGCCGACGCCGGTGTGCGGCTGGCCGATGACGACTTCGAGCGGCTTCACGCACTGACCGAAGGCTGGCCCGCCGGCCTGGTGATGGCGGCGATGTCCCTTCGCCGAGCCGGCCAGCGCCGGGTGCTGCCTACGGGTACCGGCATCCGCGGCGACGACCGTTTGCTGGTCGACTACATGCGCTCCGAGGTGCTGTCGCACCTCTCCCACAGCGACGTGCGCTTCCTGACGCGTTCGGCCGTGCTGGATGCGATGAGCGCGCAGCTTTGTGACGCGGCGCTGGGGCTTCCCAACACGCCGCAGCGGTTGCACCGAAACGTGATCCGCAACCTGTTCGCGATCCCCAACGGCAACGGTTACCAGTCCTACCGCTACCACCGGCTCTACCGGGACACGCTGCTGGCGGAACTGGCCATGCGCGAGCCGGAGGCTGAGGCCGACGTCTGCCGGCGGGCGGCGAGCTGGCTCGACGGCCGCGGTGAGAAGCAGCTCGCCGCCGGCTACGCGCTGCGCGCCGGTGAGACCGATCTGCTGGCCCGCCTCGTCGGCGAGGTGGCGTTGCAGGCGTACGGACGCGGGCAGGTCGAGCAGGTCGACAGCTGGCTGCAGCCGTTCGACGGGGAGCGGCTGCTCGTCCGCCATCCGGCGGTGGGCGTGATCGGAGCCTGGGTGCATGCCGCCCGTGGCCGGGCGGAACAGGCGGATCGCTGGAGCCGCGCCGTCCCGCGTGCCGGAGAGGGCGGCCCGATGCCCGACGACAGCTCGTTCGCATCCTGGGTTGCTGTGCTGAGCGCGGTCACGTGCCGCCGCGGCCTGGCCGAGATGCAGGCCGATGCGGAGCTGGCGCTGTCCGAACTGTCGCCGTTCAGTCCGTGGCGCGCAATCGCGCTGGTCGCACTCGGCGTGTCCCACCAGCTGGCCGGGCGGGCGGCCCGGGCCGACGCGGCGCTGGCCGAGGGCGCGGAGACGGCGGCAGCCGGCGGCTCGGCGGACGTTCACGCCCTGGCGCTGGCCCAGCGGGGGCTGGTGGCGCTCGACGATCGCAACATCACACGGGCGCGCGCATTTGTCGACGAAGCGTCGCAACCGACGCTGACGGCGCAGCTGCGGCCGTCGGCCTTCACGCCCGTGCTCGAGGCGGTGACGGCACGCCTGTCGGTCGCACAAGGCGATCCCACCGGGGCGCGGCTGCACCTGGCCCGCGCGCAGGAGACCGCTCCGCTGCTCACCTACGCACTGCCGTGGCTCGCCGTGCAGTGCAGGCTCCAGCTCGGCCTTACGCACCTGGCGCTGGCCGACGCGGCCGAGGTGCGGACGCTGCTGCTCGAGATCGACGACATCCTGCACCGGCGGCCGCAGATGGGCTCGCTGCTGATCGAGGTCGACCGCCTCCGCCAGCAGGTGCGAGGCCTTGCCGTGGGCTCTCAGGATGGATGGGCGGCGACGCTGACGACTGCCGAGCTGCGGCTGCTGCCGCTGCTGGCCAGCCACTGGTCGTTCCGCGAGATCGGCGATCAGATGTTCCTGTCGCGAAACACGATCAAGACCCAGGCCATCTCGATCTACCGCAAGCTGGGGGTGTCGTCGCGTACGCAGGCGCTCGAGAAGGCAGCCGAGCTGGGGCTGCTGTCGGAGTTGAGCCCGCTGACGCCGCGCCCCGGAACCCTCTGAGCTGCGGCCGGACGGGAGCCGCACGCGCTCCCGTCCGGTGGTCAGCGGGTGTGCTAAACGTTGACGGTGGTGCCGTGCAGGGCTTCCTGCAGCTTGGCCGTGTCCTCCTCGGACAGCGACGTCTTCAGCACGGTGCCGCCGAACTTGCTCATGGCCGCGACGGCCTTGTCCGGCGTGGCCTTCTCGATCACCAGGAACAGCGCCGAGGTGCCGGGCTGCACCATGTCACGCACCTGCTGCTGAAACTCCTTGTCGATCGTGGACTTCTCGAGGTGCCCGAACAGGGCGCCCAGGCCGGCGCCGACGGCCATCCCGAACACCGGGATGAAGAACAGCAGGCCGAACAGCAGGCCCCAGAACATGCCCCAGGTGGCACCGCCGCCGGCCGTTGGGCCGTGCTTGGTGGTGACCTGGTACTTGCCGTCGGCGTGGCGGACGATCGCCGCGGCGGCGTCGGTCTCGATGATCAGATCCCGAGCAAGGTTCTGCGCCTCATCCAGCGCCTGAAGGGCGGTGGTCTCGTCCGGGTAGCCAATCGCGATCAGCTCAGCCATAGGGTCTTCTCCTCGTCGTGGTGGATCGTCCACCAGAGACTCACCCACAACCCTCGCCGGGTCGTCGCCCCAACAGGGTGAACCGCGTTTCATCCGCCTTGGACTAGGCCGGTCGGCCGGGAGCGTGCACAATGGAGGCGCCGCCGGCCGCCAATGGCCGTTGACGCCCGAGAGGAGCACGATGACACCTGTCGAGACCGAAGAACGACGCCTGGCTGAGGTAGAGCATCTCAGCGTGGCGGAACGGGCTGCGCTTGGCAAGGCGGCCCGCGCCAGCACGCCCCGTTCCCGCCATGCCGAGTTCGAACCTGCGTCCGACCGGCCGGACCCGATCACCCTGCTCGAGCGGCAGGCTGAGAGCCGTGTGCCCGAACTGGTGCCCATTCGCTACGGCCGGATGGGAGTGTCGCCGTTCACCTTTTACCGCGGTGCCGCGCTGCTCCAGGCTGCCGATCTCGCGCACACGCCATCGTCGGGCCTACAGGTGCAACTCTGCGGGGACGCGCACCTTTCGAACTTCGGCGTGTTCGCGTCCCCGGAACGGCGGCTGGTGTTCGACATCAACGACTTCGACGAGACGCTGCCGGGCCCCTGGGAGTGGGACGTGAAGCGACTGGCGGCCAGCCTCTCGGTGGCAGGCCGTGAGAACGGCTATCCGGAGGCCGAACGCAAGACGATCGTGCGAGGCGCTGTCGGCGCCTACCGGGAGACGCTGCGGGAGCTTGCCGGCAAGACCAACCTCGATGTTTGGTACTCGCACCTGGACGTCGAGGACCTGATGTCCACGATGCGCCAGCTGGCGCCGAAGGCGATGCTCAAGCGAGCCGAGAAGACGCTCGACAAGGCCAGGACCAAGGACAGCATGCAGGTCTTCAAGAAGCTCACCCAGGTGGTGGACGGTGAGCCCCGGATCATCGGCGATCCGCCGCTGATCGAGCCGATCGACCAGATCTTCCAGGGCTTCCGCCGCGATCAGATCTACGAGGAGCTGCACAAGATCGTGCGCAGCTACCGCTCGACGCTGCAGTACGACCGCAGGGTGCTGCTGGAGGAGTTCCGGCTGGTCGATGTCGCCCGCAAGGTGGTCGGCGTGGGCAGCGTCGGCACGCGTGCGTGGATCGCGCTGCTGCTCGGCCGTGACGGGAGCGATCCGCTGTTCCTGCAGCTGAAGGAGGCTCAGCCCTCCGTGCTCGAGGAGTTCACGCAGAAGAGCACCGTCAAGAGCAACGGCGAGCGGGTCGTGAACGGCCAGCACCTGATGCAGGCCGCCAGCGACATCTTCCTCGGCTGGACCGCCGTAACGGGGATCGACGGGGTGACGCGCGACTTCTACGGACGCCAGCTGAAGGACTGGAAGGGGTCGGCGGAGATCGAGATGATGGTGCCGCAGGGCATGCAGCTGTACGCGCGCATGTGCGGCTGGACACTGGCCCGCGCCCACGCCCGCTCGGGCGACCGGATCGCGATCGGCGCCTACCTCGGTTCCGGCGACACCTTCGACCGGGCCATCGCCGAGTTCGCCGAGGCCTACGCCGACCAGAACGAACGGGACTACAAGGCACTCACCGACGCTGTCGCCAGCGGCAGGATCGAGGCCAAGACGGGACTGTGACGGAGCACCTGTTCCCGATCACCCGAAGCGGATGACGGAATCTCCTCGATCGGTGGTTAGATGGCTGGTCCATGGACCACCATCACGCCTTGCTCATGCTGGCCGTGAGAGATAGAGCGTTCTTCACGCTGGTCGATCAGGATGAGCAGGACAATCTGTACGTCTCGGAGCTGACCGCGCAGCAGGCGGCCCTGGCTCGGCTGGCGGCGCTGGTTGCGCTGGACGGGGCGCAGGTCTCCTACATCCACATCGTCGAGGAAGCCCTGTCCGCCGGCGCCAGCGTGGACGATCTGGTGGGCACCCTGATCGCGGTGATGCCGTCGACCGGCGCAGATCGCGTGGTGTCGGCCGCGCCCAAGCTGGCACTGGCCCTGGGCTACGACATCGACGCGGCGCTCGAGGCGTAGGCAGTCTCCGGGGCGGGGGCGGCGGACCCTCGGGGTGCGTCAACGGCATCGTCTGGTCTCCTCTGAGGACGGTGCCACAGCCTCGCGCACCTGCGGTGTCGCCCGTCATCCCGTCCGGGTGAACGTCCACCCTGTTGCGGCGGCCGCAACAGTGAAAGGATTGCCCGGACTGTGAACAACCGGAGACGCCGATAGCCACGCCAGCGAAGACGAGACGGTTCCCGATTCCCGTGTTCGAGGGCATTACGCCGCTCGACCGGGCGCGCATTCCCGCGGATGTGCTGGCCGGGGTGACCCTGGCTGCGCTGGCCATCCCCGAGACGATGGGCTACACCAAGATCGCGGGCACGCCGGTGATCACCGGGCTCTACACGATCCTGCTGCCGCTGGCCGTGTTCGCGCTGTTCGGCTCTTCGCGCCATCTGGTGGTGGGCGCCGACTCGGCGTCGGCTGCGATCCTGGCCGCCGGCCTGGCCGGGATGGCCGCCACCGGCTCCGCCCAGTACGTCGCGCTGGCCGGCCTGGTCGCGCTGCTGGCGGCGCTCTACCTGATCGTCGCCCGGCTCGTGCACCTCGGGTTCCTGGCCGACTTCCTGTCCCGCACGGTGCTGGTCGGCTTCCTGACCGGCGTCGGGATCCAGGTGGCCGCCGGCCAGGTGGGGGGCATGCTGGGCGTCGCCTCCGGCACCGGCGGCACGCTGCACAAGCTGTGGGGGACGCTCCAGAACGCCGGCGACACCAGCGGCTGGACCCTTGGTGTGTCGATCGGCGTGGCGGTGGTGATCCTGGGCACCAAGTACGTCGAGAAGGTCGTGCCGGGCGCGCTGATCGCGGTGGTCGGCTCGATCGTGCTGAGCAAGGTGTTCGACTTCCAGAGTCACGGCGTGGCGGTGCTCGGGCACGTTCCCGGTGGCCTGCCCAACCTTGGGCTGCCGGACGTCAACTGGGGCACCGACGCGCCGGCGCTGGCCGCCACCGCGTTCTCGATCTTCATCGTGATCCTGGCCCAGAGCGCCGCCACCTCGCGCGCGTTCGCCGCCAAGTACGGGGACCGGTTCAGCGAGGACGTCGACCTGGTCGGCCTGGGCCTGGCCAGCGCGGCCGCCGGGGTGTCCGGCACCTTCGTGGTCAACGGCAGCCCCACAAAGACGCAGATGGTGGACGGCGCCGGGGGCCGTAGCCAGCTGGCATCCCTGACCTGTGCGGGTGTGGTGCTGGTGGTGCTGCTCTTCCTGACCAGGCCGCTCCAGTACATGCCCGAGGCGGTGCTCTCGACCGTGGTGTTCCTGATCGGGATCGAGCTGATCGCGATCAACAGCATGAAGCAGATCTACCGGCTTCGGCCCGACGAGTTCATCGTGGCCTCGATCACCGCGGTGGTGGTGGTGGTCGTGGGTGTCGAGCAGGGCATCCTGCTCGCGATCGTGCTCTCGATCCTCGACCACCTGCGCTTCAGCTACAAGCCCAACGATGCGGTGTTGGTGCGCGACGCCGACGGAGCGTGGAAGGAGCGGCCGCTCGAGGAGGCCGCGCAGGCCGTGCCCGGCCTCGCCGTCTACCGCTTCGGCGCCAACCTCTACTACGCCAACGCGAACCGATTCGCCGACCAGGTGCGCACGCTATCGCTGGGCGGTGCCGGTGGTGCCCCCCGCTGGATCTGCGTGGACGCCGAGGCTATCGACGACATCGACTACTCGGCCGCCCAGACGCTGCGAGAGACGCACGACCAGCTGGCGGCGCGAGGGGTGCGGTTGGTGCTGGCCGAGGTCACCGCCCGGGTGCGGGCCGAGATGGACAAGTTCGGGCTGACCGAGGCGTTCGGCGACGGCATCTACGAGGATCTACCCGCAGCGGTCGCCGCATTCCAGGCGGCCGGTCAGGCGCGGTCGCCCGGCTGACCTACCCTCCGGCCGCGTGGGCGTGCAGCTCGGCCACCAGCGAGTCGTCGACCTCGCTCTTGGTGACCCGTCCGCTGTCGCGGAGCACGCGGTCGAGCGCATCGATCTGGTCGGTCGGAGCGATCGCGATCACGCCGTATGACCCGGGTGGCAGCGTGTTTTGAATGGCGTCCGAGAGCTGCTTGGTGCGGCGATTGCGCTTCGACCGCACGCCCAGCCCGACGCCGCCGCCGACCAGGGCGCCGGCCAGCAGCGAGGGCGGGAACAAGATGCCCACCGTCACCCCCGCAAGGGCGCCCCATCCCACGGGTGCCTTGCCGGGTTCCTCGGGCCCGCCGTCGACGCTGATCTTGCCGTCGTGGTGGCGGCGCACGACCGTCGCGCCGTGCACCTGGGCGGACTCGTTGTCGACCAGCGACTGGATCCCGGCCAGCGCCGTCGCCGCCCCGCTGTCGTGGTCATAGGAGCCGACGATCAGGATCGTGCCGGCGCGTCGTTCAGAGGTGTTCATGGCGTCCCTTCAGGTTCGACGTCGAGCACCAGGTCCGAGCGCGCGATCACGCGCACGGTCTGGCCGGGTGCGGCGCCGGTCGCGCAGTGGGCCGCCCAGATCGTTCCCAGCAGCTTGATCTGCCCGTCCGGCCGGCACTCCGAGATCACGGTGCCGGTCTTGCCGATCAGCGTCTCCGCTCCGACCCGGGCGCGGCGGCCCTTGACGGTGCTGTTCCAGTACGCGATCTCGCCGATGAACAGCGCCAGCGCCACCACGAATCCGATCACGTTCCACGGCCCTGGCAGGAACAGCAGCAGCACGAAGGCGAGCAGGAGAAGCATGTCCGCCTCCGACCATAGCGGCTGGCGGTCGTGGCCCCTTCATCCAGATCGGAGGAGGCATGCGCGCGCGATTCGTGGAAACATCCGGGTCTCACACCCGAAAGGCGGACTCGATGGCGGTGCTGTCGCTCGCAAATTTGCTCTGGTCGTTGCTGATCCTGTTCTTCATGATCGTCTACTTCATCATGCTGTACCAGGTGATCGTCGACCTCTTCCACCGTCACGACGTGTCGGGCCCGAAGAAGGCGGCCTGGTTCGTGTTCTGGCTGGTGGTTCCGATCATCAGCCTGATCGCCTACCTGTACGTCCACGGCGACGGCATCGCCCAGCGCACGTTCGACCGCACCGGGAAGGGCCAGGCGGCTCTCGACACCTACGATCGCCCGAGCGATTACAACCGCAGCGCGGCCGCCCAGATCGAGCACAGCAAGCGGCTGCTGGAGGCGGGAGTGATCGGGCAGGAGGAGTACGACAAGCTGAAGGGCCACGCCCTGGAGTACGGCGCGTAGGTGGGCCGACCACGGGGCCGAGCGGGTCGCAAAGACGTTTAGAGTCCCGCCATGAGCTCGCAATGGTCACTGGGGTCGCGTGAATCGATCCTCTCGATCGCGAGCGACGGCTCGATCCTGTCGATCGGCTCGGTCGGATCAGTCGGCTCGATCGGTTCCATCGGCTCGGCTGGATCGATGCTCTCGATCGGGTCGGCGGGTTCCGCCGGGTCGGTGCTGTCCTACGCATCCAGACGCTCGCTGCTTTCGGCGCGCTCGGCCGACAGCGTGCGCGGCCGTCCGGCCGATGTGCAGGAGCGGCGGATCCTGCTTGTCGTGGTGGTCGCTGCGCTGGCAGCGGTCTGCGTCAGGCGCCTCGTGTGACGGTCGCGGCCCGGCTGGCGGAGCGGGTGCTGGTCGGCGACGGCGGCATGGGCTCGCTGCTATCGCTCGAGCTCCCTGACCTGCGCTTCCCGGAGGAGGCGAACCTGGCCGCGCCGGAGGCGGTGCTGGCCGCGCACGTCGGCTTCATCCGGGCCGGCGCGGACGTGATCCAGACCAACACCTATGGCGCCAACCCCGTCAAGTTGGGTGCGCACCGGTGCGAGCATCAGGTCGACGAGATCAACGCGGCCGGCGCGAAGATCGCCCGCGACGCGCGCGAGGTGGCCGGCCGCGACGTGCTGATTGCAGGATCGATCGGGCCGCTGGGGACGTCGGTCGAGGTGGTCGGTGGCACCAGCTCCAGCGGCGCCGGGCTGTACGGCCGCCAGGCGGCCGTGCTGGAGGGTCGCGGAGTGGATCTGATCGTGCTGGAGACGTTCACCTCGCTGGAGGAGCTGACGGTCGCGATGGATGCGGTGCGCGCCCAGACGCACCTGCCGGTGATCGCGCAGCTCACCGTCCAGGACGATGGCGAGACCGTCACCGGCTCCGGCGGCCAGGAGGCCGCCCGGGTGCTGGGCGATCTGGGCGCGGCCGCCGTCGGGGTCAACTGCAGCCTGGGACCGCAGTCGGCGTTGGCCGGCCTGCGCGAGATGTGCCGCTCGGCGACGACGCCGCTGACCGTGCAGCCCAACGTCGGCCTGCCCATGTACCGCGACGGCAGGGTGCTCTACCCGGACGCATCGGAGGCCTACGCCGCCGAGTTCGCCGCGCAGGCGGTGGCGCTGGGCGCGCGGCTGGTCGGCGGCTGCTGCGGCACCCAGCCCCACCACGTCGCGGCCATCCGGCGCGCGGTCGACGAGCACCTTCCCGCCCGCTACACGTTCGCGCACCGCGAGCCGCCGTCGCCACCGCCGGTCGCTCCCGAGGCCGATGCGAGCCGCCTGGCACGGCGGCTGGCGGCCGGGGAGTGGGTGGTGTCGGTCGAGCTGGATCCGCCCAAGGGCGGCAGCCTCGAACGGCTGCTGGGCACGGCGGCCGAGATCCATGCCGCGGGCTCCGTCGAGTTCTTCGACATCAACGACAACCCGATGGCGCGGGCGCGGATGAGCTCCCTGATGACCTCGTCACTGGTGCAGCAGCATCTGGGCGTGGAGACGATCCCACACCTGACGCCGCGCGACACCACCGCTCGCGGCCTTGAATCGCAGCTGCTGGGGGCCCACGCGGGCGGGATCCGGAACCTGCTGGCGGTGACCGGCGACTACCCGCCGCCGGGCGATCACGGCGGCTCCGACGCCGCCTACCAGGTGGACGCGATCGGCCTCGTCGAGATCGTGTCGGCGTTGAACGGGGGCACCGACCGTGCCGGCAAGACCCTGGACGCTCCCACCGGCTTTTTCACCGGCGTTGCGGTTAATCCGACCGCCGATGACATCGAGGTCGAGCTGGATCGGTTCCGGCGCAAGGTGGAGGCGGGCGCGCGGTTCGCGATGACGCAGGTGCTGTTCGACCTGGAGCCGCTGCGCGCGTTGCTGGACCTGCTGGGCGGGACGTCGCCGATCCCGCTCCTGGTCGGGCTGTGGCCGATCACCAGCCACGCGCTGGCGCTGCGCCTGCACAACGAGGTGCCGGGGATCACCCTGCCCGACGCGGTGCTGGCGCGGTTCGCGGCCGCCGAGGCACAGGCGGCCCGGGAGGGCGTGGCGGTGGCGCGGCAGCTGCTGGCCGAGGCCCGCGAGCTGGTCGCCGGCGCCTACCTGGTGGCACCGTTCGGGCAGCCGCAGCGCGTCCTGGACGTGCTTGCATAGGAGCAGGCCAGCCGGGGATTCCGTCGAATCCCTGTGCTAGACTCGGATCGTGGCACCCGATCTCCTCACCTGACTGGCACGCGGCCGCGTGCCGCCCGTTAACCGCCGTCCTGTTCGTCTGGAGATCTGTTCGTGACCACTGCACCCACCATCGCAATTCGCCGTCTCGCCGTCAGCCGCGCCATCGCGGTCACCGGCTATGAGGCCGGTTGGATCGCGCTCATGGTCGCGATCTACGCGCGCACCCACTCGACGGTCTGGATGTCGGCGGCGCTGTTCGCCGCAATCGCCAGCTCCAGCCTGGTGGCGCCGGTCGCGGGTGCTCTGGGCGACCGCTACGACCGCCGCCGGGTGATGATCGTCTCCGAGCTGGCGGCCGCCGCGTTCGCGGCGGCCATGGTGGTCGCGCACGCGCCATGGCTGCTGGTCACCCTGGCCGCCCTGGTCGGGCTGGCCGAGGCGCCGTTCATGCCGGCGTCCAGCGCCGCCGTGCCCAACCTGGTGGTCGACGACCGGCTGGAGTGGGCCAACTCGACGCTGGCCGTCGGCCGCAACGTCGGCCAGCTGCTGGGGCCGCTGGTCGGCGGCGTCGCGGCGGCGGCCGTCGGTTCGGCGGCCGTGTTCGGCATCTCCGCGGTCGCCTTCCTGATCTCGGCCGCGCTGGTGGCGTCGGTGTCGGGCCGGTTCTCGGGCAAGCGCGCCGAGCACCACGATCGCCAGCTGCGGGCCGGGTTCGTATTCGTCTGGAACTCGCCGGTGCTGCGCGGCATGACGGTGGCCTGGATGGTGCTGCTGTTCCTGCTCGGCCCGGTGCTGGTGGCCGAGCTGCCGCTGGCGCACGAGTTCGGCCAGGGCGCGGCCGGCTACGGCATGATCGCCGCCTGCTGGGGCGGCGGAGCGATCGCCGGCTCCTTCCTGGGCCGTGTGACCGGGCGCAGGTGGGAGAGCAGAACGATGATCTGGGGCTGCCTGCTGATCGGCGCCGGTTTCGCCGTCGTCAGCGGCGCGCCGGTGTTCGTGGTGGCGATGGCCGGAATGATCCTGGCAGGCGTCGCCGAGGGCGCGGTCAGCGTCGCCGAGCAGACCATCATCCAACGCTGCACACCGGACAGCGTGCGATCGCGGGTGAACTCGGCGGGCGAAGCGGCCGCGATGGGCGCGTTCTCGCTGTCGTTCCCGGCCGCCGGGTTCGTCATCAACCTGCTCGGCGTGCGCGGTGCGTACCTCATGGCCGCGTTCGGATGCGTGCTGGCGGCGGCGATACTGGTGCCGGCTATGCGGGCGGCGCGTGCCACGGTCGTCACCGATGATGGCCTGGTCGAGGAGCCGGTCGCGGCCTGAGCGCAGGAGCCCGGGTTGCGGTCGGCATGCACCCGGATCGAGTGGGCACTATTCTCACGGCTACGAGACCATTGTCCACCCGGGTGGCAACCCGGAAAGGGGGGCGGCTGTGAGTACTTTGACTGGAGGAGGACAAATGACCGGCTACGCGGTGATCAATCCTGCCACGGGGGAGCAGGTCAAGACGTTCCCGACCATCACGGACGAGGAGCTCGCTGCTGCCATCAAGCTGGCGCACGAGACCCATCAGCGGTGGGCCCGCACGTCCAGCGTGGAGGAGCGCGCCGCGCTGGTGCGCCGCGTCGGCGAGCTGCACAGCGAGCGTCGCGAGGAGCTTGCCGCCATCACCGTCCGCGAGATGGGCAAGCCCACCGAGCAGGCGCTGGGCGAGATCGATTTCTGCGCCGACATCTACGGGTACTACGCCGACAACGGTCCCGACCTGATGAAGGACGAGCCGATCAAGCTGCTGGCCGGTGAGGGCTCGGCAATCATCCGGCGCAGCTCGCTGGGCGTGATCCTCGGGATCATGCCGTGGAACTTCCCGACCTACCAGGTGGCGCGCTTCGGCGCGCCCAACATGATCATCGGCAACACGGTGCTCCTGAAGCACGCGCCGCAGTGCCCCGAGACGGCCGCGGCGCTGCAGGCGATCTACCTCGACGCCGGCTTCCCCGAGGGCGCCTACGTCAACATCTACGCCACCAACGATCAGATCGCAGACGTGATCGCCGATCCGCGCGTGCAGGGCGTGTCCGTGACCGGCTCGGAGCGGGCCGGTGCAGCCGTGGCCGAGATCGCCGGCCGCAACCTGAAGAAGGTCGTGCTGGAGCTGGGAGGATCCGATCCCTTCATCCTGCTCAGCACCGATGACCTCGACGCCACCGTCGAGTCGGCGGTGAACGCCCGGCTCGACAACGCCGGCCAGTCGTGCAACGCGGCCAAGCGGTTCGTCGTGATCGACGAGCTGTACGAGCCGTTCCTGGAGAAGTTCACAGCCGCCATGTCGGAGTGGAAGCCGGGTGACCCCTCAGCCGACGGCACCGCGCTCGGCCCGCTGTCGTCGAGCACGGCGGCCGATCGGCTGCAGGACCAGCTCGACCGGGCGATCAAGGGCGGCGCGAAGGTCGTCGTCGGCGAACAGCGCGACGGTAACTTCTTCGCGCCGATGGTGCTGACCGATGTCACCCCCGACAACGACGCCTACCGCGAGGAGCTGTTCGGGCCGGTCGCGGTCGTGTACAAGGTCGGATCGGAGGAGGAGGCTGTCAAGCTCGCCAACGACACGCCGTTCGGGCTGGGCTCCTACCTCTTCACGACCGACCCCGAGCAGGCCGACCGTGTGGCGAACGAGATCGATGCCGGCATGGTGTACGTCAACATCGTCGGCGCCGACGGCGCCGAGCTGCCGTTCGGCGGCGTCAAGCGCTCCGGCTCGGGGCGCGAGCTGGGCAAGTACGGCGCGGACGAGTTCGTCAACAAGAAGCTGATCCGGGTCGGCTGACCCGAACGGCGTGCCGGCTGGGCGGGGTAGGCGCTTCCCCGCCCAGCGCGCCGCACTGCTGTCAGATCCCCTCGACCGCCTCGATCTCCCCGGCATCGACGGCTTCTCGCAGCCGGCGGTGGTCGCGTTCGTTCTGATCGGCGTAGAGGGAGGAGAACCGGGCGATGGCCCGGTCGAAGCTGCGGCCCTTGCCGAGGTAGGCGGCGACCGCCAGCCGGTCGCCCGACCGTGCGTGCGATCGTGCCAGCGACCAGGCGCAGGCCCGGGTGTAGGTGAGCAGGCCGTGCTCCGTCATGCGTGACAGGTCGGCCGAGGCCTTCCAGTCCCACAGCTGGCGCACGTAGAAGTCGCGCTCGACGCCCTCAAGGTCCGGGCTGCGTTGCCAGCTCAGGAAGATGTCGGTGGCCGCCTGCATCATCCGCTGGCCGCGCACCACCCGCTCGCCGTGCGTGGCGTATTCGCTCCGGCCCAGGTACGGCTCGAGCACCGACGCCTGGGCCTCCTTGGCCTGGAGCATGACGGCATCCTGTCCGCCGCGGCCGACCAGCAGGATCACCCATGCGCGGGTCCCGACGCTGCCGATCCCGACCACCTTGCGGGCCATGTCGGCCACCTCGTAGGAGCGCACGAGGTGCTGGCGATCGGCGTGGAGCCCGTCGATGTACTGCTCCAGCAGTCCCAGCACGTACGCCCGGCGCTCGTTCGGTCCGGCGTCGTAGAGCTCGTGCAGGGGCGTCAACAGCGGCGGGACGCTCACGAATCGCAGCTTCCCGTCGACCTCTTCGGTCAGCTTCTGGACGGCCCGGGCGCTGGTCTTTCGCCGACCCTTCTGGAATGTGCGGACGAACAGCTGGTGGCCGTCGGCGTCGAGCTTCGTGCCGAACCGCGCGGTCAGCTCGTCGGCGTCGAGGCGCTCGTACCAGGCGTCCAGGAAGCTTTCCCGAGCGAACTCGCGCATCCCTTCGCGGTACTCGCACACCGCCCGCTCGATGATCAGCCGTCGCCGGCGGGGCGGCAGGTCGATGTCGCGGCCGGCGACCTCGATGCTGGCGGCCATCCGCTTTACGTCCCACTCCCACGGGCCGGGCAACGTCTCGTCGAAGTCGTTGGGCCCGAACACGAGGCGACGATCCGGCGCTGCGAACCCGCCGAAGTTGGAGATGTGCGCGTCTCCGCAGGCCTGCACCACGAGGCCGGAGCTGGGGGTGTCCGCCAGGTCGGCCGCCATCACCGCGGCCGCGCCGCGGAAGAACGTGAACGGCGTGGCCAGCATCCGCCCGTACCGGATCGGCACCAGCTCGGCCAGCCGTGACGCCGTCTGACGATGCAGCGTTTCCACCGGGTCGGGCCGCGTGCGCGCGGGTGCCCAGTCGGCGTGGCCTGGACGGGGCGCGCTGCCTCGCGCCTCGCGGCCGCGCTCGGCGTCCTCACCGTTTTCGAGGCGGGCAAGACGATCCACTGGACTGGTCACGCTGAAAAGGTAGACGGTTCTCCCGTGAGCGCAGAATGTGACTTCGGTCACGTGTCCGAAACCGGTCCCGCCCAGGGCCGTAATAGGGGGATCGCGGCGCCTCGGGTGGTCGGGCGGCTCACCGCGATGGGCTGTGTGTACCCATCGGAAAGGGAGGACGACCCATGCTGGAAGACACTTCCACCACCACCAACGAGGGCCCCGTGGCCAGCCCCGCCGAGGAGGACCTGGGCGGGCACTGGAACCGGGTGATCGGCCGCCGCGCGTTCCTTCGTGGCGCCGGTGTGGCCGGTGCCACCGCGCTGGCGGGCTCGGGGCTGCTGGCCGCCGGGGCCGCGGCCAGCGTCGACATTCCCACCGCCGGCGACATCGCGATCCTGCGGTTTCTCTGTGCCGCGGAGATCCTCGAGACCGACCTCTGGGAGCAGTATGAGGAGCTCGGCGGGGTCGACGGCGGCAACAGCTCCTACATGCTCGCACTGGAGAACCTCGACGGCGACATGCCCCAGTACATCAGCGACAACACCGACGACGAGCGCAGCCACGCCGCGTTCCTGAACGCCTACCTGCGTTCGCAGGGGGCACCGCCGGTGAACCTCGACCGCTTCCGCACGCTGCCCAGCAGCAAGGCCACCGGCGCGAAGCAGATCGGCAGGCTCACCAACCTGATGTCGCTGAACGTCGACACCAGCTGGTACACCCGCTACCGCAGCACCACGAACCCCGACTTCGGGGCAGCCTTCCCGCAGGCGGTGAACATCCACAACCAGCCCGCGATCCCGCTGAACGACCAGGACACGCCGCCCGGCACCGGTCAGCCGGTGCCGCCGACGACCAGGCACGCGCGGCGCATGCAGGCGATCGCCAACGCGGCCGGGTTTCACTTCGCGATGATCGAGCAGGGTGGCTCCAGCCTCTACACGACGATGAGCCTGAAGGCCTCGTCGCTGGAGGTGCTCCGCATCATCGTTTCGATCGGCGGAGTCGAGGTCGACCACTTCGCGGTCTGGCATGACAAGGCCGGAAACGCCGTGGCGCAGCCGCTGGCAGGCGTGACCGACCCCGAGACCGGGACCCACTTCCCCGACCTGAACGCGCGGAACAGCGAGCTGTTCCAGACCAACCTGATCTTCCCGGAGCCCTGCGACTTCCTGGACAAGGGACTTCCGGCCTGCTCCGTGATCCGGCCCTCCACGACGCAGAATTCGGGCGCCGTGGCGGCGGTGCGCGCGCTCACCGCCGACAACCTGTTCCAGGGGCAGACGCCGGCATTCTTCCGGTCGCTGATGGGCCTGGCCCAGGCTGCCGACGCCGCCCACCGCACACGCGTGTAGTCGAGTTCCGCCCGCGTCGCGCCCCGAAGGCGCGACGCGGGCGGCGTGCAGTTCGCCGCACGAATTTGGGGGGATACCCGTACCGCCCGGCGTCCACGGCCACCTACAATTCACGACATGAATACCGCTACCAACAGGCAACGGCTCGCCCACTTCATCGACGTGGCTCTGACGCCTCGCAAGCTGTACGGACGACGGATGACGGCGGTGCCGATTCCCCGTAGCGTGCTGGCCACCTGCGGCGAAGAGTTGCATATCCTTGCGGACGTTCTGCGCGACGAGCGGCGCACCGTCGATGCCGAGACGCTGCGCGAGCTCCGGCACGTGCTCACCCACGGAGCGACGTCACCGCTGTACGACGGCAGCCACCCGATCCGGGCGCTGCACACGCTGGTCGCGATCGAGTCGCGGTTCGGCGACGCCACCGCCTGCGCCGCGTAGCCGCAGGGAACCCTGGAACCGGTCAAGCGGCCGGTTGAAACGGCTGCTGCCGATCTGTATGGTTGTGCCATTCGGTACGAGGGGGGTAAACCCGTGTCGCACTGGCAGGATGGCTTCACGAAGCAGGGCTTGGCCGGGATGGTCGAGCGGGCTCCGACGGCGCGGATGTCGCGTGGCCAGGCACTCCGGCGAGGCGCTGCGGCGGTCGGCGCCGTGGGGGCGGTGGGGTTGCTGGATGCCGCTCCGGCGTTCGCGCATTGGGGATCGCAGCCGCGCCCGATCCCGGGTGGATTCGACGAGAACTTCAACCTCGTGCCGAAGCACCCGTTCATTCACGTGCTGCCCCCGGCTCTGGGATTCGAGATGTCGACGATCACCGACTTTCGGGGCAGGATCGCCGCCGGCGAGACGCAGGGCACCGCGCGTGGCAGCGACGGCAGCACCTACTCGTTCGACACCGACATGCGCTTCATGGAGGGCACGTACGTCGGTCGCGATGGGCGCAGGCGCGTCGGGTCGTTCGGCTTCGTCTGAATCGATCTCTTCACGGGCGCCGTGGGCGACCTGACGACACAGGTTCATGATTTCGAGCCGGGCATCAGGGCATCGGGGCTGTTCTGGACGATCGCGATGTCCCGCGACGCGATGGAGGGTCACGTGCGAACCGGGCGAGCTCGGTTTCACAGGCGGCATCTGGCGGTCCCGGACTTCCACGACTTCCTGAATGCGGTCTCGCCGTCGCCGGCCTCGCAGCCGGCTCACGTCAGCTTCGACGTGCACTGGCGCGGAGACCCGCATGACAAACAGTGGATACGCGACAGGACGTTCGGCTTCGAGGGCGAGTTCGTGCCCTGCGAGGTGACCATCGACTTCCGTGTCAAGGACGACCACAGCGATGTCGTCTACACCTCGGTCGGACACGGTCAGACCACCGTCGGCGGTGCCATCGGGTTCGAGCGAAACGGCCTCTTCGCGCGCGGGTAGATCGTGATCCCGCCAGGGGGTGCGCCATCCTCGACGGGCACGCGCGGGCCGATCTAGGATGCGAGCCTGATGCTCGAAAGCCTGGCTCATACCATCCTGCGCCATCGCAAGCTGGTCGTGGCGGTCTGGGTCGTCCTGACCGCGATCGGCGGATTCGCCGCCCCGAAGGCCGCCAACAGGCTACTGACGACCTTCTCGATCCCAAGCTCGCAGTCCTACCAGCACAACCAGCGGATCGTCCAGACGTTCGGCAACGGCGACCAGAACCCGATGGTGCTGGTCTTCCACGACCCGTCCGGTGACATCACGCGGGACCCCGGCATCCAGGGCGCCATCGATGCCGCCCTCAAGCAGAACCCCGGCGCCCGGGTCAGCTCGTACTTCAACACCGGCGCCGACTCCCATGTGTACGTCTCCAAGGACGGACACACCATGTTCGCGGCCATCTACCCGGTCGGCGCCAACGGCTTCGGCTCGGGCGGCACGATCGCGGCCACCCAGCAGGCGATCGCGGCGAACGCCCCGTCCGGGGTGCAGGCATCGGTCAGCGGCCTGGACGCGCTGGAGCAGGCCGCCGGCAACGGCGCCAGCGGTGGCCCCAGCATCCTGGTCGAGGTCGCGATCGGCGCGCTCGGCGCCCTCATCATCCTGCTGTTCGTATTCGGCACGCTGCCTGCGGTGGCGATGCCCCTGATCGTCGCGATGGCGTCGATCCTGAACACCTTCACCCTGATCCTGCTGCTCACCTACGTCACCGACGTGTCGGTGATCGTGGAGTTCCTGGTGGCGCTGGTCGGTCTCGGCGTCGCCATCGACTACTCGCTCCTGTTCATCTTCCGCTTCCGCGAGGAGCTGGCCGCAGGCCGCTCCACCGAGCACGCACTGGTCGAGACGATGATCCACGCCGGCAAGTCGGTGGTGGTATCCGGCTCGACGGTCGGTATCGGGCTGCTGAGCATGGTGATCCTGCCGATCCCCTTCATCCGTTCGATCGGCGTCGCAGGGCTGCTGATCCCGATCGTCTCGGTGATCGCCGCCTGCACGCTGCTGCCGGCCATGCTGGCCATCATCGGCACCGGCATCAACCGAGTGCGGGTGATGCCGCGCCGCTTCATCTCGCAGGCCGACCCGGACGTCGGCCCGTGGGCGCGGTGGGCGCGCCTGGTCACGCACCATGCGGGTGTGATGGCCACGCTCGGCATCGCCATCGTGGTGGTCGTGATGATCCCCGCGATCTCGCTCAACCCCGGCGACGCGCTGGCCAAGAACATGCCGGGAAGCGGGCCGGCGATCACCGGGCGCGACCAGCTCGCTGCCGCCGGCATCTCGGCGGGTGCGCTCTCCCCGATCGCGATCACGGTGCAGGGTGCCACGCCGGCACAGATTCCGGCGATCGTCGCGGCGGTCGGGAAGTCGGAGGGCATCGCCGGCGCCTCAGCGCCGCAGGGGTGGAGCCGCAACGGCCTTACCGTGATCGAGGCCGTGCCTGCGACCGACTCCGCCAGCTCGGACGCCTACGGCGCGATCGCCACGCTCGAGAACACCACGCTGCCGGGGCTGGAACGGCAGCTGGGTGGTGGGATCAGCCTCGGTACCGCCGGTGGGCCGCCGCAGTCGCGCGACTTCGAGCACACCGTCTACGACAACTTCCCGTACCTGCTGCTGTTCGTGGTGGTGCTCACGTACCTGCTGCTCGCGCGCGCGTTCCGCTCGCTGGTGCTGGCGCTGAAGGCTGTGATCCTGAACCTGATCTCGCTGACGGCGGCCTACGGGATCATCGTGTTCATCTTCCAGCAAGGTCACGGCAGCAAGCCGATCTGGAACATCGATCCGACCGGCGTGATCATCTCGTGGATCCCGCTCATGATCTTCGCGTTCCTGTACGGCATCTCGATGGACTACGAGGTGTTCATGCTGACGCGCATGCGCGAGATCTACGACGACGTCGGCAACACCAATCGCGCCATCGAGCTCGGCCTCGCCCGCACCGGCAAGCTGGTGACCAGCGCCGCCCTGATCCTGATGTTCTCGTTCCTGGTGCTGTCAAGCAGCCCCGGCGTGGACGTAAAGCAGTTCGGCATCGGCCTGGCGGCCGGCATCATCTTCGACGCGACCGTGATCCGCGCGCTGCTGGTGCCGTCGCTGATGCGGTTGATGGGCGAGTGGAACTGGTGGATGCCGCGGCCGGCGGCACGGTTGCTGTTTCTGCATCCGGACGAGCCGGCCGGCGCCACCGAGTCCTGACCAGGTGGGCTGCGGACGCTAAACGCGACGCCGGCCCGCGCCGACAGACGTACCCACATGGCGGTGATCGCACCCAAGCCCTTCTACCACCCGGCCCGCTACCTGCCGCGGTTCCACTGGGAGCTGCTGGCCTGCGGCGCCCGCGGCCACGTGCTGGTCGGCACCGACGTCCGCGAGGTGACGGAGCGAGACAGCGTGATCGTGCGCGAGATAGACGGCGTGCGTTGGCACCGCTGCCTGCGCTGCGACGCCTGGGTGCCGCTGGCGCCTCCCGACGCCCCTGTGCGCGACCGGGTGCCGGCCCACGCAGAGATCGAGCTGCCGCCGCGGGGCCGCGCGATGCGCGACCTGATCGTATTGCGGTTGATCGCGATCGACCGCTTCGTCCACTTCATCGTGCTGGCGGCGCTGGCGGGTGCGGTGTTCGTGTTCGCGAACGACCAGGCCCACCTGCGGCGGCTGTACGACACGGCGCTGCGGGCGATCGAAGGCGTCAACAATGGGCCGTTGCCCAGGCATCACGGCCTGCTGGGAGAGGCCGACAGGCTGTTTCACGCCGACTCGAACACGCTCTACCTGATCGCCGGCGGCCTCGGTCTGTACGCGCTGGTGGAGGGGGTGGAGGCGGTCGGGTTGTGGCTGATGAAGCGCTGGGCCGAGTACCTGACGTTCATCGCCACCGGCGCTTTCCTGCCCTACGAGCTGAGCGAGCTCGTGAGCGGCCCCAGCGTGCTCAAGGTGGGAGCGACCGTGATCAACCTGGCCGTGCTCGGCTACCTGTTGTTCTCGAAGCGGCTGTTCGGCGTCCGCGGCGGCGCCGCCGAGGAGGAGCGAATCCGCTACTCGGAGTGCGGGTGGGACGCGCTCGAGCGGTCCACGCCGGAGCTGATCGCGGGCGGCGCCGGCGGTGGCCGGCTGCGGCCTCACCGTCAGAGTTGAGATGAATGATCGGTATCTGTCGCGAGCCTGGCCGCTGCGTTCGGTGTGAGGTCAGCGGCGGCGGGGGTGGCTACGGCTGCGAACCGTCGTCTCCGTTCCGTGATCTGCGCAATCGCAGATCGCTTCCGATCGGTGCAAGGCCGTTGGCCTTGCACCTGGTCCTCTGGTCGCGCCAATACCACCCAGTATTGACGCTCCCTGCGTCCGTGCGAGACTCGGTTCTCGGAGATCACGGAGATACCGATCAATCATCTATGGCGTTGCGAGCAGGCGGTGCCGCGTCTCGGAGCCGGCCAGCACCGCCAGGATGGCGAGCACGCAGGCGGCGAGTCCCAGCGATGTGAGCGTGTCGCCGAGCGGCGCTAGCGCGAGCAGGGCAGCGGTGGCGACGACCCGTTTGCGGCTGACGTTGTGGATCATGCGCAGCCGAAACAGCGTGTGTCCGACGAGGTACAACACCGGGCCGCCCAGGATCACGGCCAGCTCCACGCCTGACGGGTGGGCGCCGGGATGTGCGATCACGAGCTCATCGCCTACAGCGACGACGATGATGCCGGCCACGATCGGGATGTGCAGGTAGGTGTAGGCGTCGCGCGCAAGCCGGCCGCTGTCGTGGGACTGCGAGAGGAACCGCTGCGCACGCCATCCGACCTCGTCGAAGTAGAGCCACCACAGCGCCGCGGACGTCCCGAATGCCACCATCAGCGCGGTCCCGTTCGCGAAGTCGAGCACCAGCGACGATGCGGTGGCGCCGGTGACGACGATCGACTCGCCCAGCGCGATGATGATGAACAGCTGGAACCGCTCGGCGAAGTGCGCCGCCTCGATCTCCCACTCGGTGGTCCCGGAGCGGCCGAGCCGGGGCGTCCAGTAGCCGACGGTCGGCGCCAGGTAGTCGACCGCCAGCGCAGCGATCCACAGCCAGGTGCGGGCGCCCGACGGCGCGAACCCGCCGGCCATCCACAGCGCGCCCGAGACCAGGCTCCAGGCCAGGATCCGCAGGAAGATGACGTAGAAGGGGTTGCCGGCGGGTGTCGCGTAGACGTTGAAGGCGTTTCGCACTACCTGCAGCAGGACGTAGGAGCAGGCGAACAGCGGCGCGAGCCTGCCGAAGGCCTCGGGGATGGCGACCGCCATCAGCAGGCTGGAGGCCATCACCGCCAGCAGAACCAGTCGCACCAGCACCGACTCGGGATCGAACCAGTTGGTCATCCAGGTCGTGTAGATCCAGGCCCACCACACGACCAGCAGCAGGAACAGCGTCTGCAGGGCGCCGTGCAGCGTCAGGTGGTGCAGCAGCAGGTGGCTCAGCTGCGTCACCGCGAACACGAAGACCAGGTCGAAGAACAGCTCCAGCCAGGTCGCCCGTTGCTCCTCGCCGGTCTTCTGGCGGAAGTGACGAGAGCTGCTCACCCGCCGGACCATACCCATCGCGGGGCCGGCCGGCCGACACCCGGTGGCGTGTACCGTCCGTTCGGAGATGTGGCGAAGCTTGGCACTGACGGTGACCCTGGCTGCGGTAGCGGCGGGATGCGGCCTGGGCGGTGGCAGCGGAGCCGGCTCGACCGGCGGCGCGGCGACCGCCGGGAGCACGTCGGCCGGCCCTCCCTACCACTCGGTGGTCGTTCGCGGCACCCGCACGTTCTCAACCGACGACCTGGCTGTGCCGCTGACCGTGCACTGCCCGCAGGCCGGGCCGGGTGGCTTCACGCAGGTGCTGAACGACCCGTGGAAGGCCGGCATGAACGGGATCTACCACGGCGCCAACGGCAGCGGAATGGTGTTCGCGGTGGATGACTCCGGCACTCTTCGGATCAGCTGCTGAACCGATTTTCGGTGCGCGGCGAACGCGGGGTGCAAACCGGGGGAGCACCCCGCTTCCTCGGGCCTCGATAGGGAGGAGCATCATGAACCGTCGGAATTTCGTGAAGAAGGCGGGTACTGCGGTCACTGGTGCCGCGGCGCTGGGTGTGGTGGGAGCCGCATCCGCGAACGCCGAACCGGAGGCCGAGGTGACCGAGCCCTCGGCGGCCGTGCCATCCGAGACGCTGGTGGCGTATGTGCGAGACGTCGACAGCGGCGAGGTGACGGTGGCGTCGGGAACCGGTGAGACGACGTATCGGGACAAGGCGCTGGTCAAGCGCCTGGTCAAGGCCGCTCGCTCTTCGGAGGAGGTGGTCTAGGTGTCGTCCCACCGAGAAGCGCCAGAGATCTCCAAGGACCCGGTTGCTGACAACACGGATGTGTATGCGTTCGTCAGCCCCGACAGGCCCGACACAGTCACGATCATCACCAACTACATCCCGCTGGAAGGCCCGGCGGGCGGCCCGAACTTCTTCGAGTTCGGCGACGACGTGCGGTACTCGATCTATATCGACAATGACGGCGACGCAAAGCCGGACGTGGTCTATCAGTTCAGCTTCGACTCGAGGCTGCGCAACCCGAACACGTTCCTGTACAACACCGGTCCGATCGGGTCGTTAAGCGATCCGAACTGGAACCGCAGGCAGTTCTACTCGATCAAGCGCAGGGATCGTCATGGCACCAAGACCATCGGATCGGGTCTGGCCTCGCCGCCGTGCAACATCGGGCCGCGGTCGACGCCGCACTACCCGACCCTGGCACAGGCCGCGGTGCACCATCTGCCCACCGGTGAGACGGTGTTTGCCGGACAGCGCAACGACGGGTTCTTCGTCGACCTGGGGTCGATTTTCGACCTGGGCGACCTGCGCCCGTTTCAGAACCTGCATCTGATTCCGACTCCGGCAGCGCCGGGCGTTGATCCGCTGAAGGACCTCAACGTTCACACGATTGCGATCCAGGTTCCAATCAAGCACCTGACTCGCGACGGTTCCAGGCCGACCAACCAGGCGAGCGCCAAGGCGGTGCTCGGCATCTGGGGCGGAGCCAGCCGGCGCCGCGTGAAGGTCATCGACGCCGCCAACGATGCCCGCGGAGAGTCGGGCCCGTGGGTGCAGGTGTCTCGGCTCGGCAACCCGCTGTTCAACGAGGTGATCGTCCCGCTCGGCAAGAAGGATCGCTGGAACGGCAGCAATCCTGTGGGTGATTGGGCATATGCGGCGAACGTCGAGCATCCCGAACTGGCCAAGCTGCTTCCGGTGCTGTATCCGGGAGTGTTCCCCAACCTCGCGGGCCTCTCCGCTGCTCGCGCCGACCTCGTCGCAATCCTGCTGACCGGAATCCCGCCCGGGATCGTGCCGGGATTCCAGAACTACACGGGCAAGACGCTGGCGGACATGCTGCGCCTGAACGTCGCCATCCCTCCCGCCGCCCACCCGAAACCGCTCGGGATCCTGGGCGGAGACCTCGCCGGCTACCCCAACGGCCGTCGCGTCGGCGACGACGTCGTCACGATCGAGCTGCGCGCGATCGCGGGTGCCACCTACCCGCTGGTCAAGCCCAGCTTCACGCCTGACGGGGCCGCTTCGCTCGTCACCGACGGCGTGAGTCCTGGTCCCGGCCGGTACCAGTCCACGTTCCCCTATCTGGGCACGCCGCACAGCGGTTTCGACACGCCGTCGAGCTAGCCCCAGACCCGAAGGACTTCCGGCGGCCCGACCCCGGCCGCCGGAAGTCCACAGATCCAGGAGGAGTCATGACCGAGCATCACGCCGACCGCTCACACCCCGAGCAGGTCGTGCTCGAGATCGGCGAGGATATCGGTGCCATCGTCGTGTACACCCCCGCTGAGCTTCACGGCACCGAGATCGAGATCAGTGCGTCGGGGAACGATCGCGAACGTACGCACAAGGACGTCCTTAACCGACCGATCAACTCGCGACCGACGTACGCCGCCGTGTTCGACAAGATCCAGGAGGGCAGCTACACCCTGTGGATCGGCGGCGCCGCCATCGCGCGTGACGTCGTCGTCGCCGGCGCCAGCATCACCGAACTCGACTGGCGCGCCATATCGCTGCCCGCCGTAAACCAATCCTCGGCCCTGCACGCGCATTGACGAGATGTCGGCAACCTCGACAACGGAGCGGACGCTTGGGATGTCACGCGACGAGCGGCTCCGCCTGGCCGGATTCGGCGCGGCGATCGCCGTGCTGCACCTGGTGGGGTGGGGCCTGTTTCTGTACTACTCGGCTCGCTACCGGCCGCTTGTCGGATTGGGGCTGACGGCGTACCTGTTCGGTCTACGACACGCATTCGACGCCGACCACATCGCGGCGATCGACAACACCACGCGGAAGCTTCTCCACCAGGGAAAGCGGCCGATGGGAGTGGGCTTCTTCTTCTCGCTAGGGCACTCCACCATCGTGTTCGCGCTCGTCGCAGGGCTCGCGCTCGCCACTAGAACAGTCCACTCGCACGTGATGGTGCTCCATGACTACGGCGGTTCGGTCGGAGCCGGGGTCTCAGGTGTATTTCTGTGGCTGATCGGCATCCTCAACCTGATCGTCCTGATCGACATCCTCAGGATCTTCGGCGAGATGCGCGGCGGACACTACGACAACGAGCGGCTCGAGAATCGCCTGCTCGAGCGCGGCATGATGAGTCGCTGCTTCGGCCGCTTCTTCCGTCTGATCAACACCAGCTGGCAGATGTACCCGTTGGGTGTCCTGTTCGGGCTCGGATTCGACACCGCGACCGAGGTCGGCCTGCTCGCCGTCGCAGCCGGCGTTGCCACGCACGCGGTTCCGTTCCTTGCCGTCCTCTCGCTACCCATCCTGTTCGCTGCAGGCATGAGCCTGATGGACACCCTCGACGGCGCATTCATGACCCATGCGTACGGCTGGGCCTTCTCCAACCCGATCCGGAAGGTCTACTACAACATCACAGTGACCAGCCTCTCGATCGTGGTGGCGCTGGCGATCGGAACGATCGAGCTGCTCCAGGTCATGTCGACCAACCTGGGCCTGAGAGGCCGCGGCTGGGACTCCCTGAACAGCCTCGATTTCGGGACGCTGGGCTACGCCATGGTGGTGCTGTTCATCATCGTGTGGGCGGTTTCGGTCTCGGTCTGGAAGGTGCGGCGGATCGAAGACCGATGGAACGCCATGCTCAGCAACGAGCCCACTCGGTGAGCCAGCCGATGCGATAGGTTCGCTGTTTGACGTCTGGTATTCAGCTGATCGGGGCACCCTTCGACGGCTTCGGTCGTGTCGGGCACCAAGCCCGCGCCGCCGAGACGCTGCGCGATGCCGGCCTGGAGGGCGCCTTCGGTACGGGTGAGGTGGGGCGCACCGATTTCGCGTTGCCGGCCCCCGACCCAGGTCGTGCTGCAGGTTCGGGGTTGATCAACGAGGCCGCCCTGCTGGCGCTGGCGGAGGCGCTTCGCGAGCACGTGATTGCGGCGCTGGCAGCCGGCCGCTTCGCGATCGTCTATGGCGGGGAGTGCTCGGTGCTGCTGGGCTCCGTGACCGGCCTGCGCGACCACAACGGCCGGGCCGGCCTGGTCTTCGTCGACGGTCATGAGGACACGACGCCACTGGACGTATCGCCCGACGGCGAGGCCGCGAACATGGAGGTGGGTCTGCTCCTGGGCATCACCGGGCAGCTCGCGCCCGCGCGGTTGCGGCGCCATCTGCCCGCGCTCGAACCCAACGCGCTGGCCATGCTCGGTCCCCGCGACCATATCCTGCGCCGAACGCTGAATCTCGCAAGCCTGGCCGATCGTGGCGTGTTGTTCCGTGGCTACGAGGCGATCGCGGCCGATCCCGCCCAGGCCGCGCGCGAGGCCGTCGCGCATGTTCGGCACTCCGCGCCGGCATGGTGGTTGCACACCGACCTCGACGTGCTCGCGCAGGACATCTTCACGGCCGGGCGGGTGCCCGACGACGAGGACGAGCCGGGTGGCCTCGACTGGCAACAGCTGACCGAGCTCACACGCGCCGCGTTCGAATGCGGCGGCTGTGCCGGATGGAGCATCGCGATCTATGACCCGGAGCAGGATCCCGATGGTACGGAGGCGAGACGCATCGTGCAGTACGTGACCGACGTCGCGGGTTCGCTCCCCGATCGGCCATGAGGCCGCGAAGGTTCCGAAACCTCCGGGTCTTGCGCCCGGGTAAGTGCTGACGAGCTACCGGCCGCCGCTGCTCAACCCGGAGAGGCAGCTGCCTTCCGACGGAGCATGGTTCGGATCCATGTTGGGCTGACGGTACTCCGTTTCGAGCGAGCCGCGGTTCCCCGGTGGTTGCAACCTGCGTCCGACTCTCCGTAGCAGCGCTATGACCCTCATACCCACAGTGTAGGGCGTCGTTTACCGGCCTACAAGCAGCCGAGCCAATCGCTTGATTGGCCCCAATAGTACGAACTGCTACATAGTCCAACCTGTTTGTGCACCGCCGCTCGCACCACCTGGAGGCCGCTCGTGACCTCGGCGCCCTCGCCGCGCGTGAACATTCACCGGCAACTCGCCGCTGGACGTGTTCTATGACGGATCCGGCAGCGACAATCACTTCCCAGGCAACACCTGCGATACGTCGCAGCCGTCCTGGATCTGTAACTGAGCTGAAACGGTTGGGGCACCGGCTGAGCCCGGTGCCCCAACCGCATTTTTCTGTGTCGCCGGCGCGAGCTCGTTGGTTGGCAGTGGGCTCTTTTTAGGGATACTCAAGCGCATGCAGTCGCAGGATCACCGCCGAGGGGCGGCGGTTTGACGTCCGCCCTGATTCCGCGTGAGGAGTACGCGGCGCTGGAGCGTTGCGTGTACCTGAATCAGGCCTCGCTTGGGCTGGTTCCGCGCCGTTCCACGAAATCGATGGTCGATTTCCTGGTCGATGTTGCGCAGTACGGCAACGTGCGGCTCTCGGACGCCGCCGAGGAGCGGATTCTGAATCACCTTCGCGAGTCTGCGGCCGGGTTGTTCGAGGCGCCGGTGCGGTCGGTGGCGGTGGTAGGAGGAGCCAGTGAGGCGCTCGGTCAGCTCGCGATCCTGGCAGGGAAGGCCGGAGGTGAGGTGCTGCTCGTGGCGACCGATTTTCCCAGCGTCACGTATCCGTGGCTCGTTGCGCACGAGCGGTTCGGCACGGTCATCAGGTGGGTCGAGGACAGTCCCGAACAGGATCTCACGACCGCACTCGTCGACGGCATCCAGAGCGGCACCACCGCGGTGTGTTTCAGTGCGGTGCAGTTCGCCACCGGTTCGCTGGTCGACGTCGTGGAGGTCGTTCGTCGTGCGCATTCGGTCGGGGCGCGTGCCATCGTCGACGTCACGCAGATGGCTGGAGCGATGGCGGTGAGCCAGCGTTCCTGGACCGCTGACGCGCTCGTCTGCAGCGGGTACAAATGGCTGTCTACGCATGGCGGCGTCGCGCTGCTAGTGGTCGCCGACGAGTTGCTGCAGGGCGTGCCGCCGATCGTCGGCTGGAAGGGCACCCAGCATCCCTTCCAGTTCGACCCCACGACGCTGGCGCTCGCAACCGACGCGCGACGGTTCGAACTCTCAACGATCGCCTACAGCTCCGCCGCCGGCCTGAGCAGCTCGATCGAGCTGTTGTCCGGAGTCGGCTTTGCGGCGCTCACCGGACATGCCAGAGCGCTCGCGCACGAACTCGTAGCCGCGACGTCGCCACACGGCTGGACGCCGTTTCGAGACCTCGACGCGCCCGGGGCGAGCCATCACATCGTGTCGCTGCGTCATCCCGCGCTCGGCGCTGCTGCGATCCAGGCCCGCCTCGCTGCAGAGCATCAGATCGTGGTCAGCTCGAGAGGGGGCGGCATCCGCGTGTCGTTACACGCCTACAACGACAGCTCCGACATCGAGGCGCTTGCTGACGCCATTGACAAGGCCGGCCGATAGTCGCTCCGTGCGCGTTCTGGTGCCGATTGCTGTTCTGACAACTCTCGGTCGGGAGCGTCACATGTCGCACCCCGGGTTCGTTTGACAGAACGTCTCGGGGTTTATACGTTATGCGCCGCCCATCCCTCGATAAGGAGCCTCCGGTGTCGGGATCCACGTTTCGCGTTGGCATGACCCTTCGTGCGGCACTTGCGGTGACGGTGATCGCGCTGGCGCTCGGGGCGGCGGGAGTACGCGCCGCGTCCGTTGGGTGGCAGGGTGAGTCGATCATCTCCTCGCCGGCGACGGGTGATGGGTGGGAGCCGGCGATCGCCGCCGACCCGTCGGCGCCCTACGTCTACACCGCCTGGATGCAGTACTCGGGCCCCAGCATCACCATCAGCCAGCGGACGTCGACCGACGGCGGAACGACGTGGGGCGCGGTCACGCCGCTCTGCGCGAGTTGCGGGAAGGGGCAGTACGACGTCACTCTGGCGTCGTCGAGCACCGGCGCTGTGTACGCGACCTACATGCAGGGGAACCGCATCTCGTTCACCCGGTCGACCGATCACGCGGTCACCTGGTCGGCTCCGCAGAGGATCTCCGGCGCCTCGTGGTCCGACAAGCCATGGATGACCACGAGCGCCAACGGGCAGGACGTCTACGTGATGTGGACCACGCGCGGCGGCAACGTCGTCGTCGTCTCGTCGCACGACGCGGGTCTGACTTTCTCGACGCCGGTACAGCTCACGAACGAGTCGGGCATCTACTACTACCCGAACGGTGGCACGGTGCTCCCGAACGGCACCGCCGAGATCGTCGCGTCCGAGTATCCCGAGAAGGGCAACAACACCAAGATCACCGGGCCCATCAACATCGTCGCATTCCGCACCACGAACGGCGGCGGCAGTTGGCAGCGCGCTGTGGTGGATACGCTGAACACCGGGGCGACGTTCGCCACCTCGTCGGTTACTACGGTCGCTTCGGACGCTGCCGGCACGCTCGTGCTCCTGTACAGCGGGTCGACCAGCGTGGGTGCGAACGGCAAGGTGTACGTCCGCCGTTCGACCGATTCCGGTGCCACCTGGAGCGCGCGAGCTGAGATGACGACCTCGGCGGGTGGCGCCGACGCCACCCAGGTAGCCGCCGCGGGTAAGGTGGCCGGCCAGTTCGTGATCACCTGGATGGACAACCGCGGTGGCGCCTTCAACGTCTGGGAGCGGCAGTCCGCCGACGGCGGCGCCACGTGGTCTGCCGATGTGAAGGTGTCCGACGCGACCTCCGGTGCGTCCTACAAGACGGCGGCCGGCTTCGGCACCCCATACGGTGACTACGACACCGTCGCCATCAACTCCGCCGGCAAGGCCGTGGCGGTCATGGGCGAAGGCGACACCGGGCAGGTGCACGGCGACATCTGGACGAACCGACAGAACTGAGTGCCCGCAACCGGTCTGGGAGGCAAGGCAAGATGCTGCAGAAGCGGTCGTTGCTGGTGGGAATCGTGGTCGTGGTGGTGCTCGTGGCAGCAGCCCTGATCGTCGGGCTGGGGCGCAGCAGTGAGGAGCACGATGGAAAGGGCGATCCCGACAGGGACGTGGCGGGGGCGCGGATCGCGGCCTTTCACCACAAGGCGGTGCATCAGCTGAGGGTGCAGGCAGCGGCGACGACGACGGGGTTCGACTCGGAGCGCCTGTGGGGAACCGGCGATGACTGGGAGCCCGCGATCGCGGTCGATCCCGGCTCGTCGTACGTCTACCAGGCGACCACGCGCTACGGCGGGCCGAAGGCCTGCGCGTCGTGTTCCGATCCGGCCATCATCGTGCGCGCGTCAAGCGACGGCGGGGCCACGTGGGGGCCTGACACCTACATCTGCGCGTGCAAGAACGTGAAAGCGCAGAACGATCCGCAGCTGGCCGTGGCCAGCGACGGCACGTTGTATGCCGCGTGGCTGAACGACTACCAGCCGGGCGTGGTGTTCTCGAAGTCGACCAATCACGGGGCGACATGGTCGACGCCCAAGTCAGTGGCGGGGAAGTCACTCAGCTTCAGCGATAAGCCGATCCTGGCGATATCGCCGACCGGCAAGGACGTCTACATCGCTTTCAATGCGAGCGACAGCTACGTGGTCGCCTCGCACGACTTCGGCGCGACCTGGGGCACTCGGGTCAAGACCAACAGCGACTCCCTCTACTGGTTCGCCGAGGGCGGCGCCGTTGCTCCCAACGGCTCCATCTACTTTTCCGAGAGCGCCGAGAACCAGAGCGCCACAGGCCCGGTGAAGCTGGCCGTGCTTCGCTCCACCAACGGCGGAACGTCGTGGACGACGAGCTTCATCGACACATCGCAGCAGCAGCCGGCCTGCACGTCGAACGGCTGCACGAACGACTTCCTGGGACCGCAGGCGATGCTCTCGGTCGACTCGGCCGGCGAGGTGCTGGTCGCCTACACGCTCAACACCACGGCGGGAGCGCCGAAGGGGTTGTACATACGCACATCGACCGACGGTGGAACCTGGAGCGCGCGGCAGCAGTTGAACGGTCTCGGCGACAGCGGGTTCCCCGTCGTCTCTCACGGACCGACCGCCGGCGACTTCCGCGTTGCGTGGCAAGACAACAGGAACGGTGCGAACGCATACAACACGTGGTATACACGCACGACCAACGGCGGCGGAGCCTGGTCGACGGCGGTGCGGTTGTCAGACCTCGGGACGGGCGCGCCGTACAAGTCCGCCGCCGGCTACGCATTCCCCTACGGTGACTACTTCGAGATGGAGACGGCACCGTCCGGCGTGAACTACGTGATCTGGAGCGAAGGTACGAGCTACGTCGGGCCCGGTGGAAGCTGGTACACCCGGGGACAGTAAGAAACGTTAGGGCCGTTAGCTCGCGGGCTACCCGGTGAGCTGCGGGATGTACGCGGGCGGCAGGGTGTTGCCGAGGCTGGGATCGGTCTGGGCCGCGCCCACGTAGACGGCATCGACGATCTTGCCGCCGTTGGTGTAGTCCTTGATGATCCACCATGAGAAGCTGACGACCTTGACCTGGCCACTGCCCTGGCCCGGCCAGTTGTTCGACCCGTCCTGGTTGTTGATCACAACCGGAAGCAGCACCAACTGGCAGCTGTTCGGTTGCAGCAGCGTCACGCCGCCGTTGAACGTGGCGATCGTGCTCGGCGCCTGCAGCGGGCTGCAGCGGGCGTCGATGCCGGCCGAGGTGGGACCGGTGTTTTGCCCGGTCTTGGTGTCGATCACCTGGTTGACGATGAGCGGGCAGGTGGTGACGACGCCGCCGGTGATCTGGGCCTGGTAGAGCTGGGCTCCGCCGAGGCCGTTGACGTTCCCGGTCGTGCACGCTGATGTGGCCGTATCCCAGGCGGGCAGCCGCACCGCTCCGTTGTTCGGGCCGCTGTTGTCGGTGTAGATCTCGTAGGTGTTGCCCGGGACGTAGGGGTTGTTCATCACCGCCCACGGCAGCGCACCGCCGCCGTTCTGCACCATCGTCGCCCTGGCTGTTGAGACGAGGCTGACGCTGTTATTGCCGAAGATCTTGGCGAAGAAGGACTGGGCCTGGCGAGTCACCGTCACCTGAATCGTGTCGTTGGGGATGTACGTCGTGCCCTGCGTGTAGGTCGCGGTATCTCCGCTCGCCTTGTTCTTCGTGAACTCCGACGACGCGTTCGACTGGGCCGTCGACCAGTTGACGCCCAGGAACGCCGCGCCGGCGAGCGCGGAGGCATCCGCCGAGTTCTGCGTCGCCCGCTTGCCCTGCGACCAGAACCCGACATCGATCGCCAGCGCGCACATCCCCAGCAGGACGACCAGGAAGACCACGAACAAAGGCAACGTCTGACCGGCCTGCCCGTCGCAACGACGCGGCCTGGACGGGCGCCTCTGTAGGGCGCCTGCCGTTACCTCGAGGGATGTGTGGGGGGCCATGATCCTTGGGTCGACCTGAGAGGTGTCCTGTACGTGACAGGACCCTCAGGCGGGCAACATCCTGCGCTCATGGCGGCAAGATCCCCCGTTTCGGTGACCCCAGGCCCCGCGTGCGGTTACTTGGTGAGCTCGACCGAAGTGGCGCCGCCGGGCAGCCCGGTGTAGGCGCCGAGCGTGGCGTTCGGGTCGGAAGTGGCGATGCTGATGAACTCGCCGGTGACGGTCACCTTCTGGCCGTTGCCGGTGACGCTGGTGATCACGAACCAGGCGAATCCGACGATGCGTACCTGCATCGAACCGCCCGTCCAGTTGGTGGTGCCGTCGGTGTTCTCGATGATCGGGATCAGCACCAGCTGCTTGGAGCTGCTGTTCACGATGGTGGCGGTGCCGTTGGCGCCGATCGTGACGATCTGGTCGGCGGACTGGAAGTTCGGGATGCGGTCGTTGATGCCCTGCTGGGTGGGGCCGGGCACCGAGCCTGACTGGAGGCCGAGCGTTTGGCCAACGCTAAGCGGGCAGGCGATATTGTTGCCGTTGATCATCTGGCGGTAGTCGTTGCTGCCGCTGGCTCCGCTGCAGCCGCCCTCGTAGGGGACGTCAAGCGCGCCTGACTGCGATGAGCCGTCATTCGCGATCTTCATCGAGTACGACGATCCCACCGTGTAGGAGCCGCGCATGATGCCCCACGGCATCACGTTGCCGGTGGACGCGTAGCCGACCACGCTTTCGATCGTCGCCGTCGCGCTGCCCGAGACGGTGACGCCGGACAGCCCGAACACGCGGGTCAGGTAGCCCGGGGCGACCCGCGAGGCGCTGACCGTGACCGAGTCGTTGGCGGCCAGGTCGGTGGTGCTGGTGATGGAGGTGCTGTCGCCGGCCTTGCCGTTGTTCGTGTACTCGGTCTGGGCCGTCGACTGGGCGGTCGACCAGCCGACGGGCAGCTGGTTGGCGCCGGCCAGGGCGCTCGCGTCGGCAGCCGCCTGCACCTGCCGCTTCTGCAGGTACCAGCCACCCACGTCGATCACCAACCCGGCCACGCCCAGCAGCGAGACCATGAAGAACGCCATCATCGGCAGCGTCTGGCCGCGCTGGCCGCGATGCCTGCGCGCCCGCGCCGGCACGGCCGTCTCGACGGCTGGCAGGGCGAGATTTCGATCGTGAGCCATGGGCTGGCAGCGCTCCATCTGGAGACAGGGGTCGACATATAGACACCCAAACCCGAGCGGAACCTGCGGTTTCGGCGCAGAACCCCCCAAACGGGTGACCGACCTCGCCGGTTTCGCGGTAGTGGCCAGTGGATTACGGCGCAGCAGGCGAAGTCCGTGACCGGCGTCCGCGGACGGCCGGACGGCGCGGTTTGCGACAGGGACGAACGGCGCCCTGGCCGCGTTCAACGTGCTGCTGAACACCTACGCAGCGGGGGACGCGTGTCACGGGCTGAGCGACCTCGGTGCTTTCCCGAACCCTTCACCGGCGCTTCGCCGGATGGCGGCCGCAGAACTGGTAACGTCTGGCAGTCGGTTTCGTCGTCAAGGGATAGGGAGATCGTCGTGCGATCTGTCCGGATGCTGCTCGGGTGTGTCGGGGTCTTCGCGTTTCTGGTGGTGCCGAGCGCGATCGCGCAGGCGCAGGTGACGCCGTCGGGAGTGGTATCCGAGGGTGTGCCCCAGTTCGGCCACGTGTTCGTGATCGTGGGCGAGAACACCAAGCTGAACCAGCTGACCGCCAAGCACACGCCCTGGCTGGTGAAGACCTTCAAGCCGGACGCCGCCTGGCTGACCGGCTATCGCGCCACCGGCCACTTCTCCACCGGCAACTACATCGCCATGACCTCCGGCCAGTTCACGCGCTGTGAGCAGCTCGACAACCCGCCGTCCGAATGCCACCAGGGCGTCGACAACGTGTTCCATCAGCTCGACGTTGCCGGGCTGCCGTGGCAGGAGTGGAACGAGTCGATGCCGTCGCCGTGCTACCTGACCAACTTCGGCGACAGCGCGACCTTCAACAGCTACCGCGTCAAGCACAATCCCGCCGTCTACTACGACAACATCGAGGGACCGGGCGGCATTTTCGATGCGACGAACCCGTCGGCGGAGTGCACGTCAAACGTGATCGCCACAGGCGGCACCGGGCCGAACGACACCTCCGCTCTGAACGCGGCGCTGGCCAGCGGGGCCGTCGGCCGCTTCAACTACATCGTCCCCAACCAGTGCGAGGACGCGCACGACAACTGCACGGGACCGGGCAGCCGGCTGCTGCAGTTCGACGCGTTCGTCAAGCGCGAGGTGCCGAAGATCGAGGCGTCGCCGGCGTTCGGGTCAAACGGCCTGGTCGTGATCGTCTTCGACGAGGCGACGGCGAGCACGCTCTACCACGACGGCGGTCCCGTACTGTGGGCCGCGCAGGGACCGCAGGTGCAGCCGGGTGTCTACGGCGGCGCCTTCACGCACTACAGCTTCCTGCGCACACTCGAGGATGGATTCCGGTTGGACGGCTACCTCGGTTTCGCGGCCGGGGCGCAGCCGATCAACACGATCTGGAAGTGACGCAGTCGAAGACGAGCCGGTGTCGGTCGACGACACCGGCTTGCGCGGGTAGCTACTTCGCGTCGGGGTGGACGCCCGTGCGGGCGTGGATGGCCTTGGTCAGGTTGAGGATCTGGTTCGAGAGGTCGAGCAGCTCCCGGTTCTGCTTGTCCTCCTCCTGCACGGTCATCCACTGCTGGTTAGCGATCACCTGCCGCTTCGCGTCCGCCCGGTTCTGGCTGATCATCACGAAGGTGGAGAGGAAGATCGCCTCCAGCGAGACGATCATCGTCAGCAGCCCG
>Ga0075424_100000111_pt1 | contig 49349 bp, 67 predicted proteins | sample SoiMethybrSBSTD3_FD_75301 | JGI IMG/M metagenome (GOLD analysis project Ga0075424, IMG submission 75301) | Bulk soil microbial communities from a Populus tree surrounding site in Tennessee, USA - Soil MetaG P. TD hybrid SBSTD3 | ecosystem: Environmental > Terrestrial > Soil > Tree plantation...
GCCGCTCCTCGGTCCAGCGAGCGATCTCGGCCAGCGAGAACGAACGCGGCGCCTTGCTCTCGTGGTCGAACGCGTCGAGGTACCAGCGCTCGCCCTTCCGGTGCGGGATGCGGCCGTGCCAGATGCGCACCGGCGTGACGTGGCGCCATCGCCGAGACCGCCCCGGTCCCGGGTAGTAAATCCAGATGGCGCGGTCGGAGGTCACCCGCCCACCGCCACGAGCACGGCGAAGAAGGCCGCCGCGAGCCCGCACAGGACACAGCTGGCGAAGATCCAGGCCCACAGGCCCTCGCCCGCGAAGATGTACGCGCCCCAGCGGTGCGCGCGGTGATACCAGCGCAGGCGCTTCGGCTTCCACGGTCCCTGGATGACTGCCATGACGACTACCCCCTCATCAGCGGATCGGTTTCTTCGTCGCCCCCGAACTTCGGGAAGCGTTCGGCTCCATGCTTGATGCGCGTGACCTCGGTGTCCGGGTCGAAGAATAACGGCTCGGAGATCTCGCGCCACGGCTCCTCGGGCTCGACGTGGCGGCACCAAACGCGGCCGTTGACCTCCGAGAACACGACAAGGGTCTCGCCCGCGACGGTGCGCACGACGTCGCCCGGCTTGCAGCCGCCTTTGCCGCCGAGCTTCATGGCAGGAGCTCGCAGGTGAGGTCAGTGTGATCGCGAGACAGGCAGATATGACACCGGCCCCGCTTGAGCGGACCGCCGCGCTTTCGTGCGCGGTAAGCTCGCGCGTGCTTACGCCAGAGCTCTCTGGTCCGCTCAGGATCCCGCGCTCGACGATCACGGTTCCGTTGACGCGCGCACTCGATGCAAATCCTTCTCGCCGGCTTGCCAGACTTCCATTTCGTTCGCGTGTTCTCTGGCGTGAATTCATGACCCCGAATGCAATGCGTCTTGCTTGCATTGCGACGCGCCCATGGTGGTACTCGACTCATCGCGTCGTGCTCCATGCGCCGCACACCGCGCAGGTGGTCGAGCCGCGGACCTGCACCGGGTAGCAGAGTCGGCAGGTCGCGCTTCGCTTCGGGCACGGCGGCCGAGCGATGGGTAGAGCGAGCTGTTTCATGCCCGGTCACCCTTCCCGCGCCAGCGATCGGGGCCCTTCTCGGACTGTCCACGCCACCGCGACATAACGCGCCCGATGCGCTCGTTGGCTTCCTCGAACGTGAGGCCGGCCGCGTTCGTCACGCCGCGCTTGCGTAAGAACTTGAGCTGCTTGTAGGTGCAGAGCCCGTTCCTGTGCCGTCCGACGATGCCCTCGATGAGCGCTGACGCTGCCTTCTTCGTGAGCTCGGGTGGCGCGGCGATGCCAGCGCGCTCGATCGCGGCCCGCTGCGCCTGCGTCGCCGGCTCGTGCCACGGCTCGATTTGCGGCAGATCCCCGAAGACGTCGACGAGCTCGGCGCGCCACCTCGTCACGTGCCACGGCTCTCGCTTCGCGCGCTCCTTGGCCTGGCCGACCTCATCCTCGAGCGCGTCCAGGACATCGCCATCGCGCTCGCGGGCAGCGGCGAGCGCATCGGGCGGCGTCGCCTTGCCGGCCAGGATGTCAGCCGGCGTCACCAACCGATGGCGCGTGGTGAGGCCGACGAAGTCGAGAACCAGGACCGACTCCTTGCCCGGCGCGAGACGAGTGCCGCGCCCCAACATCTGGCAGTAGAGGCCACGGCTCTTGGTCGGCCGCGCGATGCCGACGCACTCGATTTCGGGCACGTCAAAGCCTTCGGTCGCGATCTGGCAGTTCACCAGAACGCGCAGGCGGCCCGAGCGGAAGTCGGCGACGATCTCGACCCGCTCGTCGTACGGCGTGTCACCCGAGACCATACGCGCCGCGCCCGGCTCGTGCTCGTTGATGGCGTCGGCCAGGAGCGACGCGTGCGCGACCGAGATGGCAAACAGGATGGTTCGCTTGTCCGGCGCCAGCTCGCGCAGCGGATCGACGACCGCCTTGACTGCCGCCCCGGTCCCGTAGCGCTCTTCGAGCTCGCGGAGGTCGAGATCGCCGGCGCGGGTGTGGACCTCGTCGAGGTTGACCTCGAGGCGGACCTTCCTGGCTTCGATGCGCGCGAGCCAGCCGTCGCGGATGGCGTCGCGGAGCTCGTAGCTGTACGCGACCGAGTCAAAAATGCCGCCGAGCGCTGCCCCGTCGAGTCGGTCGGGGGTGGCCGTTACACCGAGGACGCGCGCGGCGGCGAAGTAGTCGAGGACGGTGCGGTAGGTCGTCGCGGGCGCGTGATGCGCTTCGTCGACGACGATGAGCGAGAACGAATCAGTCGGCCAGCATTCGAGCCGCGATCGCCGCAGGGTCTGCACGCTGGCGACGACCACGTCCGCACTGCCGCCTCGACGTCCGGCTTGCTCGATGCCGGCGCGAACGCCGACCGCATCGAGCTTGTTGGCGGCTTGCTCGAGGAGCTCGGCCCGGTGCGCGAGGATGAGGACGCGACCGCCGCCCGCGACCACCCGACGGGCCACCTCGGCGAACACAACCGTTTTGCCGGTCCCGGTGGGGAGCACGAGCAAGGTCCCCCGGTCCCCCTCGGCGTACCGCTCGCGGATGGCGGCGATGGCGGCCGACTGGTAGGGGCGGAGGGCGAGCTGGCCGGCGGCGCTCATCGGGCCCACCTCGACCCATTCCAGAGACCCATTCCGAGCGTCGCTCGTTCTCGGCGGTCGACATGACCCATTCCCGGGCTACTACGTAGGCCCGGAATGGGTCGTCTTTGTCCCATTCTAGAATGGGTACGGAACGGGTCGGGAACGGGTAGATTTACTCGGTGCGTCATTGTCCCGTCACCGTCCTCGGAACCACGCTCAGTCCGGCGGCCCTGGCGAGCTCCTCGGTCCAGAGCGGGGCCTGCCCGCCCTTCCGCTTGATGCCCTCGCCGACCACCTGAACCAGCTCGCCCGACCGCTCGAGACGCATGATGGCGGCCCCGAGCAGGGTCGAGTTGCCGCCGATCTCGCGCTTGATCTCTTGCTTCGACAGCGGCCCGGCAGCCTTCGACACGAGGTCACGGATTGCGCGGACGGCGGCGCCGACCTTGACGTCCTCGCTCATCGCCTTCGCCTCGGCGCGGCGATCGGTCGCGCTCATCGCGTCGCCGGACTCAGAGAAGCGGCCGGAGGCGAGGTCCACCTCGAGCGGGATGACCTTGTCGCCGATGCCGAAGCGCGCCTTCGCGAGCGACACGTCGACGATGCCGGGCCCGTCCGGGTCTTCGGCCTTTTTCGGTCGCATCGCACCGAGCGCGACCAGTGCCGTTGCCTCGTGTTCGATCTGCCCGGTCTCGGCGCCCGCCTCGGTGGCGTCGGTTCCGAGCGCCTCGCCCTTCCTGAGTTCCTTGGCGGCGACGCGGCCGGCCTTCGAGATGATGAATGCGAACGCGCCCATCTTGGCCATGAGACGGCGGAGCTCGACCACGTTGTCGCTGACCCGCGCGCGGACCTCTTCTCCGCCAGGAATCAATTGAAGGTAGTCTACGAGCACAAGAGGCACCTTCCCGGGATACTCGGTGGCGAACGCTTCGAGCTCTACCTTGATGAGCTCCAAGGTGTCTCCGCTGACCTCATCGATGATGCGCATGTTCGGGAAGTCGAGCGCGCGGGCGAGGTCTTCGTCAGACACCTTGTTGTCGAGAACGCTGTACCAGGAGCGCCCGAGCTCCGCCGACACCAGCCGGGCCCCAGCGATGGCGCCGATGAGCTCGGCTGAGATCACGAGAACCGGGCCGACCGTCTTCGCGTGGTGTCGGCCGAGCTGAAACAGGAAGCTCGTCTTCCCGCGCCCGGTCGCGCCGATGACAATGGCGAGTCCGCCGACGATGAGCGGGGCGAGCCGGTCGAGCTCCTTGAACCCCCACGAGACCCGCGGCAGGCTGGCGAGCGCGCGAATCTCATCGGCCAGCGCGGTGACCGGCCTCGAGCGGCGGACGACCGGGTGATGCTTGCCGTTGGAGCCGTTGACGCCGTTTCGCGTCTTCGGCTCATCCGCCGGGCCATCCGACCATTCCGGCGTCTCTCCGACCACTCGCCAGAACTTGTCGACCGTGTTCTCGGCCAGCCAGTCGGACACGTCGCCGCCGTCGCCGAGGCCGGGGAGCTCGACCATCCGCACCCGGGCGCGCACCGCAGCCACCGCGCGGGCCACCTGGCGCGCGAGCCGCCGTCCCGGCTGATCGTTGTCCGGGATGATGACGACGTCGCGCCCGGCCAGGGTCTCGGCCATCTCCGCTCGCCAGTCACTCGAGCCGCCGGCCGTCGTCGCCGTCAGACCCTCCGCCGCCAGCCGGTCCGCATCCTTCTCGCCCTCGACGTAGATGACGACGTCTTCGGGGTCGGCAGCGAGGAGCGACGGCAGCCGGTACAGAACCCGCGGCGTGTCGGGGAGCGTCTCGCCGCCGTCATCGCTCTCGCCGTCGCGCGGTCGGTGCCAGTCACCGTCATCCCGGCGGACGTAGATGCCGGCGGTGAGTCCCCATGCCCATCCGCCGCGGAACGGCCGCCGCTGCCGGAAACTCTTCTTCGGCCCGAGCCGGACCTTCTGATAGACGAGGTCCCCGGCGCCGTCGACGTAGTCGTAGGTGGCAACGATCGTCAAAGCGGTAACTCCGGCTGATCGCGCTCGAACTGTACGGCGTCGAGTATCCGCCTGGCGGCGGCATCGGTACGAGGTAATGGACAAAGGCGAGCGTATTGTTCGGTGTATGGCGGATCGACCATGACGGCAGACATGGAGCCGTCCCGGAACGGTAGCGCCCGCCCGTCGGCGACGACGTCGGGCCTCTGCTCTCGCCGGATGTCGACCCGGATGCCCTCGCCGGGCGGCAGCGATCCAGAGCACACGTGCAGGACCTCGCTCCGCTGGCACCGAAGCCACGGCAGGATTTTCGGGATCAGCGCGCGTGGATACTGCCCGAAGACCCCCGGCGGGGGAGCTTGGTCGCGGCGGGCGCGCCCTTGGTCGGCGAAGAGGTCTCCCATCGCCTCGTCTTCGTACAGCGCACAGATTGCAGGCGGCTTTGGATCGACTTCACCGCCGGCGCCGTGGGTAGGCCACGATCCATTCGTTCCGTCGATGCGACCACGCGGTAAATCGCGCGGTCGAGTTCGCACGCCGCCGCCACGTCTGCTCGGAAGGCCGTCTCTCACAGCCCCCCCCTACGGTGAATAACGCGACCTCGTCCGTCGGCGTCATGCGTCACAGAGAAACCCCCGCGATCTCCGCCGCCACCTCGACCACCCGCGGGAACTCGCGCGCGGCGTCGATGCCGGCGTACCCCGCGACCATCGCGAGCAGGTCCCCGGCGCAGTCGTGCGCGTGGCACTTCCAGCGCCCGCTCGCGATCGACACCGAGACGGCGTCCCACCTCGAGCGCCAGCCGCACTCGGGACAGAGCTGGAACCGGAGCTCGCCGCCGCTTCTCCGGTGGCCGATGCCGAAGTAGTCGAGGACGCGCTCGGCGGTCAGCGCCTGCACCACCTCGCGCTTGTCGGGGCCGCGGGCGGTCACCAGTTCCTCCATCGGCAGCGGAGACACCAGACGGGACATCTCATCGCCCACTCGCCCCCGCGGGCCCGCGTCCGCCGCTCCGGCGGTGCGCGCGCACCCGCTGCTCCAGTACGCCGCGGAAGTCACCCGGCAGCGTCGCCACCGCCGCGCGCCACGCTTCGACTTCCTCTTCCGCGCTCATCACCCGAGCCGGGACGAGGTCGCGGCCGCGGAGCGCAGCGAGGAACTCGAGCGCTTCATCATCCGGCGCGAGCGCGAGCAGGATCGGCACCCACTCGGCGTGCGGCACGTGGCGCTTCCGGCCGGCGAGCGCGTGGGCCAATGTCGCCGCGTCGACCCCGAGCGCGAAGCTCGCTTCCTTGAGCCCGACCCGGTCGACCACGCGGCGGAGGAGCGCGCGGAATTCCTGTCCGATCCTGCGCCAGTGCGATCGCTCATCCAGGACAAGTTCCAGCTGGCCGCTCACCGTTGCCCCCTGCTGTCCCGCCTGAATTGGGCTCGATTGGGCTTCCGCTCATGGCCAAAAAAATGATGCTGATACGATGGGGGCCTATGGCGGCGAAGCTGGCGATCTGTACCGTGTGCCTTTCGACCTACCCGGCGCGCGCACGAGCGAACACGCTGAACCTCGTCGCGCTCATCTTCTGGCCGCTTCTCATCTGGCGCCTGATCGTCGATCGCGGCCAGCCCGACCGTTGCCCCCGATGCCGCGCGACCGGCGTCCCGCTCGACACCCCGCACGGCCACGAGTTGGCCGCGCGCGCTCGTGTCCAGCTGCCCCCGTAGACCGCACGTCCGCGCACCCGCGAACGCGCGCGACTTCGCCCGTGCCATGTCGACCCCCGTGGGCATGGCGTTCTAGCCGTGGGCGGCGGTGGATCGTGGCTTCGTCTTGCTGGTTCGGGGGCGGTGACGGTGCGGTCTCCGCGCGCGGGATCGGCGGCGGCCGCCATAGAGCTCGGCCATCGTCATTCCCATGGCGGCGACGATGCGCTCCAACTCCTCGACCGTCGGCTCCTGCACACCCTTGTCGATGCGGTAGAGCGTTGCCTTGTGGATCCCGGACTTGGCCGCCAGATCTTTCACGGTCCAGTCAAGACGGATCCGGTGCTCTCTCACCCGAGCAGAGGCGCGCATCTCCATAGCTACGTTAGTTCCAGTTTCAGAAACCGATTGCAAGAGGTTTCAGGCACTGAAATCGAACACGCGAATATCCTTGGCAATCACCATGGCGCCGCGGCACCGTTCGCCCACCCGGCAGTACGCCCCACAGGTCACGGAGGGCTACATGGCCATCCTGCGAGCGGCCCGCGACAAGGTGCCGTGGGCGACGCTGAAGTCGCATCGACTCCTTGACGGGGCGACCATTTCGCGCGTGATCCCCCGGGAAGAAACGAAGACGAAGCGGGGCGATGAGCCGCCATCCGCGGTCGCGGTCGAGCGCGTCCGCCAGGCGCTCGAGGAGCTCACCGGCGACGAGATCCCGCCGCCGGCCATCCCGATCACCGACGCCGACCAGTGGCAGTGGATTCAGGCGGGCGACGTCTTGCGGACCGCCAACCCCGATCTCTACCGAACGTTACTCGCCGCTGCGATGGGTGTTGTCGAGCCCACACTCCTTGCGCGTCGTCGGGTGCGCGAGGCGATGGAAAAGATCAAGCGACCGCCTCGCAAGCCGCGCCCGTGAGCTAGCCGGCTGATCGAGAGTGAGATTTGCGTGGGGATGAGCCGCAACCGGCGCGCTCAATGTTAGGACTGGAACCTCGTTACTTTTCGCAGGGGGTTTCGGGGTGGACGAATCGCTTCGTGAGTGGGTCGATCTCGGGCAGCGGCTGGCTGATCTGTGCCCTGAGAAATACGAAGAAGCAATCGAATGCGTTCGAGAAATCGTTGATGCTGTAGGCATCTTGGTGCGCGGTGGACGGGTCACTCACCCACCGGCCGACGCCTGATTTCGTTTTTTGGAACTAAAGATTTGACGTGGGCGGTCGGTTTCATGTATTGAAACCATGATGACCCGCCGACGACGAGCCCAGCAACCCCGCCCGCCCGCCGGAACTCCGACCGAGTTGAACCTGCACGTTCTCGCGCGCTCGTTCGGCTTCGTGGGTGGCCCCGATCGCATCCCGAACGCGATCGAGTCGGCGTCGGTGCCGCACGTCCGCCGATGTCTCAGGGCTGGGCTCGTCGAGGTTGATGGCGCGGAGCTCGCTCTCACCGATGCGGGGCGCCGGACGCTCGGGCGGAGCAAGCCTTGACCCTCGGGCTCGTCCTCTCTCTCTTCCCCGGGATCGGTCTACTCGACCGCGCCTTCGAAGAAGAAGGGTTCTGCGTCGTGCGCGGACCCGATCTCATCTGGGGCGGCGACGTGCGCGGCTTTCATCCGCCGACAGGGAAGTTCGAGGGCATCGTCGGTGGCCCTCCCTGTCAGGCGCACAGCCAACTCCGTCGCTTCGCCGACTCCGTTGGCGGTCATCCGCGTCCGCCGGACCTGATCCCGGAGTTCGCTCGGTGCGTGATTGAGGCGTCGCCGGTCTGGTTCGTCATGGAAAACGTTCCGTCGGCGCCGAGCCCTATCATCGCTGGCTACGACATCCGCCGCCGCGAGATCAATAACCGGTGGTTCGGCGCCGAGCAAAGCCGCCAGCGCGCCATCACCTTCGGGGCGTGCGGCTACGCCGCTCTCCACGATGCCGCGTGCGAGCGGTTCAGTGACGCGCTAGCGGCCGAGGACACCCTCCTCGAGAACCCTGCTCGCTCTGGCTGTTTCACGGCCAACGGCACCCAATGGGAGCCCGGCGTCGACGTCAAAGTCGGCCGCAAGCGGGGCGGCCGCTCGCGCTCGTCGCGCACGTGGGCGGAGGCGAAGCGCGGTCTCCGGCTCCAGGGTCTTCCCGAGGACCATCTCGACCACACGCCGCTGACCGCTGAAGGCGCCATCCGTGTCATCGGCAACGGTGTGCCGCTGCCCATGGGGCGAGCCGTCGCCCGCGCCGTCAAGGCAGCCATCCACTACAGACAACCTGCGGAGGCGAGCGTCCGATGACTTCCATCGTGAAAGGCTGGCGATGAGCCGCATCGACTCCGACCGCGAGCTCTGCCTCGCCCTCGTCGGCCGCCTCATGTCCACCGGCCGGAAGGCGCGCATCTTCCTCGGCGAGGATGACTCGTTCGCCGCCGCCATCAAGTCGATCCCCGGCTCGAAGGTGCGCCGCGCCCGGAGCGACGACGGAGGCCAGGTCGAGATCGCTGAATGGGGCATCCTCGACGCGGTCGTCGTCGCGCACGGGAAGGTGTCCTCGTGAACGCGCGAGAGCTCAAGGCCCGTGTCGATGCGGTCATCGCATTCGCCCACTCGATGCTGGATGACGTCGGCGGCGACCTTGACGTCACACTCTCTCTGCACTGGGCTCCACCGGCCGCCGCCGACGCGATGCACGATCTCGACGCCGAGTCTCGTGTCCTCGAACGCGAGCCGACATGGGATGTCTGCGGCAGCCAGTACGAGGCCCTCATCCTCCGACTCGGCGACGGCAGCGACTACCTGAACGTCTACGTCGACATTCCCAGCGTGGCCCCACCTCGCCTACGGGTGCTCCCATGATCCGCGTCGAGCTCCGCTTCGCCGACGGCCGCCCCTACCTCGACGTCCCGGTCGACGTCTACATCCGGCTCCCCGACGAACTCGTCGACGGCATCGCCCGCTTCTACTCCGAGTGCAGCCACTGCGGCGTCAAGCACGAGCTCGACACGGGCGCGCAGATCGTCGCCGCCATCATGACCGAGGCCATCTGCCCGGCGAAGGGAATCCATTAATGCTCGAGTCCGAATACAACAAGATCGACGGCGTCCGCTCGACCGCGCTCGTGGCCCTGAAGAAGAGCCCGAAGCACTACCGGCTCGCGCTCGAGACCGACATCGAAGACACGCCAGAGCTCCGCATCGGCCGGGCCGTCCACTGCTATGCCCTCGAGGGGGCGATCGTCTTCGGCCAGCGGTTCGTCTGCTATCGCGAAGACAAGTCGAAAGGCGAGGGATCGCGGAAGCGGTGGCAGGCGTTCCAGGAAGAGAACGCCAACCGGACCATCCTCGACGTCAAGGAGTACGACCGGGCGCTCGGCGCCGCGAAAGCCCTCCTCGACCACCCGCTCGCGTCCCGCTACCTCGCAGGCGGCGTCAAGGAGCACACGATCCAGTGGACGGACCGCGAGACCGGCATCCGCTGCAAGGCGCGCGTGGACTGCGCCAACCGCCATCTTGTCGACGTCAAGAGCGCGCGCGATGTCCAGCCCCGGCTCTTCGCCGCCGACTGCGCACGCCTCTCCTACCACACGCGCATGGCCTTCTATCTCGACGGCGCCATCGCCAACCGCATGAAGGTCGACCCCGACCCAATCATCACCGCGGTAGAGAACAAGTTGCCCCACGACGTCGTGTGCTACCGGCTCGGGCCCGAGGTGACCGACGTCGGCCGCAAGGAGTACCGCGCGCTCCTCCGGCTTCTCAAGACGTGCCAGGAGCGCGACCACTGGCCGGGCATGGCGCCCGATGACGTCATCGAGCTGGAGCTGCCGGTGTGGGCGCTCCCCGAGGACGAGGAGCGCGAGCTCACGCTGCCGGACGGAGAAAGGATGTCGATCTGATGACCGCGCCGTCGAAGGAACGCGCCGACTCGCATTGGCGGATCCTCCTGCCAAGCACGTACATCTGTCCGCCGGATCTCCGCGGCCAGGACGTCACCCTCACGATCAAGCAAATCAAAGTCGGCGACCTGCCGCTCGAGGGGACCTCGCAGACCGAACGCAAGATGCTCATCTGGTTCGAGCAAGCGTCGAAGCCGTGGGCGCCGAGCAAGACCGCCCTCCGTGAGATCGAGATGACCCTCGGCACCGGCATCACGGCCGACTGGATCGGAAAGGACATCACCCTCTTTCCGACGCGGAAAGAGCTCACCGGGCGCCGCAAGGGAAAGCCCATCAAGGATCCCGGGACGAAGAAGATCACCGAGGGAATCCGCGTCCGCGTCCGCCGCAAGTCCGACGACGCCGACGACGAAACCGAAGAGCAGACCGGCGGCGACGCCGACAGCAAGGAGCAGAACGCATGATCGAAGAGGGGAAATACAAAGCGAAGCGGAGCTCTCACCAGTTCATGGTGTCGAGCAAAAAGGGCACGGAGTACGTGTCCGTGGTCTTCCGCATCTCCGAAGGCCAGGACTTCGCCGGCAAGCGCGTCGAGTGGGCCGGCTGGCTGTCCCCGGCCGCGATCGACCGGACGCTCGAAGCTCTCCGCCTCATGGGGTGGGACGGCAAAGACCTCCGCGAGCTCGGTCCGCTCGATCAGGAAGTCGAGATCGACGTCGAAATCGAAGACGACGAGCAGGGCAACACCCGCGAGCGCGTCAAGTGGGTGAACGAGATCGGCCGCTCGAACATGGGCGCGCCGATGAGCCCGGACCAGCTCGCCGGCCTGGCCGAGAGGGTCAAGGCGCGCGCGAGCGGCGGCGGCAGCAGCGCGGGCGGCGGCGAAGGTGAACCGAGGTACGACCGCAACGGCAACCGAGTTCCGTTCTGAGCCATGACGGTCACCGCAACCAAAGACCGCACTTGCTTCGACTGTCTCTGTCCGATCGGGGCCGGGCGGCCGCACTACTCCGGCGTCCCCATAGGCGACGTCAAAGGCGCGTACCTGTGCATCGAGTGCCACGGCAAGCGATTCCCCGCGACCGCACTCGTCGCCGGCCCCATCGCCGATCAGCCGCCGCCGGTCCCGAACGAGCGCCCGGCCGTGTGGGATCTCGTCATCGCCGACATGCGCGAGCGCGATGTCGTCGGCCGCGCGCGCTACGGGACGCCGCTCCAGCCGCACAACGGACGCGACGCGCTCGTCGACGCCTACCAGGAAGCCCTCGACCTCGCCGTCTACCTCCGGCAGGCGGTCTATGAAAGGGACGGCCGATGACCACCCGCGCCCTCATCTACATCGCCCATCCGGTGCGTGGCGACGTGCAAGGCAACATCGAGCGCGTTCTGCGCTGGTACCGCTGGCTGACGACGACGCAGCCGGGCCCCGTCTACTGCATTCCCTGGCTGCCCGACGTCATCGTCTTCAACGATGCCAACGAAGCCGAGCGCGCCGCCGGCATGGCGCGCAACATCTGCCACCTCGAGCGATGCGGCGGCATCGCCCTCGTCGGCGGAATGCTGTCGAGCGGGATGCGGGCCGAGCGCGACGAGATGCTCCGGCTCGGCCGCCCGGTGGTCGACTATCTCCACCTCGGTCCTGAGCCGCCCGTGATCCCATGAGGATCATCTGCTTTCGCTGCTCCTCGACCACGTGGGAAGAGATCGCCGTCGAGGTCTTCGCTTCCTGCGCCTACCTCATTCTCCGTTGCCTCGGCTGCCACCTCGAGATTGCGCACCGGGTGCCGCGCGCGCAGGTGGCCCATGGGTGACAAGACCGGCATCGAGTGGACAGACGCCACCTGGAACCCGCTCCTCGGCTGCCGACGCGTCTCGCCCGGCTGCGAGAACTGCTACGCCGAGCGGCAGGCGATCCGCATGGCCGGCGCCACCGGGCGCTACCACGGGATTGTGAGCGCACCGCGGCGCCATCTCGGCGTGTGGGTCGACTCGGTGTCCGGCAAGCCGTGCGGCGGCAACCGCGGCCCCCGCTGGACCGGCGCGTCTCGGCTCGTGACGGAGGTGCTGGACCAGCCGCTCCGGTGGAAGCGCCCGCGCCGCATCTTCGTCGACTCGATGGCCGACCTCTTCTTCGAGGGACACTCGAACGAGGACATCGCCGCCGTGTTCGGGGTGATGGCCGCGGCACCTCAGCACACTTTTCAAGTCCTCACGAAGCGGCCGGCGCGGGCGCGCGAGTGGTTCATGTGGGCCGGCAGGATCGACCTCGACAGGCTCCGCTGGTATGCCATCCAGGCACTCGGCGGTTTCTCCGGCGATCCGCAGCGCCGCCACCACGACATCACGCGCGGCACCACCTGGCCGCTCCCCAACGTCTGGCTCGGCGTCTCGGCCGAGAACCAGGCGACCGCCGACGAACGCATCCCGCTCCTCCTCGAGACCCCGGCCGCGGTCCGCTTCGTGAGCTACGAGCCGGCGCTGGGGCCGGTCGACTTCTCCGACTACTTAGATCCGTGTTGCGAATGCGAGACTGGTGATGTCATCCCGTCCGAGCACGACGAAGTCTGCCCAGCCGGCGCCGGTCGTCTGTCGTGGGTGATCGCTGGCTCCGAGTCAGGCCCCGGCGCGCGCCCGGCCGAGCTCGAGTGGTTCCGAAGCGTCCGCTCGCAATGCGAGGCGGCTGGCGTCGCCTTCCTGCTGAAGCAGTGGGTCGGTTTCCGCGGCTGCACGATGGACGAGTTCAACGCGATGGGACCGGCCAAGCACGGCAAGGTTTCGCTGCCGATCGTGGACGGTCGGCGGAGCGTGGAGTTTCCCCGATGATCAGCCACGGCACCACCTCCGGCTACCGCCACGGCTGCCGCTGCGCCGCCTGTCGCCGAGCGGCGGCGGATGCGCTGAACGCATGGCGGGCGCGTGTGCGGGTGCAGGGGCACGACCTGGTCAGCACGAAGCCAGCTCTCCGCCACCTCCGGCGGCTCCGCGCACTCGGCGTCGGAGCCCTCATGGCCGCCGACGCCGCCCGGCTGTCTCGCCAGACGATCCTCGACATCCTGCGCCGCAAGCACGTGCGCATCCATCGCGACCGCCTCGCCCGCCTGCTCTCGGTCGATGCCGGGGCCCGCGCCGACTACGCGCGCATCGACGGCCGCCGCACGCACGCCGCGATCCGCCGTCTCCATGCGCTCGGGGTGTCCAACCCTGAGATCGCCCGCGCGCTCGGTTGGAAGAACTCGCACAGCCTGGTCATCTCGAAGCGCCGGGTCGCGGCCCGGACCGAGTTCCGCGTCCTCCGCTACCTCCGCGAGGTCGAGGCGGCGCACGAGCTCGGCAAGTCGATCACCCCCGTCTGCTCCGACTGCGGCCTCGACCACTCCCCGCCCGCGCGCCAGCGTCGGCTCGCGCGCGTGGACCGAGATGGCTTCTTCTTCGCCGACGCGCTCGACGCCTGGCCGTGCGTCTACGGCGGTCGCTGGGGCAATCGACTCTTCGAGCGCGACAAACGGGCCATCGGGATGAAGGTGCAGGGGCGGGGGAAGGTGGCGGCGTGAAGCTACTCCCCCTCGTCTCCCTTGTCGGCGAAACCTTCGGATGGTGGACCGTCGTCCGCGATCCGGTCGAGGGCGGCGTCCGCCGCCACGTGTGGGTGAGATGTCAGTGTGGACGCGAGGGTCGTCGATGCGTCTCGAACCTCCGCCGCGGCATCACCAGATCCTGCGTCTACTGCCGGAATCCGCGGAGGCGATCGTGTGCCGCGTGACCGCCTACGTCGGTCAGACCCGCAGCCGGAAGCTCGTCGCCGAGTTGGCCGCTCTCGGAATCGGCGAATGCTTTCGGCGGAAAGAGTCTCGCTGGCCGCCGCGCCGCACACCTTGGTTCTACGACAACGGCGCCTTTGGCGACTGGAAATCGGGCCAACCCTTCGACGTAAGGGCCTTCGAGTCCGACTTGGCCGTCATCCGCGCGGGCTCGGTTGGCCGACCGGATTTCATCGTCTGCCCGGACAAGGTCGCTGGCGGACGCGACTCGCTCGCGTTCTCGATGGAATGGCTGCCGCGACTTCGATCGCTCTGCCCCGGCCAGCGCGTTTACCTCGTCGTTCAGGACGGCATGGTCGAGGATGACCTTCCGCTCGGACTCGGATCCTACGTCCAGGGGATCTTCGTCGGCGGGACGCGCGACTGGAAGCTCGAGACGGGGCCGCGGTGGGTGCGGGTCGCGCACAAGAACGCGCTCCCATGCCATATCGGTCGGGTCGGCACCGGCGAGCGCGTTCGCTGGGCTCGGCTCATCGGCGCCGACTCGCTCGATTCGTCGCTCCCTCTGTGGGGGGCCGACAACCTCCGCATCTTTGTCGATTCCCTCTTCGGGCCCGGCCCGCTCCGGCAGTACCGGAAGGGTCATGACGAGCAAGAGGCGTTTCTGCGGACGCCGCGCCAGGGAAGGCTGGCTCTATGACCACCCAACTCGCCATCCCCTCGCTCGCCAACTCCGGCGCGACCTTCTCGCGCTGCGGCGTCTACCGCTACCGGCTCTGGCGCGCGTGGGGCAAAGGGCCGCGCTGTCCGTTCGTCATGCTGAATCCGTCGACCGCAGACGAAGAAGCGAACGACCCGACCATCCGTCGGTGCATCGGCTACGCGCGCGAGTGGGGGTACTCCGGCCTCGAGGTGGTCAACATCTTCGCGCTCCGGTCGACGGACCCGAACGAGCTCTACATCCACCCGGCTCCGGTCGGCGGCATCGAGAACGACGAGGCTATCACCGAGGCGGTTGCGCTCGGGTCGGGCGTCGCTGTGTGCGCGTGGGGCGACCACGGCGCCCATCTCGGCCGCGGTCACGACGTCTACCGGATGCTGACCGATCTCGGCGTCCGGCTCGTCGCCTTCAAGGTCAACAAGTCGGGCCACCCGATCCACCCGCTCTATCAACCGGCCAGCCTCCGGCCGCGGACTTTCCGCATGGGGTGGCCATGATCGATTCCGCTCGATATTGGGAAGCCAGGTACGCCGGCGGCGGCAACTCCGGCACCGGATCGAGCGGGCATCTGGCCGCGTTCAAGGCGGAGATCGTCAACCACTTGGTGCGCAAGTATGGCATCCGTTCTGTTCTGGAGCTCGGGTGCGGCGACGGGCGCCAGCTCGCTCTCGCCAGATACCCGAGCTACATCGGCGTCGACGTCAGCGCGACCGCGATCCGGCTGTGCCAGGAACGATTTGCCGGAGACGCATCGAAGGCTTTCATCCTGGGGACCGGCGACGGTCTGCGCGCCGACATGGTTATCTCACTCGAGGTCATCTTCCACCTCGTCGAGGATGACGTGTTCGAGTCGTACATGCGTAGGCTCGTCGCCGCCGGCGATCGACTGCTCGTGATCTATTCGAGCAACCGGGACCCTGATCCGGCAAGCGCGCCGCATGTCCGCCACCGTCACGTGGTTCGGTGGATGACAGCGAACGCACCTGAATGGGGAAAGCCAGAGGTGGTGAGGAACCGGTATCCGCGTCGCTCGTTCTCAGACTTCTTCATCTACCGCAGGCGGCGCGTCCCATGACCCGCTCCGCCCCCCGTCCAACGATCGCCCCTGATCGCGGTCGGGCTCCTGGCAGGGTAGCTGGGCGGGGGGCGGTTTCTGTTGTCGTCGAGCCGGCGCTGGCCGACGACCCGGCCGCGGCTGACCGCGTGGTCGCGGCCTTGCGCGAGCTGGTTTCCCGGCGGCGGGCGAGAAAGGTAGGCTGAGGCGATGAGCAAGTGGCACGCGAAGTCAGGGGCGATTTACAACGCGGATGGAATGCTCGTCGCCAGCGGGTTCCTGCACGACGGGGCCGAGCGCGTCTGCCGCCTGGTCAACGCCGAGTCGGAGATCGTCGCGGCGCTCGAACGGGCACGGCGGACGCTACTGCATTGCGGTGGCATCGCCGGTCACTACGGACACGCCGACGCGGCCGAGCAAGCGAAAGCCGCCGACGAGCAAGCCTTCGAAGCCCTCGCCCTCCTCCGCGGCGACGCGCCCGCGCCGTCCGTCGAAAGCCCGCTCGATGATCGGTACACCCGGCCAGATCTCAGCGAGCACACTGGCATCAACGAGCACCCGCCCGCCGACCCCGACGTGGTCGCGGCGCTGGAGGCGGCGGAGCGAGCGCTGATATACGTCAATTGGGGGTCACGCGACGGCGACGAACTAGACCAGGTCCGCGCCGCCCTCGCGAAGGTGCGCGGGTGACCCCCGATCAGGAAACCGCCGCGGTCGAGCGGATACACGCAAACGCTTGCCCGTGCCAGCCGGGCAGCTTCTGTGCTGTGCGCGCGTCGGTGGCGATGGCATTCAAGGCCGGATGGCAGGCCGGCCGACATCAGGGCATCGACGAATCCGCCCAGGTTGCGCGAGACGAGGGCAGGCGCGCGGTTGCCGATTGCATCATCGATCTGCACGGTGACTCGTGAAGGTCGCCCTCTACGCCCGCGTCTCATCCGCCGCGCAGTCGGAGCGCCACACCATCCAGAGCCAGCTCCGCGCCCTCCGCGACTTCGCCGCCGCTCGAGGATGGGAGGTCGTCGGCGAATACATCGACGACGGCCGGAGCGCGAAAGCGGGCCGCCTCGACCGCCGGGACGGTTTCGCCCGCCTCATCGCCGACGCAGCCGCGGGCGCATTCGAGGTCGTCGCCGTGTTCGACCTCGATCGCCTGACCCGCTCCGAGGACATCGCCGAGCGCGGCCAGATCCTCGGCGCGTTCCAGCGCGCCGGCGTCCAGGTGGCCATCGCGACGAGCGGCCAGGTTCTCGACCTATCCTCCTCCATGGGCGATCTCTTCTCGGGTCTGCAAACGTTCTTCGCCGCCGAGGACAACCGGAAGCGCAGCGAGCGCACGAAAGCGGGCAAGCGCCGCGCCGCCGCCGAGGGTCGCAAGCCGGGCGGCCCAACCCCGTTCGGCTACCGGTTTTCGCGGGACGGCGGATGGTCCATCGACGAGCGCGAGGCGGCCCTCGTCCGCGAGCTCTTCGCCCGGGTGGCCGGCGGCGAGTCGTGCCGATCCCTCGACGAGGACGTCGCCGAGCGCGGCTTCGTCGGCGGCCGCGGCGGCGCCTGGCCACGGGGCCGCGTCCTCAAGATCATCAAGTCGGGCGCCTACCGGGGATCGTGGGGCGGCCACCTCGCCGTCACCGTTCCGGCCATCGTGACCGAGGAGGAGTGGCACGCGGCCCAGCGCCAGCTCGCCATTCTCTGCACCGGCTGGCTCACCCGGACGCCGACCGTCCACCTGCTCGCCGGCATCGCCGAGTGCGCCCGGTGCGGGGCCGCGATCCGGGTGCGCTCGCACGCCGGCCGGTCGCCGACCACCTACGTTTGCGCGGCCCGGGTCCGGCGGCCCGCGGTCACCGAGCGGTGCCGGGCCCGACACCACCGGGCGGCCGAGGTCGATGCGGCCCTGTGGAACCAGCTTCGCACCTACATCCTCCGCCCTGATCTACTCGAGCGGGCCGTGGCCGACGCCGTGGCCGCCGCCAGCGCCGACGCCGCCACGTGGCAGGATGACCTGCGAGCCGCGAAAGCCGCGCTCAAGCGCAGCCAGCGAGCAGAGGAGCTGATTCTGGCCCGCTTCCGCCGCGGCCTCGTGTCCGAGGCGGCGCTTGACACCGAGCTCGCCGCCGCCGCCCGCGAGCGGACCCTCCTCGAGAACCAGGTGGCCGCCGCCGTCCGGGCCGGGGAAGCCGCGTCTCGGCATGCCAACCGCGCGACCGACTTCGGCGCCGCCATCGGCGAAGTGCGCGAGATGGTTGAAACCGCCAGCCAGGAAGAGCGCAAGGAGCTCGTCCGCGCCCTCCTCGGCGGCCGCCCGATCCTCGTCGGCGACGACGCCATCCGCGCCAGCGTCGCGATCGTGTCCTCCGCCCGCCGCCCGGCCGCGTGCTCCGTGATGCATTCATCTTGGGGAACGGCGCACGAGAACCGATGGGGCGAAGTCGTGGAAATTCCGTTTGTTGTGAAGGCGTCATGAGGTGCGACAGCTGCCCGTGGGCCGGCGGTTCGGTCTGCTGTGAAGACCATCCGTCCGGTTGCCGCTGCGGTCGATGTCGGCCCGGACCGCCCGACCGAGTCGTTTTGAAGGCACCGAGACATATGACCATCACACCGACCGACCCGCCGCCTCGTCCCGCCCGCTCCGCCGGCTCGTCCCTGGCGAAGACGCACGCCAATTACAGCCACGACTTTTGGACCCCCCGGCCGTGGCTTCGGTGGGTGGGCGAGACCTTCCGGCGAGCCGGCTTCGCGCACTGGTTTGACCCGTGCCCGGGGGACTGGACGCCCGATCGTCCGAGCGGGATCCATCCCGATCTCCGGTGGGCGATCCCCTCGTACGTGAACCACCCGGGCGCCCGGGGATCGACCCTCGAGTGGTGGGCGAAGTATCTGGCCGAGCGTCGTCTCGGCCTCGACCCCTTCATCTGGTGTGCGTTCTCGGTGGAGCAGTTTCGCCATATGCAACCGTCCGCCCTGGAGCTCCCCGGCTGGCTGGTCGCGCCGCGGTCGCGGGTCTCCTTCATCTGGGGTGGCCCCGACATGGAAGCGACGCCGACGCGGGCCGCTCGCAAGCACGGCCAGCCGATGACGCAGCCGGGGAACTGGACAGCGTTCTGGTCGACCGTCGAGCCGGCTGCGCCGCCGGTCGAGTCGATCATCATTCAAACGGGGAGATAGCCGATGCCCATCACCTATGTCCCGCACGAGGATCCGCTCCTCACCGCCCGCTGGCCGCTCTACCTCGATCTCTGCCAGCTGCCGTGGTCGCGCGTCGTAGGCATCTACACGATCGACCGCAAGCCGAACCAGATGCCAGCGCGCGCCCTATTCCTTCATCCCGACGCCGCACGCGCATTCCTCGAAGTGGTCGACTATCGCGCTCCGGCCGATGCGACCGTCTCCGACATCTTCCGCTCGGCCGAGTCATCCCTAGCCGCCGTCCAGTCGGGTCGCGGCGCGAAGCCGCCCGGTTTCAGCGCACACAACTACGGTCTCGCGGTTGACGTCGATATCGAGCCAACCATGATGCGGCTCGGCATCCAGTCGAAGGAGTATCTCGATCTCTTCATGGAGTCGCGCGGTTTCTACTGCCACCGTCGCGACCACCGCATCACGGATCTCCACGGCGAATCGCATCACTTCAATTTCCTCGGCGCCGGCACCGTCATCGGCCCGCAGTTCTCGACCACAAGCGGCTTCATCGAAGCGCGCATCGTCGAGCTTTATGGCGCGCACTTCAAGCTGTCACCCGCCGACATCCAGCGCGCGCTCGCTTCGATCAAGCTGTACCACGGCGCCATCGACGGCATCCTCGGTCCGATCTCGGCTCAGGCTATCCGGGTCTTCCGCCGCGGCTGGGGTCTCGGCGACAGCGCGAATCCCGACGAGCGATTCCAGCGCACGCTCGCCTATGTCACAGCCGAGAAGCGGATCGTCCCGCTGTGACCCGTCTCGCCATCCTCGCCCTCCTCGCGGGGTGTGGCGGCTGGTCCCGCGCCGATACCGCCGCGCATGTGGCCGTGACCGCGCTCCTCGTCGTCGACTACCGGCAGTCGAGCGGGGCCCTGGCTCGAGGCGGCGAAGAAGAGAATCCCGTCGCCGCCCGCGTCGGCCCCGAGACCTACTTCCCGGCCGTTGCTGTGCTCGCTGTCGGCGCCGCCGCGGTCCTGCCGCGGCCGTGGCGCGGACTCTTGCAGGGCGGGATCGTCGCCGTGCAGGTCGACACGATCGCCGGCAATTGGGTTCGGGTCGGCCGGCTCTGGTAGCCGCTCACTGCCGGAGCGCGTCGATGGCGCCGATGAGCTCGCTGACGCGCACGGGCTTCGCAAAGTAGCCCTGTGCCTGGAGCTGGTGACGCCATGCGCCGTTCAGATGGTAGCCGCTGATCACGAAAACCGGGATGTCGGCGATCTCGGGGTCGGCCAGCTGGCGGCGGCGAAACTCGAAACCGTCCATCACGGGGAGCCCGAGGTCGAGGAGGATGAGATTCGGCCGGCCGAACTCCCTGACCGTCTCGAGCGCGGTCGAGCCGTCGCCGATGCACAGACAGTCGTGGCCGTAGTGCCGGAGCAGGTCGGCCAACTCCTCACAAAAGTCGAGATCGTCATCCACGATGAGGATCCGCATCGGTCATCTCTCGTCGTCGCCCTTGGTGCGACGGCGCCGGTATTCGACGATCGGGGTTCTCGGCAACTCGTCCATCGGCTTGGCCGCCTCGGGATCGTTCGGCGTCTCTCGCCGGTCGCGCTCGAGTTTGGGGAACTGCCCGGTGCCGCGGTCGTCGAGCACGGTGCGTAGCTTCGCCACGAGCGCGCGCAGGTTCGCGACGATCGCCCCGTACACCTGCTCGTGGCCGCTCGCCTTCACCTGGAGGTCGAGCCCGGCGTGGCCATTGTCGATGGCATCGACGAGCGCTGCCACGCTTTCCGGAGGGGCCGGCGACATCACCGATCCTGGCCGTTGCTCCCCGTTGGGAACCGCCGGCGGAGTTCGGCGTCCGCCTCGGCGTCATGCTCGAGGAGCGCAAGCTTGAGCTTGTCGAGCGCGTCTTGCGCGTCGCCGGGGTCGAGCCGGCCGAGGTCGCCGGTGTAGATGGCATCGATGATCGGCCGCAGGTGTTCGAGCTCCGCCTTGAGCGCGTCCGATCCCTTCTCCTTGACCGACTGCGCCAGGAGCCCGAGGGCCCCGGCGAGGATCTTTGCGATGAGCTCCCACTCCATGGTCATCCTCCTTGCAGCGCAGCGATGGCCGACCGGACGGCGAGGACAGCGTCGAGCGCTCGGCTGGCGAGGACGGCAGCGCTCGTGAGCTTGTCCTCGTCCTCTTCGGCCAGCTTGTAGGCGAGCACGGCGGCATCGATCGCCGAGACGGCCACCTGGAAAGCGACGAGCACCCGGTCGCGGCGTGCGCGGTAGGCGGCCAGCTTCGCCTCGCCGTCTTCGCGGGACGTCGCCGTCGCCGCGATCGTCATCTGGCGTTCGCGGTCCCACGCGTCGAACGCCACGCGCGCGGTGTCGGTGGCGGCCACGGCCACGGTCAGGCCCCGCTCGACGGTCTGCCGCGCTCCTTCCTTGTTGCCGCCTCCGCAGCAAGCGAGCACGAGGAGGGCGAGGACAGCAGCTTGACGGACGGGGCTGATCATGGGGGGTCTCCGATTGTGGCTGGCGGTGCGGCTGGCGGCGGATCGGTCGCTTGCTTCGCGGCGGTTGCGGCCAGCGGCGGCGGCGGCGGGATCGGCCTCAGACAGTCGGTGTCAGATGGCGAGCGACACAGCCTGCGCCGCGGGCGCCGGGCGCGCGCCGCCTCGAGCTTCTCCACCTTGATGCTGAGGCTGTTGACCTGGGCGGTCAGCGCGGTGACCGCCTCGGTGAGCTCCTTCGCTGCGCCGAATGTCGCCGTGGCTTCCACCTTTGCCTGTGCGGCTGGCGCGACGGCGGCGGCGCCCTGGGCGGCGGCCACGCCGGCGACCTTGTCGGCGTTGTCGGCCTTCGTGTCGATGCGCTGGATCCAATTCCAGAGGAGCACCGCAACGAGCGCGAACGCGAGCGCGATCGTCTTGCCGGCGTGCTCGCCGATCGAGTCGAAGATCTTCACGCCGAGCCGCTTCCTGGCCCCGGCGGTATCGGTCGACTCGCGCTTCGCACGGCCCTCCGGCGGCGGCGGAGGCGCCCAGTCCGGCAGCGGCGGGGTCGGCTCGGTGTCGCGTCCCGGGGTCATGGTGCGTTCACGGAGGGCAGGATCGGCAGCTTGCTCGACGGTTGGATCAGCCGCCGCTTCCCGGCGATCGTGGCCCACAGATCGGCGTAGTAGGTGCCGGCGAGCTCGGCGGTGTCGTCCGGCTCGAGCGCGATGAGGACATCGGCGTCGTCGACCGTGATGCCGGCGGTCAGCGCCTTCGACAGGATGACCGGGTTCTCGTCGTCGTCATCCTCCTGGCCCGGCTCGCGCGGCCGGCGGCGGAGCTGCCATTCGACCGCGGTGGCGGCGTCGAGATCGATCTCCCCGCCGGTGTCGGTGCGAACATTCGGCACCCGGATCGTGATGTCCTCCCCGGCGTAGACGGCTGGCCAAGATCTCATCGGTCCACCTCGATGGCTTCCTCGGTTGCGATGCGCCCGTCGACGACGGCGTCGAGCGCGAGCGGGCGGTCAGTGGTCATGTCGTCGGTCTCGATGCGCTCGGCGACCGGGTCGTCGGCGACGAGGAATCGGATCGGCGGGAACCCCCACGCCGTCGAGGTCCCGGCGGCGGCGCCGTCGCCGAAGGTGAACATCTCGCCGGTCGCGCTCGCGTCGCTGTCGCCGGCGGACACGCCGACACCAGCCGAGGCGGCTGAGCTCGAGGCGTCGGCGGCCGAGTCGCCCGCGGCCGAGCCCGAGCCGGCCGACCCGCTCGCCCCGGTCGAGGACGCGGTCGAGGCGCCGGCCGCCGCGCCGTCGCCGGTCGAGTCCGCCTGGCCGGTGGCCGCGGCATCGGAGGTCCCGTCCGCCGCACCGGTCCCGGCCGACGCCGCCGACCCAGTGGCCGCGGCGGTGCCGGCGCCCGTCGCCGCCCCGCTGCCGGTCGAGTCGCCGCTGCCGGTGGCGGCGGCCGTCGAGGTTCCGGTGGTCGCCCCGGCCCCGGCGGAGTCGGTCGAGCCGGTGGCGGCGGCTGTCGATGTCCCGGTCGCCGAGCCGACGCTGTCCACCTCGCGCAGTCGGATGATCGCCGTCGCGCCGGCAGGCGCGTTGCCGCTGGTCCCGGCCGCCGTTGCCGTGTAGGTCGGAACGCCGGCCGAGGTCCCCGCCGTGACCGCGCAGTCCTGGAGATGCACCCGGCAGTCGTCGCCCTGTGTCGTGTTGACGCCGAAGCGCTGTGTCATGGCGCCGAAGGTCGCGCCCGAGGCGGCGATCGCCGGCGAGGTCCCCACCGCGAATCCATCGCTATTGATCGCGGCGGCGGCGAGCGCCATGTCGCCGGAGGTGAAGCCCGGGTCGACGTCGCCGGTCACGCTCCAGGCGGTTCCGGCGCTGTTGTCCGATCCCCCGGTCACAGCGATCGACCACGTCTTCCCGGCGGTCTTCGTGTACCGCACGATGTCGGCAACGGCGCTGTTGCCGCCAGTGACGGTGATGGCAACCGTCGCCCCCGCGTCGGCCGGGACGCCGATCTTGACGTAGACGGTGACATAGACGGTCCCGGAGTCGAGGCCAGCAGATCCGGCGCCGCCGGAGTACTGACAGAGGAGCGTCCATCCGCTCGGGGTCGATGGCCCGTTCGTCGGGTACTTGTTCGCGACGATGGCGATCAGCAGGTCGCCGCCGTTGACGGTCGCCGGGCAGGCGGGGGAAACCGAGGTCGTCCCGACTGCCGATGTCCCCGCCGAGCCGAAGGCAACCGCCATTCCTCAGCCTTCGGCGATGGCCGTCCCGGTGCCGAGCTGCGGCGTGATGCCGTTGCCGGTGGCGAGCGGCGGCGTGATGTCGCCGCTGTAGAGGAGCGTGCCCGCGCCTGTGCCGCTGTCGGTGCCGAGCCCGAAGTAGGGCGCGCTGGTGACCGCGCCGCTCGTGCCCGTGGGGAAGGCGGCCGCCGAGGCGGGCGACACGCTCGAGCCGGTGCGCGTGAACCCAGCCCCCGAGCGCGCCTTCGCGACGCGCGCGTACGAGCCGTACCCCACCTCGCTGTCGTTCTGGTCGCCGGCCTCTCCGGGATCCGCGGTGTGGAGTCCAAAGTGGAGCGAGCCGGCGACCGTGCTACCGCGCAGGCCGGTCGCGTCGCCGACGTTGGCGAGGTTCGTATTCAGAAAGAGGAGGTCGAGGAGCCCGGCCTCAAAAACATCGGACTTGGATCCCATGGCTCACGTCCCCTTTCGCGTCTTGCGGAGCGCGACGATGAGGTCCGCCTTGCGGAGACTGCCGTACTGCGCCACGCCGCTTGTCCGGCCGAGCTCGCGCAACTCGGATTCCTTCATTCGGTGCAGCCCATCCGGCTTGCTGCCGTCGAGTCGCTCCACCTCGAGAACGTGGTCCGTCTCGAGCATAGCGAGCGTTCGCTCGTCGACGTCGAGCTCCTGCCACGTCGGCGTGATGTCGACCCGCGCGCGCCTGTGCGTCGCGAGTTCGAGGTCTGGACGGGTGCGAACTCGGATCTTCATGGTGTCCCTTTCAGCAGCCGATCCCAGCGGAACCGGCTGGCCTCGAGCGGCTTGATGTCGCCGCGGCTGAGGTAGCCGCCGGCGGGGTTGACGATCAGGTTCGGCCCCGGCTCGTGCGGCTCGGGCGAGTGAGCGAGCGCCGCGCGCTGTTGCTCGGTGATGACCGAGGCCAGGAAGCGCGCCCGGGTCTGCGCCTCGCGCAGCCCGCGCAGCATGTCGGCCCGGGTCATGTCGCCATCCTCGACGACCTGCTCTGCGCCGCGCAGTGCAGCGAGCATGACGTGGATCGGATTGGTGGCGTCGAGCTTGAGTTGCACCTGCTCCTCGAGTAGCTCGAAGCCGTAGCGGATCAGGTCGTCGTGGTTGCGGGCCTTCATGCGGCCGCCCTCCACCCGAGCGCCTCGAAGAAGTCGTATCCGTCTTGCTCCGCCTCGGCGCTGTTGAAGTGCGCCATGAAGTGGAGATTCCCTGCCGGCGACGAGCTCGCGGCGCTGTAGGCGCCGGCGCCCTTCGCAACGCCGTTATCCATCGTCGTCGTGTCGGTCACGGTGATGATCTCGCTCGTGCCGTCGAACTTGCGGAGCCAGCACTTGATCGATCCCGCGGTCCGGTTAGAAGCGAGGAACGCCACGAACGACTGGCCATCGTTGTAGACCTCGGTCGAGAGCGATCCGTCGGTCGTGTTCGCCCGGAGGAAGAGCTTCCCGCTGCCGGCGGGGTCCACACGGAGAAGAGCGCCCTTGTTGGTCCCGCCGAGGTTGAGAAGATCGGACACGCCGCCAGCGACGCCGCCGTCCGGTGTCCAGCTTTCATCCAGGGTCCAGGAGCCGAGGAGCGCGACGCTCGTCGTCGCCGGATCGGTGTCGGAGCCCGGCGTGTCGGCGTTGCCGTGCATCTTGGTGCGCTGGTTCGCGATGTTGTCAAACCGCACGGTGTAGTAGTGCCACCCGTCGATGAGTTGGGCGAGGGTCGGATCGCCGCCGTAGGTGAGGTCGTAGTCGGTCCCGCTCGTCTGCATGTCCTCGATCGGGTTCGCCGAGTTGGTCTGGTCCATGAGCCACCAGTGCTGCGGCACAAGGATGTTCGGCGCGATGTACTTGAGGATGAAATCCCAGTGCGCAGCCACCTCGGGCATCAGCCGGTTGCGATCGCCCGGCACCATCTGCGACACGATGCGCCCGTCGCCGTTGCGGCCCCATTCGATTTGGCAGTCATCGTCGACGGTGATCGGCGTGCCAGAACCGCCGTAGCGGACGTCGCCCGCGATCCGAAGACGCTCAACTCCAGTCGCGACGAGCCCGTCCCACACGACGCCCGTCTTGCTGCCCGAGCCGGTGGTCTCGAACCGCCGCGCGTCCCGCCCCTCGCCGAGCTGGTACGCCGCGATCGAGAGGTCGCGGAGCCGTCCGTTCTGGTGCCGCTCTATCCTGATCGACGGGAAGCCGGTCCCGGTGAGGATGCCTTCGGTGCGCCCCAGCCCGATCTCGAGGTGATTCGACGCGCGACGCGGCGCGACGTCGGCACCGGCGAACGGCACCCCGCCAGAGTCGAGGCGATCCACGATCACGACGCCTGCGCCCCTCACGGCCGCGAGCTCGATGATCTTGACCTGGCGAATCACGACGCCCGGCACCCCGAGAATCGCCGCTTTCTTGCCGTTGCCAGCCGACCCCAGATCGAGCGAGGCCCACAGCCAGTGGTCCATGTCCTTGTTGTCTTGCAGCGACGGATCGTCGGCGTCGCTGCGGAGGGTCGTCGGCAAACCGTTGGCGTCGCGCGCGACCGTCTCGTCATCGTTGTAGTCCCACAGGACTGGGTAGCCATCGAGGGTTCCACTGGTCTGGAGCTTGTGCACGACGTTGGCGTCACGGCCGCGGCAGCGAAGGCCCCAACAATCGAGCCCGGTGTGCGGAACGTTGTTGATGAGAAGGTTGTCGATCCGCGAATGCCGGATGTCGTGCAGATCCAACATGCACTTGGCTTCATCGATCGAGTTGCCCGCCCGGAGGAGACACTTTCCCGTCAGAGAGAAATCCTGGATCGGCGACGCGCCCTCGACCCGCCACAGGAAGTAGCGATGGAGCGCGCCCGAGCCAAGACTGGTGGGCTTGTAGTGGATCGACGCATACCCGATGAAGTTGACGCAGATGCCGCTCTTCGTCGTGCGCAGGCAGACATGCTCGAAGTGATCCGTTCCGCCCCAGTCGACCGTGACCGTCTCCTGGGTTCCGCCGACCAGGTACCCCAGGCCGGGCAGCATATCGACGCGCATCGCTCGGGCCGAGGCGGCGTCCCACTCGACCGCCGCGAAGGCTGCCCGCACGGCGAGGGTGTCGTCGGTGGCGTCGTCGTTCTTGGCGCCGAAGTTCTCCGGGGTGACCGACGCGAGAGCGCCCGCCTTGATCTGGACGGTGCCGCCGGCGGAGATGTCGAACGCGTGATGATTCGGTGGCAGATTGTGCCGACCGGAGATCGTCACCGCGATCCCATTCGCCGGCTTGATCTGGCCGCCCTGCCAGTCGATCCCGCTGCCGAGCGTTCGGTTGGCCGGGACCTCGATCACCGCGCCGTGTTGCAGAACAAGACGCGTCGTCGTGTCGGCGACGTTGGCGTCGAGCGAGTAGGTGCCGGGACGGAAGACGATCGACTTTCCAGCCGCCGCCGAGATCTGTCCCGACAGCGGAGATGCGGCCGATGCCATGAGGAGCGCGGAGTCGCCGGGCAAGCCGCGCGGCCCGGGGTCGCCCTTCGATCCCTTGCTGCCGGACGAGCCGCGCACCGGACGGACCGCATCGATCGCGGCGAGCTTCGCCTCGATCGCGGCGAGCCGTCGCTCAAGCGCACCGTTCGTCGCCATCTATGCCCGCACCTTCGCCGCCTCGGCGGCCCACGCGTATTCGAAGCGGAACTTGACCGGGTCGCGACCGGGGCGGTACGGCGTCACCAGGATCACCAGCGCCAGGTCCGTCATCTCGACCGCGACGTCGATGCGCTCGAGGACTTTGTCCTCGATCATCCATGCGGTCGCTTCGCGGACGTAGTTCTCGGCGTCGCGCGCCGTCTCTGGAACTTTCTTCGCGCGCGCCAGAAGCCAGAGCCGAGAGCCGTAGCGGTCGCCTTTGACCGGCAAGAACTGGTCACCCCACCATCCACGGCGATCGGCGTCGTCGCCGCCGGGTAGCTTGTCGGAGTCCTCGGCGCGGCGGTCGAGCTCGAGGGACAGCAGGAAGGCCGTCTCGAGACCCTCGTCGGAGGCGAGATCCAGCAGGCCGTCGACCGGATGGGCCCCGACAAGCATGTCGGCGGCCGCGTGGTCAAGATTCCATCGGAGAGCGATGTCGCCCACCCGCTACCCGGGATCACGGGGGCGGGGGCGGTGTCAATACCTTGAGCGGAAGCGGCGGCATGGCGGCCAGGTGGGCGCAGACAGCCGCTTTCAGCTCGGCCCCGTATCGGCGCACGGTCCCGGTCCCCCGACGCCAGGTGTAGCGGTAGAGGACATCGCGAATCCAGCGGACGCGCTCGGGCGGGCATTGCTCGAGGAGCGCCACCATGAGGGCCACGTCGGTCGCGCACGGCAGCCAACCGCCCTCCGCGTCTTGCAGGTGGCGCGGTTCGACGGCGTCGGCGAGGTGGCGCCGGAAGGTGCGGAGCGGGCCGCACAGGAACTCGCGCCCACGGTAGGAGCGGGCGGCCGCCACCGCCGGCGGATAGCATCGCTGCGCGCGCGCCTGCGCCATGCCTTCGTGGCGGTCGGGTTTCCAGCTGCCGTAGGTGAGCCAGGTGTCGGGCTTGGTTCGATACTCCGCGGCCACCCGGGCCAGCGCGCCCGGCTCGAGCTGGTCATCCATGTCGAGGAGGACGCACACCGCCTCGGGGTCTGCGACGTCAAGGATCATCTGGTAGCGCGCATGGGCGGCGCCGAGGTTGTCGCGGCCGAGCCGGCGCACGAGTCGCGCGTCCTCCGGCAGGGACTGGATCGCCCTCCATGTCTCGCCGTCAGCGGAGTTGTCGTCGTAGAAGTGGGCGCGCCAGGAGTAGCCGCCGCCCCGCTGGCTGGCGATCGAATCCCAGCAGGGCCGCACCTGCGGCGCGCATCGCCAGCCGGGGACGATGAGCTCGAAGTGGACAGGCGGCGCCGTGGGCCGGCTGGTCCGCGTCGGCCGAGCGAGACGAGCCGGCGCCGAGTCCGCCTCGGGTCGGCTGCTCGCCCACGACAGCGCCGGCCACGGCCCGGCCGCCCGAATCATGTCGGTCTCGGCTTGGTCAACGTTGGCGGCGACCCGCTGGCCGCTTACCGTTGACCCGGCCTTCGGCTGGCCGAGCGCGCGCAGCCATCCCGCCTTGCGCGCGACCGCCCACACTTCGTGACCGTCCCGCTTCGCGAGGATCCCGGCGACCGGATCGCAGCAATGCGACCACGGGTAGTCGCGCTGGATCGAGATCAGAAAGTCGCGCGCGCGGAATGCCATCGTTCCGGTTCCGGGGACGTGGATGCGGGTGTCGGCCGCCAGCGGTTTGGCGAAGTGGACGCACCGTCTCGACTGCCGCCAGCCGACAAACGGCTCCGTCAGGATCGACCCGTGGACGCACGCGATCGATCCGGGTCGCCGGTCGAGCGCTTCGACCATGCGCGCGGCGTAGTCGGGCGGGAAAACGATATCGTCGTCGAACGTGATCCCGACCGTATCCGGGTGCCACGGCGCCGGCGGCGCCTTGAACGCGTCAGCATCCCAGAAGAAGAACTTGCCTTCGCCGCCTCGGTATCCAGCTTCGATCGACAGGACGGCATAGAGCACCTTCGGGTGCCGGAGGAACTCCGGGATCTGCTGGTGTCCGTTCAGGTAGACGCACACGGCGTCGACCTGCGGCAGGAGCGACCCGACCGCCTGCCGGAGCAATCGCTCGCGCGACACCAGCGATGCGCACGTCGCGACGATCACCGCTAGAAGTTCTTCGCGAGGACACGCCACCTGTCGGCGGCGCCATCGTAGAAGAGGAAGACCGCCCCGTTCGGCGGGATGTCCAGGTCAGTACTGCCGGGCAGCGCGAAGCGATTGATCGCGTCCGACAAGGCGTCTTCATTGGTGAGCGTGATGTCCTGGACGATCGACGTTTTGATGTTGACGAACCACAGGGTTTGCCCGGGCGTCCCCGCGACCAGGCCGGTGACCGTCGGTCCGCCGCCGCCGCCGCTGATGTCCTGGAGCAGGACTTGAGTCGACGGGATGAGGCCGGTCGGTGCGTAGTCGTCGGTCGATGATCCGCCGGCGAGCGCGGCTGGGGTGATGACCTCGGTCAGCCCCATCCAGATGTCGATGATCTTGTCCTCGAGGTCATTGAGGTCTTCGCTCTTGACCTGCGAGCCAGGCGCATAGGTCGTGTTTCTGGAAACGGGGAGATTCAGCGCCATCTAGACCCCCAGGAGATCCCGGTCGCAGAGGGAAAACTCGTCGTCGCACAGGAAGTCGATCGACTCGATCGCATAGCCGGCCGTGTGCGACGGCTTGATCTGGTCGATGAGATCCTGCGCGTCTTCGATGTTGTAGCTGCCGGGATCGGAAGGATTGCGGTACGCGAAGAAGCGGAAGATCTCGCGCCCGTCGAGGTCTCCCATGGTCGCCGCCTGCGTAGCGCTCCGCTCGATGATGACGACGTCCTCGGCGTCTTGCCCGAAGAGCGGCGCGAGCGCCTGCTGGAAGTCGGCCGGCCGGTAGCGCTGGCGTGCGACGAGCCGGGCGACCACCCGCGCGCGCCGCTCCTCGAGCGTGCCTTCGGCGACGATGTCGAGCTCCGCCTCGAACTCAGGGAGAAGCTCGTCGGCCTGCCGCGGGTCGCTCTCGCGGATGAGGTCTTCGCCGCGACCGTCGACCCGCTCGAGTTCGTCCGCCGCCGCCAGCCAGAACGCATCGGTCACGGCATCCGGGTCGCGCCGCCACAGCCGACCTGGCGGCAGGAGCGCCCGGATCATGCGCGCGTACTGTGCCGCGGTCATGCCCACGTGATCGTCCCCATCACCGCGAGCTCGCCGAGCGCGGGCACGACGTCGGCCGCCGGGACCGTGAGGGTGAAGTCTTCGATCCCCTGCGCCACACCGATCGCGGTCTGGATCTTGGAGAGCAGGATGGTCCCGCGATCGGTCTCGCCATCGCCCGGCTCGGCCAGCCGGAGCAGGAGATCGGCCAACTCCGCCTCGACCGCATCTTGCACGGCGACCGTGTTCGGGACGACCGCGATCGTGAAATCGACTTCGAGCGGCGTCGGGGCGAGCGCGGTGACCTCGGCGGTGATCGGCCGCTCCTCGTCGAGCGCCGCCTGCACCGCCGCCACCGCGGTCGGATTCGGGAAGATGTCATCCTCCTCATCCATGACGAACCGCACGACGACGGTCCCGAGCCCGTTCTCGTTCGGGTACACCCACGCGCGCGTGACGCCAGCGACCGCGATCGCCCATGCCTCGTAATCCTGATCGGCGCCGCCCTCGGGCGGCTCGCGCAGGCGGAGCAGGAGTCGATCGCGCGTGCCCTCGGTGTCTTCTTCTTCGAAGCCGCCGACGATGCCGTCATCGCCGACCGTGGCGGTCGAGTCGATGTTGGGGATCGGGCTTTCGAAGACGAGCGACTCCCCCTCGTCGAGGTTGCCGTCCGATCCGGCGAGCACCGCCTCGACGATCACGGTCACGGTCCCGCCGGCGATGGGGTCCGAATCGGCGGTGACGCGGTAGGTAAAGCCGTCGCTGCGTACCAGGATCGTGTCCTCGGGGACGATCTCGCCGTCGTCGCCGGTACAGATCACCGGGCCGGTCGCGAAGGTCGCGGGCGTCGGCCGGATGCCGTACATGTCCGCGATGATGAGCAGGTACTGCCGCTCGGCCGAGGACGCGAAGAGTTGGAGCGACAGCCATTCCAGATGGCCGTGGACCTCATGCACCGCGCCCGCCCACACGATGCCGGCGATGTCCGCGACCGCGCGCCGGAGCAGGGCCCCGACCGTCCCGAGCCGGCCCCTGAAATCGGCCACTGTGCGAGTTGCGAGCTCGGCCAGGGTCGGGCGAACGAACGGCACCCGCTACCCGGGATCACGGGTGGCTGGCCGGTGTCAAGCCGCTACTCCAGCTTGACCTTGGTCGCGCCGAGGTAGGGACCGAGCGCGAGCACGGCGGCCGGGATGGCGTCGCCGTTGGCCGCCCCCGCGATGACGCCGCGAAGCTCCTCGAGGTCGGCCGCGGTCGCTGGCGGCAGGGACGCAGCGTCCGAGCCGAGAAGAACCTGCCGACCGGTCGCCGGCGTGACGACGACATCGCCGAGCTCGGTGAACTCGATGATCGCGCCCGTGTAGTGGTACAGCGCGACGTGGCCGGCCGGCTTCCCGCTCGGGCGATAGCGGCGGTCGCCGATGGCCACGATGAGCGGGTGGCCGCGGTCGCCGCCGGGGAAGATGCCGACCCCCTCGGCCCCTGGCAGCGGGTGGCTGGTGAAACCGTACGGGTGGACGTGCTCGGCGTCTTCGATGTCTTCGCCGCTGTGCGCGCCGACCTGGAGCGCCTGGCCGCCGCCACCGTCGTCGGTGACCTGCACGGTGACGCGAGAGATCATGTTCGACAGCTGCCGCCGGATCGGCCGGAGCAGGAGCTCGAGTTGTCCTGCGACGTCCTTACTGATCGCCATCAAAGACCTCCGTTCCAGAGCTCTTTCCAGCCGCGGGTGGTCTTCACCCGCTTGACGATGGCCGGCTCGGGGGTGAACGCGTCCGGGCGGACGAGCTGGAACGTGGTGACGGGCCCGGCCTTGCTGCCGGCGGAATGCTCGATGCCTGCGATCAGCATCTCGCCGTCGACGCCGATCGGCGACACGTGGACCGGGATGCGCTGGTTCACCGGCCAGATCGCCCCGCTCGGTTGAGTCCAGCCGGCCACCGTGACCGAGAGGGTCTCCGCGCGGGCGGCACGGATGCGCGCTTCCCAGTCGGCCCGGCGGCGTGCGTCGGCCGCCGACAGGTTGCCGGATGGGAGGATGAGGAGGGTGCGCTCGGTGCGCTGGACCATCTCGTCGGTCGCCTCTGCTTTGACCCGAGTCGCAGCGCCGTGGGCGGTGTCTGATCCCGGGGTCTGCGAAGCCACGATGTAACGAGCGAACCGCGTCGTCGCGTCGTAGTCGATGCGGGCCGATTTCACGTTGACGCCCCACGCGAGCGACGTGTCCACCTTGGAGAGGCCGGCCTGGCAGATGAGGATCCCGCCGCCGCCGTCGGAGGTGATAAGGCAACCGGCGGCGCCGGCGACGCGCTGCAGAACTTCGAACGGCGTGTCACCGGGATTGACGACGGTCTTCGCCGGCGCCGGCCGCGGCAACACGACGCCGTCTTGCATGGTCACCTTGATGCGGAACGGCTCGCACAGCTTCTTTGCCAGATCGAATAGGTTGATGTTTTTGAAGCCCCAGCGGTCGAGAATGCAGCTGCACTCGACGAGTGCCGCCGTCCGATCCTTACCGCCGTACGAGAGCGAGAGACTCTCCGGGTCGAGCGCATGGCTGCGCCGGTCGACGTAGCCGTCGACGAACGGAGCGCCCGCGAGCTCGACCCGGCAGACGTCCTCCTCGCGGATAGGCCAGGGGAACGGCTGATCCTTCCACTTGTCGCTCACCCCGAGATCGAACGACGACGCGATCGTCTCGATCGAGCGGGTGATGCGAATCGTCTTCCAGCCTTCATAGCGACGGCCGTTGACGAAGAGGACGACCTCATCCGGCATCGGAGATCGCCTGGAGATCGCCCGACATGAATCCGGGGTGCCGCGGCCGGTTGCGGGCGACGAGGTCGTCCTCGGCATCGACCGAGCCGTAGAGCTGGTATGCGAGGAGGATGGACGGGATCGCGACCGGCCGGCTCACGGTGATCACGCGGGCGAAGGTGCCGTCGGGCGGAACCGAGCGGAGGACGTCCGACCGCAGGCGGACGAGCGCCGGGTAGGCGGCGTCACCGGCCGACTCCGCCTCGGACTCGAGTTGCGCGGCCAGCTGGTCACGGGTCTCGATCGCGTAATCGACCGTGTCGTACACGCCGTGCGGCGCCAGCCGGGCCGCCTCGACGATGAGGACCCGGCGGAAGGCGGAGATCAGATGGCGGCGGTTCTCGCGCTCTCGGTCGCGGGTGCCGGTGTCGCCGAGCGGCTCGGGCCCGAAGTCGAAGTCGGCGGCCGCCGACAGCGCTTGCAGGAGTGACAGCGGCGCCCCGAGCGCGGTCGCCTCGAGCGTGGAGAGCGCGCCGACGAGCGAGTCGAAGACGTCGCCCGGGGTGCGGACGAGCTCCGACGCGGTGGCGACCATGAGCTCGAGCTCCTGCGTCATCTTGGCCGCTTCCTGCGTCACGCTGATCACCGGGGCGACGGTGTCGAGGAGGAACTCGGTACCGTCGGAGAGCGCCTCGGTCAGGCTTTCGAGCGCGAAGCCGGGCATCCCGAGAACCGAGTAGGCGCTGACGAACTCGCCCCGGCTGGCGGAGAGCGCCAGGTCGGCGCTTTCGTCGACCACCGCCGGCATGTCCGGCGCATCGGACGGGACTGGCGGCTGTGCGGGGGTCTCGGAGAAGTCGATCGAGAACCGGACCATCCGGCCCTCGGCGCTCGACGAGCGCATGGTGAAGCCGGAGCAGATGGCCACCTTGCGGCCCAGGTACGGATGGATGAGCTCGCCCGGACCCTCGACATCCTCGAGCGCTTCGATGAGCGCGGTCTGCTGGGCGACGTAGTCGTCGCCGACCACGTAACCGTCGACCGAGAAGGTGTGCGCCCGCTTGCCGAGGTCGTCCACCCACGGATCGTCGCGGCCGGGAAACTCGTGCGTCTCGGTCCGCCGTCCGCCGGTGTGCTGTGCCGCCTCGACGAAGAACGGGATGCCGCGGAAGCTGGCGCCGATCAGGCGGCGGCCGCCGATGACGACGTGCGAAAGGTCGTCCTGCCAGCTCACGATCCACCGCCCAGCAGGTATCCGACGCTGTAGTCGATCAGCGAGTCGGCCTTCTTCTCGACCCGGGTTCCGGCGGGCGCGTTCTTGAAGTCGACGGTGAGGCCACCCTTGGTCAGGTCACGGAGCGCGCTGATGAGCGCCTGCATGTCCGCGCCCGTGATCGGCGCTTCCTCGGCCAGCGGGCCGACGCCGAGCGCGCGCCTGGCCGACCGGCTGCGGCTCCGGTTGGCATTGAACGCGGCGTTCCGCGCATCGATGATCGCCTGGCCCTCGGCGACGGCGGCGTCGTAGCTGCCCGGCATGAATCCGAGCCGGCCCTCGACGTTCCGCTTCGCCTGGAGCGTCGCGAAGTCGTTCACGCCCTTGGTCCCGAAGATCTTCTCGCGGGTGCCGGCACGCTCGCCCAGCTCGAGCCCAAGCGCACCGGCGGCCGCGATCACCGAGACCGACGCCGCCACCTTGCCGGCCTTGGACAGCCACCCACCCTTGCCGGCGGCCGCCCCGGCGGCGCCGGCGGCCCCGGCCGCTCCGCCCGCCTCGCCAGCTGCCGCGGCTGCCTTGGCCGCCACCGCGAGCTTGCCGAGTCCGCCGGTGATTTCCGCGATGGCGCCGGCCAGCTGGAGCGCCTTGAACGATGCCCACGCGATCACCAGGAGCTTGACCGCGTTCTCGGCGCCGCCGACGAAATCGACCATGTCGCCGATGAGGTGGATGACCGGGAGGAGCGCATCCTTGACGTCGCCCAGGAAGTCGATCGCCTTCGACATGGCGCCAGGGAGCGCCTGGCCGAAGTCGCGGATCCATGCAGCGATCTGCTCCTTGTGACCGGAAAGGAAGTCGGTCGCGCGCTTGGTGAGCTCGATGAATGCCGGCGCGACGCCGACGACGATCTCCGCCTTGAGCCTGGTGAACTCGTTATTGAGCGGGCCGAGCGACTCCTTGACCTTCTGTGCCGCGTCGGCGGCAGCCTGCTGGCTGCCGGCGTGCTTGAAGTAGGCAGCGCGGAGCTCGTCGATTCCTTTCTTGCCGCGGCTGAGGAGTGGCGCGAGACCGACTCCAGCGCCGCCAAATGTCGCCGTGGCCAGCGCCGCCCGCCGGGCCGGATCCGGGATCTTGGCGATGGCGTTGGCCATGAGGTCGAACGCTTCTTCGTTCGACTTGGCGTGCTTGACCTGCTCGAGGAGCGCCGGACTGACCTTCTTCAGGAAACCATGGAGCTTCCCGGTTCCGGCCTGCGCCTGACCGAGCGACTTGGTGAAGGTGGAGAGTCCAGCGTCGAGCTCTTCGGCCGACGAGCCGGCCTCCTCGGCGGCGGCGCGGAGTTGCGCCAGGAAGTCGACCGAGACACCGGCTTTCTCGGCGGCGTCGCCGAGGTCGTCGAACTCGTCGACCAGGTGCTTGAAGCCGTAGACCGCGGCACCGGCGGCGGCAGCGACGAAGCCGAGATCCCGGATCGTGCTCTTGAGAACGCCGCCGACCTTGCTGATCCCGGAGGCGATCTGGGGGAGCCCGCTGTTCTGGTACAGGTTCCCGAGTTGGCCGCCGAGATCCTTGAGCGGCTTGAACGATCGCTCGATGCGATCGTTGATCTCTTTCACCCGGGCGGTCGCTTGGTCGACCGTCCTGATGACGATGCTGACGGGGATCTCTTTACCGGTGGCCATGCTCTTTCAGCCAGTCGTAGCGGTCCTGCCAGAACTCGAGATCCGCTACCTCCATCTGCCAGAGCTCAGACGGTTGGATCCCTAGGTTGTGGGCGAGGATTCCGAACCAGTCTCGCCAGTCATCAGGAACGAGAGATAAAAATCCAGCGCCAGGCGGACGACCTCCGCGAGGTCCTGGCCCTCGAGCTTGGCGATGATCTCGACACGCTCTCCGCTGAGCCGGCTGGCGACGGTCATCAGGTCGTCGAACTCGACCGGGACGGCGCCGGTTCCGAACTGGAACCGGAGACCCTTGAGGTCGCCGAACCGGCCTGCGCGAAACCGGAGCTCCTCGATCGTCCGCTCCTCGACCTCATCCTTGACCGGGTGGCGGAGCTTGACCACCCGGCGATCTCCGTTGGAGGACATCAGGCGCCGACTTCCTTCCCGCTCTTGCCTTCGAAGCGAACCGCGATCGTCGCTTCGTCGGAGGACACGTCGCCGTCACCGGCCCACCATGCGTCGCGAAGCGCGAACACCTTGCCGTTGCCGAGCTCGAGGGTGATCGTCGCCTCGGTGATCTTGGTGATGTCGGCGATCTTGAGGTTGCCGCGGTCGCGGATGACACCCTGGATCCATGCCGGCTGTGCCGTTTCCTTGTAGCCGTGGATCCCGTCGGAACCGACGAGCGTCTCGCGCTTGACGCCGCCCGTGTTGTAGGTGAAGTCGCCGACGGCGTCTTGCACTTCGCCGTCGACCTTCACCTGAATCAGACCCGCTCGTCGCTGGTTCGCCATGCTGCCTCCCTTACAGGCGGAATGAGATCTTGGTCGCTCCGATGACGAACGCGTTGATCAGGTCGGGACCGAGATCCCAGTCGAGCCGGTTGACGTCCGTCAGGTTGCGCTCGACGTTGAGACGCTCCTCGAAGCCGGCCGCGTCCTCACACAGACCCTGCTCGATCTTGGCGTCGTACCAGAGGATCGCCTCGGCCCGGCCTTGCTTCGGGGTCATGATGACCTGGCCGGCGCCGAACTTGGTGCCGTCGTCGGCGAGCTTGTGGCGCGGGTAGCGCCGCTTGATGAGCGAGCGCCAGTCGTACCGGAGGTACATGAGGGTCAGGAGCGTGGTGACGTCGAGGTAGGCGACGTCGTCGGCGCCGGCGGCGTTCCGCTGGTACGTCGTGATCGCCCGCTCGATCTGGACGTCGGTCACCTCGACGAGAGAAGTCGCGATGCCCTCGAACAGGAGCAGGTTGCGCTCTTCGTAGGTGAACCGATCGATCTCCGCCGGCGGCAGTGCGTGCCGCATCGCGAGGGTCTGGAACGGTCGCGACGGGTCGATCGAGCCGTGCTTGGCGACGAGCCCGGCGTACTCCGGCCCGAACTCGAAGCTCGGGGTCAGCGGGTTCACACCCGGCTGCGCCACGATCACCGAGTGCGGCGAGTTGCGCGTGTTGCCGAGCGTGGTGAGGTTGGCGAAGCTGCCGACCGCGCTCGTGAACGCGACGCCGTCCATCATCCGGCTCGGGCCGAAGCGGTCGGCGAGCTCATCCTCAAGCGCGTCCAGGTTGGTCCCGTCGGTGTACGGGTGGGCGATGATATGGAACCACTGGTTCGCCATGGCCGCGATCAGGTCGTCGAGGTCGGGATTGCCGGTGCCGCCGTTCATGGCCGAGTAGGCCAGCTCGATGCCTGCCGGCAGCCGCTCGCCGTCGCGGTAGCTGTCGCGGAGGTCGTAGGCGTTGCCCGCCTCGCCCGCGTTGCGGAAGGTGACGGTGACGACCGGGCCGGCCGCCTGCGCGGTGACCGGCAGGGTGAGATCCGCGTTGATGGCGGCGGCGATGGCGGTCGCCACCTCGCTCGGGGTGTCGCCTTCGGTGACGCCGACCGCGAGGCGGACGCCGCCGACATAGAGCGCGATCGTGCCGTCCTCGGCCGCGTTCGGGATCGACGGGTTCGCATCCGACACCGTGATCGTCCCGTCCGCCTCGGCGCCGCCGCCGTCATCCTCGAGGACGCCGATCCAGAGCTCGGTCGACTTGTTGGCCGACAGCCAGCCGATCGCCATCCGGTGCAGGAGCGATCCCTGGCCGGCCAGCCGGACGACATCCTCCTCGGAGGTGACGCGGTGGAGGGTTGAGTCGTCGGCCTCCCCGTCGACGGTCTTCTGTCCGATGAGGAGCGCGCGGTAGGCCAGGAGGGACGGCCCCTGCGACGCCTGCGACGCATCGACCTCGACCTGGTTCGTCGGCGCGCGGAGGTTGCTGGCGATCTCGTTGAAGTTGACCGGGCTCATTTGTTGTCATCTCCTCGGTAGGCGGGAACGCCCGGAAGCGGCATCCGCCGCGTGGTGAGCGGGACGACCGGCTCGCGTCCGGTCGGGACCGGGACCTCGTCCTCGTCCTCGACCGGAACGACAGAGCCGTCGCGGAGGCGGCGCCGCCAGTAGAGACTCCGGCCGACGTTCGCGCCGTCGTCGGGGAGCGCCTTCTTCGTCTTCGGGTCGCGGATGATCGCGCCCGGCGTGGCAGGTCTCACTCGCATCATGCCCTCACTTCGAAGAGGTCTTCGGCGTCGTCGTCGTCGCTCTCCACCGGAACCACCTTGGTGACCACGCCGGCGCGGAGGAACTCGTCGGCGGTGCCCTCCTCGGTGGCGACGAAGTTGTACGTCGCGCTGTAGGTCATGCGGACGATGCCGATCATCCGGTCGCCCTCCTCCGCGATCGGAAGCTCGGTCTTGTCGAGAACGACACCGATGCCGCCGACGGTGTCGCCGAGGTAGACGTCCGCCTCCATGGCCCGCTCGATCTCGAGCGCGAGATCGTCCTGTGCATCCTCGACGGCGTCGGCGATGAGGGGGAGCGTCTCGAGGCGCGGGGCCGGCACCCCGACCGCGCCTTCGATGATGATCTCGAGGCGGCGGACGGGGTCACGCGGCGCGGTCGAGACGGTGTCGTCATCCGTCTCATCCTCCGGCGTGTAGACGCAGATCGAGGGTAGGTCGCGGAGCGCGCGCTGCGGAAGGATCTGCGTCGCGAAGACGCGCTCGGCGGCGGCCGTCTTCTCCAGGAGGGCAGCGACCACCGCGCGACGGATGAGCGTGCGCTGGTGAGGCATCACTCCGCTCGGTGCAGGAAGAGGAGGACGGAGCCGCCCACCTCGCCATCGGTCGAGCGCTGGCGGACGGTGTAGCGCTTGCCGTTGATGGTCAAGACGGGGTCGTCGTCGTTCGGGTGGACAGGAAGGTCGGCCAGCTTGAGCCAGACCGCGGGGGTGACCGTCTCGATCCCCGACCGCGATTCGTCCTCGAGCCGGAAGTTCTCGTCGAACATGCCGACGGGATCCGGCGTGACGAGCCCGTGGCTGGCGGACTCATAGCGAACCGCCGTGGGGCCGAGGTGGGCCCGCACGGCGTCGTCGGTCTGCGCTACGAGGTCCGCGAACGACATCGGATCAGCTGGTCCCGATACCCTCGAGCGCGATGCCGTTCAGGCGAACCGCCGCGGTGTCGTCGGCCGTCGCGGCGTCCTCGGACGCGGCGCCGATCATCGGACCGGCCGCGGTCTGGTTCGTCAGCTGGCCCGGCGCCTCATCCCAGTAGAGGGGATCGCCGGCGGTGTAGCTCTGGCCGGCCGTCTTCGGCAGCCGCCAGCAGCCGGTGATCTGCCCGCGGAACATGTCGCCCGCATCGGCGTCCACCGTCGCGACCACGAAGAAGCTGCCGATCACGTAGCAGGTGCCGGACACGACGCCGCCGACAGGCGCCTCGAATTCGAGGACGTCGCCGGGCTGCACGTAGTTGGATGCCATCTCTGCTCTCCTGTCTTCGATCCCCGATGCGCTCGGGGCGGCGCCGGCGACGGCCGGGACTCTCAGTTCTCAGCCGGATCAGGACGGCGGCAGTCCGTCGTCGGTCACCGCGGTGCGGTAGTCGACCGCGTCGACTCCGAAGTCGTGCCGGACCTTGTACTCCTTGCCGTCGATGCGCCAGCCGTCGCGGCTCTCCGTGAACGGGGTCTGCTGACCGTTCAGGAAGTTGACCTCGAACGTCGGGTTCCGCTGGGGATCCGCGAAGAGGTAGCGCCGCGGAGAGGTGACGTACGGCGAGTCGATGATGTCGCGGAAGAGTCCGCGGACGTCGCTCGGCGTGACGCCATCGGCCGCATCCATGTCGAACTCGGCCGTATTCAGCTTCCGCGCCTGCGACCCCTGCGCCAGGGAGACGAGGAGGACGGTCGGCCGCATCACGATGCGCTTCCCGCTCTGGTCGGTCTGCGACCCCATGAGCAGGCGGTTGGCGTCGAGCCCCGCCTCGCTGAGAGCGGTGCCGTCGGTCTGGATGTTGTTGTGGTCGGGATCGAAGAGCGGCTTGCCGTCGGCCATGTCCGGGCCGAGACCGCCGTTCTGGTTCAGCAGATCCCAGAACTCGAGCTCGATGGTCTCGCCGGCCATGAGACCGATGTCGCCGGCCATGCTGAGGACGGCGCCGAGATCGTCGTCGATGATGACCTGCCGAGTGATCGCGACGATGTTGCCGAACGTCTCGAGCTGCACTTCCTCCTCGACGCCATCGGGGAGTGGCTTGTTCTTGAACTCGGCGTGCTGAGGGACCCGATCCAGGCGACCCATCGACCCCAGCCGGATTCGCTTCGACGGCTTGAAGTTCGACAGGCTTCCGACCTTGGCCAGCTTGCGCCATTCGTGCGGCGCCAGCTCGTAGCCGGCCAGGAGCGCGCGATCGACGGTCTGATCGAGGATGACCGGGAAATCGCTCGTGGTCTGGAATCCGCCGGCGCGGGCATCGAAAGCGATCTCCGCCATCTTGAGCGGATTCATCCCGCGGACCTTGATGCCAGCGCGAACGATGCACTCCTCCGCCAGCCGGAGGAGGGTCATCCCGGCCACCTCGCCGGGGTCGACCACGAACGACTCGCCGCGCTTCTTCGCCACGGCGGCCACCTGATCGGCCAAGCCGCTCCGCATGAGGAGCCAGCTCACCGCGCAGTGGCGGAACTTGTCGCGCGGGTCGCCGCCGCGCACCGCCTCGATCCGCGGGCCGCCGGGCAGGATCGGTGACTCGCCGGCATCGGACGCCGCCTTGCGAACGGCGATCCGTCGGAACTTGCCCATCGGGGTTCCCTTCTCCAGGTGGCGCTCGACGAACTTCTCGTCAGTGATGCGCAGCGCGCGCGCCAGCCGAAGCATCTCGACAGCGCGGCGGTTGTCGGTGGCGGCCGGCAACGCGCGACCCGCGGCGGCGGCATCGTCACCGCCGGACGTGACCTCCTCACCCTCCGACTCTTCTTCGTCGGCCTCGACGTCTTCGTCTTCGGTCTCGTCCTCGGCGCGTTCCTCGTCGGTCTCGACGTCGTCGTCGTCCGGCGTCGGATTCTCGGCGCGAGCGGTGGCGGGCGCGGCCGCGGTGGTAGTGGACGGCTTCGCCTTCTTCTTCATCTTGGCCATCTTCGGCTCCTCCGATGCGCGAGTGACGAACTCGCAAGGATTGGTCGTGACGTCGCCGCTTCGCACCTGCGCGGCGGCGTCTGCGGGAATCGGAACGAGAGAGAGCTCGTGCGGCTCCCAATCGATGGCGCGGAAGACGGGGATCACGTCTTCACTGTCGCTGTCCTCGGACTCCTCGGCGAGCTCATCCTTGATCCGCTTCATCTTGTGGATCTGGTAGCCGACCGAGATGTTGCGGAGGATGCCGTCCTTCACCTCACGGAATGCGCCCTCGCCGCGCTCGCCGCGAGAGAAACGAACGCGCGCCAGACCGCGGCCGTTCTCGACGCGGGCGGTTCCCTCCTCGACCACGCCGATCACGTCGTCGAGCGACATGTCGAAAGACCCGTGCGAGTCGAGGAGTGGGGCGCCGCCGTTCAGCCGATCCAGCCGGACATGTCCCTTGTCCAGCGAGAGCTCCTCGAAGTAGGGCGGCGAGAACCAGCCCTGCCGTTTCACCCGGGCGCCCGTAGTGAAAACCACTTCGACCGTGCGGTTCTCGTCGTTCACCGTCGCCGGAGCGAAGCTGGCGCGCATCGAGAGGCGCGGCATCTGCCGGGTGACGGTCTTCTCGGCTGCTCGGGTGCGTCGCTTTGACCTGGCTGACATCGACAAGCCACCCGGGATCACGACTTGGGATCCGATGTCAAGCCCCCTACTGGAGCTCGGCGTCGGAAGCGTCTTCGTCGTCATCCTGGGCGAAGCCGTTGGCGGACCCGTTCGTCGCCGCGGATGCGTCCTCTTCGACGTCGCCAGCCGGCGCCACGCCGCCCACGCTCGCCTGCGTCAGGCCCGCGGCGGACGTGCGGCGGGGGTCCGAATCCAGCCAGATGCCGAGCTCATCGAGCTTCGCGTTCGCGGCAGCGATCTCGGCCAGGTGCTCCTCGGGATCCAGCCCCTGTTCGCGGATGACCTGGAAGAGGGTCTTCATGCCCGAGCGCACCTGCGACGAGGTGGCGCGACCTTCCTTGTCGGGGTCGAGCATCGGCATCGGCGGCTCGGTCCACTCGGCGTCCGGCGTCCGATCCCAGCCGTTCTCTTCGGCGGCGAATCCGACGACCCATCCCCACACCCCGTCACAGAACTGCGGGATCAGCATGTTCCATCGCCAGTGGTAGACCGCCTGGTAGTGGGAGAGGCGGGCCATGCGCGCGCTCGAATAGTTGACCTGGCTGTAGTCGCCGGTCATGTCCTCGTACGTGACATCGAGCCCGGCGGCGATCGCGCGGAGCTGGCTGGCCGTGAACGGCGCATGGTCCGACGCAGACGGCGGCTGAGAGAACGTGATGTTCTTCCCGGCCGGCAGCTTGATCAGCGTCCCCGGCTCGATCTCCTCGACGAGTTGATCCTCGAGCGGAGTCGATGCGGCGCCGAGCGTTCCCACCTCGCCCATCGTGGCGCCGAATCCGTCGATGTCGTGGATGAAACCAGCGAGAGCGGCGGCGATCTTCGCCTGCATGAGCTTGGCGTCGTCGTAGTCGCCAAGGTCATTCAGCCGAGGGATCACAGCGGTCAGCCAGGGGATGCCGTGCAGTCCGCCGGCCCGCTCGATGTCATAGACGTGGATGACGTCTTCTGCCGGAACGCGAACCGACTCGAGGCCGCGCGGGTCGATCATGCCGGCGGCCCCGGTCGCGCCCGGATGCTGGCGGAAAAGCCAGTAGGCGACACGCTGACCGCTGCGATCCAGCTCGATGCCCTGCACGATGACGTTGCCGCCACCTCCCCGGACCGGCCCATCTTTCGACAGGTCGATGTAGTCGGGCTCGAGAACGCGGACTCGAAGCGGAACCGGCAGCCGCTCATCGTCGACGTTGCGAACGCGGAGGATGATGGCGGCGCCGGAATCGACCACCGTGTCGATCACCAGCCGCTGGAGACCGGCGAACGCGAGACGGCCGTCATGGTCGCACGCGCTCGACCTGGTCCACTGGTTCCAGATCCGATTTGCCTCCGTGCGAACGCCGCGCGGCGTGCTCTCCGCCGCCTTGCCCTTGATACCCCATCCGACTGTGTTGTTGCCGATGACCCTGACCGCCCGGCGCGCCCATGAGTTGTTGCGGCGGATGTCGCGCGACAGGTCGCGCAGCGTCGGCAGGTCGCGGCGGTTGGCGGCGTTCGCGTCGCCGCCGGCTCGAGTCCATCCATCGGTGCGCCGGCCGGAGGCGGCCGCTTCGTAGTGGCGCGCCAGGTCGGCGGCGGCCGCTCGCGCGCGGATGCGGCGGAGTCCCCACCTCGGGGCGATGGCGAGAAGGATTCGATCCCACCGCGAGAGCGCGGCCGGCGGCCGAACGGCCAGCGCCCTACTCATTGCGCCGGAACCTTCCGCGCGAACCCTGCCGGTTGAAACCGCGGTTGTACGCGGTGCGGATGACCGACGACGTTCCCGCCGTCGCATCGACTTCGCCTTGCATGGCGCCTAGCGCTTTCAGCATCGAGTCGGTCGACTGGTAGGTCACCTGCCGGCGGGGCGGTCCGTCATAGACCACCGTCAAGACGCCGGTCGCGATGGCCGCCTTGAGCTTGTCGATGTCTTCCTGCGTCCAGGCCATCCGTCCCCACCGGGATCACGAGTCGGGCCCCGATGTCAACGGCGGCGGCCGTACCAGCTAGAACCGCCGCTGCGGGGTCGGCGGCCGCCACCCTTCGAGTAGAACCCGCTCGGCTGGCGCGGCGGCGGGGCCGGACGGGGCGGCGTCGCGGCGGCGGCAGCTGGCCGCGGGGCGGCAGCCACGGCGGCAGCCGACACGGTCCCGGTCGCCGGCGGGATATGGCGGTCGAGCCCGAGAATAGACGCGCACGCGCGGGCGATCACCCGACAGTCGAGATAGTGGTTCTCGCGATTCTCCTGGATGCGCCAGACCCAAACCGTGTAGCCGTGCCGGGTCCTGACCGGGACCTTTCGCTCGGCGGTCAGCTGCTCAAAATAGCCCTCGGCGTACTCCGGGAAGTGACACCAGCCGGGCGGATACTCGCCTTCGACAAGCGGCTCTTTCAGCTTGAGCCAGCCGTAGAGCTCATCCTTCGCGATGTCGACGCCGAGGTTCCAGACCCGGTAGCCGTTCGGGATGCGGCGGCCATTGAAGTGAACGTCGACCGCCGACGGCGTGCCAACGAGCGTCTTTGCGTACTGCGATCCCTTGGTCGCAATGACGCGCGAGATCGACTTCCCGCGACACCAGTTGTAAACGGTCTGCGTCTTGAAACCGGAGTCGACGCCGAGCATAGCGATCGGCAGCGGCGGCCCGCCGTCTGCCCGCGGGAACGTGCGCGCCTGGAGCTCGTCGAGTTTCTGCCACGGCTCCGGCCCCGACGTGTCGCCGGTGAGCTCGCCCGCCTCGACCGAGAAGGATTCCTTCCATGCGTTCCAGCCGACTACCTCGTACATCAGGCGATCGATCTGGACGTCGACACCGCCGGTCAGGAAGAGAACGCCGGCGGGCACGGTGCCGATCTGGTAGCGCTCGCGGCGCTTGAAGAGCTGCTCGTGGTCGGGCGCTTCGCCGCGCTCCTTCCAGGTCTCGCCGAAGTCGAGATTGATGACAGTCTTGAGCTTGAGCGCGTTGCCGGAGTGGGCCGCCTTCGAGTAGCGCTCGGCGATGGCGCCCCATGTCGCGCCCGGCGAGAACGAGTAGGCGGCCCAGATATGGAAGCTCGCGTGCCCGCGGAACTCGGCTTCCGCGATCCATTTGCCCGCCTCGACCGTCGAGCGCTTGTGGCGGTGTTCGATCGCGCCGCCGCAGCCGGAGCATTCGAAGTAGGCGCTCGCGGGATCATCCTTCGGCCAGCGCATCACGTGACCGCGTCGGTCGTCGCGTGGGCGCGGGGTCAGGAAATCGAAGTGACCACACAGCGGGCAGGGAACGTGGTAGCGCCGTCGATCACCGGCGAGGTACAGCGGCTCGATGCGCGAGATGGCTTCGTCGGTCGGGCTCGAGACGGTCACGATCTTCCTGTCGTGAAACGTCTCGGTTCGCTTCACCGCCAGCTCGATCTGATCGCCTTCGTTGCCGGCGCTCGGCGGATAGCCGTCGATCTCGTCGAGGAGCGCGACGCGACGAGTCGTGCGCCGGAATCCTCGAGCGGAATTAGCGCCGACGAGCGACATCACGCCGCCCGGGTACATGCGATGGAGGGTGGTCTGGTCGGGGTCGCGCTCGGCCGGGTCGCCGACGACGTCGGTCAGGACGGCGACGTCGCGTAGCATCGGGACGAGCTCCTCCTTCGCGTAGCCTCGAGCGTCGTCGATGGTCGGTTGGACGACCAGCACAGAGCACGGATCGGCGGCAATGCAGTAGCCGATCGCCATGTTGATGAATTTGGTCGCCCCGACGCGGGCGGACTTCATCACGGTAATCCACTCCACCGTGGGATCGGTGAAAGCGTCGAGGATCTCGCGCTGGAACGGGTACGGGACGAAGCGGCCGGTCATGGCCGCGCTCTCGGCCGAGAGGACGTAGTGCGCCTCGGCCCACTGCGAGAGCGAGAGCGTCGGCGGCGGCCGGAGCGGCGCGCGCGAGCCGACGAGCCAGGCGGGGCGAGTCATCGTGAAGTCGGCCGGCCGGGCCCAGGGATCAAGGTAGCGCGCGGCAGGGAACGCATCGCGCGGCCGACCACGTCAAGCGCCTGCGCCGCCACGTCGCGAGCGACGCCAGCCTCTCGCATCTTGGAAGCCAGGTACGCAAGCTCCGTCCTGATCCTGATCTCTTCTGCGCTCAGCGCGCGGGCGCGCCGACGACACCTCCGCCACGCCCTCAGCCGTTCCCGCCAACCGGCGCGCAGACGGGCACTCGGCAGTCCACGCGGCCAGTCGTCGCAAGTGCAGTCGACGATCCGAATACCGAATCCGTCGACGTCATGTCCGTGCGTTTTCACGCGCCGCCGATCTTTGGCATAGCCTTTGGGGCCGGTCCGAGGCCGATCCAGACAAGCTCCAGCTTCGCGGGCGCGCCGTCGTGCACGTTCGCGAAGTGGTCGGCGATCGCCTGCACCTTCTCGGCGTCAAGGAACTCTGCCCGACAGTGGAAGCAAACAATTTTCCAGTTGGATAGCCGGCCCGGATTGCGGTCTGGCATCAGTGCTCCTCGGCCGCGACATCCTCGTCGGCGAGCTCGGCCAGCGCCTCATCAATAAGTCGCTTCAGGAGCCCGACGTCGGCCGGCGTCAGGTGGGGGATCTCGGCCTTCGCACGCGACGGGATCGCGCGGAGCTTCGACTTGACCGCGGCGTATTCCTCGGCGAGCGCCGCCTTCACCTCGGCGACCGGGACGAGCTCACCGCGGCGCGCGGCCAGCTCGAGCTCCGCCGCCTCGCGCTTGAGTCGCTGGAGCGAAGCGGTCTCCGCCTCGCGGGTGGCGCGCGCAGTCTGGTAGCCGGTGGTCGCGGCCGACGCCGGCGCGGCCGCCAGCTCGCGCGGGCGGGTGTTCTCGCGCCACGCCGCCGCCGCTGCGTCGAGGTCTGCGATCTTCGGCTCCAGCTGGCCGCGCTTGCCCGGCACCCACGCGACCAGCGCCGCCGGAATCCGGCCGTCCGAGATCGCGTCCCGGAGCGTTTCCGGGTGGCAGTCGAGGCGCTTCGCCGCCTGGCGAATCGATACGGGTCTATGTTTACGAGGAGTTGTCACCTTCTTTGGTATCCTGCGCTGCAATTCTTTTTGGAGCGTCCGATCCATAACTCAGCGAAACAATTCATCTGCAGAAATGGCAGTCCCCGATCGTCACGGCATAACTAATTGATTTGCTTGCCTATTCGAAAGCCGCGAAGTCCCTGACCCGCACCCCGGCTAAGTATGCGGAAGGACCCAAAGCCCCAAGTATGCGTATCCATTGGGCAATATCGCTCGCCGTTCGTTTGCATCCAAGTGCGCGCATTCGCTATGCAATTCGCATTTCAAGCACTTACGCATCCGCGAATTCACTTGCCCTTCGCCATCTCGAGCGGTAAGAGCCGCGCGAAGCCAGCGACGAACGTGGCCGCTCCTCGAGCGAGCACACCCTCCGCCTCGCCCTTGTGCAGGAGCGCATCGGCCGGACGCGAGCCCAGGAGCTCACGGATCGGCAGCCGCTTGCGACCTCGACGAATCCACACACCCTTGTGTCCGCTCGCCATGGTTGCGAGGAATGCGCCCTTGATGAGCGTGCGCTTGCCTCGGTTCACCTCGACGCTCACGCCACGTCGCGTCTGTCGATGCGGGTATGCGACGAGGGGAACGGGCGTCCCCTTGACGTCGACCCTCCACTGCCACGCATCGACGTTCGCGCCCCGCGGTCTGCCGAGGACAAGCGCCTCGCGAATGTACTTTCCCTTGATGCGCTTCCGCTCGCGCACCCGCTTCGTTGCCTCAGCGCGCATGTCGCGCAGTGCGGTCGAGCCAGCCTTCCGCAAGGCCGACTTCACTGCCTTGGGCATGTTCTTCGTGAACGCTTGAAGCGGTCGCATGTTGGCATCGACGACGATCATCGCTTCCTCTTCCTGCCGTTGGTTCCGTGTGGGAACCGAGGTATCTGCCGAGACATGAGCTTGACGATGTCCCGCTCCAGGTAGCGACGCGTACCGCTGACCATCCGCACCTGGATCTCGCCCGCCCTGATCCAGCGATACATCGTCGCCTTTGCCACGCCAAGCCCCATCGCGCCCGCCCACGTGAGCCAGCGGTCGAGCGGATGAGGTTCTCGCCTGCCAGGACAGGCGCTCTCCAGGTGGCGAGGCATGTCCGATGGCATGACCTGCACCTCACAGCGGGCGCACGCTACCGCCGGCTCACGAAGGCGGCCGTAGACCTCGGCCTCTTTCTCGGCCTTCGTGAGCGAGCGGTAGGGACGATCGGCCACGACCACGCTCACCCGGGATTCCCGTAGCGCGCCTTTGTCCACTCCATGACGCGACGCTGCGCATCCTCGACGTCGAGCTCATTGACGAGATCGATCGCCTTCGCCCATGCCTGATCGCGGGCCTTCTTCGCCCGCTTCTCGGCGATCTCGAAGGCGCGCTCGATGCCGCGCATGACTTTCGTCTCGCTCGGCGGCTCGGTGACGTCGACAGCCAGATCTGGATTGGGCTTGCTCATGCCGACGCGTCCGCCGATGCGCTGGCGCTTGGCTTCGCGCTCGACTTGCTCCGCTTGCGGCGCCGGATCTTCACCTTCTCGCCCTCCGGGACGATCTCCAGGTAGCGGCCGCGCTCGTCGTCGTCGTCGAGGAGCTCGCTGATGTCATACGTCGGAAGCTTGAGCTCCTTCATCCTCGCCAGGACGATCGCGTGCAGCCGATCCTCCTCGTTGCCCCAGTGGATGCGTTTCATCCTCGCCTCGACGAACGGCTCGACGACTTCGTCGAGCGCTTTGTTTCGCGGCCGCCCCGCACCCGGGATCTCGAGCTGCCGCTGTCCCGCCTGGAGCTTCGCCGTCTGCGTTGGCGTCGGCTTTGCCGGCCCCCGCCCGTGCTTGCTCGTCCCGTTGGCCCCGTTCTTCTTCTTCGTTCCCATCTATGCCTCCAATCGTGATCGGCACACGCGTCAGCGTCCACCGAAGTCTCTTCCAACCTGGCCACGGGCGTTTTGCCCATGCCCATACCTCGAGTCGGTTCCCTGCCTTGAGCCAGCGCTCGGCCGCTGCTCGGCATTCGGTCAGGATCTTGGTCACGTGCGCGGCCGTGTCGCCTCCGCCCTTTGCCCGCTTGTCGCTGCAAGCCTGGATGCCGAGGATCCCCGGCTGGCCATCGAGTGCAACGATGTCGATGCACCCGAAGAGGTCGTGCCGCCGACGTTGATAGAAGCGTTCGACGGTGCCAGCCAGCCATCCACGACGCCTGCATTCGGCGATGGACTGCACGTGTGGCTTGCTGCTCATGGGATCGGCCGCTCCTCGGTCCAGCGAGCGATCTCGGCCAGCGAGAACGAACGCGGCGCCTTGCTCT
>Ga0075424_100000112_pt1 | contig 49347 bp, 45 predicted proteins | sample SoiMethybrSBSTD3_FD_75301 | JGI IMG/M metagenome (GOLD analysis project Ga0075424, IMG submission 75301) | Bulk soil microbial communities from a Populus tree surrounding site in Tennessee, USA - Soil MetaG P. TD hybrid SBSTD3 | ecosystem: Environmental > Terrestrial > Soil > Tree plantation...
AAAACTCGAAGCCGTTTAGAGAGTTGGATTTGCGAAAAACATCCAGCGCGGCCTGTACTAATTCCTGAAATCGCACGTATGCGGCTTATCGCACCTTATCTACAACTAACCCCAAGAGCAACCTACTGTGTGTGCCGGATGGATGCGCTGCGGGTTGCCTTTTAGCATGAAGTGTTTTTGCCACTCTCACTTGCTCCAAGAAAGATAGTGGGGACGCAGTAGAATTCGTACGTCCAACACCAGTCAGAGAACAGAGTCTCTGCCCAATTTTGACGAGGTTTTGATTGTTGAATCAGACCCAGCCGATAGTCTGGCCCGGACGACCCTACCCGTTAGGGGCAAGCTGGGACGGAGAAGGCGTTAACTTCGCCCTTTTCTCGGAGCATGCCGAGAAGGTGGAACTCTGTCTATTTGATGCGCTTGGGCGTCGCGAAATCCATCGCCTACCGATCCGTGAGCAAACCGATCAGGTCTGGCATTGCTACCTTCCGGAAGCGCGACCCGGTTTGTTGTATGGGTATCGAGTGCACGGCCCCTACGATCCCGAGAATGGTCTTCGCTTCAATCCTCACAAGCTGCTGTTAGATCCTTATGCCAAGCAGGTGTTGAGCGATCTGAAATGGAGCGACTCACATTTTGGATATCGCATCGGCCACAAGAATGAAGACCTCTCATTTGATCGCCGGGACAGCGGGCCAGGCATGTTGAAGGGCGTAGTTATCGATCCTGCATTTACATGGGGAGCCGATCAGCCGCCCAGAATTCCCTGGCACCAGAGCATCATCTACGAAACCCATGTCAGAGGCTTCACCATGCGTCACCCTGATGTGCCGCCGGCTTTGCGTGGGACCTATGGCGGGCTGGCTACTGCGCCGGTCATGGATTACCTCACCAAACTGGGCATCACTGCCGTTGAGATCATGCCCGCGCACTGTTTCATCGATGATCGCCAGCTGATCGAGAAGGGGTTGCGCAACTACTGGGGCTATAACTCGATTGGTTTTTTCGCGCCAGAGCCACGCTATTCCTCCGGCGGGACGGTGAACGAATTCAAGACCATGGTGAAAACTCTCCATTCTGCAGGAATTGAGGTGATTCTCGACGTCGTATACAACCACACGGCGGAAGGAAACCACCTTGGTCCGACATTCTGCTTCCGCGGAATCGATAATCAGGTTTATTACCGGCTCCTGCAGGACAACGCCCGCTATTACATGGATTACACCGGGACCGGCAACACTTTGAACATGCGCCATCCACGCGTGCTGCAGCTCATCATGGACAGTTTGCGTTACTGGGTTCAGGAGATGCATGTCGATGGATTCCGCTTTGATTTGGCTGCGACGCTCGCGCGCGAACTCCATGAAGTCGATCGCTTGGGAGCGTTTCTTGACATCATTCATCAGGATCCCGTTCTGTCTCAGGTAAAGCTTATCGCCGAGCCGTGGGACCTGGGAGAAGGCGGCTATCAGGTTGGCAAATTCCCCGTAGGCTGGGCCGAGTGGAACGATCGCTATCGCGACGCCGTGCGCTCTTACTGGAAGGGAGATGGCGGGCTGATCGGAGAGCTGGCCTATCGCATCACCGGATCGAGCGATCTGTACGCCCGCAGCGGCCGGCGGCCTTACGCCAGCATCAATTTTGTGACCGCCCACGATGGTTTCACCTTGCAGGATCTTGTGAGCTACAACCAAAAGCACAATGAAGCGAATGGTGAGGACAATCGTGACGGCACAGATAACAATCGTAGTTGGAATTGTGGCATGGAAGGGCCCACGGATGATCCGATCGTAAACGCGCTTCGAGCCCAGCAGAAGCGTAATTTCCTGGCAACGTTGTTTTTGTCCCAAGGCGTTCCCATGATGCTTGGAGGCGACGAAATCGGCCACACGCAAAGCGGCAATAATAACGCTTATTGCCAGGACAACGAGATCAGTTGGATCAACTGGGAATTGTCCTCTGCAGACCGCGAATGGCTGGATTTCACACGGCGTCTGATCGCACTCCGGAAGAACCATCCTGTATTTCGGCGTCGCAATTTCTTTCAAGGACGATCGATCCGAGGCGCAGGCATCAAGGATATTCTCTGGCTGAGTCCGGACGGGCGCGAGATGACAGACGAAGAGTGGAAGCAGGACTATGCTCGTAGCTTGGGCGTTTTCCTGGCCGGCCAAGGCTTGGAAGAGCAGGACGAACGCGGTCAACCACTGCTCGACGACAATTTCCTTTTACTTATGAACGCCCATCACGAGCAGATATCGTTTTTCCTGCCTGCGCCACCGTCAGGTGCGAGCTGGATTCCTCTCGTCGACACATCCTGCCAAACGAAGGCGACCCCCGGCGCATTCTATGAAGTGCACACGAGTTACCCGTTGCGGGCGCGATCGCTTGCTTTGTTGACAGCCCGCAGTGCCGAACGTCTGAGGGCCACGGATCGCAGGGCCTGAGGGCTGTGCGTTAGAACTTTTCACGCGTGAGAACCTGATGTGGAGAGAACGGGCGGACAAAATATTCCAACCCCAGCCCCGCAGGGGCGACATGGGAAAGCCCGGCACGGCAGTGCCGGGTGGCGAAAGTGGAATGATGCGAGTCCCGGCAGGGACCCCACACAAGCAACGACCCAGAACCTCTCTCGAACGAACATGAAGAGTTTCCACGCAATGCCATTCGGCGCTGAGTGCCGCCAGGATGGGTCGGTAAGATTTCGCGTGTGGGCGCCAAGCGCGAAACAGGTGGATCTATGCCTCGCAGGTGCACCACCACGTTCCGTAGCAATGCCGCAATTCGAGAATGGCTGGTTTGAGCTGATCACCAGCGAGGCCCCTACTGGCTCTCGGTATCAATTTCAGATAAATGGAAATTTGAAAGTCCCCGATCCTGCATCCCGTTTTCAGTCCTCTGACGTGCACGGGCCGAGCGAGGTCATCAACCCTGCGGATTTTGAATGGTCCGCACCAGAAAGCACCTGGCGCGGACGCCGCTGGTCCGAGGCGGTCATCTGCGAATTGCATGTCGGCACATTCACGCCGGAAGGCACATTCGCAGCTGTCGAGAAAAAACTGGACTATCTGGCTGACCTCGGGATCACGGCGCTGGAACTGATGCCGGTGGCGGATTTCCCGGGCGCTCGCAACTGGGGCTACGACGGCGTGTTTCCTTTCGCGCCCGATAGCGCCTACGGCCGTCCTGAAGATCTCAAGCGATTAGTGCGGGCGGCCCACGCCAGAACGTTGATGATTTTCCTGGACGTCGTCTACAACCACTTCGGCCCTGAGGGCAATTACTTGCGCGGGTATGCTCCTGATTTCTTCAGTACGCGTCATCAGACACCCTGGGGAGAGGCGATTAATTTTGACGGCCCGAACAGCCGGACCGTGCGCGACTTCTTCATTCACAACGCACTCTACTGGCTCGAGGAGTACCGTTTTGACGGACTCCGCCTGGACGCGGTGCATGCCATCGTCGATGAATCTCAGCCAGACATTCTGACCGAGTTGGCGGAGACGGTGCGCAACACTGTCGGGAAAAAGCGAGCCGTCCACCTGATCCTCGAAAACGACAATAACGCAGCCCATTATCTTCGGCGCGAGAAGCGGCAATCACCCAATTGGTTCACCGCGCAGTGGAACGATGACGTTCACCATGCAGCCCATGTCCTAATCACGCGCGAGACGGACGGCTACTACAGCGACTATGCAAACAATCCCATCTGGCACTTGGGACGCTGTTTGACCGAAGGCTTCAGTTACCAGGGCGAGCCTTCTCGCTACCGTCATGGTGCGCACCGAGGCGAGTGCAGCCGCGACTCGCCCCTGGATTGCTTTGTCGGGTTTCTACAAAATCACGATCAGGTGGGAAACCGCGCCTTCGGCGAGCGAATCGGGCAACTCACTTCTGCCGAAGCGGTAAGAGCTGTACTTTCGATCTTGCTGTTGGCTCCATCTCCGCCGTTGCTCTTCATGGGAGAGGAGTTCGGCGCAGACACACCTTTTCTTTTTTTCTGTGATTTTTCCCCGGACCTGGCAAAGGCGGTAACAGAAGGACGCCGCGCAGAATTTACTGGCTTTGAAAAGTTCAGTTCACCTTCCGCGCGTGCTAAGATTCCCGATCCCAGTAACGTAGAGACATTTCAGAGATCGAAGCTCGACTGGGCAACTTTGAACGACCAGTCACACGCAAGCTGGCACGGATTCTATCGCGAGTTGCTTGCGCTCAGAAAAAGGGAAATTCTGCCATTGCTGCGCACAGACGAACGACCTGCTGCAACATTCTCAATATTCGGGAACTCGGGCCTTTTCGTGAAATGGACGTTCGGAGACAACACCACACTCAGCCTATTAGCGAATCTGAGCGACGAAGCTGAGCGATCCGATCTCAGACCAACAGGTAAAGTGATATACGGTATCGATCTTCCGGCATCTGAACTGCCACCATGGTACGTCGCATGGTTCCATCATCCATGAACTCGGCCCGTATACCACTGGCAACCTACCGCCTACAGTTCAATCGAAATTTTACTTTTAAGCAGGCCACAGAGCTCGTCCCGTACCTTTCGGAGCTTGGTATTTCCCATTGCTACGCCTCTCCTTATCTCAAGGCCCGGCCCGGGAGCACGCACGGTTACGACATCATTGACCATACTGTCCTTAATCCTGAGATCGGCACGGTCGAGGACTTCGAGAACTTCGTTGCCGCGCTGCACGAGCACGGCATGGGTCAAATTCTGGACATTGTCCCCAATCACATGGGCGTCATGGGTGCCGACAACGCCTGGTGGCTGGATGTTCTGGAGAATGGACAGGCTTCCACGTACGCTGAATTCTTTGATATCGACTGGGAGCCACTGAAAGATGAGCTGCAATTCAAAGTTCTGGTGCCGGTTCTCGGAGATCAGTACGGTACTGTCCTCGATCGCGGCGAATTCAAGCTCAAATTCGACACGGAAAAGGGTGAATTCAGCATTTTTTATTACCAGCACCGTTTCCCCATCGATCCCAGGGAATATCCCCGCATTCTTGGGCATCGGCTGGACCGGCTGGAGCGGACCCTGGGGACTCAGGACTCGCAGCTTCTGGAATTACAAAGCTTGATTGCGGCTTTCAATCACCTGCCCGGCCGCCCCGAAACAAAGCCAGAAAAGATAGCCGAACGAACCCGTGACAAAGAGATTCACAAACGTCGCCTGGCCACACTCTGCAACAGTTCTGCTGAACTGTTGCGGTTTGTCGAAGAAAACGTGTACGAGATCAGCGGAACGCCGGGAAATCCAAGGAGCTTTGACCAACTGCATGAACTAATCAAGACGCAGGCATATCGCCTGGCGTACTGGCGCGTTGCCGCCGATGACATTAATTACCGCCGTTTTTTTGACATCAACGACCTGGCTGCGCTCAGGATGGAGCACGCATCGACCTTTGAGGCCACGCACAGGCTGGTATTGCAGCTCGTGAACGAGAACAAGCTCGACGGACTCCGCATCGATCATCCTGATGGCCTTTATGATCCTGCGGGTTACTTTCATCGTCTGCAAGGTGCAGAACAAAAGTCATTCTATGTTGCTGTTGAAAAGATCCTGACTGGAGAGGAACGGCTGCCCGCAAGTTGGCCGGTCCACGGCACCACCGGTTATGAGTTTGCAAATCTTGTTAACGGCCTGTTTGTGGACCCTGCCGCCCTCCCCCGGATGGATCGCATTTACCGCTCCATCGTGGGTCGATACGATTTCTCTGAGTTGCTCTACGAATGCAAGAAGATCGTCATGCATGGGGCGCTGGCGAGCGAGTTGAATGTCATAGCGAACCTTCTCAGCCGAATCGCGCTCAGCGATCGGCATACGTGCGACTTCACCTTGAATGGCCTGCGCGATGCCCTGAGTGAAATCGTCGCTAACTTTCCGGTCTACCGCACCTACATCACTGAGCACCAGGTGTCTGAGACCGACCGCCAATACATCGATAGGGCCGTGAATGCTGCCAAACGGCAGAGTGCCGCCTCCGATACCAGCGTCTTTGACTTTGTTCGTGACGTGCTGCTGGCGCGCAGAGGAGAAGCGCAATCTGGCTCTTACCGTCGCTCAGTCATTCTGTGTGCCATGAAATTCCAGCAACTCACCAGCGCGGTGATGGCCAAAGGTCTGGAGGACACCAGCTTCTATCGCTATAACCGGCTGGTCTCGTTAAACGATGTGGGCGGAGATCCCCGCGTATTCGGTGTGGTGCCGGCGGAATTTCATCAGAAGATCCAGGAGCGGGCGCTCTTGTGGCCGCACACCATTCTGGCCACATCTACTCATGACAGCAAGCGCTCGGAGGATGTTCGTGCCCGCATCAATGTGCTCTCCGAAGTGCCGGTTCTTTGGCGCCGCAGAGTTCGCCGCTGGAGAGAATTGAATCACGGCAAGAAACGCCTGGTCGATGGACGGGAGGCTCCCACCCGCAACGATGAATACCTGCTGTATCAGACTCTCATCGGCGCCTGGCCGATTCGTGCGGAAGAGGCGGCGAACCGGACCTTCGAAGAGCGCATAAGAAATTACATGCTCAAGGCGGTGCGCGAGGCGAAAGAAAAGACAAGTTGGGCCAATCCCAACGTTGAATATGAGAACGCAGTCGCTGCATTCGTTAAGGTGCTGTTGTCAGCAACCGCGACCAACGAATTCCTGAGCGATTTTGTTCCCTTTCAAAGCTATGTCTCACGACTGGGGATGTTCAACAGCTTGTGCCAACTATTGATAAAACTCATGTCGCCTGGAGTCCCTGACATCTATCAAGGCAACGAACTCTGGGATTTCAGTCTCGTGGATCCCGATAACAGACGAAGCGTTGACTACTCCCATCGCAGGGAGCTCTTGCGTGAAATGCAAACCTGGGCCATAGCACCGGAGGAAGAGATTCAAGTGCGCGCTCGCGAATTGGCAGAAAGCGTGCTGAACGAAACTAAGAACGACGGGCGTCTCAAGCTGTATGTAACTCACCGAGCTCTGCAGGTCCGTCATCAGCTTCGTTCAGTGTTTCTGGAAGGGGACTACGTTCCCCTGTCAGTAACCGGTGAAAAGGCAGATCATCTGGTATGTTTTGCCCGGCGGCGCAGGCATTCAGCCGTGCTTGTTGCCATACCGCGGTTGTGTGCGCGTCTTTTGTCAGACTCTGCCAATCTTCCCATGGCAGTCGACGTCTGGAAAGACACTCGCGTGCAGCTGCCATGTAACATTCAGGCTGAGACCTTCCGCAACGCATTCACGTCCGAACCCGTCTTGGTTGAAAAACAAGGTGACACGAAATTCTTTCAAGCTGGAACGCTGTTGGCTAATTTTCCGGTGGCGTTGCTGACTTCCGAACATTCACGAAACTAGGCATCTGGTGGGATGAGAAAAGGGTGGTTACATTCTGAACAGCACGGCGGCAGATGATAGCAGGGCGGCAGCCTTGGGTTATGTACAAAATGGGCGCAACCCCCCGCATGCGTAGCTTATGCCATGAAGTCCCAGACTTTCTTAAGACGATGACCAACTCCATCCCCACGATCACCTTTCTCTTCCCCGGCCAGGGCTCCCAATCCGTGGGAATGGGTAAGGAACTGGCTGAAAAATATCCCCTTGCGCGCCAAACTTTTGCAGAAGCCGACGAGGCGCTCGGATACAAGCTCTCCCAGCTTTGCTTCGAAGGCCCCGAAGATCAATTGCGGATGACGGAAACTACCCAGCCAGCCATTCTTACTACCTCCATCGCGGTCTGGCGCGTCCTGAATGAGAAAGGCCTGAAGTGCAGCTTTGCCGCCGGACACAGCCTGGGAGAGTATTCCGCCCACGTAGTCGCGGGGACCGTGCAGTTTTCCGACGCTGTGCGCATGGTGCGCAGTCGCGGCAGATACATGCAGGAAGCAGTCCCCGAGGGGGTGGGCGCCATGGCAGCCATACTAGGCATGGACCTGGAGAAAGTAACCGCCGTCTGCCGCGACGTTGCTCAAAACCAGGTTTGCGAACCGGCGAACATCAACTCCCCCGAGCAGATCGTGATTTCAGGCCACTCCTCCGCAGTAGAACGTGCCACAAAGCTCGCAAGCGAGCGCGGCGCCAAGCGAGCTATTATGCTGCCCGTCAGCGCGCCCTTCCATTGTGCGCTAATGCGGCCAGCTCAGGACCGCCTGGCCGCCGACCTGAGTTCGGCAAGTCTCACCAATCCACAAATTCCCGTTGCATGCAATGTCGATGCAGCTTTGGTCGAAAACGCGGAACGCAGTCGTGACGCGCTGGTTCGCCAAGTCACCGGATCTGTGAAATGGGAGCAATCCATGCGGCTTCTGGTTGCGAAGGGCGTGCAAACGTTTGTGGAAGTCGGACCGGGCAAAGTCCTGCGCGGACTGATGCGCCAGATCGACCGCTCAAGAACCTGTCTTAATGTTGAGGACGAAGCGTCGCTGAATAACACGCTTCAGGACTTTGGTCGCGTAAACTCCTAAGGGGTTTAATACGGCGAGAAGCTTAGCGTTCTATCCGACTTCTGCACCCACACTCGCGCGTGCTCGGCGCGATCATTGACAATCACATCTACGATCACGCCGCTGCTCCCTCCTTTGGGATTCAGCGAACCATAGATCTTATGGGACCTAATCAGTCCCCACTCTCCCCCCGGCCCCCAATCGCGATAAAAGTCAGCAAATGGGTAATTTTGATGCCTGTCCTGATGCTGCTTCCAATCCGGATCGTTCATCCAAATCGCGTAGGCGGCTTCATAGTTCTTCTGCTCGAGCGCCTCGAAGAAGCGCTCCACCGACCGCTCCTCGGGCCAGTTGCGATACGTCCAAGCCAGCCATAGCATGACGATCAGGGTTGTGAGGAGGGTCAGGATCCAAATCCTGCGCCGGCGCGCCCGGACTTCGTCATACTGCTTGGCATCCAGCAGCGTCATGGTACTCAAGCATAATGGATTGCAACTGAACGGAGAAAGGTCCCGTGCACACTCGATTTCTTCTAAATAGACTTCATTCGCCTCTGGCGCACCACTGTCCATGAAAATTCCGGCAGGAAGGTTGTGAGTATTGTGGAGGTAGGGGTCAGTCCCTGTGGTACAAGCATTCGTGCTGGGCGATTGCTTGGAGGTCGGTGCCTACTTGTGACGACCTACATCCCGCTAAATAGACTGACCCGCGTCGGTAAAGGTACCACTTTTTGTCGCACCCAGAAATGGGAAGGACGTGTAGCAGTATCTGTAACAGACCTCGACGCAGCAATCGCCTTGCAAGGAGGCGTTATGCAAATCCTGGTAGAGCGTGGTTGTGGGTTGGATGTGCACCAGGCCACGGTGGTGGCTTGCTTGTTAATGGTGGGGAAAGACGGAAGAGTACAGAAGCAGGTGCGAACCTTCGGTACAACCACGCGAGAGCTGGTAGCCCTGGGCGACTGGTTGCTCTCGCAAGGCTGCACCCACTTAGCGATGGAAAGCACGGGGGTATATTGGAAGCCCGTTTAGGCGATTTTGGACGGAGCTTTGGAAATCGTAGTAGCCAACGCCCAGCAGGTGAAGAAGGTTCCCGGACGCAAGACCGACGTGAAGGATGCGGAACGGATAGCGGATTTGCTCTGCCATGGCCTGCTACGCCCCAGCTTCGTTCCACCCAAACCGATTCGCGAACTTCGCGACCTGACCCGCTATCGCCGCAAGCTGGTGCAAAGCCAAGCCGCCGAGCGCAATCGGCTGCTGAAGCTCCTGGAATCAGCCAACATCAAGTTGGCCAGCGTGGCGAGCGACGTGTTTGGCGTCTGGGGTCGCTTGATGTTGCGGGCTCTGATCGAGAGCAAAGCCAGCCCGCGGGAGATGGCTGAGCTGGCCAAGAAGAAGCTACGTAGCAAGATTCCTGAACTGGAAATGGCGCTGGAGGGACGGGTCGAAGAGCATCATCGTTTTCTAATAAAGCTGCAGCTGGATCGTTTGGAATCAGTGGAAAAGGATCTTGAGATACTTGAGCAACGCATCCAGCAGAAGCTGGAGCCCTACGCCGCGCAGATGACTTTGCTGGATGAAATCCCTGGTGTGAACTGGACGCTGGCCGCAGTCATCATCGCGGAACTCGGGGTTGACATGAGTGTGTTCGAGAGCGTCTCACAGCTGGCCTCTTGGGCAGGAGTGTGCCCGGGGAACAACGAATCTGCTGGCAAGCGCAAGAGCAGCCGCATTCCCAAGGGCAATGTGTACCTAAAAACTGCTTTAGTCGAGGCTGCCAACTCCGCAGCCAAGACCAAGGGCACCTACTTGCGAGACAAGTTCTATCGCCTCAAAGCCCGGCGCGGGTACAAACGCGCGGCCGTCGCCATTGCCCACAAGATCCTAGTGGCCATCTACCACAGGCTCTCCCAGCAAGTCTCCTACAACGATCTTGGCGATCTCTACCTAGATAAGCTAAACAAGCATCATTTGACTCGCAATTTGGTTCGACGTTTGGAACGTCTCGGCTACGCTGTCACGCTAAGTTTTCAGGAGAAAGCCGCTTAGCCGCAGCAGGCAGAAATTTTCGTAGCAGCAGGCTTAACCACTTGAGGCCCCCGCGTGATTTGTGGAGCGCAGACGTTGTCCCACGACAAAGATGTAGTGCACCCCCGAGATGATGGTAAATGCAAAAGTCGCACCCAGAAAAGAGGCACGGGCGATTGATACCCATTGTGTGTGGTGTACTTGGTACACCAACACAAAGAACACTGCTGCGACCTGCGCGAAAGTATTGGCTTTGCCGAAAATGCTCGGGCGAAAATCGCGCAGTCCAGCGATCATATACAGCACGGCGCCCACCGCCAGAATGCAGATATCCCGGCTGAACACCAGAACCGTAAATTTCCAGTGAATCTTGTGCAGAATGGACAGCACCAGAAACACGGTGCTGAGCAGCAGCTTGTCCGCAATCGGGTCCAGATATTGGCCCACGAGGCTCTGCTGATGCAGCGTGCGGGCGAGGAGGCCGTCGAGCCCGTCGCTGACCCCGGCGAGGACAAACAGCGCCAACGCCCAACCATAATGCCCGCTCACCAGGTTGATCACAATCACCGGTACAAAAACCATGCGCAGCAGGGTGAGCTGGTTTGGGGCGGTCAGGAGTTCGGAGAGCCTCACGGCTGCTCCCCGGGCGGCCACAAGTTCTCTATGGCGTGGCGGAGGAGTGCGGGGGCAGCATCCATTCCTGTTTTGCTGCTGAAACGTTGTGAAAGCGAAGGCAGATTGCCATCAGGGAGGTCAAGTTCCATGCGCTCGATGCGATGCATGGGGAAGAACACTACGCTGGGAGAGAACGCGTCACCTTCTTTAATGATGGAGACAAGATCCTCGAAGGAGGCAAGTTCAATTCCGCATAGGCTCAGCCCTTCAGGACGAAGCGCGAAGATGGCGCCCCACAACTTCTCCCGCGGACTGCCCAGCGTGAGGATAACCATGGCGCCCGGCTCGAAGGGACCTCGTGCGAATGCGGGAGCAGTTGGCTGCGCGTGCACATTCGGGATTCTCTCTGGTAGACGCTGATTAATCAACTTTAGAGTGGTCTTGCCAGACCTGACCTCCAACCCTCGCGAGCGCGACTTTTGGCTGTGTACGAGCATCTCTTACTTATCTCCAAGTCTTGACAGCAAAAGCGGCTGTAGCGGAAAATCACTTTCCGCACAAACGATAACCCAAAATAACAGGGAAGGAATTCAGACATGCCCATACGTATTAACGACGAAGCGCCTAATTTCACAGCTGAGACCACCCAGGGTCAGATTAATTTTCACGAATGGCTCGGCAACGGTTGGGGAATTTTATTCTCCCATCCCAAAGACTTTACTCCAGTGTGCACGACTGAACTCGGTTACATGGCCGGTCTGCAGCCCGAATTCTCCAAACGGAACTGCAAGATCCTCGGCCTGAGCGTCGATCCGACCACCAGTCACAGCAAGTGGTCTGCGGATATTGAAGAGACACAGGGCCACAAAGTAACTTTTCCGATGATTGGCGATCCGGAGCTGAAAATCGCGAAACTCTATGACATGTTGCCGGCCGCTAGCGGTACGACCTCTGAAGGGCGCACGGCAGCGGATAATGCCACGGTACGGACGGTGTTTGTGGTCGGTCCGGACAAGAAAATTAAGCTGATGCTCAGCTATCCGATGAGCACCGGCCGGAATTTTGATGAAGTATTGCGCGTGCTGGATTCGCTGCAGCTCACCGCCAAGCACAAAGTCGCGACACCGGTGAACTGGAAGCAGGGCGAGGATGTGATCATTCTCCCATCGGTGCCCGAGGAAGAAGCGAAACAGAAGTTCCCAGCCGGATGGAAAGCGCCCAAGCCTTATCTGCGCATCGTGCCGCAGCCACGATAAGGTCGGTTGCCTGATCGGGGCAGTTGTGGAGCTTCGATCAGGCCCTTCTTATTTCGGGCGCGACTCGGGCGGAACTAATCCGTTCGCCCGATAGTACGCCACCAGCAAGCCGTAATGCTCCGCCGAGTGTTCCATCACATCCAGCCAGGGTTCGACATTTTTGGCCAATGAGGCATCTGTCACATTCTTCAGCGTGCCATCAGCATCGTGGATGGACTTCTCCAGCATTGCCACGATCTCGCCTTTACTCTTGTAATTCTGCGCATCAGCTTCGTCCCAATTCACTTTTTCGCCGCGCCCGGCTTTCGTGGCGTAAATGTTTCCTGAGGCGATGTGTACGATTACTTCCCCAAAACTCCGCATCTCAGGCTTCAGCTTGAAACCGTACTTGTCCTCGGGAAAATCCTTCGCCATCGTCAGCACTTTTTGATTGACTGAGACAAAATTTTCTCGCACCGATTTTGCTGTACTCGGTGTACTCTGGCCGGCCGATTGTATGACCAGGGCAAGTACCAGCATTGACAGCACTGCGCTCATTTTCTTCGTCACAGTTCCCTCCAGCAGAGTTGGACGTAAAAATTGCTGAAACAGCACATCGCGTCAATATGGCGACACGCCGTGTTGAAACATTCCCATGGCCACAAAGCGAGTGATGATGGCCGCGAAGGTCGTTCCAATCGCAAAAAGAAGCCACCGGTACCGCTGCCACAGTTCGCGGAATCCGGAACTCTGAACGAACAAATCCACAATGTAGGCCGCGCAATACACCACATTGGCAACCACTGCCAGCAGAAACAAAGCCAGGCAGAAGTCGAGCGAAAGCGACGTTTTCGATGTGGGATACCCCACAACAAAGTAGATGAGGACGATCGCCGTGAGCACGAGGTTATAAAGAACCCGCCGAGGTTCCCAGAATTTCACGGCGTCCGTGGCATAGTCGCGCAGTGGGGTAGCGTCCATGACAGACAAGTGTACTTCACCTTTGCGGGGATGGATTGTTCATGTGCACGATCATGGCCGGCGGGCTGTTGGTGATACTGGGCGCAACCGGCATGGGTTCGGCGGTGAAGTTTATCCCGCGTCCGGTGGTGATTGGGTTTACGAATGGTATCGCGGTATTGATCGCCAGCACTCAAGTGAAGGACTTCTTCGGGCTGCATATGCGGCAAAAGTTCCCGGCGAGTTCTGGCTGCGCATGAATGATCCTGGCCGCGCTGCTCTTCATTGCCCCCGTAGCGAACACGACCACCGTGTCCCGGGTGACTGACGACTATATTGAAGAGGGCCGTGTCCACATCCTGCAGGACAAAGATATTCCCTATTACGCGACTTATCTTCCGAATCCACGGCCCGTTCCTGTTCGGCGCGACGGACAAAATTTGGGCCGTGACCGAAAACATGCACACGCTGCCGCCGATTGTGATTATCCGGCTGCGCAACATGACGACGATTGACGCGACTGGGTGTTCGCGCTTGAAGACGTCGCCAAGCAACTGCATTCAACCGGTAGGACGCTGATCCTGTGCGGCACGCGCGAGCAACCTGGCACAGGCGATGCACCAGGCGGAGTTCGAGCACGTGGTCGGGCGGGAGAATATTTGCACAAATGTTCAGGAAGCGCTGCAAAGGGCAAAAGCCGTGTTCGAGAAGATTGAAGCTAAGGCTGCAGTGGCAAAGTAGGCTCGGATTTATGTCCTTGGGTCAGTTTTCTAGGTCCGAAGGACTCGCATTGTGGTCGTAGCTTCTCGGTTTGAGGCTGTTTTTATCTCAGCTTCTACAGAGTTCGCTGTATTGGCGCGTGCCCAGAATAGCTGCGAAAATCCCACTAGGAGTTAAAGCGACCCATGTCGGAGGAGACTGTTAGCTTCCGGCAGAGATGAACGAAAGCCGCCCTGTTGGCGTAACGGCGTAATTAAGTTCGTTCCGGGCGAATCTGTTCTCACATTAGGCGGGCCCCAGCTGTAGGCTGGCTTAGTAAGGAATGCCAGATGAGCACTAGTACCCTCCCCGGGCCCGACTCTGCCTCGTTCGCGCCCCTGGCCGATTGGCACGAGCACGATCAGCACTCGCACGTTGTCCAGTTTTATGCCGACGACGCATTCCTCATCGATGGACTCAGCCGGTTTATAGGCACTGCACTCGGCGGCGGAGATGCCGCAATTGTCATAGCAACCAAAACGCACCGTGATGCTCTGTTTGAGCGCCTGAGGGACCGCGGCTTCGACGTGCCCAGGGCGATAGAACAGGGACGCTATCTGCCATTGGATGCGACAGAAACGCTCTCCAGGTTTATGCGGACAGGCTTGCCTGATGCGCGCCGCTTCTGCGATGTAATCGGAGATGCCTTTGCGCAGGCGCGAACGGCGGCGGAGGGGGAGCATCCCCGCATCGTGGCATTCGGAGAGATGGTCGCGCTGCTGTGGGAGCAAGGGCGGCCGGAAGCTGCATTGCAGCTGGAGCAGCTATGGAATGACTCCGCACGGATACATTCTTTCTCCTTGCGTTGTGCCTATCCCCTAAAAGCATTCAATCGGCATGAACATGGTGAGCTTTTCTTGAAAATCTGTCACGAACACTCTGCCGTGATTCCGGGTGAGAGCTACACGGGTGTTGAGAACAACGACGAGCGTCTGCGAATCATCAGCCACTTGCAGCAAAGAGCAGAGGCACTCGAAACTGAGAAAGCAGAATACAAGAAGGTGGAGCAGGCGTTGCGCGAGAACGAAGCACGCCTGCGGCAGGCAAAGGCGGATCTCGAATCTGCGGTGCAGCAGCGCACGGCGGCGTTGCGCCGCCTTTCCGCCCAGGTGATGAGCACGCAAGATTCCGAGCGGCGCCGGATCGCCCGCGAGTTGCACGACAGCCTGGGACAATATCTGGCTGGGCTGAAGCTGAATGTCAATCTGCTCAGGCAAGTTCCGCGAAATGCCCAGTTGTGGGCGGAGGCCGAGGAGCTGTTGGAACAATGCATCGCCGAGGTTCGCACCCTTTCTTATCTGCTCCATCCACCGATGATGGATGAAGTCGGGCTGGCCTCTGCCGCTCAGTGGCATGTAGAAGGGTTTGGACAACGCAGCGGACTCAAAGTAAGCCTCGATACCGCCGAGAACCTGGAGCGCTTGCCTGACGCCGTCGAATTGGCCCTGTTCCGGGCCTTGCAGGAAGCTTTAAGCAATGTGCATCGCCACTCCGGCGCTTCGGTCGTGGACGTGCGCATCTTGCGCGATGCCGAACAGGTGATCCTGGAAGTGAGAGATAACGGTCGCGGTATACCGCGCGAATTGCTGCTGCGTCTGAATGATGGAGGCTCCTCAGCGGGCGTTGGCCTCGCCGGCATGCGCGAACGGGTGCGCGAGCTGGGAGGCGAGCTAGGGATCGAATCCGATCCCACCGGCTCGCTGCTGCGCATCACAATCCCCGTTGCTGTGGATGCGACGCAATTGGTGTCCAATAACGACTAAGTCGCCGTCACGATTCTGCGCCCCCGGCGCTGATGCTCTGCGGCTAATCCATTGCTCATACCCTGGCGTGCGGGTTATCATTCCCAGTACACATCTTCCCTGTAATCCTTTGTAATTCAAATTCCAGCAGTGGGGCGGGTCGAGATGTGTGCCATGCCGCATCATTGCAACAATGTTCTACGTGCAGTCCAAGTAAATTGCCAGCATTGGTTCACGGAGTCTGCTTTGCGCCAACCCAAGACCGCAGTGATTGTCGGCGCCCAGTGGGGCGACGAGGGCAAGGGCAAAATCGTCGACGTATTGTCCGAGAGCTTTTCCATCGTGGCCCGCTATGCCGGTGGTCACAACGCCGGCCACACCGTAATCATCGATGGCAAGAAGTTCATCTTGCAACTCGTACCGTGTGGTGTGTTGCGCGAAGGATGCCGCAGCGTAATCGGCAATGGGGTGGTTCTCGATCCGGTCGCGTTTCTGAAAGAAGTGGCTGGCCTACGCGAGGCCGGGGTCAAGGTCGATGGGAATCTCTTCATTAGCAATCGGGCACACGTAATTTTGCCTTATCACCGCATGATTGAACTGGCTTCCGAGAACGCCCCCGGGCGAGTGAAAATAGGCACAACTTCCCGCGGCATCGGACCGGCATACGAAGATAAGATGGGCCGTCGCGGGTTGCGTGTGGCCGACCTGCTCGATCTCACTTTGTTAAGAACCCATATCGAAAATGCCTGCCGCGAGAAGAACATGATCGCGCACGCTCTTTTCAATTCCGAGCCGCTCGATCCCGACAAGATGTACCAGGAGTATGCTGAGGCCTCGGCGAAAATAGCTCCGTTTGTTTGCGACACGGCTGCCCTACTCAATCGCGCGATAGCTGAGGGCCAATCCATCGTGTTCGAAGGTGCGCAAGGCACAATGCTCGATATCGATCACGGCACTTATCCTTTTGTGACCTCATCCAGCGCCACTTCCGGCGGCGCGGTAACCGGAACCGGAGTCGCTCCCACCGTAATCGGTACAGTCATTGGAGTCACCAAAGCCTATTGCACCCGTGTAGGGGGCGGACCATTCCCGACCGAACTGCATGACTCGACTGCCGATCTTCTGCGCGCTCGCGGCAAAGAATACGGTGCGGTGACGGGCCGTCCCCGCCGCTGTGGCTGGCTGGATTTGCCGCTTTTGCGCTACGCTGTGATGATTAACGGCATTTCTTGGCTGGTGGTTACCAAGCTGGATGTGCTTGACGAACTCGATGAAGTCCCAGTTGGGGTGGGCTACAAGATTAGCGGCAAATCGACCGAAGAAATACCTGCTCATGCCAGTGGATATGACCAAATCGAGTGTGTCTATCGCGAGTTGCCCGGATGGAAAACCTCCACTCAGGGGATCACGCAATTTGAAAAACTTCCGAAGGCCACCCGGGAGTATTTGACTTTTGTTGCCAGGGAGACCGGTGCGCGCATTGGAATGGTCTCGACAGGACCTGGGCGTGAGCACACAATTCTTACCCAGGAGTTTGCTGCTGAATTAAGATTACTGGCCGATAAGAAGACTTCAGTTCCAGCATAGTTTCAGGATGGAGCGAGCGATGGTCGTTCTGGCTGTCACCTGGATGGCAAAAAATGGCCGTGAATCGGATGTTGCAGCTATGTTCTCCAAACTCACCGAAGCCTCGCGCAACGAACCCGGCTGCGTGATGTTTCAGGTTCACCGCCACAAGACCGAGCCCCGGCGCTTCTTTATTTATGAGCAGTATAAGGACGATGCCGCGCTTGAAGCCCATCGCGCTGCCCCGTACTTCCTGCAGTACGCCAGGAAGGAACTGCCAAAGATCGCAGACCGCGTGGAAGGGCAGCTCTACGAGCCGCTTGCTTAGTTTTGGATATCGCTAGCCCGCCAACTCATATCCAGCAAAAAAATAGCTTAGCTCGAAGCGAGCTGTTTCTTCGGCATCAGACCCGTGGATGGCGTTATGTTCGATACTCGTCGCCCACTTCTTGCGGATTGTGCCATCTTCGGCATGGGCTGGGTTGGTGGCTCCCATCAGCTTCCGCAGGTCTGCGATGGCATTTTCCTTCTCGAGCGCCAGAACCACGATGGGACCGCTGGAGATGAAATCCGTTAACGAATTGAAGAACGCCTTGCCCGCGTGCACCGCATAAAACTGCTCAGCCTGATGTTTGGAGATCTCAAGCATCTTCATGCAGAGAATTTGGAAGCCGTTCTTCTCGAACTGTTCAATGATGTCGCCGATTGCATGTTTGCGCACGGCATCAGGTTTAATAATGGTGAGAGTGCGTTCCAAAGTTCTCATATTTATTCGTTCGTCAGCTAACTGGGAACTGAGAACTGACAACTGGCCACGGGTTTTATACCTTAACTCCCAAAGCCGCCTGAACCGTCTCTCCAATTACGGCAGGAGATTTTGCTACTCGTATACCCGCAGCTTCCATCGCGCTAATCTTCTCAGCGGCGGTTCCCTTTCCACCCGAGATGATCGCCCCTGCGTGCCCCATGCGACGTCCCGGTGGCGCTGTTTGGCCGGCGATGAAGCCGATCACAGGCTTTCTCATGTGCATTTTCACGTAGTCGGCCGCAATCTCTTCGGCATTGCCGCCGATTTCCCCAATCATCACCACCGCTTCGGTGTGCGGGTCGCGGTTGAACAGTTCGAGGGCATCTACAAAATTCGTCCCGATGATCGGGTCACCGCCAATCCCGATGGCCGTAGACTGGCCAATACCTCGCGTCGTGAGCTGATAGACCGCCTCGTAAGTCAGCGTCCCTGAGCGTGAAACAATCCCGATCGCCCCTTCCTTGTGGATACGCGCAGGCATGATGCCGATCTTGCAGTGCCCGGGGGAAATGATTCCAGGACAGTTCGGGCCGATCAGCCGGGACCGCCGGTTCTGAAGGAACTCCCAGGCGCGCACCATGTCGAGGGTAGGAATGCCCTCAGTGATGCACACGATCAACTCCAGTTCCGCATCCGCCGCTTCCATGACTGCGTCCCCCGCATACGGCGGTGGAACAAAAATCAGCGACGTATCGGCCCCGGTCTTATCCACCGCCTCCCGCACGCTGTTGAAAATAGGCCAGCCCTCGTGTGTCGTGCCTCCCTTTCCAGGAGTGACTCCGCCCACGATCTGCGTTCCATAATCTGCGCACGCCTTGGCATGGAATGTGCCTTCGCGGCCGGTCAAGCCTTGCACGACCACCCGCGTCGATCTATCTACAAGAATGCTCATGAACTTTGCTCATGCCGCTCCCGTTGCCGCCACTACCTTCTCCGCCGCGTCTTTCATTGTCTCGGCAACAATAAAATTCAATCCTGACTGCCGCAAAATCTCGCGCCCCTGCTCGACATTCGTTCCCTCCAGCCGCAAAACAATCGGGAGCTGGATGTGGGTTTTTCTGGCTGCTTCCACAACGCCGGTGGCGAGCGTGTCCACGCGAAGGATTCCTCCAAAGATATTGATCAGCACCGCTTTCACATTTTTGTCACTAAGCAGAATTTCAAAGGCGTGTGTTACCTGATCAGCATTGGCGCCGCCGCCCACATCAAGAAAGTTCGCGGGCATCCCGCCGGCATGTTTGATGATGTCCATCGTCGCCATCGCCAACCCCGCCCCGTTCACCATGCATCCCACACTGCCATCCAGCTTGATGTAATTCAGGCTGTACTTCGAAGCCTCGACTTCGAGCGGATCCTCTTCCGTAATATCGCGCAACTCGCGTAAATCAGAATGCCGGAACAACGCGTTATCATCAAAATTAATCTTGGCATCCAGAGCGAAAAGCCGGCCGTCGGTGCAACTGATGAAAGGATTGATTTCCAGCAGCGAAGAATCAGTGTCGAGAAATGCGCGATACAACCCGCTAAGGAACTGCACTGCGGTAGTGGTCTGCTGCGGCTTCAACCCAAGCTGGAAAGCAATTTTGCGCGCCTGAAACGGCTCCAGTCCCATGCCGGGATCAATGTACTGCTTCAGAATGGCCTCTGGCCTTTGCTCCGCGACCTGCTCAATATCCATTCCCCCAGCCGCCGAAGCCATAAACACCGGTTTGGCTTCCGCCCGGTCCACCAGAATTCCCAGATACAGTTCTTTCTCAATCGGCAACGTCTCTTCGATCAGTAAGCGGCGTACAACGCGACCCTCCGGCCCGGTTTGCTGAGTCACCAGTTTCATGCCCAGCATCTTGCCCGCGATCTCGCCCGCTTCTTCCATCGATTTGGCGATCTTCACGCCTCCGCCTTTGCCCCGTCCGCCGGCATGGATCTGGGCCTTCACCACCACACCAGGTGCGCCGGCGCCAAACAGACTCTTCGCTGCCGCTTCAGCCTCTTCCCGCGACTGCGCCATCTCGCCGCGCGGTACGGTCACGCCGTACCTCTTTAGAATTCCTTTGGCTTGATACTCATGGATTTTCATCGTGATCCAATGCAGTCTATCGGCAGGACCTGCTTGCGGCTTAGAAGTGGATAGCGAACTTTGATTCTATAGAACCGGTTGAGCATAGAGCAAACCTGACAGCTGCTTCTGCCGTGCAGCATTACAGGAATGCTAACCTTTAGTCATCGTTATGATCCTGGAAGCCCTGCACCGTATCGCCAACCATGGCGAATCTCTTGCCCGCGAAGAAGCCCGGCAGGTCATGACCGAAATCCTGACCGGCAAATCCAGCAATGCTCAGATTGCCGCGCTGCTGGTTGCGCTGCATATGAAAGGTGAAACGGTCGAGGAAATCGTTGGTTTTGCCGAGGCCATTCGCGCCGCTGCCACGCCCCTTAAGATTCATCAGAACTCAACTGTAGATGTCAGTGGCACCGGCCGCGATGCCCTGGTCGATACGTGCGGCACCGGTGGAGACGCGAGCGGCACCTTCAACATCTCGACTGCCACCGCATTCGTCGTCGCCGGCACAGGTGTGAAGGTGGCCAAGCACGGCAATCGCAGCATGACCTCGAAATGCGGCTCCGCAGACGTGATGGAAGCCTTGGGCGTAAACATCAACGTTCCGCTCGAGCGTGTGGCTACCTGTCTAAACGAAGTGGGAATCGCATTTCTCTTTGCCCCTGCGTTGCATTCGGCTACCAAGTACGTGCAGCCGGCCCGGCGCGAGTTGCGCCTCCGTACCGTTTTCAATCTGCTCGGGCCCCTGACTAACCCGGCTCATGCTTCCGGGCAAGTGGTTGGCGTCTATTCCCTGGAATTAGTAGAAACGCTTGCCGAAGCGCTCAGCATGTTGGGCGTGCGCCGCGCATTGGTGGTTCACGGGCTCGATGGATTGGATGAGATCACCATCACCGGGCCAACTCGCGTTGCAGAAGTCCGCGATGGCATTCTGCGCAGCTACGAAATCTCCCCCGAAGATTTCGCGATGCAACGCGCCTCGCTCGAAGACATCTCTGGCGGAGATGCAACCACAAACGCAGCCATCATCCGCGACATCTTTAGGGGAACCAAATCGCCCCGACGCGATGTGACTTTATTAAATGCCGCTGCTGCACTGGTCTCCGCCGGCAGAGCTGATCATCTCTCAGATGCCTTACCAATTGCCACGAAGTCGATTGACTCAGGAATGGCTGCAAAGAAGCTGGATGCGCTGATTCATTTCACGAATGCGGCCGTTTGAACAGTCACCGGCCCGGTCGTCTCGCCTCGCTTGCAAGTCGGAGCCAGGGCGGCGAATTCCGCGGGTTCATTATTCCAGGAGGCGCACATGGCTGGTACACGCAAAGTAATCGATTGCCGGCGATTCCCGGCGGAGAAGCCCTGCACCATTACGATCGCGGGCACAGAAGATGAGGTTCTGGATCTGGCGGTGCTACACGCCACCAACGTTCACGGACCTGCGAACACTCCGGACCTGCGGGAGCAAATTCGCTCTAGCTGCTGCGGGACGAGAGCGCAGGCGCTGAAGCGGCCTAGAACGTTCAGTCGCTCGGGACTCCTCCCCTAACCCAGTGTTCGGGCAGACTGGCTGTTGTATCAAAAGATCCCGAGTTGTACGCACCACAGCGGCCAAGGCACTCGCCCCAGCCACCACAAGACCCATCCATAAGGCGATTTGCACTACTTCTGTGTAACAGTGAGCGTATGCAGCCCGACCGTTGCGCTATCCACGCGCGCCGGCAAATCGAATCGCGAATCCAGGCCGACATTAGGGTATTTCGGTTTCAGGTACTTCTCGACGAATAGCTGCAGCGCGAAACGCGGGATTTGCACATTGTCCAGCGAAACCGAATCGACATGGACGAAGCCTTCCCCCAGCCTCCCGTACGCATGCGCTATAACCATGACATCGTGTATACCACCGAACATTGATAGCAGCGGGTTGTATGAACTCCGGCCTGCTTTCACTTGATCGAAGTCCACGCGCGCGGTCCCGGTCACGACTCCGGGCTGGCCCTGAAACTTCACTGAACGCACCCCCGTCGGCAACGGAATGTTGCCCGACGCGAAGCAGGCGTTCACTTCTGCCTCTGTAAATTCGGTTGGCGAAGTATCCGGTTTCGCTAGCGCCCCGTTCCTCTCGATGTGCTCCAGCTTGCGCTGCATGCTTGCAGCCGCCGAACTCGGGGCCGATTGGCTTGGTAGCTCGTGCGCGGCAAGAAAAAAGAGAGAGAAAAGAAGAAGACCCGGCAACACCCTCATGGTTTCAAGGCGGCTTGGGTCTCCGACAATATGACTGGTTGGACCTGCAGTTCGGGCAAGGTGCCGGTAATGTTGAAGCCGTGCACACTGTCGCGCATCAGTTTCAGATCCAGGGTACGCTTCAGAGACGCAGTTCCGCTTAATAGATAGATGCCGGCAGGTGTCTCTAGTTTGCCCTGCTGAATCTCAAAGCTGCCGTGGCGCAACAGGAATTCTCCTGAGAACTGATTCACACGCAGTGCATTGCCTGCACTCGCGAGAGCGATATGTGGAAGCAGGCCGTCGCGTGCTGCCACTTGTATGGTCCCGCTTGCGGACGAAAATAACTCCGCCGTACTCGAGCCGGATGCGGTCACATCGTAGTTTGCTGCAGCTGTGCCGGTGATCCAGTTGCCTCCTGTGGCGGCGGCAATCTCTTCCAGCGAGATGCCCTCAAACGTGCCCTGGCCGCCATACACTGGCGGCTTCGCCGTGAAATCGATGTTCCACTCACCTGTATGTCTTCCTGCAAACACGTCTCCACGCAAATCGGATAGCCTGAGCTTCCCATTCCCCAGTTGAATATTTGCGGATAGCCGGTGCGCCTCGACGTTGTGTAGCAACAATCGGCTTAGGCTAAATTTTCCGGACGCGTGCAGAGCGGCCAGAGACAAGAGTCCCTGCGGCCGGGAAAACGAAAGAAATGAATACCACGGCTGCCGGGCCGTGCTGGTATTCAGGAGGCCAGCCAGCCGTTCGCTTGCAATCTCATCGGAATGAAGATCGAAGCGAACAGAACACTTCGCAAGGGCTGCGCACGGTCGGGTGAGCACGACGCTCCCGGAAACAGTGTCATCGGCCAATGAGGCGGAGATTTTCTGGACCTTGATTTCGTTTTCCGAGAGTGTGACGTTGGCAGAAGCAATCTCCAGTGGCGTGCTCAATCCCGGTACTTCTGTCCGGATCGATCGCACGTGCGCTGTTCCTATCACCCTTGGCGGGGTTAACTCCTGCCACTCAGCTCCAAGTTTAAGATCAACCTTGGCCAGCCCCTTAGCAGTGCTTTGGGGAGCAAACAATCCAACGCTGTGAGCCGCGTGGAATAACCGTTGTAGTTCCGCCTCTCCCTGCAGTTCGAAACCGTATCCCGTACGCGATATTCGGCCCCGCATTGTTGCCGGTAAGGCCCTGCCCAAAGCGACATCAAAGGGGCCAATCTCCAACTCTGGCCACGAGGGCGCGGCGATCTGTGCCTTTCCGTAAGCAGGTGACGTCTTGGGCGGCCGTTCCGACCCTGGCGCAGACGATAGCGCGAGGGGAACCCTGTCAATCACCAGCTCCCTATCTGCCCTGGTGGAACCCAGGTGCAATGCCGAAATCTCACCCTGACCCGCGACCTCGGGAAAGCTGTCGCTCACGGTTCGAATGAACCTGACCGAGCCATCCAGTTTTCCCGTAGCAGCCAGATCATCAGAAATTTTCTTCGAACTGTGCAGGGCAAACTGAACTAACGAGGGAACCGGAACGTCCTCGCTAAGTAACACCAAGTTGTAAATCCGAGGTTTGGCGATAGAGGAGAGATTCCCTTTCAAGCTCACCTCCCCACCACCCACTGGCGCGCGGCAAAAAAGATCAGAGAGACTATGGTCCACCGAACTGTACTGCCCATTGCAATGCGCTGCCAGCCTCAGCGGAGACTGAGGAGAAATGTCATACCGGCGAAAATCCTGCACGGAACCACCCGTCTCTATCAGGAGCTGTGCGGGGGTACCTTTGCCGCTTACAAAGAGGCGAACAGTGCCCCGCCATCCCATGTCATTGCCATAGGCAAGTTTGGTGACTTGGCCTAGTTGTGCGCGATCCCATTGCGCAGTAAAACGCAGGGGCGTTTCACGCAAACTGGCCGCACGTTGCCAACTGCCCTCGATTTTAAGAAGACCCGTATCGGTGATATTGAAATCCGTCCGCACTGGCTGCGCCCGCAAACGCCCGCTCCAAATATTCTCGCTGTCCTGCCAAAGCGCGACATCAGCATCGACCAGCGCATAGGGTTTCTTCTCCTGGCCAAGTTTGATGTTGATTCGACCCTGATTCATCTCAATGTAAGGAAAAGCCGGACGCAACTCGGTTCTTGCTTTGCCGGTAGGAGCGACTGGGGTTCTGGCGGCCCGTTCAAGAAGATCCTCGAGATTCCAACGTCCTTCGCCGTTTCGCACCAGATTTAAACTGGGTTCGGAAAAGCTGAGACGCGCGATCTCCAACCGGCCGCGCAGAAGCGAGGTTATACGCAGTGCCGCTGAGACCTCTTGCGAGCGCAGCATCGGCTCCACGCTGAACTCGGGAGCATCATGCACCACAAAATTTTGCAGGTCGAATCCGGGTCGGGGCAGCAATCTGAGACTTACCCAACCAACTTCGACCTGACGGCCCAGCGCCATGCTGATCGAGTGCACGATTCGCGACCGCAATCCCTGCGCACCCGGCCGCACCAGAAACAGTGCCAGGACAAGCAGTGCGCCCGTGATCCGGCGACTCTTCTTTGAGCCGAGGAGTCTCAACGCACAACCCTCAACGTCCGGCTCCACCGCGTGTCATCGAAGAAATGTATGACCACATGCGCCAAAAACTTCACTCGCTCACTTACTTCTTTTCGCAAGTACTGATTTCGCGGAGTCTCAAACGACCAGTAAATGAACATCGGCCGGCCAATTACGTTCTGCTTTGGAATAAAGCCCCAATAGCGGCTGTCCATGCTTACGTCGCGGTTGTCGCCCATTCCAAAATAGCTATCGGGAGGCACCACAACATCTTCGCCCTGTATATGTTGCGGAAGAGTCAATTGCCATTCCGGTGAGACATTACTAAATTCTGAGGGCGGGACGGCAGGAAAGCTATCCCGGTACGGATCAAGGCCGGCACTGCTGTCGTGGATTACGTACGGCTCGTTCAGCATCTCACCATTACGGTAAACAACTCCATTTCGTAGATGGATCCGGTCCCCGGGAATCCCGATGATGCGCTTGACCACGTAGAGTCCGGGCTCGGCGGGCGAGAGAAATACCACAATGTCTCCGCGTCTGATCTCTCGATAGGGCAGCAGCGGACCTGCCCAACCGGTGCGTGGAGCAAACTGGATTCGGTTAACAAATACGTGATCGCCAATGAGCAGAGTGTTCTCCATAGAACTGGAGGGGATCTCAAATGCCTGAATGACAAAAGTGATGATGAACAAGCCAGTCACCAGCACGGATGCCAGCGAGGCCAGAAATTCCACTGTCGTCTCGCGCGGCTTCTCTGCTTTTTTCTTCGTGTCTTTCTTAGCCACAGGGCTGCCTTCCCATCAGCGTGCTGACGATATTACGCGCTAGTGGACAATACGAAACGTCCGATCCCAGCGAGTGATCTGAAACAAATGGGTGACCGCGTATGCAAAGTGAAAGAGTTTATCGCCCGGGCTGGAGGAAGCTGCTAAATCTTGATCAACATTGCGAACTGACCAATAGATTACGAGCGGCCGGCCAATGATGTTTTCACGAGGAACAAAGCCCCAGTAGCGGCTGTCAAGACTCTCGTCCCGATTATCGCCGAGGACAAAGTAGTGTCCATCCGGCACGATTAATTCGCCGTCCTCCACCAACTTCCTCATTTGCAACCACCACCCCCCTTCCAGTCCAGGGACGGGGATGTTCAAACGTGGAAACTCGTCGCGAAAAACGTCATGAACCCGGGAACTGTAACGAACATACGATTCTTGCAGCGGACTTCCGTTCACATAGACCTGCTTGTTGAGCAATCGAATCCGGTCGCCGGGCACACCGACTACGCGTTTCACGAAGTGTTGTGCTGGATTCACTGGGTAACGGAACACGATGATGTCCCCGCGGCGCACCGGCCGATAGGGCATGGCATGATCCCAGCTTGAGCCCCCATAACGCATCTTGTCGACCAGCAGGTAGTCGCCAATCAGCAGCGTATTTTCCATCGATTCTGAAGGAATCTGGAAAGCCTGGACGATGAACGTAATGACGAAAACCGCAATAACAACTGTACCCAGAAGTGACTGCAAAGAACTCAAGGCATCTGATTCTTGATGCTTTTTCATGGGGCGCTTCAATTACATTTTACGCGAGTGCGGTTTCTGCCGGGGCGGGGCTTTAGTCTCGCTTGGGACTTTGCTCAAATATTCAAGCAGTTGCCGGGCTGCATCTTGCTCGGCGCTTTTCTTTGTGGAACCCTCGGCTCGACTTACAAATTCTGGTTTGCCATTATTGTCCTGCGGAGCGAGTCTCGCTTCCACTGTAAACGTTTTACTGTGCTCGGGGCCGTGTTCCTTCACCAGCACATATACTGGCTGCGGCCTGCCGATCGCTTGCAGCTTTTCTTGCAACGCCGACTTGTAATCGCTCAAGGGCAGGCCAGTACCGTTCAGGGCAATGCGCTCGAGTTCCGGGCTGACGATCTGCTGCAGCACGAGACCGCGGGCAGCTTCGAAGCCTCCGTCAAGGTAAACAGCAGCCAGAATGGCTTCCAGAGCATCCACGAGCAGAGCTGGCTTGTGTCGGCCTCCGCTCTTTTCTTCACCCCTGCCGAGCCGTAGATAGTGTCCGATGTTTAACAGTTGCGCTACTCGAATTAGATGTTTTTCGCTTACGAGGTGCGCCCGCAATTTCGAGAGCTCACCTTCCTGGAACGCCGGGAAACGCTGAAAAAGTTCCTGAGTGGTGACAAAACCCAGCACTGCGTCTCCAAGGAATTCGAGCTGCTCGTTGTCGGGGACAGGCTTGCGTTCTGCGATCTGCATCGACTCCAGTTCTCTGGCTTGAGAACTGTGGGTTAAAGCCTGCTCGATCAGTTCCGGGCGAGTAAAGTGGTAGCCGAGAGCTCCTTCCAGCGGCGCGATGTCACGTGACTTCATTTCTTACAGATAATTGATCTTTTGTCGACAAACTTATTCCGCGCTACCACGTCACGCTCAGTTCTTCGGCGTACTTGGATTCTGCGCGCTGGCGGGTGGCTTCGTGCTTGGGGCCGGCACCGTACCCCCCGTCAGTTGTATCAGCCGATCGCGTTCGTTTCGCGCGAGACGACCCAAGGTCGTGCTGTCCTGCGTCAGATCCACCGCCTGATTGGCAAACTTCAGCGCCTCAGGGTACTTGTTTTGCTTGTCGAGCGAGAGCGCCAGGCGCAACACAGCAAGCGGATCCGGCTGCTGAGGGTATGCTTCCATCGATTTGCGGAAGTTGTTTTCCGCATCAGCAAATTTCTCGCGATTGTAGTTCACAGTCCCGAGGACGTAGTAAGCATTGGACCGCAGGAATCCCTTATATGCATCCACCTTGTCTTGCGTAGTACCGGGTGGAACCGCCACGTTGTCGATGGTTTCGAGCGCATGCTGCGCCAGCTTCGTTGCTTCATCCAGCCGCTGATCTTTGTCGAGGTCGGTTTCGCGCGTCCGTTCTGCCAGAACCTGCGCTACTCCTTCCAGCGCCTCAGGCATATCCGGATCCAGCTTCAATACTTTGCGGCCCATATCCATCATCTTGTCGGCGTTGTTGGCGGACTGGTAGGCGCGCATGGCGTTCTCATACAAGAGCACGCGCAACTCACTGTCAGGATATTTGGCAGCGAAATCGTCGGCAGCTTTCTCCAATGCTGCGGGATCACTGGTATTTGCAACTGCGGCCTTGTAGGCATCGAATTCCGGCTGGGTTTTGGCCTGTGGAGGCCGTTTGCCCTGAGGTTGTGCCGCCTGGGCGGGCCCCTGCTGCGTGGCGCCAGGTTGCGTGGACTGGCTGGGCGCCGCAGGCTGCTGTTGATACTGCGCGAATGCAAAACTTGCGAACGTCAGCATCGTGAGTATCGCTGTTCGCTTCATGCTGTCTCCGTGCGCCGGTTAAACCGGCAAGGTGTTGTGAATGAAAGTTTCATACGTTGAAGGTTTAGCGAACCACCACGGCCCCGAGTCATGCGGAGCTGCTCGCGAGGGCGGCGTAGAAGCGTTGACAGGGGGATTAGGTCGGGTATTGAGCCGTGAAATACATGCCCTGCTGTGCAAGCAGCAGGTACTTCGGGATGCCGACGCTCTGGAGACTGTCGGAAGGCAACACCGGGTGCACCGCCATCGCAAGCTGTACCGGGATCCGGCGCGGTCAGAGACCCCGTGCCTGTACGCAAGCACTTTGTTCGGGAACCGGGAGGTCCCACGCCTGTCTGCAGAGGAGAGAACGGCAGACCGTGTCGGGAAGTCAAAGGACGTACGCCGATGACGAACGGACGGGGGAAGTCGGACCGTTCCACAGTACCTGGGAAGTTGCCGAACAAGGCCGAGGGACCGGCAGCGGAGGCGATGGAGGGAAGGGAACGGGCCCAGGGGAACTCGTCCGAGCGCAACGCGCTCCGGACTCAGTGCCGGGAAAGCACGCCCAGCGCGCTCGAGCGGGTACGTCAGGCAGCAAGAAAGGATAGGAAACAGCGGTTCACTGCGCTCCTGCACCACATCTATGACGTGGAGCGACTGCGGGCAGCCTATCTTGCCACTAAGAAGGATGCTGCTGCGGGCGTCGACGGCCAGAGGGGGGAGCACTACGGCGAGAACCTCGAGGCGAACCTCCAGGATCTCTCCCATAGGCTGAAGCGAGGAGCGTACCGAGCGAGACCGGTACGTAGGGTTTACATCCCGAGGGTGGGCAAACCGGGTGAGCTTCGCCCATTCGGCGTTCCCGCGCTGGAAGATAAGATCGTTCAGCGTGCCACCGTCGAAGTGTTGAATGCGATCTATGAACAGGACTTTCTCGGCTTCTCCTACGGTTTCCGACCGGAGCGTAGCCCGCATCAAGCGCTGGACGCGCTGGCGGTGGGGATCGGAACGAGAAAAGCGAACTGGGTGCTCGACGCCGACATCCGGAAGTTTTATGACACTCTCGATCAGGGATGGATGGTGAAGTTTGTCGAGCACGGTGTAGCGGACCGGCGCGTCGTGCGCTTGATCCAGAAAGGGCTCAAGGCGGGCGTGCTGGAGGAGGGCAAGCGAGTCCAGAGTGAGATAGGAACGGTTCAGGGGGGAAGTATCAGCCCTCTGTTGTCGAACCTCTATCTCCACTACGTTCTCGACCTCTGGGTTCAGCGATGGAGAAGGAAGCAAGCGCGCGGGGAGGGATGCGGAGCACTGGGGCGGACCGACTCGTAGGAGCGAGGAAGGCTCGTAATGGAGCTGGAGCGAAGGGGTCGGGTCAGGTAGTCGCATGACCGAAGCAACTGGTAACAGGAGGACCTCGATGGGTGCGACAGACAAGCCGTATGATCGGCAGGTTTGCCTGATGGGAGCCGAGTGAGGCGAGAGTCTCACGCTCGGTTCTGCGAGAGGCCGGTGGTGCGATTCCGCCGGCCTACTCAACCGCATAGCTGCGGCAAGACTCGCAAGGGGCACTTCACGGTGCTGCGACAGACGATGCGCCAGAGGTGGCAAGCCCAGCTGCGGGTTTTGAAAGAAGAACTGTGGCGACGCATGCACACGCCCATCCGGGAACAGGGAGCGTACTTGCGCTCGGTCCTGCTGGGTCACTTCCGCTATTACGGGGTGCCCATGAACGGCCCGGCACTGTGTGCTTTTCGCAAAGCAGTGGGTTATATGTGGCGGACGATTTTGCGTCGTCGCAGCCAGGGTAACCGCCTGCCGTGGCGCCGCATGGGGCGCTACCTTGCGCGATGGTTTCCGCCGGCTCGTGTGTGTCATCCTTATCCTCTCGTGCGCGCTTGGGCGTCTTCACCCAAGGTGGGAGCCGGATGCGGTAACTCCGCTCGTCCGGATCTGTGGAGGGGGTCATGAGCGATCATGGTCCCTACTCCAACTTGACTGCGACTCTGAATCTCAAGACTTCCGTCGTTCTGACACCCGCCGCTTCATTGTGGACGGGGCGGCTCGTAAGGTTGTTGAATGCCACGCTCGGCGGCAGCTTTGGCCTCCGGTAAGGAGGCGCCCGCAGTCAGCGCCGCGCGGTACTGATTGAGCGCGGCATCGCGCTCCGCCTGCAAATCGAAAATTCGTCCCAGGTAGATGTGCGACCAGGCCACCACCTTCGGTTCTTGCGCAACCTCCAGCGCGCGCTGGAAATAATCGCGAGCGCCCTGAATGTCCCGGTTCATGGTAGCAACCTGGGCCAGAATGAACAGGGCCCGGCCGGGATCCTCGGCTTTCTCGTCCAGTGCTTGCTGCGCCAGCTTCTGAGCAGTGCCCGAATCACCCACGGACAGCCGCTGTTCCGCAGTGATCAGTAACTTGCCTTGCGTCGGAGATGCCAAGTGCAGCAGTTCGGGATCGGCCACAGACGCAAACTGAACCTGGGCGACGCGCTTCTGTTCTTTGTGTACATCAATGTTGCTCACCAGATCGCCGTAAGCATTCCGTAGACCTTGAGGATCCTTCTCAAATTGAACCAGCGTTTCATAGAAATACCGTGTCAGGACAAAACCCTGTTCCACGGCCGCCTGTACGAGTTTTTCCCGTTGCGCTTCAGGCTGCTTCGCTGCTGTGCCGGTGCGCGCTTCAATCGCGCGTATGAAACACTCAGTCAAGAGAAGCGAGACATCACTCTTAAAGGTCTCATCCATCGGCGCCGTCTTAACCGTGGGCAGCAACGGCTCCAGTCGCTTCATGGTTGCCGGATACTTCAACGCCATCGGGTCTAACAAATAATGTAGATAGGTATGACGAATCTGTTCCAGCTTAAGAACGGAAGATGTTCCAGGTGAAATCACCACATAATAATTCGCGCCATAATTTCGTGCGTTGGTCTGACCAGGCGCGCCCATTGGATCGAGATACACGACGAACTGGCTCCCCAAATAGCCAGCAGAAGCAAGCTTCAGATATATCTCCGTGGCGAACAACATCCGGGAGAGTGGTTCGTGATAACGATTGGTCAGCGCCGAATACGCCAGGTGATTCCGCTGCCAGATCGCGTGCAGCCCCGCCTTCTCATAGAACGCTTGCAATAAGGGCAGGATTCCTACTGCGGCGCGAGCGTCCGGCGGAAGTTCAGCTTCTTTGACCTTTGGAGTGAGTTGTGGTCCGTTCAGGAACAACGCGAGCGAGACGTATTGGGAGAGAGTCTTCGAAGTATCCGGCTGTCGGTGCCCCTCGTAATACTGGCACATCGCGCTTGTCGCTTCCTTGGCCTCCTGCGAGTCCTGAAGCGTTCTGGCCAGATCTGCCCGAACCCGGGTCCGGAGGGAATCGGAAACGCCCAAATCCTGGTCGTATCCGCAGGCATTCATCGCCGTCAGGACCGTGAACAAAACCTCGCTGGTATCCACCACCACTTTGGGCTGGTTCTCTGCTATGGACAACTCCGCCAGGAGCGCAACCACGAGCACGCCAGGTAGCTTGCGAAGACTAAAATTCAGGTGAGTTCCTCCTGCAGGCTGGTTCAGGTTTGCGGATACTGCTGTAAGTGTAAGGGCTTTCCACGCGGAGGGTCAACGCTTGCTGCACGCCTGAGGAACCGTGCTGTTCACCACTTAGCCCTTCACGCTGATTTTCGAAAAGGACAAGACAGCGCGCCCAGGAGTGGGCCTGCCCATCGACATCGCCGGGCGGAAGGTAGTAAACGTAGTGAAAATCAGCATGTCTTTCTTGATCTGAGGCAGCACTCCCCCGGGGGTATTCGAATCAGACAGAATCCTGTAATCCTGAACCCGTCCGTTCGAGTCCACGTAGGCCTCAATGACCAGCGAATCATCGTTGATGGAATCTAGGGGCGTGCCGAATGCTGACTGCTGCAATTGCGGAGTGGTGTACAGCATCAAAGGAACATCCGGATTATCGGCCTGCAGAGGCGCCAGAAAGCCCATCACGAAAACAAAGATGACCACCGCGGTTGCCAGTCCTGCCGTTGCAGGCACCATGAAAGCATTCAGTGCGTTTTCCAGTCTGACCGAAATGCCGGCAAATCGCGGGCGGCTCGAACGCGCCGCTTCCTGAGAGATAGCCACTCGCAGATTCAGCGCCAGATCTGCGGGCGCTTTCCTGCGTCCGATAGCCCCCAGCAGGCGCTGTGTCTCGTGCAGTGACACATACTGTGTGCGGCAGTTCGCACATGTTTGCAGGTGATGGCCAAGCTCCTGCATTTGCCTTCCCGTGACCGCGCCATCGAGATAAGGAGAGAACAGCGATTTGGCCTGCACGCAGTTCATTGCGTCACCTCAACGCTCCTGCCATATCCCCGCGACGTTCGTGGGCCTGGATCGCTTTCCTCTTGCTCTTCGGGGGGTCGCAACCCGAGTTGCGGACCAACCTGGCGAACGTAATCTGCCAGCCGCCGCCGCAGCGCCTCGCGCCCGCGGGTCAGCCGCGATTTCACTGTGCCCAGCGAAACTTGCGTAATCTCCGCAATCTCTTCGTAGGACATCCCCTCCAGATCACGCAAGATAACCGTGGTGCGGTACGGTTCAGAAACCCTTCGCAATTCCTCTTCGACATGCACCCTGACCTCCTCGTGAAGCATGCTTTCGAAGGGCGAATCGCTTTCGTCGACCAGAGTGTCACGGATACCGGTTGTGGGAATCCCCTCAAGGCTCTGCGTCGGTTCCATCGACATTTCCCGCGACTTGTGACGGAACCACCACCGCCGGCGGTTCGAGGCCTCATGCACCGCAATCCTATAAATCCAGGTTTTCAGACTGGACTCGCCGTGGAAGTGTCTTATCCCACGGAACACTTTCAAGAACACTTCTTGTGTCGTATCGGCGGCGTCGGCCGGGTCGCTCACTATGCGATACACCAGGCTGTAAATCGGCCGGTGAAATTCCCCGATCAGCCAGGCGTAGGCGTCTTCCGACCCCGCCTTCAACTCGGCGACGACAGCCGATTCTTCCGCGCGAACTCCTAGTGCGCCTGCTAAATCACCCAAGGTGGTTGCTCCCGCCATGACCGTCATGGCGTTACCCTCATTATAGGTAACTTTGGGCCAACCGACTGCGGCAAAGTGAACGCTCCTCGCCACCAGATGCAGTTACTGGCGCTCTACTACATAGACTCCGCAGGGCTGTCCAGAGTTCCAGCGCGAACTGCTTTAATCTCAGAGAATTAGGGGCTCGGGGTCGACGAAACGCATTGCCCATCGAACTCGCCGTCCATGAAACCGCACAGCTTGGCCAGCCGGAGGCTACAGCTACGAGGCTACAGCTACATTGAACCGATGCCAAAGCGCTTGCATAGCGCCCTGAAATCATTGGCAACCAGATCCGCCAGTGTCCTCAACAGTTCGAAAGTGGCTGGTAGAGGGTCAGATAGCCTAAATAAGGAGTCCCGATATGACCAGCTCAAATCCGTAGGCGCCTGCCAAAGCTGGCGCCAGAGAATCTGGCGGGCGGCGGCGGAACGCGCAGCCGCTATCAGAAGATCATGCAGCCGTCTAACGTAGCCGGCGGTCCAGCGCCACTTGGTTCCTGTCGAACAAGTGCTCGGGACCTGTATTGGCTCGCCATGAATCAGCTTCCACTGGAACAAGGGAAAGTCCATTCCCGCAGTAACAGGTAACGAGAGGCTGCCCCAATAACGGCCATTAACCTCCATGAGCACTGCCCGCCCATTGTCAGGATTGATTCTGAATTCCACCATAGCCACACCATCCCATTGCAAGGCCCGTAGCAGCGCGAGAGAGGACCGAACCAGGCTCTGGTCAGGCGATTCGGCTATAGCAGTTACAGCATATCCGCCGCGATAGGGCCACTCCGTCAAGCGGCGATGTTGAAATACGCCGTGGCACTCACCCTTGTGCAGAAGCACCTCAATTCCAACACCCACACCCCGGCAATATTCCTGGAGCAGCATGGGCGGCAAAAACCTGGAGGCATTGGCAAATCTCTTATTAACTTGATCCGGTGTTTGGATGATCCAGCTCTTGAAGTCATCCGCAGTGGCTTGCTTCCGGGACGGTTTTAGAATGGCCGGTGTCCCTGTCCTTCCAATTAGCTCGGGCAACTGGTCAGAGTTAGACACCACAAATGTTTGTGGTACGGCGATACCGCAATTTTGAGCCGCCTCCAGGGTGGCAGCCTTGTCCAGAACCCGGCAGACGACCACAGGCGGTGGACAGGCGACGTGCAGCAGATGTTTCAATTCGTCATAGTGCGCTATGCTGGCAGCCAGCGCATAGTCATCTGCAGGAATCAGCATGTCGTGCTGATGGAGCTCGATAAACCTGCGGAGTGCATTCAGGAACTCCGATGGCGCGGTGTTAGGGCTGGGAAGCCGCACGAATTTACGAATCGCCCGAGAGCGAGGGCGAGGCTGTAATGTCAGATCAGCAACATCAACCGCTATCCCGTGGCCATCCAGCGAGCGCGCGACCACAGTCACGATTCGCGGTATCGAACCCACTATGAGAACAGGGCGTTTCACCAGTCTTGATCGGCTTAGCAGTTATATGACCTCAGCGATTATCCTTGAGATGGTGGCTACAAGAGTAGTGGAACAACGCTTCCGACCTAATCGAAGACGACCGTCTTATTCCCGTAAAGCAGAACGCGGTTTTCGATGTGCCAGCGCACGGCGCGGGAAAGCACGACTTTCTCCAGATCGCGGCCTTTTTCGATCAGCGTCTCGACCGTATCACGATGAGAAATCCGCACCACGTCCTGCTCGATGATCGGGCCGTCATCGAGGACCTCGGTCACGTAGTGACTCGTGGCGCCGATCAGCTTAACCCCGCGCGAAAACGCCTGATGGTAAGGTTTACTTCCCACAAACGCAGGCAGGAACGAGTGGTGAATGTTGATGATGCGGTAAGGATAGTGGCTTACGAAGTCGTTGGAGAGAATCTGCATGTAGCGGGCGAGCACAAGGAAATTTGGAGCCTGTTCTGAAAGCAGCGAAAGCATTTTCTCTTCAGCGGTTCGTCGATTTTCTTTATCCAGCGGAACCACGATATAGGGAATGCGGTAGAAATTCGCGACTGGTTCGTTGTCAGCGTGGTTGGAAATAATTAATGGAATCTCACACCCCAATTCGCCGCTGCGATGACGATATAAAAGATCCACAAGGCAATGGTCGTACTTGGAAACAAGAATCACCATCCGCGGCCGATAGTTCGAGAGTGCAACCCGGTACTGCATCTGGAACTCGGAAGCAACCGGCGCGAAGTGACGGCTGAAATCAGAAAGCGGAAAATCGAATTCCGAAGGATCGAACTCCACCCGCATCAGAAACAGGTTGGATTCGGCATCACCATGCTCGTCGGCGAAAAGAATGTTCCCATTGTGCTGAAAGATGAAATCAGCGATTTTTGCAACCACGCCCTTACGGTCGGGGCAACTAACGAGCAGGATGGCGGAATCTTTCATCAATCCGGTTGTGTGGCGCGGGCGCCCTCGCCCGGGTAAGCTGCCCTGTAAGTGCGACGTTACGTTTCGAAGTTACCGCTTTAGCACTTTCACGATCTCTCGCGCAGCGTTTGCCCCTGAGCCGCCTGTCAATCCCGCCCCGGGATGCGTGCCCGAACCACACAAATATAAGTTCCGGATCGGTGTGCGGTAGCGCGACCAATCGAGCAGCGGACGCATGGTGAAAAACTGATCCAGCGCCAGCTCCCCGTGAAAAATGTGTCCTCCGGTGAATCCATAGGTGTCTTCCAGATCCTGAGGGGTGATGATCTGATGGCTTACTATCAGCTGCGGCAGATTGGGAGCATACAGGCTCAAAGTTTTGACCACGGTATCGCAAAGCGCTACTCGCTCGCTCTCCCAATCGCTGTTTTTCAGCTTGTAAGGGGCATACTGCACATAGATCGACATTGCGTGCTGGCCGGATGGCGCCAATGAAGCATCGGTCAAAGATGGAATCGTCGCCTCTAAGTAAGGCTGGCGTGAGAAGCTGCCGTATTTGGAATCATCGAACGCGCGCTCGAGGTAATCGATTTCCGGTCCAATCTGAATGCGACCTTTCAAGGCATCGCCATTATTCGCCTCCTTCAATGCGCTGAACTTCGGCAGTCCCGATAGCGCCAGATTCACCTTGGCCACGGTGCCGGGCATGCGATAGTGCTGAAGCTTCATAACGAAATCGGGCGAGAGATGCGCCGGGTCAACCAGCTTCAATAGGGTACGTTTGGGATCTGCATTCGAGATGATCGCCCTGGCCGGGATTTCTTCTCCAGTGGAGAGAACAATGCCGGTCGCGGCACTATCCTTGATACGAATTTCAATTACTTCCGCGGAATTACGGATCTCCGCGCCCGCCTGCTTGGCAGCCGCAGCCATCGCCTGCGTTACAGAGCCCATCCCACCGGCTGCAAACCAGGACGAGCCCGCGGGATGAGGATCTCCAGCCGCGCGAATCAGCAGAACCAAACTGCTTCCCGCCGACCACGGTCCCAGAAACGTACCGAAGATTCCGCGCGATGCGATAGCCGCGCGAAGCAGCTCGGTTTCGAAGTATTCGCTTGCCAGGTCGGCGACTGCCATGGGCCCCCAGCGCAGGAGGCGGTACATATCTTTCTTGCCTAAATTGCGGATGCTGCGCCCGGTTTTCAGCATCGCCCACAAATCGCCGCGGCTGGGATCGTCGATGTCCGGGGGAACAAGTTGCAGGGCGTTGCTGATCACTCTAGCCACTTTGGTGAGCGACTTTTGGAACTCTGGATATTTCGCCTCATCCTTATGTGAGAATTCGCCGATCTGCTGCGCCGACTTTTTCACATCGTTGTAGAGCGTGAGCACGCGGCCATCGGGAGAGAACGTCGTCATGGCCGCTTCCGGCAGGATGAGTTTCAGACCCTGCTGCTCCAGTTGCATGTCGTGCACGATTTCCGGCCGCAGTGGCCCGGCAGAGTGAGCCAGGGTTGAGCAGCGAAATCCTGGATGGAATTCCTCGGTGATGGCGCCGCCACCCGGCTGTGCCCGGCGCTCCAGTACCAGCGGCTTGAATCCGGCCTTTGCCAGGTAGAAGGCGGTGACCAGTCCATTATGGCCGCCGCCCACGATGATGACGTCTCGAGTCTCAGCCATGTTCTAGGCGAGGCCTCGGCTGTCTTTGAGAATTTCCAATGCAGCCAGTCGTCCCGGCGCGCCCATGATGCCTCCGCCGGGATGCGTTGCCGATCCGCACATATAAAGGTTCTTGATTGGCGTACGGAATTGCGCCCAGCCCGGCACTGGGCGCAGAAAGAAAAGCTGCTCCAGCGACAGTTCGCCCTGGAAAATGTTGCCCTCGCTCAGACCCCATTCACGCTCCAGATCGAGCGGGGTTACTACCTGCTTGTGCAAAATGATGTCCCGTATGTTCGGCGCGTGCTCGGCGATGGTGTCGATCACGTTGTTGCCGAAGGCTTCTTTCTGCTCGTCCCAGTTAAGGCCGGGACGCAGCTTGTAGGGTGCATACTGCACGAAGCACGAAAGAATATGTTTGCCGGGCGGCGCAACCGATGGGTCGGTCAGCGTCGGAATCACCATGTCGATGTACGGACGCCGCGAGAAGTTCCCATACTTGGCATCGTCATATGCACGCTCCATGTATTCCACACTTGGTGAGATTGAAATGGCTCCGCGCAAGTGCGCACCAGGACCCGGCAGGCATTTGAAGTCGGGCAGCGCATCGAGGGCGAGGTTTACCTTTCCGGAGGAGCCGCGGAATTTATAACGGTTCACTTGCTCAAGGAAGTCGACAGGAAGGATGCCATCATCAATGAAGTTCGTGAACGTGAGCCGCGGGTCCACACTGGAAGAAATCACATTTGCATAAATCTCATCTCCATTCGAAAGAACCACACCCTTGGCTTTGCCCTGCTTGACAATAATTTTTGAAATCCCTGCCTCGGTGCGGATCTCGGCCCCGGCTTCGCGCGCAGCATCCGCAATTGCGTTCGAGATCGCGCCCGTGCCGCCGCGAGCAAACCCCCAGGAACGAAACGCGCCGTCGATCTCTCCCATGTAGTGATGAAGCAGGACGTAAGCCGTTCCCGGCGAGCGCACGCCAAGAAATGTCCCGATGATTCCCGACGCAGCCATCGTCGCCTTGAGCACATCCGTCTCAAACCACTGGTCCAGGAAGTCGACCGCGCTCATCGTCATCAACTGCACCTGGTTATATTTGTCGTCGCTGGCAAGTCCCTGGAAGCGGCGCCCGATGAACAGCAGTTTCATCAGCTCTCTGGGATTCAGCGTCGCAGGATCGGGCGGCACCATGCCGAGAATCGGCTTCACAAAGCGGCACATCGCCTGCATGGCTTTGCCGAACTCGTCGTAGGCCTCGGCGTCGAGCTTGGAGTGACGCGCGATCTCGCGATGAGTCTTGCCATGATCGTTCACTCGCCAGAGATAATCGCCGCTGGGCATGGGTGTGAAGGTGCCGTCGAGCGGCAGGATTTCAAGTCCGTGGCGCGGCAGGTCGAGATCGCGAATGATTTCGGGCCGAAGCAACGAGACCACGTAAGAGCAAACAGAGAATTTGAAACCCGGGAAGACCTCCTCGGTGACCGCAGCCCCTCCGAGTACATGCCGGCGCTCGAGCACCAGAACCTTTTTCCCCGCTCGCGCCAGATAAGCGGCATTGGTGAGCCCGTTGTGGCCTCCCCCGATCACGATGACATCGTATTTGGAATTCGCTGCCATGTTAATTCTTGGCCGTCAGCCCTTGGCGTTCCGATATCTGCCTCGCCGATCTGAAATCGCACGGATTGTAGCAGGTGCGATGTTTGAGCCAGTTGGTTTCTGCGCTGTGGTCTCGGATGTCAGAGACTGAAGCGCGGGGCGGCGTAGAGTCGCGGGGTCAGAGCCCGCTTGGCAGGACTGTCCAACGTAGGATCACATTCCAGGGCGAGAACATGATGAAAGGGATTCTACTCGCAAGCAGTCTCCTTGTCTCCTGGCGGGAAAAGGTTGTCATTTTGCAATTTGCGGCTGTGAGCCACAGTCCGGAAGTTTTCTTTGCGATCTTTGCGCCTCCTTTGCGACCTTTGCGGTTACGGCTTTTTGAGCACGAAGTATCACCCGTCCGTTTTGGGCGACTCCTGTGAAACAAGGTTTAAGGGCGACGGATGCGTGGGCTGATAGAGCCCGATCTCGCCCCCGCTAGGCAACTTGAAGGCAGTTGCAATTCCCCAAGCCTCCTCTTCGAGAGGCGAGCATGTCACTTTCTTCGTGTCTAGGGCTTTCACTTCTGAACGCACGTCGTCACACATTAGATAGAGCACAGCGCCAAGCAACCTGTGTCCGCCGTGAAGCAATTGTCGCTGGTCTCCATCTTCCACGGGATGGAATGCAGCCTCCGCCGGAGGAAGCCCAAAGATAAGCCAGCCTCCGCCAGCATCGACGGCACGAAACCCCAGCACGTCGTGAAAGAACGTGCGGTCTGCATCGGGATCCTCGCTGTAGAAAAGCACGTGAGCGCCAATAATCATGCAAGCAGTTTAACAAGGCGCGTCAATCAGAGGTGACGCCCTGCTGCTTGCAATTCCGTTCAGAGCAACGATCAAAGCTCGCACCCGGATTTTGGCTTATGCGATACACTCTCTTCCGTTGCATTCGCCGCCTACGGAGCCAGCAATGCGATTTCCGCATATCATCTCGTCCTCTATAGTTATCTTGTCACTGATGTCAAACCTATCCGACACTCGAGCTGCAAGCACGCCACAAGGCATCTTGCTCGTGGCTAATAAAGGCGATCACACTCTTGGCATTGTTGACCCTGACGCCGGCCGGCAAATCGCAACTGTTCCAGAAGACGGCGTCACCGGCCACGAGGTTGTCGCCTCTGCCGACGGACGCCTTGCTTTTGTGCCGATCTACGGCAACTCCGGCGTGGGCAAGCCGGGCAGTGATGGGAGCAACATGGTTGTGATTGACATCGTCGGGCGAAAGAAAGTGGGCAATGTAGATTTCAGCCATGGTGTGCGTCCGCACTGCGCTGTTCTCGGCCCAAAGGATGGATTGCTGTACGTTACGACTGAGCTCGACCAGACTGTCACGATTATCGATCCGCACACCTTGAAAATTGTTGGCGCCATCCCCACCGGCCAGCCAGAGTCGCACATGCTTGCGATCACACCTGACGGACGCCGCGGCTACACCGCCAACGTTGGCCCAGGCACGGTTTCCGTGCTCGACATGGACGCCCAAAAAACCATTGCAGTAATTCCGGTTGCAGGTCAGGTACAGCGAATCTCCGTTTCGGTGGACGGCCGTACGGCTTTCACCGCCGATCAGACCAAGCCCCGGCTCGCTGTCATTGATACGTCCACGAATAAGGTGAAGACGTGGATTCCGCTGCCGTCACCAGGCTATGGAACTGCGGCTACAGCCGACGGTCGATGGTTGATCGTTGCGATACCAGGAGCAAACAAGGTGGCTGTCGTGGATCTCGGCACGATGAAGGTGTCGCGCACGATTGATGTCCCTGCCGCTCCACAGGAAATTATGATTCGTCCCGACGGGCGTGTAGCGTATGCCTCGTGTGACGCCAGCCACAAGATTGCGGCCATTCGCACATCGGACTGGACGGTCGAGAAGCTTATCGATGCCGGCGCAGGAGCTGATGGACTCGCCTGGGCGGCGCAGAAATGAGCACTCGTCGCGTTTGTTAACAGCGTTCTAGTGCAGCAGTCTTTCCTCCTTTGCGGCTTTTCTTTGCGATCTTTGCGGTTTAAGACTTTTCGTTCTTCAGCGCAAGGAAAGCTAAGGCTGCGTAAAGTTCGTAAAACAAGATACTTCGAAAAGCGTGCGCATACATTCAAGCCTTATCCGCTCTGTCGTCCTTCTGGCAATTACTCTTGCCGTCCAAACTTCGAGCGCGCGGGTGGCGCGGATCGATATGACTACGCAATCCGCCGTGCTTAGTGGAAGAGTTTGGGGTAAGAGTGGCGCATACGAGAAAATTGTCGGCAGGGTTTACTTCGCAGTCGATCCCTCGAACCCCCATAATCACCGGATCGTCGATCTCGAAAAAGCTCCTCGCAATTCCCACGGCGAAGTCGAATTCAGCGCTGACGTGTATATCCTTCGACCCAAGTCCGAGGGCAACGGAACCCTGCTGCTGGAGGTACCCAATCGTGGCGGAAAAGCGCTGTTGCGAGCGGTGCAAGGCGCCGAAGAATCCACGGATCCCCGCAGTCAGGAAGAATTCGGCGATGGCTTCTTGCTGAATCAGGGCTTCACGATTGCCTGGTTAGGCTGGCAGTGGGATGTCCGCGACGAAACTGGGCTCATGCGGCTTTACGCACCGGTCGCGCATGAATCGGGCGGGAAAAGCATTCAAGGCCTGGTTCGCGCTGACTGGACACCGGCAGAGCGCAAGCAGGAATGGCCGCTAGCCCATCTGATTCTGGAGCAAGTCGGTGGCAAGGGCTATCCCGTTGCCGATCCTGCGGCACCGGAGAATGCCCTTACAGTTCGTGATTGCCCGCTATGTAGTCGGAATGTGATTCCGACCACCCGCTGGAAGTTCGCTCATGAAGAAGCCGGGAAGGTGGCAGCCAGCGATCGCTTCATTCGACTGGAAGGCGGTTTCGAGCCGGGAAAAATCTACGAACTGGTTTACGTGGCAAAAGATCCTGTCGTCGTCGGACTCGGGCTGGCTGCGGTGCGCGATTTTGTCTCATTTCTCAAATACGAGCCGAATGCCGTCGCCCGCGTCAGCCGCACATTGGCGCTCGGCATTTCCCAGGATGGCCGTTTTCTCCGTCACTATCTCTGGCAGGATTTCAACGCCGACGAGTCCGGCCGCAAAGCAATCGATGGAGTGCTCTGCATGGTTGGTGGAGCGGGCCGCGGCAGCTTCAATCACCGCTTCGGCCAGCCATCGCGTGATGCGGAACCCACTGCCTCCTTCTTCTATCCGACCGATCTGTTTCCATTCACCGACACGCCAGAAACCGATCCAGTTCAGGGCGAGACCGCGGGACTGCTCGACGCTCCGAGGAAATCCAACACCGTGCCTCGAATATTCTTCCTGAACACGTCATTCGAATACTGGGGGCGTGCCGCCTCTTTGATTCACACCAGTGTCGATGGAAAGCAGGACCTCACGCCCGGCGACCAAGCCCGAATCTACTTTCTTCCCGGCGAGGGACATTTCCCCGCCCGCTTCCCGCCAGTCGTCTACGACATGCCCGACTTGCATGGTCAGCAAAAGGGCAACCCTAATCCCTCGATTTGGGTCTGGCGCGCGCTGATTAGTGACCTGGACCAGTGGGTAAAGGATGGTGCTGCCCCGCCGCCCAGCTCCTATCCGCGGATTAGTGACCACACGCTGGTGCCAATTTCAGAAGTCTCCTTTCCAAGTATTCCAGGCGTAAAGTTGCCAATCGCGCCGCTTGGCGCCTTCAGGATTGACTTCGGCCCTCAGTGGAAGAGTGGAATCATCAGCTTCGAGCCACCGAAAGTAGGCAAGGAATTCACAGTGCTTGTACCCCAGGTGGATCGTGATGGCAATGACCGTGCTGGCATCCGCCTCCCGCAATTGGAAGTGCCGCTCGCGACGTACACCGGCTGGAATTTGCGCGACCCGGGTACTGGAATGTCTGAATACGTCATCCCATTTGTCGGATCGTATATACCATTCGCTAAGACCACGACTGAGCGCCAGCAGTCGCGCGATTCACGCCTCTCTATAGCTGAAAGATATACTTCCTACGAAGAGTATAGCCGCATGTACCGCGAGGCGGCCGAGCGCCTGATAAAGCAACGGTTTTTGCGTTCCGACGACTTGCCGGCAGTGCTGCGGCGCGGCGAAGCGGAGTGGAAGTACGCCACGCAATAAGCCATCCCAAGAAGATGCAATGCACCCGAAAGTAGACCGTATGTGATGAATGTCACAGTCGCGAATTTCCTGTCGTTGTACAGTCACTCCACTCAGACAAGAACCTTCTCAAGGCAGCCCATCAGCATCAGAGTTGCAGGCAACATGGGTGAAGGGCTTTTTGAAGTCGCGCACTGTAGCCTGTCGGTGCCATCGATGCACTCGACGGTGCCATTTACCGCTCGCGACGGAGGGTTCTAATCTTTCGACCGAACAGTTTCTTTCTATTGGGGGAGGGAGCTGTTCAGGGACGCCCCGGGCTACGCAACTAGTCCGGGGCGTTCTGTTTTCATTCCCGCGCACCTAATTGCTGACGCAATTCACTAAAAGCCGCAAAACTCCCCAAAACAGATTTAAGGTACATTTGCAGCATGTCCTCCCGGAGCATTGCCACGAGTCCCCCATCTTTACTGGCTCTCGTTGCGATAGCTTTACTCGCGGCTGCGGCCCAACAGAAAAATGAAACGTCCGATGAAACCCATAACTGGCCCGTCTGGGGCGGAGCGCCAGAAAACTCACACTACTCCCCGCTCACGCAAATCAATCGCGCCAACGTCACACAGCTTGAGATGGCATGGAGCTTTGATACGGGTGAGCAGGGAGGCCTGCAGACCAGCCCGTTAGTTGTAGATGGAGTGTTCTACGGAATTTCCCCGACCCAGAAAATCTTCGCCCTGGATGCGGCCACCGGCCGCCCCCTCTGGAAATTCGATTCTGGAACCAAAGGCATGCAGCCCGACCGCGGCCTCGCCTACTGGACCGACCGCAATCATAAAGATCGACGCATTCTCGTCGGCGTCATGAACTTCCTTTACGCCCTGGATGCCGCCACCGGCAAGCCGATTTCATCCTTCGGAAAAGATGGCCGTATCGACCTGCAGGAAGACCTCGGCCGTGAACCGCGCTGGCAGTCCATCGCGCTTACTAGCCCTGCCGTCGTCTACAACGATCTCCTCATCGTCGGCGGACGCAATCCCGAAACTCTCCCCGCCCCTCCCGGCGACATCCGCGCCTACGACATCCGCACCGGCAAGCTGCGCTGGTCGTTCCACACCATTCCCCATCCCGGCGAATTCGGATACGACACCTGGCCCAAAGACGCATGGCAGCAAAGCGGCGCGGCCAACAACTGGGCGGGCATGGCGCTCGATCGTGAACGCGGCATCATCTATGCCCCCACCGGCTCGGCGGCATTCGATTTCTACGGCGCAGACCGCCTCGGCGACAATCTCTTCGCCAACTGCCTCCTTGCTCTCAACGCCGAAACCGGCGAGCGAATCTGGCATTTTCAGGCCGTCCGCCACGATCTCTGGGACCGCGATTTTCCTTCCGCTCCCGTCCTGGTCACTCTCCAGCGTGACGGCAAGCCCCTCGACGCCGTCGTGCAAACCAGCAAGCAAGGCTGGCTTTATATATTCGACCGCGTCACCGGCAAACCGCTCGTCCCCATCGAGTACCGCAAGTATCCGCCCACCACGATGCTCGGCGACGTCAGCGCTCCTGAGCAAGGTCTCCCCACCTGGCCCGCTCCGTACGCCCGACAGTCGCTCACTGAAGACGCGCTCACTCCCCGCCCTGAAACTCATCAGTGGGCGCTCGATCATTTCCGCAACATGGTCCACGAAGGCCAATTCGTTCCCTTTCGTGTGGGCAAGGAAACCTTCGTCTTTCCCGGATTCGATGGCGGCGCCGAGTGGGGAGGCCCCGCCGTCGATCGCGAAACCAACATCCTCTACCTCAACTCCAACGAAATGGCCTGGAGCGCGGCGCTCTTCGAAGACACCGGCGAGCACGGCGCCAAAGCCATTTACATGAGCCAGTGCGCCGTCTGCCACGGTGACAAGCTGGCCGGCTCTCCGCCCGCCATTCCTTCCCTCACCGGCATCGGCGACCGCATGAGTCCCGCCGACATCACTCACACCATTCACGACGGCAGAGGCCGCATGCCCGGCTTCAACAACCTGCAGGAAGATCAACTCAACGGCCTTGTCAACTACCTTCTGACCGGCGAGAACAAAGAGCTCGCCTCCGAGCCGCAGCTCCCCAAGATGAAATACCGCCTCACCGGCTACCGCCGCTTCCTCGATCCCGACGGCTATCCCGCCATCGCTCCCCCCTGGGGCACGCTCAACGCAATCAACCTGAACACCGGCGAGTATGTGTGGAAGATCAATCTCGGTGAATACCCCGAGCTTGCTAACAAGGGAATGAAGAACACCGGCTCCGAGAATTATGGCGGACCCGTCGTGACCGCCGGAGGCCTGCTCTTCATCGGCGCCACAAATTTCGACAGAAAATTCCGCGCCTTCGACAAATCAAACGGAAAGCTGCTCTGGGAAACCACGCTCCCGTTCTCCGGCAACGCCACTCCCGCCACCTACATGGTGAACGGACGCCAATACGTCGTCATAGCCGCCGGCGGCGGCAAAGATCCCAAGTTCGGCTCCGGCGGCGTCTACGTGGCCTTCGCCCTGCCGAACAAGAGATAGGCGCAAAACGTCCAGCTCGTGCTCCCTAAACAGTTGTCATCCTGAGCAGCGGAGTCCTGCGCTCGCGCAGGACTCCCAACGAAGGATCTCTGCATTTGAGGGGGCCCCATCCTTTCGCGTACTTTGCGAAAGATGGGGATTTCCAATCCTCGGACTCAATTAGAAAATCGGCTCACCGCCGCGCGCGGTCGTAAGATCGAATTTCCCGTAGCCGAGATCCGCAAAAAGGGCCTCATTGCCGCCTTACGTGAGCGGACGCGCCGTCGGTGAAGCGCGCCTTGTCTTCAGCGATGCCGCCGTCGCCGACATCTTAGAGCAAGCCGATTGGTACACCGCCCAGTCCGGCTCTCGACCTCGCCTCGACGGCAGCCGACATGTACGAACACGACTCTCGAGCTGGACTCAGCGTCATTAGTCCAGCCCGGAATTGTCTCGCATCCAATCCTCACTGCAGCGCATCACACAATGGCTGCACCGCCGCCGTGTCCCCGAAAACAAAGTAGTCTTGAAATGGGTGCGGACCCGACTCACGGATAAAATCGCCGGTCCCGGAGTTTACAGTTCGGCCCGCCTCAAGAATTACGGTTCCGCCATGCGGCCGGTAAACTCGAAAATTTCCGGTCAACACCTGCGTACCGCTCGTAACATCACCGGGAACTGAGAGATCGTGAAGCGTAGTCCCGCGCCCGGAGAACGATACCGCTACGTGGTTTATGGGATTACTCAACGTGCCGGTGTCGACTTCGTGAAAATGCCGGCGTGTCAGATTTCCGTTCTGGTCATAGTAGCGGTGCCCTACAACCGATCTGTTTTGGAATTGGAAGACCTCGTACGCATTTACCCCAGTCCCGCAGATCACCCCACTACCGCCGGCGAATGGCGGATCACTGAACTGCACCGTGCAGATCGTTCCGCTTCCCACAGCCTTGCAGACCGGATTGAACTCCGGTGGCGGTGGGGGATTGAGTGTTGAAGGATCGACGGATTGGCCAGCAAACACTGGCTGTACAACCACCGCAAGGACCACTGCGAAAACGACCGTGAACGCGGCAAGACTCGTTAACTTCATTTCAATTCTCCTGGTGTTGGCGTGCTCCGAAGCTCGGCCTACTTGCACCGTACTTGGTTCGGGCGGGCCGCGAAGAGGGCTGGGAGAAGGAAAGCCGATCGCAAGCTTGGTTTCGAACTTTCCTCCCGATCACCTTCTGCTTTCAATGGCGGAAAGGTGACGCCTCGGTGACATATTTGTCCCACGCTTAAGTCTCTTGCGTTCAGGGTCTTAGCTCCACGATGGCGTGCCCTGCAAAGCAGGTGCTACACTTCCGCAACCCGCGTTCCAGGGTTGTAGTGCAATGGCCGTTCCCACCGAACCCGCTAAGAAACTCAGGTTTGGAGAGTTCGAAGTTGACCTTCACACCGCGGAACTGCGGCGTAATGGACACAATTTCATCCTCCAGGGACAGCCTTTTCAGGTGCTCACGATTCTGCTCGAGCGCCCTGGAGAACTGGTCACGCGCGAAGAACTGAAGAACAAACTCTGGCCCGCAAACACCTTCGTCGATTTCGATCACAGCTTGAACAAAGCTGTGAACCGCCTACGCGAAGCTTTGCAGGACTCTGCAGAGCAGCCTCGTTATATTCAAACGATCGCCCGCCGCGGTTATCGCTTGATTGTTCCGGCCGAGTGTCCGGAACCAGTCCCCGCACTTTCGACACCGGAAACGGCTATCGCTCCTCCAGTCCCCGCGCCGACTACAGTTTCAGGCAGAACTGGGCTCTCGAAAGCCCGCCGGAAGCCTGCGGCTCTCATTGCCTTCATGTCGATATTGGTTCTTGCGGCGCTTATCGTTTTGCGTCAGTACGGAAGATGGACAAGCAACGCCACTGGTGGCATTCACTCCCTGGCGGTGCTCCCTCTCGAAGACCTTTCCCACGATCCCTCTCAAGATTATTTCGCTGACGGAATGACCGACGCCATGATCACCGATCTCGGCAAAGTCGGCGCCCTGAGAGTGATCTCTCGCACTTCCGCCATGCAATACAAAGGCGTCCACAAGCCGTTACCGCAGATCGCACGCGAACTCGACGTCGACGCTGTCGTTGAGGGCACGGTCCTGCGATCCGGAGACCGGGTACGCGTCACGGCCCAGTTGATCGACGCACGCGCTGACAAACATCTTTGGGCGCAGAGTTACGAGGGTGATATCCGCCAAACCCTGACGCTCCAGTCCGAAGTTGCAGATGACATCGCCAGCCAGATTCGCGTCAAGCTCACTGCGCAACCTCAGCCGTCAACTTCGCGGATTCAATTCCGCAACCCGGAAGCGCAGGACGACTACCTCAGGGGCCACTACTTCGCCCAGAAAGGGACATTCCAGAATTTGCAAAAGGCAGTTACGTGCTTCAATCAGGCAATCGAGAAAGAGCCTGGGCAGGCGCTCGTGTACGCGGGCTTGGCTTCGAGCTACGTCACGCTCGGCCATATTCTCTATCTCAGTCCGCAACAGGCTTTCCCGTCGGCCAAGACAGCCGCGCTTCACGCACTCGCCTTGGACACCACATCCGCAGAAGCTCACGCTGCTCTCGCCGATGTGAAGTTTCTCTATGACTGGGATTTCCCAGGCGCTGAAAAAGAGTTTCGCACCGCCCTTCAATTCGGCCCCAACTCCGTACGCGCTCAGAGCGATTACGCTGGCTTTCTAAACGCCATGGGACATCCGCAGGAAGCAGTCGCGCGAGTGCAGCAGGCATTGCAAATCGATCCCCTGTCCCTGGCCGCTATCACCGAAGTGGCTTGGCAGCTGTACTGGGCAAGACGTTACGATGAGGCGATCGCGCAAGCCCACAAGGTTACTGAGATCGATCCTGACTACTACCCCGCACACGTATGCCTGGGTCTGGCATACGAGCAAAGGCACGAATTTGCCCTCTCCATTGCGGAGCTGAAAAGCGCTACCGGATTCTGCCGCGATAAGTGCTTCGGTTTGATCGGACAAGTCTCAGCGCTCTCCGGCGACCGCCCCGGCGCACTTGAAGCCCTCAGCCAACTCCAGCGACGGACCTATGTGTCACCATGGTTGGTCGCCATCGTGTATGCAGAACTGGGCGACAAAGAGCTCGCCTTCCACTGGCTTGAAAAAGCCTACGAGGGTCGCGAACACGATCTCGCGTACTCGAACGTATGGCCCATGTTCGATGCCCTCCGTCCCGACCTCCGCTTCAAGGATCTGATGCACCGCATCGGCCTTCCTGAGACAAACCAATCCGCACTAGCTCCAGCGATGTAGTCGGCATGTGCCCGGTCTAAAATGTCAGGAATGTCCCCGGCTGTTCAGAATACCCAGAGCCGCGGTTTTCGAAACGTGGAGTGCCATAGCATTGGAGGCGCTTTTCGGCACGACTGAAAAGGTCCTGCCCTTTCACGAGCCCGGTGCCTTCTGAGTTTGCATCATTGCGCGGCTTCGACTGTGAGCTTTAATCCGATAGCCTTAGTTACGGCTACGAGAGTGGAGAGGCGGGTTGTGTCAAGAAGACGCGAAAGCGTCATGCTGTACGAAAGATGAAGGTTGGCCCTTCGGAGACACCCTGTAGGGGGAGGCTTCAAACAGCCGTGAGCTGCTTCAGTCAAAAGCTGCGG
>Ga0075424_100000119_pt1 | contig 48735 bp, 47 predicted proteins | sample SoiMethybrSBSTD3_FD_75301 | JGI IMG/M metagenome (GOLD analysis project Ga0075424, IMG submission 75301) | Bulk soil microbial communities from a Populus tree surrounding site in Tennessee, USA - Soil MetaG P. TD hybrid SBSTD3 | ecosystem: Environmental > Terrestrial > Soil > Tree plantation...
CTGCGCGACCTCGCCGCCTCTTCTTGGCTGATGTTTTACCCTCCGGGCTCCGGCGCGATGCTTGAGAAGCTCTTCGCCTCCGCAGGACTGCCTTTGCCGCGCCCGATCGTCCACTGCGAGTCCTTCGCTACCGCGCTGTCGCTCGTCGCCAAGACCGACGTTCTGGGGCTGCTCAGCCTGCAGATGGTCGCTGAAGTGTGGGGACAGCGCTACCTGCAGGCCATCGAAATCGAGGAGACGATTCCAGCACCGCTCATCGGCCTGTATATGCGGGCCGACACCCCGCTCACGCCGGCTGCGCGCGCGATGACGCAGGCAATCACCGCGGTTGCCCGCCGACTGGCACGCGAAAGGTGACTGTCAGTCGAGCTTCAGGCCGATGCGCTGCACGACGGGGGCCCACTTGGCGGCGGCTTGCTTCAGGACCTTGCGCGCGTCTTCGGGCGATCCGCCGACCGTGACGACGTCCATCGCCGCGGCGCGGTCCTTGACCTCGGGGCTTTCGAGTGCCTTTGCTGTTTCGGCGCTCATGCGCGCCACGATGGCCTGCGGCACGCGGGCCGAGGTGAAGAGCACCAGGTAAAACGGCGCGTCGAATCCGGGAGACCCAGCCTCGGCCGCGGGCGGAACGTCCGGCGCGAGCGGCGAGCGCTTCGCCGTCGACACCGCGAGCGCGCTGAGCTTGCCGGCCCTGACCTGCGGCATCACCGTAGGCGTGGCGAGGAAGCCGCAATGCACCTGGCCGCCAACGACGTCGGCCGTCGCGGCCGCCGGCCCCTTGTACGGCACGTGCAGCATGGTGACACCGGCGCTCGAGAGCAGCAGCTCGGCCGCGAGGTGCCCCGGCGCACCGGGCCCGCCGGAGGCGTACGTGAGCTTCTCGCGCCGTGCAAGCTGGAGCAGCTCGGCGAGCGTCTTTGCCGGCACCGAGGGATTGCACACCAGCATCTGCGAGAAGCTGCCGAGGAGCGTGACGGGCGCGAGATCGCTCCACGGATCGAACGGCATGTTGCCGAACACCAGCGGGTTCACGGTGAAAACGGTGTCGGTGGTGATCCCGAACAGATGGCCGTCGGGGGGCGCCTTCGCGACCGCGTCGGCACCGACGTTGCCGGTCGCGCCGACGCGGTTTTCGAGCACGAAGGGCTGCTTCAGCGCGCCCTGAAGGCGCTCGTTCAGCATGCGGGTCACGATCTCGGAGGGCCCGCCCGGCGGAAAGGTGACGAGCATGCGCACCGGCTTCACCGGCCACTGCTGCGCGCCGGCGGCCTGCGCGGCGCAAAGCGCCGCGCCGGTCAGCGCAAGGCGAATCGAACGGGGGACCTGCATCCCCCGATTCTATTGTCTTCGGTCGTTACTTGGGCTTCGCCTCGTACTCGGAGATCGCCTTCTTCAGGTCCGAGAACTCCGTGCACGGGAAGAAGCAGATCTTGTCGAGCGAGCTCAGGTGCTCCTTGGCCTTCGCCACGTTGCCGACCTCAAGATAGGCCTCGCCGATGTACTCGTGCGCGCCGCGGTGGCGCGGATCCAGGCGCAGCGCCTCGTTGTAGTGCTGGAACACGAGGCTCATGTCGGGATTGGCGCCCTTGCGGACCGAGTAGGCGTAGAGGTTGTGATAGTCGGCGTTGTTCGGGTTGCGGGCGATGGCGTCCTTGAGGAGCGCCTGCGCCTGCGGCCAGTCCTTGGCGGCGATGGTCTTGGTCGCCTGCTCGAGCACCGGGTCGGTGCGCACGACGGGCTGCGAGTCGGCCGGCAGCGCGGCGGCCGGTGCGAGGAGAAGCGCGGCGAAGAGAAGGATCGAAGCTTTCATGTCAGGTCCCTGGTGTGTCGTAATGGTTTGGAGCAAACTCCCCCGTTGTAGGAATCGACGCGGCGAATCGGAAGCAGATTACCGCGCCCGGATCTACTACTGCGGCGAAGCGAAATGCGCCGGATACAAATCCTACTCCTTGTCGCTTTGACAATGCTGGCCGCGCCGGCACTCCCGCAGGCGCCAGCATCGCGTCAGGAAGCGCTGGCTGCGCTCGCGAGCGCCGACGCTCCGACGCGCGCCGCGGGCGTGGTGTGGATCGCGCAGAACGGCGCCGCCGCGGACGCGGCCCCCTTGTACGAGCGGTTGCGCGACGAGCACCCGATGGTGCGCAGCTTCGCCGAGCAGGCGCTCTGGCTGCTGTGGAGCCGCTCCGGCGACGAAGCGGTCGACCGCCTGCTCGAGCGCGGCGTCGACGAGATGCAGTCCGGCCGCCACGCCGAGGCCATCGCCACCTTCTCGGAGGTGATCCGGCGCAAGCCCGAGTTCGCCGAAGGCTGGAACAAGCGCGCCACGGCGCTCTACCTTTCGGGCGAGTACCAGCGCTCGCTCGCCGACTGCGCCGAGGTCATCCGGCGCAATCCGCGCCACTTCGGCGCGCTCTCCGGCGCCGGCCTAGTCAGCCTCGAGCTCGAGCAGCAGCGGCAGGCGCTCGACTGGTTCCGCCGCGCGCTCGAGGTCAACCCCAACATGAGCTCGATCGAAGCCCAGGTGCGCCGCCTGGAAGCGCTGCTGGGCAGCCGCTCTACCTAGCTAGGCCAGCTAGACGAAATCCTTCGCCGCGGCGTCGGCATCGAGCGGCGCGCCGGTGAGATGACCCTGGATGAAGTCGCAGCCGCAGCTCGCGAGAAACTCGCGCTGCTCCGCGTTTTCCACGCCTTCGGCGATTACCTGCAGCTCGAGTGCGTGCGCCAGCGCGACGATGGCGGACACGATCGCGCACTGGTCGGCGTCCGCGGGCAGCTCGGTGGTGAACGAGCGGTCGATCTTCAGGAGGTCCACCGGGAAGCGCTTCAGATACGAGAGGCTCGAGTAGCCGGTGCCGAAATCGTCTATGGCGATCGACACACCGAGCGCCTTCAGGCGGTTGAGGGTGGCGAGGGTGACGTCGGTGTGCTGCATGGCGGTGGTTTCGGTGATCTCGAGCTGCAAGAGGCGCGCCGGCAGCCCGGTTTCGCGCAGCGCGGCGGCGACCGTGTGCACGAGCTTGGGATCGTTGAACTGGCGCGGCGACAGGTTCACCGAGACCGGCAGCCCCCGCTCCACGCCGATGAAGGTGGCCCAGCGGCACGCCTGGCGCAGCACCCATTCGCCGAGCTTGAGGATCATGCCGCTCTCCTCGGCGAGCTGGATGAACTCGCCGGGCTCGACGAGTCCGCGCTCCGGGTGCTGCCAGCGCGCGAGCGCCTCGTGGGCGGCGACGAGGCCGGTCCTGGCATCGACGATCGGCTGATAGAACACGCGCAGCTCGTCCCTTCCGAGCGCGCGCCGCAGGTCGGCCTCCAGGGCGAGCCGGCGCGATGCCGCCTGGTTCATCTCGGCGGTGAAGAACTGGTAGTTGGCGCGCCCCAGCTCCTTGGCGTGGTACATCGCGGCGTCGGAGTTGCGGATCAGCGTCTCGGCGTCGCGCCCGTCGTCGGGGAACACCGCGATGCCGATCGACGGCGTGACGATGAGCTCGCGCTCCTCGACCATCAGCGGCTGCGAAAGCTGCTCGAGCACCTTGCGGGCGACCTGCGCGGCGTCCGCGGCGCGCTTCAGCTCGGGGAGCACCACCACGAACTCGTCGCCGCCGATGCGGCAGATGGTGTCGCCCACGCGCAGCTGCCTGACCAGGCGCTGGGCGACCTCCTTCAGCAGGATGTCGCCCGCCGCGTGGCCGAGCAAGTCGTTGACCGCCTTGAAGCGGTCGAGGTCGACGAACATCACCGCGGTCTGCTTGCGGTTGCGGTACGAGAGCGCGAGCGCCTGTGTAAGACGGTCCTCCAGCAGCCTGCGGTTCGGCAGCCCGGTGAGCGCGTCGTGGTCGGCGAGGTGCCGCGCGCGCGCATTGGCTTCCCGCAGCTCGGCGGTGCGCTCGGCCACGGCGCGCTCCAGCGCGTCGCGCGAGGACTGCAGCCATTCGCGCGCCGCGTGCTCGACGGTCACGTCCTCCAGGCTCCAGATCCACTCCTGCTCGGACTCGCCGAGATCGATGCGCCGGCCGCGGGTGCGGCAGCGGAAGGTCGAGCCGTCGCGGCGCCTGAAGAGCCACTCCGCGTCGTGGGTCTCGCCCGGCGCGGTGTGCTGATAGGCGCGCCGGCCTGCTTCCTCCCAGTCCGCCTGCGCTGCGAACAGCACCGCCGAGCTCTTTCCAACGAGCTCGCCCGGCTCCGCGCCGACCATCTCCTCGAGGAAGCGGTTGCAGCGCTGGATCTCGCGCGCGCGCACGAAGGCGATGCCTACGGCCGCATTGTCGAGGATCAGCTCCTGCTCGCCGAGCGCGCGCTGCACGCGCTCTTCGCTCTCGTGCTGCTCGCGCACCAGCCGCCGGAGGTCCTCCTCGGCGCGGCGGCGCTCGGTGACGTCCTCCACGATCCACACCGAGCCGCGGTGCGGATCGAGCGGATCGACCGCGCGGCCCTCGACGCGGCCCCAGAACGCGGTCCCGTCCTTGCGCCGGCGCAGCTCGACGCGGCGCGAGGTCTCGCCGCGCGCCAGCGGCTCGTAGACTGCGCTCGCTTTCGCGTGCTCCGAAATGTCGGTGTACAGCACCGCGGTGGGCTTGCCCTCGAGCTCGCCCGGGCCGTAGCCGTACATCTCCTCGTAGCGCCGGTTGCAGCGCACGATGCGCCGGTCCCTGATGAACACGATGCCGATCGAGGCGGTGGCGAGGATCGCTTCCTGTTCGCGCAGGAGCCGCGCGAGCTCGTCGGCGTCGCGCCGCCTGTCGGTGATGTCCTCGACGATCCACACCGTGCCTTGCTGCGGGCTCGCGGGATCGAGGGACTTCGCGATCAGGCGCGCGACGAACGTCGAGCCGTCCTTGCGCCTGAGCTCCCATTCGACGTCGAGCTGGCCGCCGCCCGAGATCAGCGGCCCGGCGATCTCGCCAAGCGCCGCATAGCTCTCCGGGCTCGCGCAGATGAGCTCGCCGGGATGGCCGATGAGCTCGTCGGGCTCGTAGCCGAGCATCGCGGCGAAGCGGGCGTTGCACAGGAAGAAGCGGCGCTCGCGCGTGAACGCGATGCCGATCGAGAGATTGGCGAGCAGCGCGTCGTACTCGAGCTGGGTGTAGCGCGTGCGGCCGGCGTAGCCAGCCGGCGGCGACTCGGCACCCTGGGAACGGTCGGGGGCGCCGCGCAGCGGGGCGGTCTCGGTCACTTTCGGGGCGGCTCGGCGCGCGCGCGGCGCGCCAGAACGCTGAAGTCCTCGGCGTAGCGCCGGAAGTTGGCAACCGCCCGGTTGCGCTGCTCGGGTGCGAGCGTCTTGTCGAGCTCCTGGATCAGCGTCAGGAACTCCTGGTGGAAGCGCTCGCTCGCGGAGGCGTACGCCGGGTCCCGGCCGCGCTCCCAGTTGGCGATCCAGTCGGGCAGGCGCTTCTGCGCTTCGCGCTTGCGGATCATGTCGACGAACTCGGTTTGCATGCGCTGGCGGTCTTTTGCGCGCATCTCGTCGTAGAGCGGCGCGCGCTCGGAAAACTGCCTGACTTTTTCCGCCTGAACCGGCGACAGGTTCCCCACCCAGTCCTCCAGCCTCTGCTCCCACCGCTTGGCGCGGCGCTTGCGCCGCTCGGCTTCGCTTCCGCGCAGGTACTCGCGCGCGAACTTGCGGTTGTCGTCCGCGAACCGCCTCTCCATGTGCGCGACCTGCTGCGGCGTCAGGCGATCGAGCAGCGGTGCCACGCGCTCGGCGGCGTAGCGCAGGCTTTGCCGCGCGTGCGCCACCAGGGAATCGTAACCCCAAACCACGTCCTCGCGCGAGAGTCCTTTCGCCAAGCGCTTGGCCGCCTCGTCTGAAACGCGCGCGTACTGCGGCAGCGCGGTGCGCCTGTGCCAGGAGAAGAACTCGCCCATGCGCGCGTCGAGCTCGTCCGAGCCCTTCGCGTCGAGGTCGAGATAGCTCTGCGCCCGGAAATGGAGATAAGTGTCGGCGTTGTCGTAGGCGAGCCGCAGCGCGGTGCAGCCGGCCAGCAGCCACGCCAGCGCCAGCGCGCCCGTGACTTTCGTCACGGCCTTCACCAAAAGCTCTCCACCGTGATCTGGCCCGGCGAGCGGCGCCGGTTCTTGCGCAGGCCGCGCTCGGCGAGCGCCGCGCTCGTGTCCTTCAGCATGTCGGGATTGCCGCACAGCATGACCTGGGAATCCGCCGGAGCAAGCTTGAGGCCCGCCGCGCCTTCGAGGCGGGCGTCGCGGAGCAGCGCGGGGATGCGACCGCGCAGCGCGTGAGCCGCGTCTTCCCGGCTCACTATGGGGACATACCGGAAGCGCGCGCCGTGCTTCACCCGGGCCCGCTCGACATCGTCGCGATAGACGAGCTCCTGCGCATGCCGAACCGCATGGACCAGGACGACGTTCTCGAACCGCTGCCAGGGGGTGTCGGCGCGGAGCATGGACACGAACGGCGCGATCCCGGTGCCGGTGGCCATGAGCCAGAGCGTCTCGGCGTCCGGAAGCTCGGAGAGGACGAGAAAGCCGGCCGGATTGGAGGCGACGAAGAGCCGCTCGCCCGGCTTCAGGCGCGCGAGCCGCGGCGAAAGCGGCCCCTCGGGCACCACGATGCCGTAGAACTCGAGCAGCGGCTCCCCCGGCGCGCTCACCATCGAGAAGGCGCGCGCCACCCGCTCGCCGTCGATATCGAGCGCGATGCGCACGAACTGGCCGGCTTGGAAGGAGAGCGCTGCTCCCTGCACGCGAAGGGAGAACAATGCATCGGTCCAGTGCCGGTTTTCGACGATTTCGCCTTCAAGCCATGCGCTCATTGGACCGGATAGGGCTCCAGATGAAGGTCCTGCACCTCGCCGCCGAGCATCACGATCGCGCCCTGGCGCCGGTTGTTGCCGGTGTCGGAGAACTCGAACGTGTAGGTCCGGGCGATGCGCAGCTCTCCGTCGTGGTTGCGCCCAAGGCGCATGCGGGCGAAGGACACCGTGTCATCGAGAAACTGGAGCTGATAGCGCTCGCAGGCCGAGCGCCCGGCGCGCACGGCGCGTTCGCGGGCCTTCAGGCTGTCGGCCCAAAGCAATAGCCCTGCGGCGATGAGAACAATCGCGGCGCCTTCCCACATGGAGCACGCGATTTTACTGCTGCGGAGGGGGCTTTCCCGAGCGCTGTTGCGGCTACCCGTCCCTCGCCTGCCTGATCAGGTCGGCGCTTTTTTCCGCGACGGCGAGCACCGCGGCGTTGATGTTTCCGGAAGGCACGCAAGGCATGACCGAGGCGTCGACGACGCGCAGGCTCGACACGCCCTTCACCCGCAGCTGCTCGTCGACCACGGCGCCGATGCGACAGGTCGAGGTCGGGTGGAACACGGTCGAGCCGGCCTCGCGGCAGAAGGCGAGCCACTCCGCGTCGGTCTGCACCTTCGGCCCGGGAAGGTATTCGTCGAGGATATAGCCCGAAAGCGGCGGCGCCGCGGCGATGCGCCGGAGCATCTTCAGCCCTTCCACCATCACGCGCCGGTCGTTCTCCGTGGCGAGATAGTTGTACCGGATCACGGGCGGCACTGCGGGGTCGGCCGAGCCGACGTGGACCGAGCCGCGCGATTCGACCTGGAGCTGCGACACCGAGGTGGTGAATCCGGAATGCGCATGCAGCGCTCCGCCGCGCTCAGCGCTCGAGAAATTGATGAAGTACAGCTGCGCGTCCGGCCGCTTCGACTCCGGCCGCGTGCGCACGAATGCCGCCGCGTGGCCGGCAGCCACGGCGAGGGAGCCGCCGCGGAACAGCGCGTACTGCAGTGCCATCTTCGCCTTGCGCCACCAGCTCGCCAGCTCGTCGTTGATGGTGATCGGCCGTCGACAGCGCCAGAACGTGCGCACGTAGAAGTGGTCCTGCAGGTCCTCGCCCACCGCGGGCAAGTCGTGCACCACCTGAATGTTGTTTTCCTCCAGCAGTGATCGCCTTCCCACGCCGGAAAGTTCGAGAAGTTGCGGTGAATTGAAGCTGCCGCCGCAAAGCAGCACCTCGGCCGCTGCGCTCGCCTTTCGCACACGGCCTCCCTGGACGAACTCCACTCCGGCAGCGCGCTTCCCATCGAAGAGGATCCTCGTGGCGAGCGCGTTGACCTCGACCGAGAGATTGGACCGGCGCGCGGCCGGCCTGAGATAAGCGACCGCCGCGCTCCGCCGTCGCCCGCGATGGCAGGTGGCGTGGTAGTAGCCGGTTCCCTCCTGCGATGCGCCGTTGAAGCCTTCGCGGTTCAAGGGAATGCCGAGCGAGGCGGCGGAGGCGATGAAGGCGTCGCAGAGCTCGTGCCGCTCGAGGCACGAGACCTTCAGCTCGGCTTCGGCTCTGCCGAAGTACGGTGCGAGCGAATCGAAATCCCATCCCGCCAGCCCCCAGCCGTCGAAGTCCTCTCGCTGGCCGCGGATGTAGACCAGGCCGTTGATGGACGAGGAGCCGCCGAGCACCTTGCCGCGCGGCGTGAACACGCGCCGGCCGTTCAGCGCCGGCTCGGGCTCGGACTGGTAGGCCCAGTTGACGTCGGTGCGCGCGAAGAGCTTGCCGTAGCCGAGCGGGACGTGAATCCAGGGATTGGTGTCGCGCGGCCCGGCCTCCAGCAGCAGGACCTTGCGGGCGGGATCCTGTGTGAGCCGGTTGGCAAGGACACAACCCGCCGAGCCCGCGCCTACGATGATGTAGTCAAAAACCAATCAGCGCGGCACGGCGATGTGCATGCCTCCATCGACGTAGACGATCTGGCCGGTGACGCGGCGCGCGCTCTCGATCAGCCAGGCGATCGTCTCGGCCGCGTCCTGCGCTTCGGCCGCGGCCTTGAGCGGCGCGCGCTCGGCGAAGCGGCGCTCGAGCTCGGCGGCGCCATCGGCGCCGTGCGCCGCGATCTGCCACGGCGTGCGCACGAAGCCCGGCGCCACCACGTTCAGGCGGACCTCCGGCCCGAGCGCGCGAGCGAGCGAGAGCGTCATGGTGTCGAGCGCGGCCTTCGATGCAGCGTAGGCCACCGAGGACCCGGTGCCGAGACGGGCGGCCACCGAGGACAGGTTGACCACGCAGCCGTGCGCTTCCTTGAGCGCCGCCGCGCAGGCGCGGATCATCTGGTAGGGACCCACGAGGTTGATGCGGAAGATGCCGAGGATGTCCTCGGCCGAGAGTCCCTCGAGGTCGCCGTGCGCCACGAACTTGGTGGTGCCGGCGCTGTTCACGAGCGCGTCGATGCGGCCCCACTTGTCGAGCACCGCCTTGGCCACGCGCCGGCAGTCCGCGTCCTGCGCAACGTCGCCCTGCAGCGCGAGGCCGTTGATGTCCCCAGAGACGCGGTCTGCCTGCGCCTTGTTCTTCGAGAACATGATCGCGACCTGCCAGCCCCGCTTCGCGAGCTCGCGCGCGGCCGCCTCGCCGATGCCCGACGAGCCGCCGGTAATGAGAGCGACCTTCATACGGTCCCCACCGGTGTCGCGGGCGAGCCCACCGCGCCGGGCAGGCGCAGCGGCGGTGCCGTGAGCAGGAACCGGTTACGGCGCTGGCTGCGCAGCCAGCGCGCCAGCTCGGTGAGATACCACATCTCGCCCAGGTGGATGCCGTTCTTGAACAGGCAATGCTCATGCAGCGGCATCAGCGCCGCCGGCTTGGGTCGGGAAAGGCTCACGGGAATGATCTCCACCGCGTAGTTGTCGCTCGCCAGTATCGCGAGACCGGAATCGGAAATCCAGTTGAGCACGCGCGGGTCGCGCCCGTCGAGCCCGCTGCAGCTCGCGTGCAGCAGTTTTGCGTCGGGCTGCTTGCGCATTTCGAGCATCAGGTCGGCAAAGCCTGTATAGAGGCACACCATGTCGCCCTTTTCGACCTCGACCCGGTCCTGGTCCATCAGCTTCATCAGCGCGTCGTAGTCCACGGCCGTGCGGCTGCGGCCGAAGTGGTGGTGCAGGTCGATCATCACGCCGCGGCCTTGCGCGCCGTGCTCGGCCAGGTTCTGGATGCCGAGCGCCTTCGCCTCGGTGCCCTCGAATCTTGCCCAGCTTTCCCCTGATTCACCTCCTTTGGAGGGTAGGACGTCCTCGCCGGCGCGGAAGCCGTTGTAGAACACGATCTCGCGCTTGCCGTCGCCGTCGGCGTCGAAGCGGCTGCCGACGTGGGCGAAGCTGTCCCACTGCGTCGAATACTGGAGCGTCAGCAGCACGCGGTCGTCGGAGATGACGTCGGTGAGATCGGGCTCGTCCTCGGCGAGCGCAAAGCAGAAGTTCTGCTTGCCGGCGCTCTTGCCGTCGCGAATCGTCGCCGCGAGGCGCGGCGGGCTGCGCCGCGGGTTGAGGGTGGCGCCGCCCGGATAGTCGAGCGGCAGGGAGAGCGGGAAGCTGATGCCCTCCTTCACCTCCGCGATTCCCTGCAGCACCTTCTCGCGCGTCACGTAGTTCATGCGCCCGCGCTGGTCGTCGGGGCCGAATTCGCCCCAGTTCGAGCCGGGCGGTTTTTGCTTCCATCTCTGGACCATCAACGCCTCCAAATCAGGGACAGACCACGTTTTTCTCTCAATGCCACGGAAAACAAACGTGGTCTGTCCCTGTTTTTTGCTTCAGTAATAGTGACGTCCGATCCATTCCGCGACGAGCGCCGGCTTCGGCGCGCCCTCGATCTCGACCGTCGCGTTCCAGGTCACCTGCACGCCGTTTGCCTCGATGGGCTCGTACTTCAGGAGCGTGAAGCGCGCCCGCACGCGGGCGCCGCTCGGAACCGGAGAGGTGAAACGCACCCGGTTCAGTCCGTAATTGACGCCCATCCTGCGGTCGGAAAAGGAGAAGGTGATCTCGGAGAGGTGCGACAGCAGCGACAGCGTTAGGAAGCCGTGGGCGATGGTGCCGCCGAAGGGCGAGCTCTTCGCGCGCGCCGGATCGACGTGGATCCACTGGAAGTCCTCGATCGCCTTGGCGAAGGTATCGATGCGCTCCTGGCTTACGTCGAGCCAGGGCGATACCGCGACCTCCTCGCCGACCCGCCTTTCAAGCTCTCTTATCGAAGGCGTCACCACCGGGCGATCAGCGCTCTCGCTTCGAATCAACCCGAAAATCCTTGAACTGCTGGCGCAGCGTGAGCTTGGAGAGCTTGCCGGTGGCGGTGTGCGGCAGCTCGCTCACGAATACCACGTCCTCGGGCATCCACCACTTGGCGATCTTGCCCTCGTAGAACTTGAGCAGCTCCTCTTTCGACACCTCTTGGCCGGGTTTCTTCACCGCGACCACGATGGGGCGCTCGTCCCATTTCGGGTGCTTGACCCCGATCACCGCGGCCTCGGCGATCGCCGGATGCGCGACGGCGATGTTCTCGAGGTCGATCGAGCTGATCCACTCGCCGCCCGACTTGATCACGTCCTTCGAGCGGTCGGTGATCTGGATGAAGCCCTCGGCGTCGATGTTCACCACGTCGCCGGTCGGGAACCAGCGCGCGCCGTGCGCGTCCTTCTCCAGCGGATCGCCGCCCTCGCCCTTGAAATAGCTCTTGATCACCCACGGCCCGCGGACCTGGAGGTCCCCGATGGCGGCGCCGTCCCACGGAAGGTCGGCGCCGTTTTCGTCGACTACCCGGAAGTCCACGCCGTAGATCGCGCGCCCCTGCTTGTTCTGCAGCGCGTAACGCTCTTCCTTCGACTGCTTCAGGTGCTTGCGCTTGAAGGTCGTCACGGTGCCGAGCGGGCTCATCTCGGTCATTCCCCAGGCATGCAGCACCTCGACGCCGAAGTCGTCCTGGAACGCCCGGATCATCGCCGGCGGGCAGGCCGAGCCGCCGATCACCACGCGCTTCAGGGTCGAGAACCCGAGCTTCTGCTCCTTCATGTAGTTGAGCAGCCCCAGCCACACGGTCGGCACGCCCGCGCTCATCGTGACTTCTTCGGCTTCGAAAAGCTGGTGCAGGCTCTTGCCGTCGAGATGCTGGCCGGGAAAGACGAGCTTAGCGCCGGTCAGCGCGCAGCTGTAGGGCATGCCCCAGGCGTTGACGTGAAACATCGGCACCACCGGCAGGATGACATCGCGCGCCGACACGTTGAGCGCATCGGGCAGCGCCGCCGCATAGGCGTGCAGGATGGTGGAGCGGTGGGTATAGAGCGCACCCTTCGGATTGCCGGTCGTGCCCGAGGTGTAGCACAAGCACGCCGCGGTGCGCTCGTCGAAGCTCGGCCATTCGTACTCTTCGGCGGCCTGCTCGATCAGCTCCTCGTAGCAGCGCAGGTTCGGAATGTTGTTTTTCGGTAGGTGTGCCGCATCGGTCATCGCCACAAAGTGCTTTACCGATTTCAGCTGCGGCGCGAGCTTCTCCACGAGCGGCGCGAAGGTCAGGTCGAAGAACACGACCTGGTCCTCGGCGTGGTTCCCGATATAGGCGATCTGGTCGGGGAATAGGCGCGGATTGATGGTGTGGATCACCGCGCCCGAGCCCGCGACCGCGTAGTAGATCTCGAAATGCCGGAAGCCGTTCCAGGCGAGCGTCGCGACCCGGTCGTGCATGCCGACGCCCAGCGCCTTCAGCGCGTTCGCCAGGCGGCGGGCGCGGCGGTGGGCGTCGCGGTAGCTGTATCGGTGAAGCGCGCCATCCTCGACCGTCTTCGAGACGATCTCTCCGGCGCCGTGGTGCCGATCGGCATGCCGGATCAGGTCGCTGATCAGGAGCGGCGTGTCCATCATCAGGCCGTGCATCGAAGCTCCTCCTCGAACGCTCGGGGCAAGTTTATCCCAGGCGATCGCTTTCCTTGAGCGCCCACGCCTCTCCGGAGAAGACGCACTCGCGCATGAAGGCGTGCTTTTCGGGCAGCTTCCTCTCGAGAAGCCGAGGCTGGAGCACGTAGTAAGCGTAGCTCTCCGCGAAGTCCTCCCAGGGATTCCTGCCGGCGTACGCCGTCACGCAAGTGGACTCCGGGAAGAGCTGCGTGACCCACTGCTTCTTCATGCGGCTGCCGAGCACCAGAAAGAACACGAAATGGCCGATCTCGTGATGCAGCATATGGAAGAACATCGCGGGACGGTCGAACCCGTAGACGAAAATGCGCCTCTCCGACTGAACGAACTCGCCCTGCGGCGCACAGCGCGGGTAGGCGGGGTAGGCGCGCACGTCCGGGGCGTATTCGGGCAGATAGGCGATCTCGCGCAGACCCTCGAGATGAAAATCCGGAAGCCGGTCGATGGCCCGCACGATGTCGTCAACCGGGACGATCTGCTGCGCGGCGAAACCGGACAGCCGGAGGTTGAGCTTCCCCCCGGCCGGGCCTTCTCCCCCGAAGGTCCTGTTTTTGATGAACAGACGCACGCCCGGCTATCTTAGCTTCACCAGCCGCACGGCAAAGTGCGGGAGATGGTGATGCGGTCCCGGGCGACCTCGATGTAGCCGCCGGCGGCCAGCTCGGTGAGGATCCGGCTGATCATCTCGCGCGAAGCGCCGACCCGGTTCGCCATTTCCTGCTGCGTCGGCCGGTCCTCGACCACGAGCGCGCCGTCGCGCTCGACGGCGAGATCGAGGAGCATGCGCGCCACGCGGCCGTAGACGTCCATGAGCGCCAGGCTCTTGACGTCGTGGGTGAGCGCGCGCACCCGGCGGATCAGCTTGCGCACGAGGTGCAGCGCGAACTCGGGGCTCTTCGCGAGGAAGGCCGCGAAATCGTCTTTCGGCACGACCAGAAGCCGGGTCGGCTCGAGCGTGATCACGGAGGCCGAGCGCGGCCCCTCGTCGAGCGCCATTTCGCCGAAATACTCGCCCTTGCCCGCCTCGCTGAGGAACATCTCCTTGCCCTGGTCGTCGCTCACGTAGGCCCGGACACGGCCGGAAAGGACGATGTAGAGCGAATCGGCCCGGTCGCCCTCGCTCACGATCACCGTGTTCTTCGCGAACGCGCGCATGATCGCGCGCTCGGACAGCGCCTTGAGCTCGGCGTCGCTCAGGACGTCGCAGGGCGACGGCTCTTTCGGCTTCGATGCCTGCATCTACCCCTCTTCGGACATTCTGGTACCGGTCCGGAGCGTGCGCAAGCAACGCCCGGCTGTGTGATTAGTTCACATGAATCGGGTGCGACGCGACGCTGAACCGGACGCCCGGCTTGCGCACACTGGGCCCGAGAGTTTCACGGAAGGGGCCCACATGAACCGCATCCAAGTCCTGCGATTGAGCCGCGGCGCGCTCGCCGCGGCCCTGATGCCGTGCTCGCACGCTCGCGCCGAGGTCTTTGCCGACGGGAGCGGGATCGCGCTCCAGCAGATGGCCGCGAGCACCACGGAATGGCTGCCCGAATTGCTGGACCTCGCGGTCCGTGTCCTGGAAATCTGCTCCGCTGCGCTTCTCGCGTACGGGGCGTATCTCGTCGTCGTTCGCACGCTACAGGAGGTCGTCATGAGAATCGGCAAACATCGTCACGGCATCGGTCAGGGAACCGCAGCCAGTCAATTCTGGAGCTTGAAGCGTGGCATCGCGCTCGCGGCCGCGGCCGTGGCGCTCGTGTCGCTCGGCGCGGTCCTGGGCGCGACTTTCGCGCACCAGCCGAGCCGCGAGCAGGTGACGCAGAGCGAGAATCCCGCGCCGACGGCGCCGGCGCTGGAGAAGTTCTACGTCCCGGCACAGCACGCCAACCAGGCGACGCGCGTCGAGGAACAGCCGGATGCGTTCTGAGCGCCGGCGGTTTCTGCGGGCGCTCGGCCCGGCCCAGGGTCTTGCCAGGCGGCGGGGAAAGTAGGGGGAGAGCCTCAGCTCTGGACCGTGGCGCCGGCCGTCCAGCGCGGGGTGCCGCGGATGGAAAGCCATCCGCCCCAGATAAGCAGGGCCATGCAGAGTCCGGACAGGATACGAACAGCGATGTCGAGCACCAGTGCGTCCATGGAACCTCCTCGGTGGCTGCGGGGGCGGGTGCCGCCCGTCGCAGACCACTTTAGGTCCGACCGGGGCGGACCTCGACGCCGCAAGGCACTGCGGTTCTGTGCCGTATGCACACCCCGGCAGGTGCGCGTATTACAGGCAATAGAACTCCACCACGATAGCGTCGGCGTCGCCGGTGCGGTGGCCGATGCAGATGCGTCCGCTCGCGCGCAGAACCAGCTCTTCGCGCCGCAGGCAGATCTCGGACTCCCCGTTCACGGCAACGTAGGTTCCGTTAGCGCTCTGGTCGATGAGCATGAACTTGTCGCGGCGCTTCTCGATGCGGGCATGCTGCCGCGACACCCGGCGGTCCACGATCACGATGTCGCACGCCGCGTCGCGCCCAAGCCTGAGGTCGTTCCCCCCGGCCGCGTCGAACCACATCTCCCGGCTTCCGAACACCAGCTTGAGGCGGGACGGCGCCTCCTGCAGGCGGGTACCCACGGTGGTCAGCTCCTCGGAATCCTGCCACGAAAGCTCGTAGATCTGCAGCGGCTCGCGCTTTCCCTTCAGGGCCACGTGGTCGAGCACGCGGACCCTGCCTCGCAGGCTCTCGCCGATCCTGCCGACCACCTCCTGGGTCGCTATGACCTGACCCGGCTTGGCCAGGCCGACCACGCGCACGGCGACGTTCACACAGTCGCCGTAGAGGTCGCCGCCGTTCTCGAGCACCGATCCGTAATGGCAGCCAACGTGGATGGCGAGGGACGGGCCGCCGAGCGCCGCCTGCTCGGCCAGCCGCGTCTGCATGAACCGCGCCGCCTGCAGCGCGGACTCTGCCTGCTCGAAGGAGCACATGACGCCATCACCCGTCGTCTTAACTACGCGTCCGTCGAATTCCAAGGCGGCATCGCGCAGAAGGCGCAGGCAGCGGTCGATCCGGGAGAGCGCCTGGGCGTCTCCGAGCTCCTCGTACAGCCGAGTGCTACCGCTGATATCGGCAAACAGTACCGCGCAGGAAAACGGCTCTGACATGGCGCTGACAAATTGACGTGAATGGATCGCGCGGAATAGTATCGCCCGGAATTCTAGAAAGGGCGCCGAGCTCAATGCTTGCGGGGGCATTTGCGGCGGCTTGCCTGGTGGTTCCTATGCTCGCGATGGGCGCCGAAGCGCCACCGGTTGTCACGCTGGTGGAGGGGCCCGCCGCTCTGCTGCGCGCTACCGGCCGGTTCGCTTTGGCCGAAGGCGTGCGCATGCACGTCGGCGACATCGTCGAGGTGCCGGACAAGGGGCTGGTTCAGATCGCGTTCGCCGATGGCGCGCGGGTGAGCCTCGGGCCGCGGAGTCGGTTCCACGTGGCCGCGCTCGCCGGCGCCACCGGCCGAGGCGCCAAGGCGGCGGCGGTCTCGGACTTTTACCTGCTGCAGGGCTGGACCAAGCTCGCTCTCGCCCCGAAGGCGGCGCCGCTGCGCGTCACCACGCCGCTCTTCGGCTTCGGCAGCGCCGACGGGGTGCTCGTGCTGCACGTCGAGAGCGCTGAAGCCAGCCTGTTCGTCGAGAGCGGCGCCCTGCGGCTCGCCGAGGGCTTCGTTCGGGCGACTCCGGCCAGTCCGGTCGCGGTCGGCGCGGGCCAGTTTTATATGCGCCGGGCCGACCAGAGGGGCGTCCTCCAGCCGCGTCCGGCGCCGGCCTTTGTTGCGGCCATGCCACCTTACTACCGCGACAACCTGCCCGAGCGGCTGGCCGCGTTCAAGGACCGGGACGTGTCGCCGCGTCGGCTCGGAGACCTCACCTACGAGGAGGTCGAGCCTTGGCTGAAAGGCCCGCCGGAGCTGCGTCGCCCGCTGATGCAGCGCATGCGCGCCCGGGCGCAGGACCCCGAGTTTCGCAAGGCGCTTATCGCCAACCTGCGGTTCCATCCCGAATGGGACCCGATCCTCTTCCCGGAGAAGCACCTGCCCAAGCCCCCGCCCTTGGTGGACGCGGCAAAAGCACCGCCGAATGCAGCCGAGGCGACGCCCGCAAGGCCGAATGAATGAGCGCAACGTTGGAGCTCAAATGAGACTGATCGTCAAGTTCAATCTGGTGTTCGTCGCCGTCTTCCTGCTCGGCCTAGGCATCGCGGCCTACGTGGCGGAAGCATTACTGCAGCAAAACGCACGCGAGGAAATGCAGCACAGCGCGCGGCTGATCATGGAAGCGGCGCTCGCCACGCGCAGCTACACGTCGAGCCAGGTCGGCCCCCTGCTCCAGACCCAGATGAAATACGGCTTCCTGCCGCAGTCGGTGCCTGCCTACTCCGCCGCCGAAGTCTTCAACGGCCTGCGCAAGAAGTTTCCGGAGTACGCCTACAAGGAGGCGACGCTCAACCCGACGAATCCGCGCAACCGCGCGGTGGACTGGGAGACCGACGTGGTCAACCAGTTTCGCAACAATGCCGAGAGCACCGAGATCATCGGCGAGCGCGACACCCCCGCCGGGCGCCTGCTGTACATTGCCAGGCCGATCCAGATACGCGACGGCGCCTGCCTGACCTGCCACAGCACCGTCGACGCCGCGCCGAAGACGCTGATCGACCGGTACGGGCCGGCGAACGGCTTCGGCTGGAAGATGAACGAAATCATCGGTGCGCAGGTGGTGTCGGTGCCGACCGAAGTTCCGACGCAGCGCGCACGCACCGTCTTCCGCACGTTCATGCTGTCGCTCGCCGGCGTCTTCCTCTTCGTCGGCATTGTCCTCAATGCGATGCTCCTTTCGATGGTCATCATGCCGGTGTCCCGGCTGGCGAAGCTCGCCGACCAGGTCAGCATGGGCAACATGGACGTCCCCGACTTCCATCTGCGCTCCCGGGACGAGATCCGCACGCTCGCCGACTCCTTCAACCGCATGAAGAAAAGCGTCGCTCAGGCGATGAAGATGCTCGAAGAGTAGCCCGCGGATGGCGCAGATCGAACGGATCGGCAAGTACCAGATCACCGAGGTGGTCGGCCGCGGCGCCATGGGCGTCGTCTACAAGGCCTTCGACCCCAACATCCGCCGCACCGTCGCGATCAAGACCATCCGCCTGGACGGGACCGAGGAGGACACCACCCAGGCCCTGCTCGCGCGCTTCAGGAACGAGGCGCAGGCGGCCGGGCGCCTCACGCACCCAGGCATCGTCGGGGTCCACGAATACGGCGAGGAGAACGGGCTCGCCTACATTGCGATGGAGTTCATCCAGGGCAACAGCCTGCGCGAATACTTCGCCCGCGGCACGCGCTTCGGGGAGAGCGACGCCGTGTCGACGATGACCCAGCTTCTCGAAGCGCTCAGCTACGCGCACGAGCAGGGCGTCTGGCACCGCGACATCAAGCCCGCCAACCTCATCGTGATGCGCAACGGCAAGCTCAAGATCGCGGACTTCGGCATCGCGCGGATCGACTCGTCGAACCTCACCCAGACCGGCTTCGTCATCGGCACGCCGGGCTACATGGCGCCGGAGCACTACACCGGCGGGACGATCGACTGGCGCGCCGACGTCTTCTCCGCCGGCGTCGTGATGTACGAGCTGCTCACCGGCGTCAAGCCCTTCGCCGGCTCGGTGGAGGCCGCCGCGTACAAGGTCTGCCACGACAATCCGCTGCCCCCTTCGCAGGTGCGCCGCGATCCACCGGTCCCGCCCGCCTACGACGCCGTCATCGCCCGCGCCATCGCCAAGAAGCCGGTCGAACGCTTCGAGAGCGCGAACGCGTTCCTCGGCGCGCTGCTCGACGCGCACGCTGCGCCCGTCAGCGCGACGCTCTCCGAGGAAACCATCATTTCCGAGGCTCCGCGTGCCGCGAAGATCGAGCCCACCAATCCAGGCAGCGGCTCCAACCCCGCCACGCCGACCGCGGGACGCAGCACCGCGCCGCCGCCGGGCTGGGACCCCGCGCTCCTCAAGCAGATCGAAACCCAGCTCGCGCGCTTTGTCGGGCCGGTCGCGAAGGTGATGGTCCGCCGCGCGGGCCGGCGTACGCTCGACGTCGACGAGCTTTACGCCACGATGGCGCGCGAGCTCGACACGGAGGAGCAGCGCAAGGCGTTCATGGCGACGCGCGGCGCGCTCAGCGGCGCGCCGCGCGCCGCGTCAGGCACCGGCCCGCGCGCCTCCGGCACCGGCCCGCGTCCCGGCATCCCGACCGACGCCGCGCTCACCGCGGAGCGGATCGAGGCGGCGCAGCGCCGGCTTGCCACGTACATCGGGCCGATCGCCAAGATCCTGGTCAAGAAGGCGGCCGCCCAGACGACCTCGTCGGAGCGGTTCTACCTGCTGCTTGCCGAAAGCCTCTCCGATATGGACCGGACGCGCTTCCTGACGGAGGTGGGTGCAGACGCCTCGGCGGGCCGCTTACGCTGAAGCGGCGGCAGGCATAGCCAGGCGCCGTACCCGATAAAGACCACGCACAGAAGCGCCATTGCTATTGTGAGCGCATCGACCAGGGTATCCATCCGCCACCTCCTCCGTTCAGTTGACGGAGCTACCCTAGCCCTCGGCGCGCGCGGCCTCGACGCCCTGCGGCACGCCAGTTCTGTGACGCATGCACACCGTCACCAGTGCGCCGGCAGCTTGCGCAGCAGCACGATCTGCTTGGCCTCGACGCGGATGTAACCGCCCGCGGAAAGGTCGCTCAGGATGCGGCTCACCATTTCCCGCGAGCCGCCGATCCGCGCAGCGATGTCGGCCTGCGTGAGGCGCTCGCGCACAATGCGCCTGCCGCCGTCCTCCACGGCCTGCTCCTCGAGGAAGCGCACCAAGCGGGCATAGACGTCCCTCAGCGCGAGGTTGCGCACCTGCTCGGTGAGAGAGCGCACCTTGCCGATGAGCTTGCGCACCAGGTGCCGCGCGAACTGAGGGTTGCCGGAGAGCAGCGCGTCGGCGTCGCGCTGCGGAATCACGAAAAAACGCGACGCCTCGAGCGTCATGACGGAAGCCGCGCGCGCCTGGCCGTCCAGCACCAGCTCGCCGAAGTAGTCGCCCGTGCCGATGGTATTGACGACGAGCTCCCTGCCGTTCTCGTCGGCGACGAAGACCTTCACCCGTCCCGACAACACCACGTACAGCGAGTCGGTCGGGTCGCCTTCGCTCACCACCACGACGTTGCGCGGGTACGACCTGACCGCGCCCCCCGGGGCAAGGCCGCGCAGTGCCTGCTCGTCGAGATGCGCGAACGGCGCCTGGTCCGGAGGCATGCGTCAGGACGCGATTTTGTGATTACGGCACAAAAAGCCAGTGTAACGCGGCGCTGATCGCGTCGGGAGAGGTCGCGATACTGGCCTCGCGTTAACCCGAACCCACAAAACAGGAGACCGACATGCGCAACATCAAACTGGCCATCCCCGCAGCGATTCTGGTCCTGGGCATCCTCTCCGTCACGGCGTGCTCGCCGCGGCCATACCAGTCGGACGCCTCGCTTCCCGTCGTCCAAACGCCCACGCCGGCCCTCGAAAACTTCTACGTCCCGGCGCAGCACATCAATCAGGCGACCCGCATCGAAGAACAGCCGGACGCGTTCTGAGCAGGGGGCGGGCCTGGCCGTTCCGGGGATTCAGTAGACGGCTTGCGGCGCGCGTACCGGGACGAGCCCGGATCGTCCCGGTTGGATTATGCTAGGGGGAGATGAGCGACGCCACCCGCGACGCTACCCAGTACGTTGTACGCGACGGTGTGGCCGTCGTCACGCTCGACAATCCGCCGGTGAACGGGCTGAACAACGCCCTGCGCGCCGGCGTGATGCAGCACCTGAAGGCGGCCGACGCCGACCCGGCAGTGAAGGCGGTGGTGATCATCGGCTCGGCCAAGGCCTTTTCCGGCGGCGCGGACATCCGCGAGTTCAACGCGCCGCGCCTGAAGCCCGACCTGCCCGCGGTCAACGACCAGCAGGACGCGATGGGCAAGCCGCTCGTGGCGGCGATCGGCGGCTTCGCCCTCGGCGGCGGTCTCGAGCTCGCGCTCGGTTGTCACTACCGCGTGGCCGCGCCGAAGGCGCAGCTCGGCCTTCCGGAGGTGAAGCTGGGAATTCTGCCGGGCTCCGGCGGCACGCAGCGGCTGCCGCGCGTGATTCCGATGCCCGAGGCAGTGAAGATGATGACCAGCGGCAACTCCATCCCGGCGGAGAAGGCGAAGGAGCTCGGGCTGGTGGACGAGATCGCGCAGGGCGATCTGCTCCAATCGGCGATTCAATTTGCCAGGAGCAGGGTCGGGCAGGCGCTGCCCCGCCTCCGGGACGCCAGGGCCAAGCTGGACGAGGACCCCCAGGCGTTCTTCGCGCGAGTGCGGGAACAGGTGGCGAAGGAATCGAAGGGATACCCGGCGCCGCTCCTCATCGTGGAGTGCGCGGAGGCCGCGGTGACGCGTCCCTTCGACGAGGGCCGCCGGCTCGAGCGCGCGAACTTCGACAGGCTGGTTGCGGGACCCGAATCCAGGGCGCTGCGCCACATGTTCTTCGCCGAGCGCCAGACTTCCAAGATTCCCGACGTGCCCGAGGATACGCCGGTGCGCGAGGTCAATCGCGTCGCGGTGATCGGCGCCGGCACCATGGGCGGCGGCATCGCCATGAGCTTCGCCAACGCCGGCATTCCGGTCACGCTCGTCGATATGACCGAGGAGGCCTTGAACAGAGGAATCAACCTCATCAGGAAGAATTATTCCGCCACGGTCGACAAGGGCCGGCTCACGCAGGCCGACATGGACAAGCGCATCGGCCTCATCCGCGGCTCGACCGACCTCGGCGGCATCGCGAACGCCGACATGGTGATCGAGGCGGTGTTCGAGCGCATGGACGTGAAGCAGGAGCTCTTCCGCAAGCTCGACGGCGTGGCGAAGAAGGGCGCGATCCTCGCGACCAACACCTCCACCCTGGACGTCGACCAGATCGCCGCGGCGACCCGCCGGCCGTCCGATGTCGTCGGCACGCACTTCTTCTCGCCGGCGAACGTGATGCGGCTGCTCGAGGTGGTGCGCGGAAGAGAGACCGCGAAGGACGTGCTCGCCACGACCATGAAGCTCGGCAAGCGGCTGAAGAAGGTGCCGGTGGTCTCGGGCGTTTGCGACGGCTTCATCGGCAACCGCATGCTCGAGAAGTACACCCAGCAGGCCTACTTCCTGATCGACGAGGGCGCGAGCCCGCAGCAGGTCGACGGGGCGCTGCAGCGCTGGGGCATGGCGATGGGTCCGTTCACGATGTACGACATGGCGGGCAACGACATCGGCTGGGAGATCCGCAAGCGCCGCTACCGCGAGCGGCCCGACTTCGTGTACTCGCGCGTCGCCGACCGCGTGTGCGAGCTCGGCCGCTTCGGCCAGAAGGCGGGCAAGGGCTTCTACCGCTACGAGCCGGGCAGCCGCAAGCCGCTGCCGGATCCGGAAGTCGATTCAATAATTAGTGCGTATCGGGCGGAGATCGGAGTACAACCCCGGCACGTTTCCGACGAAGAGATCGTGCAGCGCTGCATGTACGCGCTCGCGAACGAGGGCGCGCGCATCCTTGAAGAAGGCATCGCGCTGCGCGCTTCCGATATCGACATGGTCTACCTCACCGGGTACGGCTTTCCGCCGTACCGGGGCGGCCCGATGTTCTACGCCGACGGCGTCGGGCTGGCGAAGGTGCTCGATGCGATGCGCGGATTTCAGAAGGGTTACCAGGGCACGCAGTGGAAGCCCGCGCCCCTGCTCGTGAGATTGGCCGAGGCCGGCAAGCGGTTCAACGAATAGGAGGAGGTACAGGAGATGACCGAAGCTGTCATTGTGTCCACGGCGCGCACGCCACTGTGCAAGAGCTGGCGTGGCGCGCTCAACAACACCCACGGCGCCAAGATGGGCGGGCACGTGGTGCACGCGGCGCTGAACCGCGCGAAGCTCGACGCCGACGAGGTCGAAGACGTGATCATGGGCTGCGCCAACCCCGAGGGCGCCACCGGCTGGAACATCGCGCGGCAGATCGCCATTCGCGCCGGCTGCCCGCTCACGGTGCCGGGGATGACGGTGAACCGCTTCTGCTCCTCGGGGCTGCAGAGCATCGCGCTCGCCGCGCAGCGCATCATCGCCGGCGAGGGCGAGGTGTTCGTGGCGGGCGGCGTGGAATCGATCTCGCTGGTGCAGAACGAGATGAACAAGCACCACTTCCAGGACGAATGGCTGCACCGGCACCATTGCGAGATCTACTGGCCGATGCTGCAGACCGCCGAGTACGTGGCTCGCTCTCACGAGATCACGCGCGAGGACCAGGACCGCTTCGGCGTGCAGAGCCAGAGCCGCGCGGCGAAGGCGCGCGTCGCGGGCAAGTTCAAGGACGAGATCGTGCCGATCACCACCAAGATGAAGGTGGCGGACAAGAACACCGGCAAGGAATCGATCCACGAAGTGACCGTGTCCGAGGACGAGGGCATCCGCCCCGACACCACCTACGAGGGCGTGTCGCAGATCAAGCCCGCGATCGAGGGCGGCTGCATCGCCGCCGGCAACGCGAGCCAGTTCTCCGACGGCGCCTCGGCCGCGGTCGTCATGAGCGAGCGGGAAGCGAGCCGCAGGGGACTCACGCCCCTCGGGGTCTTCCGCGGCTTCGCGGTGGCGGGCTGCGACCCGCGCGAGATGGGCATCGGCCCGGTGTTCGCCGTGCCGAAGCTCCTCGAGAAGGCCGGCAAGGGCGTCGCCGACATCGACCTGTGGGAGCTGAACGAGGCCTTCGCGGTGCAGGTGATCTACTGCCGCGACCGCATCGGCATCCCGAACGAGCGCCTCAACGTGAACGGCGGCGCGATCGCGCTCGGCCATCCCTACGGCATGAGCGGCGCGCGGCTGGTCGGCCACGCGCTCATCGAGGGCAAGCGCCGCAAGGCGAAGCTCGTGGTGGTCACCATGTGCATCGGCGGCGGCATGGGCGCCGCGGGCCTCTTCGAAGTCATTTAGGAAAAACAGGGACAGACCACGTTTTGATCTTCCCTGAATGAAGATTGCCATCGTAGGCACGGGAGCCATGGGCTCCGTGTACGCCGCGCTTTTCGCGTCCGCCGGCCATGAGGTGTGGGCCATCGATCGCTGGAAAGAGCACGTGGACGCGATGCGCTCGCGCGGACTGCGGGTGGAAGGCGCCTCCGGCGACCGCACGGTGCGCCTGAACGCCACGACCGATGCCCGCGAAGCCGGGGCTTGCGATCTGGTGGTTCTCGCTACTAAAGCCATGCACGTCACGGCAGCCGCAGAATCGCTGAAACCTCTGCTGAAAGGCGAGACCCCGGTCCTCTCGATCCAAAACGGCCTCGGCGGACCGGAAACGGCAGCATCGGTCCTCGGAAAAGAGCGCGTAATGGTGGGTGTGGTCGGCGGCTTCGGCGCCTCGATGCGCGCGCCGGGCCACGCGCACCACAACGGCATGGAGCTTGTGCGCCTGGGCGAGTTCGGCGGTCCGATTACCGAGCGACTGAAGAAAGTCGAGGAGGCCTGGAAGAGCGCCGGCTTCCGCGTCAAGGTGTTCGACGACATCGACCAGCTGGTGTGGGAGAAGCTGATCTGCAACTGTTCCGTGTCCGGACCGTGCGCGCTCACCGGCCAGACGGTGGGTGAGGTCATGGCCGATCCGGACATGGCGGGCGTCTCCGCCGCTTGTGCCACCGAGGCATTCAGCGTTGCGCGCAAGAAAGGCGTGCGACTGGGCTTCGACGACCCGGTCGCCTACACGCGCGAATTCGCCTCGAAAATCCCGGGCGCGCGCCCCTCGGTCCTGCTCGACCTGATGGCCGGCCGAAAGAGCGAGATCGACGTGATCAACGGCTCGATTCCGCGCGTCGGGCGCGATGTCGGCGCCGCGGCGCCGGTGAACCAGGCGATCACCGCCCTGGTCCACGCAAAAGAACGCCAGCTCCAATGCTCGTCCTGACAAACGACGAGGTCGCGCAGCTCCTCAGCATCGAGGACTGCATGGCCGCGCTCGAGCCCATGTACCGGGACTACGCGAACGGCCAGACCCTGCTCTCGCCGCGCGTGGACAACATCTCGCCAACGGCGCATACCGGCGGCTACTACGGCTTCAAGCACATGGGCGGCACCTGGCCGGCGCGCAAGATCCACGCGCTGCGCATTAACTCCGACGTGGTGACGCACCCGCTCGTGGCCGGCAAGCCCCGCCGGGTGAAGCAGCCGCTCGCCCCGGGACCGGACGGCAAGGGCCGCTGGGTCGGCCTGGTGCTCCTTTTCAGCACCGACACCGGCGCGTTGCTGGCGATGTTCCCGGACGGCGTGATGCAGCGCCTGCGCGTCGGCGCGGCGAGCGGGCTCGCCCTCAAGCACCTCGCGCGCGAGGACGTTTCCACCCTCGCCCTGATCGGCACCGGCTGGCAGGCGGGCGCCCAGCTCATGGCGGCGCGCGCAGTTCGCCGTTTCAACGAAGTCCGAGTCTTCAGTCCAAGAGCGGAAAGCCGCGACGCATTTGCTGCCCAATACGAGAACGTCAGGACGGTCGACTCGGCAGAGGACTGCGTCAAAGGCGCCGACGTGATCCTCGCCGCCACCTCCTCCATGGTGCGCGTGATCGAGCCGAAGTGGCTCAGGCCGGGCATGCATGTGGGCTGCATCAAGGTGCAGGAAATCGACGCCGAGGTGCTCGGCCGCTGCGAGCGCGTGTTCGTGCACAACCGCCAGCAGGCGAAGCAGATCAGCAATGTAATGCCGGGCACGTCGAACGTCAGGAAGGAGAACGACGAGGGCTGGTGGAAGGACCCGGCGCACCGCTACCCCGATCTCGGCGACCTCCTTACGGGCAAGGCGCCGGCGCGGCGCGAGGACGCGGAGATCACCTGTTTCGCCAACAACGTCGGCACCGGCCTGCAGTTCGCCGCCGCGGGCGCCGCGGTCCTCGCCAAGGCGAGGCAGATGAAGATCGGAACCGAATTGCCCGACGAGTGGTTTTCCGAGGACGTTCATCCATGAATCAATCAGACTCCGTCCTGAATAGCCTTCATCTCGCCCCCTTTTTTGAGAACCAGGAGGAGATGCGCGAGTGGCGGCGCGATATTCACGCGCATCCGGAGCTCGGCTTCCACGAGAAAAGAACTTCGGAGCTGGTGGCGGCGCGGCTCGAGTCGTTCGGCATCGAGGTGCATCGGGGAATCGGCAAGACAGGTGTAGTGGGTGTCCTGAAGAACGGTCAATCGCCAGGGAGCATCGGGCTGCGCGCGGACATGGACGCGCTGCCGATCCAGGAAGCGAACACGTTCGCCTACCGCTCGCGCAACGAGGGCGTGATGCACGCGTGCGGGCATGACGGCCACACCGCGATGCTGCTGGGCGCGGCGCAGCACCTTGCGCGCACGCGCGGTTTCGACGGCACGGTGCATTTCATCTTCCAGCCCGCCGAGGAAGGGATCGGCGGCGCCAAGGCGATGGTCGAGGACGGCCTCTTCCGCCGCTTCCCGTGCGAGGCGCTCTTCGGCATGCACAACCGCCCGGGCATGGGGCTCGGGCGCTTCGCGGTGCGCTCCGGGCCCATGATGGCGGGCGGCGCCTTCTTCGACATCGACGTCGCGGGCCGCGGCGCGCACGGCGCGCGGCCGGAGTCCGGCATCGATCCTGTGCTCGCGGCCGCGCACATCGCGACCGCGATCCAGAGCATCGTCTCGAGAAACGTGCGCCCCATAGAGACCGCGGTGGTCTCCGTGACGCAGATCCATGCCGGCGACGCCTACAATGTGATCCCGCAGAGCGCGCGCCTCTCGGGCACGGTGAGGGCTTTTTCAACCGAGGTGATGGAGATGATCGGCCGCAACCTCGCGCGCATCGCGCAGGGCGTGGCGGCCGGCTTCGGCGCGGGCGCGAAGACCGATTTCCGTCCGATCTTTCCGCCGCTCATCAACGATCCCGCGGCGGCCGAGTTCGCCGCCGGGATCTGCGCCGAACTCGTCGGCTCGGACAAGGTGCGGCGCGACCCGCCGCTCATCATGGCCTCGGAGGATTTCTCGTACATGCTCGCGGAGGTGCCGGGCTGCTACATCAACATCGGAAACGGCGACGGCGAGGGCGCCTGCGAGGTCCACAACCCGGGCTACGATTTCAACGACGCCGCGTTGGCGTACGGTGCCGCTTTCTTCGTCCGGGCCGTGGAAACAAAGCTCAAGCCTCAGAAGCGGTAGCCGACGCCCAGCGAATAGAGATCGGCGTGGCCCTTGCCGACAGCGTCGTTGCCGACATCGTCGAAGTGGTCCCAGCCCGCCTTGGCGTAGACGTTGCGGTTGAAGTCGTACATCACGCCGGCGCCGGCGAGCAGGCCATCCTTCGTGTCGGACGCACCGAGGGCCTTGGTTTCGGTGTGCGCTATGCCGGCCTTGCCGTAGAGCGAGAAGCTCGACTGCAGCGGCAGAATGCCGACCGCCGAAAGCGAGACCGCCGTCGGCTTCACATCGCCGTCGCCCAGAGCGGCGGAGCTGAAATGAAACTTGCCGAGATCGGTATAGGCGCCCTCGACCGCGAAGTTGCGGTTAAGCCGGTAGCCGAGGTTTACGTCGAAGGCGGTGTCGCTTTTGTCGAACGAGTCGAGCGAGTCCGTGTTGACTCCGGAAAGATGGCTGCCGCCGACGTCGATCCCGCCGTACCAGCCGGCTTCCTGCGCGTGCTGCGCGTACGCTCCGGACGCGCCGAGCGCGAGTGATGCTGCAACCATGAGCCTTTTCAGCATGATCATCCCTTTCTATGGTGGGCTGGATTACCCGGCGCGAAGCTTGGACCGGGGGCGCGTAAAGCGCGGTCAGCCCGAGGTAAAGTCGCGTAATCCGTTTGTTGCCGTTTAATGCAGATGAAACAGCGCCAGCTTCTCGCGCTGTGCGGGCGTGAGGATCGCCGCGACGCGGCTCAGGGTCTCGGCGCGCATCGAGGTCAGCTCGGAGTGCGCGTCGGCCTCGGCCTCGACGAGGCTGTGCAAGATGCTGAAGATCTGGTCGCGCTGCGCCCCGCTCAGGTCGAGGCGCCGCAGCCATCGCATGGCCCTCATCTCGTGAGCCCCGTCCGGAGCGCGCTCGAGCGGATCGGCTTCGACGAAGGCAGCAATGCCGAAGGCGAGGCTGCTTGCCAGCAGGAAAGCCTTGATGTGCTCACGCATGGATCGTCCCCTGATCGGCGGGCCGCTGCGCCCCTGCGGAGTTTCGTCCCGCGGCCTCCAAAGGTGCGTAAGCAGGCGGTAAATCTGGGTAAAGAGGCGCTGACCGAAGTAACCGCTTAGTATCATCGCGCCGTGACGACGGCGGTCCTCCTCGCGGACGACGACATCGAGCTCTCCGACATGCTCGCGGAGTACCTCGAGCGGGAGGGGTTCGCCGTGACCGCGGTGCACGACGGCGAGAGCGCCGCCCGCCTCGCGGCCGGGGGCGCCTACCAGATCGTGGTGCTCGACGTCATGATGCCGCGCATCGACGGCGTCGAAGCGCTGCGCCGCATCCGGCAGGCAAGCCGGGTGCCTGTCATCATGCTGACCGCGCGCGGCGACGACGTGGACCGCATCATCGGCCTCGAGCTCGGCGCCGACGACTATGTGGCGAAGCCGTGCACGCCGCGGGAGCTCGCGGCGCGGCTGCGCGCGATCCTGCGGCGCGTGCAGCCGCACGCGGAGAACGGAGGACCGCTCACCGTCAGCGGCCTCGCGCTGTGGCCGGAGAAGCGTCGCGTCGAATGGCAGGGCCGGCCGATCGAGCTCACCAGCATGGAGTTCAACCTGCTCGAAGTCCTGATGCGCAACGCCGGCCGCGTCGTCAGCAAGAAGGACCTTTCGGAGCAGGCGCTCGGCCGGCCGCTCGCGCGCTTCGAGCGCAGCGTGGACGTGCACCTGAGCAGCATCCGGCACAAGCTCGGCGACGCCGCCTCGCTGATCCGCACCGTGCGCGGCCAGGGCTATCACCTCGCGCGGGAATAGCCGATGGGGCGCCTGTTCTGGAAGATCTTCTTCGCCTTCTGGCTCACCGCGCTCGCGGCCGCGGCGGTCACCGGCACCGCGGTGTGGCTGCAGCATCATCCCCTCGGCGCGGCGGAGCCCGAGCTTGCGCAGGGACCGGGCGCGATGCTCGCGGGCGAGCTTGCCTCCGCTACGCTGCGCCACGGCGGGGTCGAGGCGCTGCGCGAGTGGCTGAAGGAGACGCGCCGCACGCAGCGGCCTTCGCTCCTCGCCGTCGACGCGCAGGGTCGGGATCTGCTCGATCGCCCCGTTCCCACGAATGCCCTCGCGCGCGCGCGCGAGCTCGCGGCTTCGGAAGAGGGTACCCGCGTAGCCCGTGAAGTGACTGCCGCCGGCGGCGAGCGCTATCTTCTCTTCACCCCGCTCGAAGGCGAGCCGCGCCGGCCGCGGCGCCCGGCGCCTCCGCCCCCGCCGTGGGAGCTCGCGCTGATCGTCGGCATCGCGAGCTTCGCGGTGAGCGGCCTCCTCGCCTGGTACCTGTCGCGGCCCATCCGGGCGCTGCGGTGGGCGTTCGGCGCGGCCGCCGAGGGACGCCTGGAGACGCGGGCGCGGCCGCTCATGCAAGGCCGCCGCGACGAGATCGCCGACCTCGGCGACGACTTCGACCGCATGGCGGAGCAGCTGCAGGGCCTGGTGGCGGCGCAGAGGCGCCTGATGCACGACGTGTCGCACGAGCTGCGCTCGCCGCTCGCGCGGCTGCAGGCGGCGATCGGGCTCGCGCGCCAGAACCCCGACAAGCTCGAGGCCTCGCTCGAGCGCATCGAGCGCGAGGCGACGCGGCTGGACGAGCTGCTAGGCGAAGCGCTGACGCTCGCCCGGCTGGAAAGCGGCGCGCCCGAGGCGGCGGTCGAGACGGTGGACCTCGCCGACCTGGTCGCCGACGTCGCCGAGGACGCGCGCTTCGAGGCGCAGGCGCTCGGGCGCGGGCTGGCGCTGCGATCGGTCGACAAGCTGCTGGCGCGCGGGCACAGCGAGCTCCTGCATCGCGCGGTCGAGAACATCGTGCGCAACGCGGTGAAGTACACGGCGGCCGGCACCGAGGTCGAGCTCGACCTGCACATGGCCGGCGCGCGAGCGGCGTTCGTCGTGTCGGATCGCGGACCCGGCATTCCGCCGGCCGAGCTGGAGCGCGTGTTCGAGCCCTTCTATCGCATCAGCGGCGACACCGTGAAGGGATTCGGGCTGGGGCTCGCCATCGCGCGGCGCGCGGTGCTGGCGCACGGCGGGCACATCAGCGCACACAACCGGGAGGGCGGCGGGCTTGTCGTGAAGATCGAGCTGCCGCTCGCCTGATTTTTCTCGTCTATTTCTGGGGCGGAGTGGCCGGCACCTGGCGCCAGCCCTCCTTGCACTCGGTCACGTAGGGGTAGTAGTTCTTCGACGATTCGCAGTAATACCAGTTCGCAGCCTGGGGCTGCGGCGCTGCGGCCTGCGGCACCGGCGCCGGTCCAGGCGCGACCACTTCCTCGGTCGGCGGGTTGGCCACAACGTAGCCGCCTGCGGGCGCGTTGCTGTAATACACGTCGTTTGCGTAGTAGTACGGGAAGCCGCCGACCCAAACCGTCGTATACCCCGGCGGCAGCACCGGAACCACGATCCCGACCGGCGGCCTGACGACCACATAGGTCGGACCCGCTTGCTGATACCACACGCCGGAATGGAACCAGAAGCGGCCGCCGCGGAAGCTGACCGCCACGTTGCCCGGCGGCAGCACGGCGATCGAGTAACCGAGCGCCGGGTAATAGTGGTTGTGGTGGAACCGATCGTCGTACACCCAGTGCGAAGTGTGGAAACGCTCGCGCGAAAACTCGCGATGCTGCGCCTGGGCGCTCACCATCACCATCATTAGAACAGCGAGAAGAATGGGTTTCATGGGGACGGATGATCGGCCACCCTCATTGCGCAACGCTGACCCCGAGCTTTCGACTAGCCTTCGTGCCAGCCGCCGCCGAGCGCCCGGATCAGGGCGACCACCGCGGCGAGCCGCCGCACCTGGATGCCGACGGCGTTACGCTCCTCGTTGAGAAGCGCCGTCTGCGCCGTCACCACGTTGAGAAAGCTCACCGTGCCGGCCTTGTACTGGTTGAGCACCAGCGACAGCGACAGGCGCGCCGCCTCCACCGCTTCCGCCTCGGAGCGCGCCTCCTCCTCGAGAATGCGCAGCGCGGCGAGATTGTCCTCGACTTCCTGAAACGCGGTCAGCGTGACCTGGCGGTAGTTCGCCACGGTCGCGTCGTACGCGGCGATCGCCTGCTCGGTCTGCGAGCGGCGCAGCCCCGCGTCGAAGATCGACTGCGCGATGCTGGGGCCGATCGACCAGGTCCGGCTGGCGCCGACGAAGAAAAGCGACACATCTGGACTGGTGGCTCCGTAGACGCCGGTGAGCGTGACCTGCGGAAAATAGGCCGCCTTCGCCACCCCGATCTGCGCGTTCGATGCATGCACCCTGCGCTCCGCGGCCGCCACGTCGGGTCGGCGCTCGAGCAGCGCGGAGGGCAGCCCGGGCGGAACGATCGGCACTGCGGTTTCAAAGGAATCGGAGTTTGAGATTCTGAGCTGCGCCGGCGGCACCCCCGTCAGCACGGCGATCGCGTGCTCGAGCTGCGCGCGCTGCACGCCGAGGTCGACGGTCTGCACCAGAGTGCTCTTGAGCTGCGCATCGGCCTGCACCACGTCGGAGCGCGCGACGACGCCGGCGCGATAGCGGTTCTCGGTCAGCTCGAGCGACTTCTTCAGCGCTCCGACGGTGTCGTCGAGGAGCCTCGCCTGGGCATCGAGGGAGCGCAGCTGGAAGTAGCTCGTCGCGAGCTGCGCCTGGAGCGAAAGGCGGGCTGCCCCGACGTCGGCGGAGCTCGCCCGCGCCGCGGCCTCGGCGGCCTCGACGCTCCGGCGCACCCGGCCCCACAGGTCGATTTCCCATTGCGCGGTGAAGCGCCCGCCGTAGCTGGTAACGGTCTTGCCAGCGGTGGTTCCCCCGAGCGTGCTGCCGGGAGAGTGGCTGCGCACCACGGTGGCGTTCGCGTCGAGCGTCGGAAAGAGGGCCGCGCGCGAGATGCCGAGCGCAGCGAGCGTCTGCCGGAACTGCGCCTCCGACGCGGCGAGCGTCTGGTTGGAGACGTCGATCTTCGTGATGAGGTCGTTCAGCTGCGGGTCGCCAAAGATCTCCCACCAATTCCCGCGCGCGATGTCGTCGCGCGGCTGCGCCACCTTCCAGGGCTCCGGGGTTTCCCTGAAGGCTTCGGCGGGCGGGGTCTCCGGGCGCCGGTAGTCGGGGCCCATGGTGCAGCCGGCGAGGATCGCGATGAGAATCGTCGGCCAGGCTTTCATGCCGCGTCCTGTGCCGCAGGTTGCCTCGTGAATCGCAGGCGCAGGCGATCCAGAGCGAGATAGACCACCGGCGTGGTGTACAACGTGAGGAGTTGGGAAAGGACCAGCCCGCCGATGATCGAGATGCCGAGCGGCTGGCGCAGCTCCGCCCCGTAGCCGAAGCCGATGGCGAGCGGCACCGCGCCGAGGAGCGCAGCCATCGTCGTCATCATGATCGGCCGGAAGCGCAGCAGGCAGGCCTCGAAGATCGCCTCTTCCGGAGGCCTGCCCTGGCGGCGCTCGATGTCGAGCGCGAAGTCGATCATCATGATGGCGTTCTTCTTCACGATGCCGATCAGCAGGATCACGCCGATCAGGGCGATGATGCTGAAGTCCTTGCCGAAGGCCATCAGCGCAAGCAGCGCGCCGACGCCGGCCGAGGGCAGCGTGGAGAGGATCGTGACCGGGTGCACCAAGCTCTCGTACAGGATGCCGAGCACGATGTAGACGGCGATCAGCGCGGCGAGGATCAGGTACGGCTGGCTCTCGAGCGACTGCTGGAACGCACGCGCCGTGCCCTGGAAGCTGCCGTGGATGGTGGCAGGCATGCCGATCCTCACCATCGCCTGCTGCACGGCGTCGGTCGCCTGCGACAGCGACACGTTGGGCGGGAGGTTGAACGAGAGCGTGGTCGCGACGAATTGGCTCTGGTGGTTCACCGAGAGCGCGGTGGTCGTGGTCTCCCAATGGGCGAGCGCCGAGAGCGGAACCAGCCCCTTCGTCGGAGACAGCAGCCAGATCGCGTTCAGCCCGTCGGGACTCTGCCAGTAGCGGGGCGCGGCCTCGAGCACCACGCGGTACTGGTTGAGCTCCGCATAGATGGTCGACACCAGCGACTGTCCGAAGGCCAGATTGAGCGCGGAATCGATCTGGTTGGTGTTGATGCCGAGACGCGCCGCGCTCTCGCGGTCAAGCACGAGCGTGGTCTGCAGGCCGCGCGCCTCCTGGTCGGTGTTCACGTCGGCGAGCTCGGGCAGACGGCGCACCTCCGCCTCGAGGCGAGGCGTCCAGCGGCGCAGGTCCTCGAGCTCGTCGGCCTGTAGCGTGAACTGGTAAGTCGCGTCGGAGAGCCGTCCGCCGACGCGGATGTCCTGCACCGGGTTGAGGAAGAGCTGCGCGCCGGGCTCCTGGGCGAGCTTGATGCGCAGCCGGGCGATCACCTGGGCGGCCGGCACGCCCCGCTCGGCGAGCGGCTTCAGCGCGATGAACATCGAGCCGCGGTTCCTCTGGCCGCCGCCGGTGAAGGCGATCACGTTGTCGACCGCGGGATCGCTCTTCACGATGTCGACGAACGCGGCAAGCTTGGCGCGCATCGCCTGGAACGAGATGCCCTGGTCGGCGCGGATGAAGCCGATCAGGCGGCCGGTGTCCTGCTGCGGGAAGAAGCCTTTCTGCACCTTGGCGTAAAGGTAGACGTTGAGCCCGATGGTCGCGAGCAGGACGAGCAGGATGAGCAGCGGGTGGCGCAGCGACCACCCCAGGCTCACGCGGTAGCCGGAGTGCATCGCGTCGAACCACCCGCTCCACCGGCCGTGGTCCTCCGGTCGCGGGCATGAACGAGGCTTAAGCAGGCGCGCGCACATCATCGGCGTGGTGGTAAGCGAGATCAGCAGCGACACCAGGATCGCCACCGCCAGGGTGACCGAGAACTCGCGGAACAGTCGCCCGACGATGCCGCCCATCAGGAGGATGGGAATGAACACCGCGATGAGCGACAGGCTCATCGACAGCACCGTGAAGCCGACCTCGCGCGCTCCGCGCAGCGCCGCCTGCATCGGCGCCATCCCTTCCTCGATGTGGCGCGACACGTTCTCCAGCACCACCACCGCGTCGTCGACCACGAAGCCGGTGGCGATGGTGAGCGCCATCAGCGACAGGTTGTTGATGCTGAAGCCCGCCAGGTACATGACGCCGAAACTGGCGATCAGCGAGACCGGCACCGCCACCGCCGGGATCAGCGTCGCGCGCAGGTTGCGCAGGAAGACGAGGACCACCACGATCACCAGGCCGATCGCGATCGCGAGCGCGAGCTCGACCTCGCGCAGCGACGCGCGGATGGTCGTGGTGCGCTCCATCATCACCTCGAGGTTGATCGCGCCCGGGATCGACGCGCGCAGGAGCGGCAGCAGCTCGCGCACGCGGTCGGTGGTGTCGATGATGTTGGCGCCGGGCTGGCGATTGAGGATCACGAACACCGCCGGGCGGCCGTTGGCCGAGCCCGCGGTGCGCAGGTCCTGCACCGAATCGACCACCTCGGCGATGTCCGAGAGACGCACCGCCGCACCATTGCGGTAGCTCACGATGATGGGGGCATAGTCGGCCGCCCGCCTCGCCTGGTCGTTCGCGTAGATCTGCCAGTGGCGATCGCCCGCGTCGAGCGCGCCCTTGGGGCGGTTCACGTTGGTGGCGTTGATGGCGGCGCGCACGTCGGAAAACGCGATGCCGTACTTGCTCACGGCTTCCGGGTCGAGCTCGATGCGCACCGCGGGCAGGGCGCCGCCACCGACCGTCACCTGGCCGACCCCGCTCACCTGCGAGAGCTTCTGCGCGATGATCGTCGAGGCGGCGTCGTACATCTGCCCCTGCGTATAGGTGTCGGAGGTGAGCCCGATGATCATGATCGGCGCGTCGGCCGGGTTCACCTTGCGGTAGGTCGGGTTGTCGGGCAGGCTCGTCGGCAGCGTGCCGCGCGCGGCGTTGATCGCCGCCTGCACGTCGCGCGCCGCGCCGTCGATGTCGCGCGAGAGCTCGAATTGCAGCGTCACGCGCGTGGACCCTAGCGAGGAAGACGAGGTGATCTCGGTCACGCCGGCGATGCGCCCGAGCGCGCGCTCGAGCGGCGTGGCCACGGTCGCCGCCATGACCTCCGGGCTCGCGCCCGGGAGGTTCGCGCTCACCGAGATGGTCGGAAAGTCGACCTGCGGCAGCGGCGACACCGGCAGCAGCCGGAAGGCGACGAGCCCCGAGAGCGCGAGGCCGATCGTCAGCAGCGTGGTGGCGACGGGACGCTCGACGAAGGGCTGGGCCAGGTTCACGCGCGACGCCTCGAAAGCCGGTCAAACCACAGATAGATCACCGGCGTGGTGAAGAGCGTGAGCATCTGGCTCACGATGAGGCCGCCGACCATGGTGAGGCCGAGGGGGTTGCGCAGCTCCGAGCCCACGCCGCCGCCGAGCATGAGCGGCAGCGCGGCGAAGAGCGCCGAGAGCGTGGTCATGAGGATCGGGCGAAAGCGCAGCAGGCAAGCCTGGGTGATCGCCTCGCGCGGGCTCTTGCCCTCGTTGCGCTCGGCGTCGAGCGCGAAGTCGATCATCATGATGGCGTTCTTCTTGACGATGCCGATCAGGAGCACGATGCCGATGATGCCGACCACGCCGAGGTCGTGGCGCGCGATCAGGAGCGCGAGGAGCGCGCCCACGCCCGCCGAGGGCAGCGTCGAGAGGATGGTCACCGGGTGGATGTAGCTCTCGTAGAGCACGCCCAGCACGATGTACATGGTCACGATCGCCGCCAGGATCAGCCACAAGGTGTTCGAAAGCGAGGCGCGGAACGCGAGCGCCGCGCCCTGGAACCCGGTGCGCACGCTGGGCGGCACGCCGAGCTCGCGCTGCGCGTCCTCGATCGCGCGCACCGCCTGGCCCAGCGCGACCCCCGGGGCGAGGTTGAAGGAGATGGTGGCGGCCGGGAACTGGCCGATGTGGTTGATCGAGAGCGAGGCAGGCTGCTCGATCACCTTGGCGACGGAGGCGAGCGGAACCTGGGCGGGGACGCCCTGCAGGGTCGAGTTCGTGGAGGGAACGTAGAGCTCCTGGAGGGCGGCCGGGCCGTGGCCGAACTCGGGCTTCACTTCCAGCACCACGCGATACTGGCTCGACTGCGTGAAGATGGTCGACACCAGGCGCTGGCCGTAGGCGTTGTATAGCGCGTTGGCGATCGCGGCGGTCGTGACGCCCAGGCGCGCCGCCGAGTCGCGGTCGATCTCGACGAACGCCTGCAGCCCCTGGTCCTGGAGGTCGCTCGCCACGTCGGCGAGCTGCGGCAGCTCGGAGAGCCGCGACACCAGCTGGTGGGTCCACTGGGAGAGCTCGGCGCCGCTCGGCGCCTCGAGCGTGAACTGGTACTGCGTGCGGCTCACGCGGTCCTCGATGGTGAGGTCCTGCACCGGCTGGAGGTACAGCCTGATGCCCTCGACCTCGGCGGCGCGCGCCTGCAGCCGGGCCATCGCGTCGACGAGATGGCCGCGCTGCGAGTGCGGCTTGAGGTTGATCAGCATGCGCCCGGTATTGAGCGTCGGGTTGGCGCCGTCGACCCCGATGAAGGAGGACAGGCTCTCCACCTCGGGGTCGGCAAGCAGCGCGCGGGCGAGCGCCTGCTGGCGCTCGGCCATCGAGCCGAACGACACCGTCTGCGGCGCCTCCGAGATCGCCTGCAGCACCCCGGTGTCCTGCAGCGGAAAGAAGCCCTTGGGCACGACGAGGTAGAGCAGCGCCGTGAGCGCCAGCGTGCCGAGGGCGACCCACAGCGTGGCGCTCTGGCGGTCGAGCACCCACTCGAGCGCGCGTCCGTAGCGGGCGATCAGGTGGTCGAACCAACCTGCCGTTTTCTCTTTTTCACGTTTCAGAAGCCGCGCCGCCATCATCGGCGTGAGCGTCAGCGAGACGAACGCCGAGATCAGGATCGCGACCGCCAGGGTGATCGAGAACTCGCGGAACAGGCGCCCGACCACCTCACCCATGAAGAGCAGCGGGATCAGCACCGCGATGAGCGAGATGGTGAGCGAGATGATGGTGAAGCCGATCTCGCCGGCGCCCTTGAGCGCCGCCTGCATCGGCGGCTCGCCGTGCTCGATGTGGCGCGCGATGTTCTCGATCATCACGATGGCGTCGTCGACCACGAAGCCGGTAGCGATGGTGAGCGCCATCAGGGTGAGGTTGTTGATCGAGAACCCGGCGAGGTACATGACGCCGAAGGTGCCGATGAGCGAGAGCGGCACCGCGACGCTCGGGATCAGCGTGCCGGCCGCGCTGCGCAGGAAGAGGAAGATCACCAGCACGACCAGGCCCACGGCTAACAGGAGCTCGAGCTCGACGTCGTGCACCGAGGCGCGGATGGTGACCGTGCGGTCGGTGAGAACGGCGAGATCGACGCCCGGCGGCAGCGTCGCGCGCAACTGCGGCACGAGCGCCTTGATGCGGTCGACCACCTCGATGACGTTGGCGCCGGGCTGGCGCTGGATGTTGAGGATGATCGCCGGCGCCTCGTTCATCCACGCCGCGAGCTTCGTGTTCTCGGCGTCCTCGACCACGTCGGCGACGTCGGACACCAGGACCGGGGCGCCGTTGCGATACGCCACCACGATCTTTCCGTACTCGGCCGGCGAGCGCAGCTGGTCGTTGGCGTCGATGGTATAGGCGCGCTCGGGCCCGTCGAAGCTGCCCTTCGCCTGGTTGACGTTGGCACCGGCGATCGCGGTGCGCACGTCTTCGAGGTTGAGGTTCGCCGCCGCGAGCGCCTTGGGATTCGCGCGCACGCGCACCGCCGGGCGCTGGCCGCCCGAGAGCGTCACCAGGCCCACGCCGGTGACCTGCGAGATCCTCTGCGCGAGACGCGTGTCGGCGAGGGTCTGCACCTGGGGCAGCGGCAGGGTCTTCGACGTGACGCCGATCGTGAGGATCGGGGCGTCGGCCGGGTTCACCTTGCTGTACACCGGCGGCGCCGGCAAGTCGCTCGGCAGCAGGTTCGAACCGGCGTTGATCGCCGCCTGCACCTCCTGCTCCGCGACGTCGAGCCCGAGCTCGAGGTTGAACTGCAGCGTGATCACCGAGGCGCCGCCGGAGCTGGTGGAGGACATCTGGCGCAGCCCGGGCATCTGGCCGAACTGGCGCTCGAGGGGCGCGGTCACCGACGAGGTCATCACCTCCGGGCTCGCCCCCGGGTAGAAGGTCACGACCAGGATGGTCGGGTAATCGACTTCGGGCAGCGCGGAAAGCGGCAGCTGGCGGAAGGCGAGCAGCCCGGCGAGCACGATCGCCACCATCGCGAGCGAGGTCGCGACCGGGCGCAGGATGAAGAGGCGCGACGGGTTCACCGCCGCGCGCCGACCTGGACCCTGGCTCCCTCGCGCAGGCGGTCCATGCCGTCGAACACCACTAGCTCCCCGGCGGCGAGCCCCGACGCCACTTCCACCCGCTCGCCGTCGGACGCACCGAGCTTCACCGGCCGCACGCTTACCGTGTTGGCGTCCGATGCAGGGCCCGGGTTTTTGGGCCCGCTACCTGGGTTCACCACGTAGACGAACATGCCCTGGCTGCCGCGCTGGAGCGCGGCGCTGCGGATGGTGACCACGCCGCTGCGCGTGTCGAGCAGCATGCGGGCGTTGACGAACTGGTTCGGGAACAGCGCCAGGTCGGCGTTGGGAAACTTCGCCTTGAGCTTCACCGTCCCGGTGGTGACGTCGATCACGTTGTCGACGGTCAGGAGCTCGCCCGCGCCCAGCTTGACGCGGAACCCGCGGTCCCAGGCCTCGACCGAGAGCTTGGCGTTGCCCTTCATGCGCTGCAGGACCGCCGGCAGGCTGTCCTGCGGAAGCGCAAACACGACGGTGACGGGCTGGATCTCGGTGATCACCACCACACCGTTCGCGTCGGACGCGTGCACGATGTTGCCGGGATCGACCTGGCGCAGCCCCAGCCGCCCGCTGATCGGCGCGGTGATGCGGGCATAGGTAAGCTGCAGCCGCGCGTTGTCGACCATCGCCTGGTCCGTGCGCACCGCGCCCTCGTACTGGCGCACCAGCGCGGCCTGGGTGTCGACCTGCTGCTTGGCGATCGAGTCCTGCTGGAACAGCGTCTGGTAGCGCTCGAGGTCGATGCGCGCGTTCGCGAGCAGCGCCTGGTCCTTGATGAGCTGGCCCTCGGCCTGGTCGAGCTGAACCTGGAAGGGCCGGGGATCGACCTGCGCGAGCACCTCCCCCTCTTTTACATACTGCCCTTCGGTGAAGTTGACGCGGACGAGCTCGCCGTCCACGCGGCTGCGGACGATGACCGTGCGCATCGGCACCACGGTGCCCAGGCCGCTGAGATAGATCGGGATATTGCCCGTCTGAGCCGCTTCGGCCGCCACGGGGATCGGGCCGCCATCGCCGCCCTTTGCGCCGCGCCCCTTCCCGGGCTTCTTGGCTTCCGTCTGCGCCGCGGCTTCGCCGCCGCGGGACTTGTCGTAATAGAGCCATGCGCCGACGCCGGCGGCCACCACGATCACAGTGAGCGCGATGAGCAGGGTGGTGCGCCTTTGCCCGGTTTTCACTGCGTTCTCCATGGCGACTCTTTCCGAGGCCCCCATTTCACTACAAGTTCCCCGGCGACAGCTTGCCCTAGTCGACGGTAAAGATATGTCGCCAAGTGTGTCCTCGGGCGCCCTCGGCCCGCCCGCCCCGCCCCCGGTCGCCTCCTGACCGATCCTGCTAGTCCTCCCGGCGCGCGCTGCCCGCAAGGAGGGCGTAATAGTTCGGCCTTAAATATGCACGCATGGACAACGAAGACTTCGACGACGACCTCGAGCTGGACATCGGGGCCGACGAGTGGGACGAGGAGGCGCTCGGCCTGGAATGGGACGAGAGCGAAGCGCGGTCCATCGCCCGCGACCTCGGCATCACTTCCGCGCTCTGAGCTTGAAGGCCGGAACCGGCTGGAAGAAGCCGCGCAGCCGCAGCGGCCCGACCGCCTCGGTGTAGAAGAGCGCTGCGATCTCGTGCTCGACCTGTGCGTCGAGCAGGATCTCGCCGGCGCGCGCCTCGCCGCACAGGCGCGCGGCAAGGTTCGGCACGTTGCCGATCGCGGCATATTCCCAGCGCTGCTCGAAGCCGATCACGCCCAGGGTCGCCTCGCCCTGCGCGATGCCGATGCCCAGGCCGACGTCGTGGCCGAGCTTCTCCCAGGCCTGGGCGATCGGGGTAAAGGCCTCCTGCAGCGCGATCGCCATGCGCACCGCGCGCTCGGCGGGCCGATCCACGGGAAGCGGGTCGCTGAAGAAGATCATCACGCCGTCCCCGGCGAAATGCTCGAGCGTGCCGCCGTACTCGTCGACGGTGTGTCCCAGGGTGGCGTGGTAGGCGCGCAGCAGGTCGAGCACTTCCTCGGGATCGGCGCGGTCGGTGAAGGCGGTGAAGCCGCGCAGGTCGAGGAACACCGCGGTGATCTCCCGGCGGTGCGGGGCCAGGATCGCCTCGCCGCCTGCGACGATCGCGTCGACCACGTGGCGCGAGAAGAAGCGCTTGAGGCGCCCGAGCTGCTCGAGCTCGGCCACCTGCCGACGCACCCGCTCCTCCAGCGCCGCGTTCAGGGCGCGGATCTCGTCCTGCAGGCGCTTGGTGCGCAGCAGCGAGCGCACGCGGGCGAACAGCTCCTCCCAGTTGACCGGCCGCGACAGGAAGTCGTCGGCGCCGGCCTCGAGCCCCTTGACGCGCTCGTCCTGCGCCTCGGCCGAGGTGATGAGGATCACCGGCAGCAGGGCCGTCGCCGGCTGCTCTCGCAGGTGCCGGCACAGCTCGTAGCCGTCGATGCCCGGCATGCGAATGTCGGCCACCACCAGGTCCGGTGAGGCGCGCTGCACCTCGGCGAGCGCAGCTTCGCCGTCCGGCGCGGTCGAGACCTCGTAGCCGCGCGCCTGAAGCAGGCCCGCGAGCATCTCGCAGTTGGCGCGCTGGTCGTCGACGACCAGGATGCGCCCCTTCACGGGTGAATCCTTATTCAAAAACGATGACGCCGCGCGCGTTGCGGCCGGATTCCAGGTCGGCGAAGGCCTGCGGCGCTTCCCAGATCGTGTAGCGCCGGGTAATGAGCTCGTCGAGCTTGAGCTTGCCGCCCATGTAGAGGCCGAGCATGCGCGGGAAATCGATGCGCGGGATGCAGGACCCGAAGTAGCTGCCCGTAAGGGTCTTCTCCTCGAACGGCAGGGTCATGGTGCGCACCGCGGTCGAATCGCCAGGCTTCGCCACGCCGACCACCACCGCGAGCCCGCCGCGCCGGATCGCCCGGTAGGCCGTCGCAGCGAGCTCGCCGTTTCCGACGCATTCGAACGCGTAGTCCGGCCCGCCGGCCGTGAGCTTCTTAAGCGCCTTGGAAACGTCCTCGCCGGCCTTGGCAAGGAGCACATCGGTTGCCCCGAACTGCTTTGCCAGCGCGAGCTTTGATTCGAGGGTATCTATGGCAATGATGCGCTCGGCGCCCGCGATGCGTGCGCCCTGGATCACGTTGAGGCCGACGCCGCCGCAGCCGAACACCGCCACGCTGGAGCCGGGGGCGACGCGGGCGGTGTTGAACACTGCGCCGACGCCGGTGGTCACTGCGCAGCCCACGAGCGCAGCGCGGTCGAGCGGCATCTTCGGATCGATCTTGACCACGTTGTCTTTGTGCAGGGTGGCGTACTCGGCCATCACGCCGCAGCCGGAAAAGACGTTGAGCGGCTGGCCGCGCGCATCGCGCGTGCGAACCGTACCGTCGGGAAGCGTGGTGATCGCCTTGCCCTGCTCGATGCACAGCACCGGCCGGCCCGCGAGGCAGAAGCGGCACTCGCCGCACATGTAGATGAAGGAAGAGACGACATGGTCTCCCTTGGAGAGGGAAGAAACACCTTCTCCCACCTCGATGACTTCGCCGGCCGCCTCGTGGCCGAGGATGAGCGGCAGCGGCATCGCGAGCGTGCCGTTGGTGGCCGACAGGTCCGAATGGCACACGCCGCAGGCCGCCAGCTTCACGGTCACCTCGTTCGCCTTGGGCGCCTCGACGGTGATCTCCTCGACCACCACCGGACGGTTGAGCTCCCGGCAGATCGCCGCTCGGGCCTGGCGCGCCATTTCCTTACCTCGCCTTATCCTCGTGTCCTGTCGAATGCCCGCGCAGTATATATAAAATAGCCATTCACCCGAGGAGATTGGCATGCTCGTCCGAGACAAGTTCTACATCGGCGGCCGCTGGGTCGCACCCTCCAGCGCAGACACCATCGAAGTTCACAACGCCGGGACCGGCGCAGTGATGGGGCGCGTTCCTGCCGGGACCGAGAAGGACATCGACGCGGCCGTCGCCGCGGCGCGCGGCGCGCTCCAATCGTGGAGCGAGACGCAGCCGGAAAAGCGCGCCGAGTTCCTGGAAAAGATTTCGGCGGCGCTCAAGGCGCGCGCCGACGAGCTCGCGCGAACCATCGCACAGGAAGTCGGCATGCCGCTCAAGATGGCGAGCCGCATCCAGGCCGGGTTGCCGATCGCGAACTTCGCCAACTACGCAAAGCTGGTGAAGGAATTCTCGTTCGAGAGCCGCGTCGGAAATTCGCTGGTGGTGCGCGAGCCGGTCGGCGTCGTGGGCGCGATCACGCCCTGGAACTATCCGCTGCACCAGATTACGCTGAAGGTCGCGCCCGCGCTCGCGGCGGGCTGCACCGTGGTGCTGAAGCCCTCGGAAGTGGCGCCGTTCAATGCTTTCATGCTGGCGGAGGCGGCGGCGAGCGCCGGGCTGCCTGCGGGCGTCCTCAACATCGTGACGGGGTACGGCGCCGCGGCCGGAGAAGCGCTGGTGAGGCATCCCGGCGTCGACATGATCTCGTTCACCGGCTCGACGCGCGCCGGCAAGCGCATCTCGGAGATTGCCGCGCAAAGCGTCAAGCGGGTCGCGCTGGAGCTCGGCGGCAAGAGCGCTTCGGTGATCCTCGATGACGCGGACCTCGCGCAAGCGGTGAAGAGCACGCTGAACGGCTGCTACCTCAACTCCGGCCAGACCTGCACCGCGCTCACGCGCATGCTGGTGCCGCAGTCGAAATATGACGAAGCGGCCAAGATCGCCGCTGAAATCGCGGCCGGGTTCAGCGTCGGCGACCCGCTCGCCGAATCCACCAGGCTCGGGCCGCTCACTTCCAAGGCGCAGCTCGAGCGCGTGCGCGGCTACATCAGCAAGGGGCTCGCGGAAGGCGCGGAGCTCGTCGCCGGCGGCGCCGAGCCGCCCGAAGGCGTGCCGCCGGGCGGCTACTATGTGCGTCCCACGGTGTTCGGAAAAGTGCGCAACGACATGACCATCGCGCAGGAAGAGATTTTCGGTCCCGTGCTGTCGATCATCGCCTACCGCGACGAGGAGGACGCGGTGCGCATCGCGAACGACACGGTCTACGGCCTCGCCGGAGCCGTGTGGTCGAAGGACGAGGCGCGCGCGCAGCGCGTGGCGCGGCGCATCCGCGCGGGCCAGGTCGACGTGAACGGCGGCGCCTTCAACATGAACGCGCCGTTCGGCGGCTTCAAGCAGTCGGGCCACGGCCGCGAGGCCGGGGTCTATGGGCTGGAGGAGTTTCTCGAATACAAGTCGCTGCAGCTCAAGGGATGACAGTCCGCGGATGAAGGTCCTCGACCTCCTCAGCCTGAAGGGCCGCAACGCGCTCGTCACCGGCGGCTCGCGCGGCCTCGGGCTGCAGATGGCCGAGGCGCTCGGCGAGATGGGCGCGAGGGTCGCCATCACGGCGCGCAAGAAGGACGAGCTCGAACAGGCCGTTTCCCATCTGAAAAAAGCAGGCGTCAACGCTGCTTCTTTCGTTTGTGATATTGGACGGCGCGAAGCTATCGGCCCGGCGGCCGAGCAGATCCTCGGCGACCTCGGGAAGATCGACATCCTCGTGAACAACGCCGGCGCCACCTGGGGCGCGCCGGCCGAGGATCATCCGCTCGAAGGCTGGGACAAGCTCGTGAACGTCAATCTCACCGGCGTGTTCGTGCTTACACAGTTCGTAGGAAAGCGCTCGATGATCCCGGCGAAGTGGGGGCGCGTCATCAACATCGCCTCGATCGCCGGGCTCATGGGCCAGGACAAGCGCATCGTGCGCACGCTCGCCTACAACACCACCAAGGGCGGGCTGGTGAACTTCACCCGCGCGCTGGCGGCGGAATGGGGCGAGTACGGCATCACGGTGAACGCGATCTGCCCGGGATTCTTTCCCTCGAAGATGACGCGCGCCACGCTCGACACCGCGGGTGAGCTGATCCGCGACTGGACGCCGAATAAGCGCCTCGGCAACGACGAGGATCTGAAGGGCCTGGCCGTGCTACTCGCCTCGGAGGCGTCGCGCCACATCACCGGCCAGGCGATCGCGGTCGACGGCGGAGCGACCGTTATCTGAGCATGAATGCGAACCACACTACGAGCGAAGCCGTCGAGTTCACGCGGGCGTACCAGAAGAAGATCCCCTTCGTTCAGCACCTCAAGATCCTCACCGAGACGCTGGGCAAGGGAACGGCCCACCTGTCGTTGCCGATCGAGCCGCATCTCACCAACAGCCTCGGCACGGTGCACGGCGGGGTGATCATGTCGCTCCTCGACGTGGCGCTGTGCACCGCTGCGCGTACCCTCCACCCGGATTCGGTCGGCGTGGTCACCATCGACATGAGCACCGCGTTCATCGGCGGCGGCAGCGGCGCGCGGCTCCTCGCCGACGCGCGCGTCATGAAGGATGCCCGCACCATGAGCTTCGTCGAAGCCGAAGCGAGAAACGAGGACGGCTCGATCGTGGCGAAAGCGATCGCGACCGTGCGGGTCAGGCTCAAGGAGAAGCAATGAGCACGCCGAATCCATACGCAGCTCCGCGAGCGCCCGTCGCCGACGCGGCCGACGCAGCGCGCAACTTCCTGCCCTCGGGTCGCGCTGTCCCCGCGGCGCGCGGCTGGAGCTGGCTTGTCGACGGCTGGGCGCTTTTCAAGAGCCAGCCGGGCGCCTGGATCGCGCTGGTCATCGTCGCGCTGCTGATCTTCATCGCGATGGCGCTGATTCCCATTCTCGGCTCGCTCGCGAGCATGGTGCTTACACCGGTCATCCTTGCGGGCATTTTTGTCGCCTGCCGCGAGCAGGACGCGGGCCGCGGGCTCCTCGTTTCGAATCTTTTCGCCGGGTTCCGCGAACGCTTCGGCGCGCTGCTGTCCATCGGCTTCATCGATCTCGGCGTCACCGTCGCGGTCACGCTCGTCGCAGCTCTCGTGACCGGCGCCGGCATGTGGTCGCTTCTTGGCGGCGATATCGGCGTCAGCGACCCCGAGGCGATGGCGGGCATGGGGCTCACTCTCCTTCTCGCCCTCCTCGTGATGCTCGCGCTGCTCCTGCCGCTGTTCATGGCGCTGTGGTTCGCGCCTGCGCTCGCTCTGTTCCACCAGCAGGGCCCCGCCGAGGCGATGAAGAACAGCTTCGCTGCCTGCCTGAAAAACGTGGTGCCGTTTCTGCTCTACAGCGTGGTCCTGTTGCTGCTCAGCTTCGTCGCCTCGATCCCCTTCGGCCTGGGCTGGCTGGTGCTCGGCCCGGTGCTCGCCGCCTCCCTATACACGAGCTATCGCGACATCTTTTTCGACTAGCGCGCGGCCGCTCCAGAGCCACGCCAGGCCCGCGAGCTGGACCAGCCACAGCGCCCCGAGCGCATACGAGTAGCCGCGCGGGTCATAGCCCGCCGCCGTCTGCGGCCACAGGTTGAGCACGATGCCGGTGCCCCACTGGCCGAGGAAGATGCCGACGAACGTGAACGTATTCAGCGCGGTATTGACCCGCCCGGCCATGTCCAGAGGGTAGCGGCGGGTGACGATCGAATGCGCGAGCGTCGCCGAGGTGCCGCAGAACACGAAGCCCGCCCAGAGCGGCACCGCGGCGCGGGTCGCGCCCAGGGCAAGGAACAGGAGGCAGGCGAGGCTGCCCGCCACGCCGGCCGCGAACAGCGGCAGCAGGGAGCGGCCGCGCCGGACGAGTCGGTCCGCGAGGCGCCCGAAGAAGAAGTACCCGGCGATCATCGCGCTGGCCGCCACCGCAAGAACCTGCGCCGCGCCGGCCCGATCATGGCCCGCCACGTCGCGCAGCCAGGTGGTGATCCACAGGGTGAAAAGCGACACGACGGCGCACTGGTTGGTGCCGATTGCGACCGCGACCCGCCAGAAGGCCGCGTCGCGCGCGAGCCTGCGCAGTCCGCCGAAGCCCTCGCGCAGGCCCGGCGGGCGGCGCGCCCTCGGGTGCTCGGGCACGACGAGCGCGAATAACAGGCACAACGCCAGCGTAACCGCGCCGAACGCGGTGAAGATCTCGCGCCAGCTGAAGTAGCGCAGCGCGAACTCGACCGGGGCCGACGCGGTGATGGCGCCCAGGCCGCCCATGGAATAGGCGAGAGCGATCATCGTGCTCAGGCGCTCAGGGGGAAACCACAGGATGAAGGCCTGCATGCACGCCATCAGGCACGCCGAAACCCCGAGGCCGATGAGCGCCCGCGCGAGCACCAGTTGCTCGAAGCTGCTCGCCTGCGCAAAGAGGAGCGCGCCGCCGGTGGCGAGAAGGAGCAGCGCCGCGTTGACGCGCCGCGGCCCGAACCGGTCGAGCAGCAGGCCGAGCGGAATCTGGAACAGGCCGAAAGAAAAGAAGTACACGCCGGTGAGCAACCCCAGCCCCGCCGCCGAGATGCCGAATTCGGACGCGAGCCCCGGCCCGAGCACGGCATTCACCGCCCGCACCACGTACGAGAAGTAGTAGCCCGCCAGGAACGGCAGGACGATGCGGAAAAAAGGGGTCAGAGGAATTTTCCTGTAACACGTATGCGTTCAGCCCTAGGTGTTACAGGAAAATTCCTCTGACCCCTTTTTTATTTAGGAGGCGATTCGAGACCGCCGAAGTAGAACCGGTTGTGCGTCGGGCTGATGATGACTTCGTTGATGCAGGCGCGCGCCGGCAGCGAAGCGATGAAGGCGATGGTCCTGCCGAGGTCCTCGGCCTGGAGCATCTTCGCGCGCACCTCCGGGGTCGGCGGCACCGGGCGCTTTTCCAGGATCGGCGTCGCGACCTCGCCGGGAAGCACCGAGGTGGCGCGGATGCCCTTGTCGCCCTCCTCCATGTTGATGGATTCGGTCAGCGCGACGACGGCGTGCTTGGTGGCGTTGTAGGCAGGGCCGGTGAGCGTGCTCGGGTAACGCCCGGCCCACGACGACACGTTGACGATGAGCCCATCCTTGCGGCTGCGCATCCCGGGCAGCACCGCGTGCACGCAATAGAACATCCCCGAGAGATTGATCGCGACGATGCGGTCCCACGCCTCGGTCGATACGTTGAAGAAGTTGCGCTTCGGATCGTTGATCCCGGCGCTGTTCACCAGGATGTCGACGCGGCCGATGCGCTCGGCGGCCTTGGCCACCGCCGGCTTGTTGCCGACGTCGAGGGCGATCGCCTCGCAGCTACCGACCGCCTTGATGGCCTTTTCCGCGGCGGCCAGCGTCTCCTGGCTCCGGCCCGAGATGACGATGCGGGCACCCATGCGCGCGAGCTCGAGCCCCCCGGCGAGGCCGATGCCCGAGCCCCCGCCGGTGATCCAGGCCGTCTTCCCCTTCAGGAAGCTAGCGTCGGGCATACTGCGTCGCGCCGAAGAGCACCTCGGCCTGCTCCTTGGTGAACGACGGCGTCGGGCGCCTGCGGTCGGCGAGCACCTCGAGCGCCTTTTTCACCGCCGGGCGCGCGGCGATCCGGTCGCGCCACTCCTTGAGGTTCGGGTACTCCTCGATGTTCACGCCCTGGCGCTCGGGAAAGCGCAGCCACGGCATGATGGACATGTCGGCGATGGTGTATTCGCTGCCCGCGATCCATTCATTTTCTTCTACTTGCTTATCAACAACCCGGTAGAGGCGCTTGGCCTCGTTGCGGTAGCGGTTCATGGCGTATTCGATCTTCTCGGGCGCGTACTGCAAGAAGTGGTGCGCCTGCCCCAGCATCGGCCCGATGTGCCCCATCTGGAACATCACCCACTGCATCACCTCCCACCGCTCGCGCACGTCCGCGGGCAGAAACTTGCCGGTCTTGGAGGCGAGGTAGAACAGCATCGCGCCGGACTCGGCGAGCGCGAACGGCTTGCCGCCGGGACCGCGCTGGTCGACCATCGCGGGAATCTTGTTGTTGGGCGAGATCGCGAGGAAGTCGGGCTTGAACTGCTCGCCGGCGCCGATGTCGATCGGGTGTACGCGGTATTCGAGCCCGGTCTCCTCGAGCATGATGTGGATCTTGTGGCCGTTCGGCGTCGGCCACGTGTAAAGGTCGATCAAGCGATTCCTTTCACTCGGTTTCCTGGATGACTACGGTCCCCGCGATCTTATCGTGCCAGCCCTGCTTCCTGCGGTCGAACGCCGCCCACACGAAGCCGAGGTAGAACGGAAGGGCGGACACGAAATAGCAGAGCAGGCGGATGACTAGGCGCATGGTCGTGGGGGCCCCGCCGGTGGCTGCGTCGACGATCTTGATACCCACCGCGAGCTTGCCGGGCGTGGCGCCGCAGTAGCGCCAGAAACCGACGATGAGCGCGCCCACCAGGGCGGCGATCACGAGATCGCCCGAGCGGCGCACCGGGTCGAGGGAGAAATAGTCCGCGCCGAAGCTCACCACGATGATCGGCATCGCGATCACGACGACGATCAGCCAGTCGATGAGGAGCGCCACCGCGCGCTGCCAGAAGCCCGCGTAGTCGAACCGCGCGTCGGCACGCTCGCCGGGAGTTGGATCGACGCGTTGTCGCGGCGGCGGTGCGGAGCCGTCCCCGAAGCGCGGCTCGACGCGCTCAGGCGAGCTTGACCAGCTGCTTTCCAAAATTTTCGCCC
>Ga0075424_100000121_pt1 | contig 48524 bp, 39 predicted proteins | sample SoiMethybrSBSTD3_FD_75301 | JGI IMG/M metagenome (GOLD analysis project Ga0075424, IMG submission 75301) | Bulk soil microbial communities from a Populus tree surrounding site in Tennessee, USA - Soil MetaG P. TD hybrid SBSTD3 | ecosystem: Environmental > Terrestrial > Soil > Tree plantation...
CATCGGATGGCGAACGGCACGCCTCGATGCACACGATACTTACATGGACACTCCTTACTGGGAGCAACTGCAATATATCGGCGACACGCGCATTCAGGCCCTCATCTCCTACACCGTCGCAGGGGACGATAGACTAGCGCGCCAGGCGATCGCTGCTTTTGATCATTCGCGCATCCCGGATGGCATCACTCTTAGCCGCTACCCGACCGGGCTATTCCAGGCGATCCCTACTTTTTCCTTGATGTGGGTTGGCATGCTCCAGGATTTCGCGCTGTATCACGACGACGCGGGGATCGTCCGCGAACACTTGCCGGGGACGCGCGCCGTCCTGGACTGGTTCCTGTCGCACCAAAAGCCAAATGGTCTGCTCGACAAGTTACCGTGGTGGGCATTCATCGATTGGACCGACGGATTTCCGTTCGGTGTTCCGCCTCAGACTGCCAGCGGGGATTCGGCGCCGATCACACTGCAGTTCGTGCAAGCTTTGCTCGATGCCGCGCAACTGGAATCAGCCTACGGCGAACCGTCGCGTGCGGACTTGTACAAGAAGGCTGCGGCCCATGCTTCCCAGGCCGTGCAATCGCTCTGCTGGGACGACCGTGTCGGATTGATCGCGGACACTCCTGATGGTCAGCACTTCAGCCAGGAGGCAAACATTCTCGCGGTTTGGCTCGATGTAATTCCCCGCGAGCAACAGAAACAGGCTTTGATCAAAACTCTCGCGGCAACGGATGCGACTTTCAAATCCGATACGTCTCCCCCGCCCATGTCGAAAGCCAGCTACTATTTCCGTTTCTACTTGGCTCGTGCCCTGGATCACGTTGGCTTGGCCGATCGCTATCTCGAACTGCTTCAACCCTGGCGCGGAATGGTTGCTCTGGGATTGACGACTTGGGCAGAGGTTCCAGAGCCCTCCCGCTCTGATTCGCACGCCTGGAGCGCGCACCCGAACTATGACTTGTTGACTCTGGTTGCCGGGATACGTCCCAGTGGATTCGGCTTTAAGAAAGTGACGATTGAGCCACACCTTGGTTCATTAAAACGTGTATCGGCTGTCTTTCCGCATGCGCGTGGAGAGATTGGCGTGAACTTCGCAGCGAATGGCAAAAGCGTTCGGGCAAATGTCGAACTGCCTGCCGGCCTAACCGGAACTCTGGTCTGGAAAGGACGCGAGTTTTCCATTCACGAAGGGAAACAGGAGTTGATGCTGACCCAGTGATCCTCGGGTAACGTGGCACGAACCTGAGATGGAGCGAATCTGAAATGGAGCGACAGGCGTCTCGCCCGTCGGCCGGGCGACGGCCCGGCTGAAGCTCTTTTGCGCGCCCGCTTCATTGTGCGTAGCTGCTAGCGCTTGGTGGACACGACCGCCACTCCATAACGCGGCAGCGTGAGGGACTGCTTCACGCCGCCTCCCAGCACATCACTCATTTGCGATGGAAGGGGAACGGTTTGAGGTGCCGCCGAGAAATTCACCAGAATGTAGACCGTTCCTTTGTCTCCGTAGCGCGGGTACACTTCAACCCCGTCCGGAACAGGGCCTAGTGCAGCCTTGACTCCACTGGTCTCGATCATCCACTTCGCGGCCGCAGTCATTCCTGCGTCGTCGAGCCAAGCACCGATGTTAGTGATGCGTCCTTTGCCAACCTTGCGTGTAATGGCAGCAGGTTTGCCGTCGAGCCAGCCATTGCTTTTGCCATAAGTCGCGAGAACCTCGACATCCTTGGCGTTGACACTCAAAAGCTCTGCCCAGAGCTTGCTTTTGCTAACCCCAAAACGTCCAGTCACTGGTACGGGATCAACGAGAGCATAGTATTGCTCCACGCGGCCGCCGAGCAGTTCGGCCAACGGGCCGGGCTGTCGTTCGGGTTGCAGCCCGTTGTCATCGTTTTTCATCGCCGAGCGCTGCCCTAGAACAAGGTGTCCACCCTGCCGAACGTAATCCGTCAAGTTCTTGGCCGCTGCTTCTGAGAGCACGTTCAGACCGGGCGCGACCACGAGTTTGTATTGCGTGAGAGGATCGGTAGCCTGGACGATGTCGATCGACTGGCTGATCGCGCGCAAAGGCTTGTAATAGCTAACGAGTTCGGCGACCGGATCGTACTCACGGTTGTGCTTCTGCCATTGAATCGCCCACCGGCTGTCATAAGAATGCAGCACTGCGACTTCGGACTTGGGCGAGGTACCGGCGAGCACAGGGCCAGCCTTCGCAAATTCAGCCCCGAGTTGCTGAACCTCCGAGTACAAAGGCACTGGTGTTCCGTCAGCCCCGACCAGTGTGCCGTGATACTCCTCCTGCCCGTTGAGCGCGCTGCGCCACTGCCAATAGCTGATCGCATCTGCACCGTGGCCAACGTTGTGCCATGCCATCGCACGCACTTCGCCCTTGTCGAGAGAATTGTTCACCTCCGCCCAATTCACCGAGCCCGGCTGGGTTTCGATGATCCAGAAGTTCTTGCGTTTGAAACCGCGTGTCAAATCATCGGCCGCGCCATTTCTTGCAGGATCGAGATGTCCTTTTCCGACGTAGTCATCCCACGCGGCCATATCGAGATCCTGTTCCACTGTGTAGTGATCGAAGCCATCAAACCAGCCCATCGTGTTCGTCGTGATGAATTGCCGCGCGTCACAATTCGGACGGATGACATCAATCTGATTCTTCTGATAACTCCGCCAGGTATCACTGACAAAGCGCTTCCAACTGAGCAGCAACCCCGGATTCCCATAGCGCGTCGCGATGGGCACCTGGTTCCAGTCCGAGTAGGTCTGGCTCCAGTAGGCAGTGGTCCAGGCGTTGTTTAGATTGTCGAGAGTTCCATAACGTGTTTTGAGCCATTGCTGGAACTGTGCTTTGGTATCCGGATCAAACGAAACGTCCGCGTACTCGTTGTCGATCTGCCACCCGATCACGTACGGATTGTGGCCCAAGCGCTTGGCCATCTGTTCCGCGATCTTCCGCCCAAGCTCCCGGTATTTTGCATTGGCAAAATTGAATTGCTGCCGGTTGCCGTGCTCGGCGCGGTGGCCCTCCTCGTCGATGAGCAGAGTTTCGGGATATTTCTGTGTGAGCCAAGCCGGAGGAGCCGCCGTCGGTGTTCCAAGCACCGTGTAGATCTCGTGCTTCGCAGCGGCCGCGACCGCGCGATCGAGCCAGTCGAGATCGTACTGCCCTTCGCTTGGTTCCATACGACTCCAGGCGAATTCTGCGATCCGCACCATGTGAATGCCCGCTTGCTGCATTAGCGTGAGATCGGCGTCCCACCGTGATTCAGGCCACTGCTCCGGATACCACGCCGTTCCCAGCAGGAGGGGTGGAGGTGGCGGTGTGGAGGCTTGGCTCGTGAGAGGGACCTTAAAAAGAAGCACGACAAAAACTGGAAATAAGATTTTGGCTTGCAGACGAGACTTTCCCGGTCTTGAATTCATGTTTTGCCTCCGGTTGAAAGCAAACATGGGATTGTACGCCAATGCAAACGATTACATCAGGCCACGAAAGGAGCTAATTGAAGGTGCTTGAACGGCTAACACTGCAAAGCGTCGAACCAAGGCCGTCGTCAGCGCTCCAACGCGGGTGATTGCTCACGAAGCGAAAATCCGCTGGCCTGAGCTTTCATCATCTGTTCAGCCAAATTGATAATGCGCGTGGCCGCTTGTCGTGGGCGGGTTCCACGGTCATGAATGTTCGACATCAGATTTCGCTGGGCATCAGTGTGAGTTTTCCTCGGCTGGTAGGCCAGGTATGCCGACAGGCTTTCGTCAGTCGCGAGACCGGGACGCTCGCCTATCAGAAGAATCGCAACCCTCGGAGACAACAACTCCCCAACCTCGTTGAGCAGTCCCACCCGACAATAACGAACACAGAAACAACGCCCAACGTTCCATTGGCGGCTTTGTGCTTCCTCATGCAGCAGTGGCAGAAGCGACGGAACTTGCTTCACGACTGCCGTAACCGACAATCCGTCGCCAATCAGAATTTGTAAATCACGCTCGCGGGGGCAGAGCGCCGACACCTGTGCCTTCGATTCTTCGTTCAAACAGCGGCCCAAATCCGGACGCAAAAGATATTCGTCCTTGTTGCGAGCCCGAGTACTTACTTCAAACAGTTTCCATTGATCAACGACGGCCTGGCCGAAATCTCTTTGCAGATCGAGTTCTGTGCGAACGGCATCCCGCGCGGCCGCGTGCGCCTCCCGCAACTCCATTTGAGTGCCCGTTCGATACGCGGCGCCGCTTCGGCCTTCAAGCAATCGGGCTGGAGTGCGTGCACGAACCCTCTGAACGACGGCGGGCCAGTCAGGAAAGGGAGCAAGGTTGTTTTGGTCATCAGTCATCCAACAACCTTTTCCAATGACGAGCTCAGCCGGTGCATGAGTTGTCGCTGTGTCGAGCCATCGACAGCGATCGGTTCTGTGCCGTCATAAATCCGCATCCTCTGTAACCAGCTCAAGAACTCCGGAGCGGGCCGCAGACCAAACAGACGACGTACCGCCAGCGCATCGTGGTAGCTGGTGGACTGATAGTTCAGCATCACGTCGTCGGAACAGGGAACTCCCATGAAGTAGTTGCAACCAGCCGCTCCCAGCAGCAGCAAGAGATTGTCTGCTGAATTTTGGTCCGCGGCCGCGTGATTTGTGTAGCAAACATCACATCCCATGGGCAGACCCAGAAGCTTTCCCATGAAATGATCCTCAAGTCCGGCGCGGATGATCTGTCGCTCATCGTATAAGTATTCGGGACCAATGAAGCCGACCACGCTGTTGACGAGAAATGGCTGGAAGACGCGAGCGACGCCATACGCCCGCGCCTCCAGCGTAAGCTGGTCGACTCCATGATGTGCTTCCGCGGAGAGTGCGCTGCCTTGGCCGGTCTCGAAATACATGACGTGATCACCCCTCCAGGCAACCGGCCGATCCCGATGATGTTCGAGAACGCATTCCCGCCCCTCACGTAGCAACGTGAGCGTGATTCCAAAACTGCGATTGGCGGCCTCGGTGCCGGCGATGGATTGAAACAGCAGATCAATCGGGCTCCCACGTTTCAACGCTTCCAGTTGCGTCGTGATGTGTGCCAGGCAGCAGTTTTGTGTAGGAATGTCGTACATCTCAACCAGCCGATTGAGCGCAGACAAGATGGAAGCCACTGTTTGGACGGAGTCGGTCGCTGGATTCACGCCGATCACGGCATCGCCGCACCCGTAGAGCAAGCCCTCAAATGCTGCTAAAAGGATCCCACCAACATCATCGCTGGGGTGATTCGGCTGAACGCGGATACCAAGTACTCCTCGCTCTCCCATCGTATTGCGGCACCGGGTTACGTTCCTGATCTTGGCAGCCGCAAGTACGAGATCCTTGTTGCTCATCAGCTTCGTCACGGCTGCTGCAAGTTCCGGAATGATGGCCCATTGCAGATCCTTGAGCATGGTTTCGCTCGTAGCGTCATCCAGAACGAACTCCCGGAATTCACCCACGGTCATGCTGCTGATCGATCGAAACATCTGCTGATCGAAAGTCTCCAGAAGCAAACGGCTGACGTCATCGTCTCCAGGATCGATCACGGGCTGGCGCACGATCTCATCCAAGGTAAGATCAGCAAGCCTGCGTTTGGCCGCAATCCGCTCGCGTTCTGAACCGGCTGCCAGTCCGGCGAGTTGGTCGCCCGACTTCTCCTCATTCGCCTTGGCGAAGATCTCACGAAGATCGGAGAACCTGTATTGCTCGGCCATCAAAATTTCCAAATGTGAACTGTGGTCGTGGGTGGAAGGACTATGTTACAGAAAAAACCATGATGGACGTGCTAGAGTTTGCGGTGCTGTCCGTCACCCGATCCCGTCTTCCCGGAGCCTATGACGCAAGTTCGATGTAGCGCTCTTCTTTTTGACATGGACGGAGTGCTCATCGACTCGACGCCAGCCGTCGCGCGCGTGTGGCGAAGCTGGGCCCTGGCACATCATTTCAATCCTGAAGAGGTTGTTGCGCGGGCGCACGGCCGTCCCAGCATTGCAACTGTCCGGCACTACTTGCCTAACGCGGATCACGAGGCCGAAAACCGGATCGTGGAGCGGATGGAAATTGAGGATCTTGCCGGAGTGGTTCCACTCCCCGGGTCGCGCGAACTCTTGAATAGTCTTCCGGCCGATCGCTGGACCATTGTCACGTCGTCCACTCGTCCACTCGCCGAGGTGCGTTTGCGCGCCGCCGGCCTTTCCATACCAAAAAATCTTATCACCTCGACTGATGTGGTCAACGGCAAGCCGCATCCGGAGCCCTATCTCAAGGCGGCTTCGGTGCTCGGCTTTGCCGCGGCTGACTGCGTGGTCGTAGAAGATGTTCCAGCCGGCATTCGTGCCGGCAAGGCTGCCGGAGCCCGAGTGATTGCGTTCCCAACGACGTGCAAAACTTCGGATCTAAAAGCAGCCGGAGCGGATTGGGTCGTCAGAAATTGCACCGACATTTCTGTCGGGTGCAGCCAAGCGGGGTTAACCCTTGACCTTGCTGGCGCGACGTGACTCCCAATAGCAGAAAACGGGATTCGCCAGGAGAGCCCATGTTTAACCGCAGAATTCTCATCCCACTCACTTTTATATTTCTAGTTCAGTTCGCTTCAGCGCAGGCGCCCCTTCCTTCCTCGCCCGAGATCGAAAAGAAGGTGGATTCGATCCTCAGCAAGATGACGTTGGAAGAGAAGATCGATTACATTGGCGGCTTCAACGACTTTGATGTCCGTCCCGTCCCCCGTCTGAATCTACCCGCTATCAAGATGTCAGACGGACCCGTTGGTGTGCGCAACTACGGTCCCGCCAGCACGGTAGGCGGAATCGGATTGGCCGCAACCTGGGATTTCGAGTTGGTGCGCAAAGTCGGCAATGTCTTTGGAGACGACGCTCGCGCTCGAGGCGTCCACATCCTGCTCGGCCCCGGCGTCAACATCTATCGCGCTCCCATGGCAGGCCGAAACTTCGAGTACTTGGGCGAGGATCCTTTTCTCGCTTCGCGCACTGCAGTCGCTTACATCGAAGGTCTCCAGTCCAAGGGCGTTTGCGCCACCATCAAGCACTTCATGGGTAACAACGAGGAATATGACCGCCACAACGTCGACTCCCTCATCGACGAGCGCACCATGCGCGAGATCTATCTCCCGACATTCGAGGCTGCCGTAAAACAGGGCCACGTCTGCGCCATCATGGATTCCTACAACCTCACTAACGGCCAGCACATGTCACAGAACGGCTATCTCAACAATGACGTCGCCAGGAAGGATTGGGGCTTCGACGGAATCATGATGTCCGATTGGGATTCAACCTACGATGGCGTGGCCGCCGTAAACGGCGGACTCGATCTCGAGATGCCAGCGGGCGCGCACATGAATCGCGCCACGCTGTTGCCCGCGATCAAAGCCGGCAAGGTGACTGAAGCCACCATCGATGATCATGTACGGCATATTCTGCGGAAAATCGTGCAATTCGGCTGGCTGGATCACGAGCAGACCGACTATTCCATCCCCGTCTACAACATTCCAGGCCGCACCGTTGCGCTCGAGGTGGCACGTTCCAGCATGGTGTTGCTCAAAAACGACGGCAATTTGCTACCGCTCGATACGGCGAAAGTAAAGACCTTGGCGGTCATCGGTCCCGACGCGTATCCCGGACAACCAGTAGGCGGAGGAAGTGCCGGAGTACGCCCTTTCCACGTCGTGAGCTTTCTTGAAGGCATTGCCAACAGTGCCGGTGAAAATGTAAGAGTTACCTATTCCCCTGGCATACCGACTCTTTCAGATATGGCCGACGCTACCGACTTCGTCACCGACAATTCCGCAGCTGGCAAGCCCGGTCTGCGAGCAGAACGCTTTCTCTCCGACGACCTGAGCGGGAAGCCCGCTGAGGTCGTCACTGATACGCATGTGAATTTTGGCTATGAATGGCCCTCTTTCTTCGGAGTTCCTTCCAAATTTCGTTCCGTCCGGTGGACGGGATACTTCGTAGTGAAAGAATCCGGCAAATATGACGCCTTCGTGCAGGGACCTGGGGAGGACGGCGCGTATCGCCTTTTCGTGGATGACAAGCTGGCAGTCGACAATTGGAAGCGCGTCACCGCCCTGGTCAACTACGCTACACTCGACCTTTCGACCGGTTCCCACTCGATTCGATTGGAACTTCGGCGTACATACGGCGATCCTAACGTGCGTCTCGGGATCATTCGCGAAGCTTCAGTAGTGAATCCGGATGTCGCGGCTATCGCGAGCAAAGCCGATGCCGTGGTGCTGGCAGTGGGGTTCGATTCCTCAAGCGAGAGCGAAGGGTCCGATCGGACTTTCCGTCTTCCACCCGGACAGGACGCAATCATTCAGGCAGTTCTGGCGGCCAACAAGAACGTCATCGTCGTGATCACGTCAGGCGGTGCAGTCGATATGGATTCTTGGGTCGATCGCGTGCCCGCGGTGCTGCAAGCCTGGTACCCCGGTCAGGAAGGCGGCACAGCCCTGGCACAACTGTTGTTCGGCGAGTTCAGCCCGTCAGGCAAGCTGCCCGTCGGTTTTGAGCGCCGCTTTGAAGACAATGCCGTGTACAAGAGTTACTATGCCGATCCGCCTGAGAGCAAGAAGGTGAAATACACCGAAGGCGTATTTGTCGGCTATCGACACTTCGAAAAATCAAGCACGAAGCCGCTCTTTCCCTTCGGCTACGGACTCTCTTACACCACTTTCAACTACAGTCATCTGTCCGTGACACCTCAATCAGGCAATATGAGCGAGCCCGTTACCATTTTGTTCGATGTGACAAACAGCGGCCAGCGTGAAGGTGCAGAGGTGGCGGAGGTCTACGTTGGTGATATGCATTCCAGCGTGCCCCGCCCCGCCAAGGAACTGAAGGGATTCGCCAAGTTGAACCTCAAGCCCGGCGAGACCAAGCGCGTGATGCTGAAGTTGGATCGGCGCGCGTTCTCTTACTACGACGTCCAGAGCAAAGACTGGAAGGCGGAGCCCGGGGAGTTCACGATCATGGTCGGGGGATCGTCCGACAACACCCCGTTGAAGGGGACGTTCGCAGCGACTCAGTAGTGACGGCGGAGGCCGCAACGGAAGAAATGCTGGATCTTGCCGACGCAGTGCTTCGGTACGATCCTGCGTACAATTGAAATGTTGCCCAATAGAAAGGGTCGCGATAACTTGGGTCTCCAAGCAAAGCCAATTTAGCGTTTCGGAGCGCGCTATCTACAGCGATGCCTTGATCCAACTCGTCGTAAAACTTGCTCATCAACCGCTCGGTGGATGCATCCGTCGCCTCCCACAAGGCAGCGACTACATTGTGAGCTCCCGCTTTTAGAAAAGCCCACGAGAGCCCAACTAACCCTTCCCCTGGATATTCGCGGCCCTCGGCTCCATAACATGACGAAATCGTTACAAGGTCCGCCCGCAAGGGATGCCGAATGATGTCGCGAGCATACAGCTTGAATGAGTCATGCTGTTGCGTGCTTCTCGACAGAACAATAGCAGAATCCAACGGAATCAGTCGGCTGGCTGTTCCATGTGCAACAAAATGAACGTGGGAAAACTTTTCCAACGTACTCGCAAGGTATGCCGCGGGAGTGGCCTGCTCCCGCGTGAGGACCACTTTCTGCCCGTCGGCGAAGTGTCGTGCTACACCTTCGATTTGCGATGCAGCCTTGGGTAATTCGGGATACCTTGGATTTGGGGCCACGCTGTTCCCAATAAGCAGCAGTCTACGATCCAGGTGCGCTGGACTCCGTTGCTCATTTCCGAGCAGCCGCAGTGAACTGGCATTGGTGATGGTTACATCTTCGATCCAATAGTGAGGTCGCGGGCCATCGACCAGCAGCGTCTCAAAATTGAGGTTATTCAGACTTCCGTCGGGAATGATTGCGACTCTCCCGTTCTCCGGCAGCAGCGACCGTGCCGGTTCGACCAACATGCGATAGAGAAGCGTTCCATCCTGACGAGCCGATTCGAACGTGACCGGTTCCCCGCTCATCGCTTCCCGATATCTACGGACGGTGGCATCGATGATGGATCTGGGAGGAAGGGTGAACAAAGAGACTTTTCGAGGGGTAATCGCCCAGAGGTAAGATTGTTTTTCCCCCAAAGCATAAAACAACATCGGTCTCCCATCTCGCCGTGCGGTTGCCTGCGCAGTGAGGGGAGGGGGCTGGGAAGAAGTATGCCTGGTGGTCAGTCCAAGGCTTTCCGCAAGGGAGCGCGCACGATTGTAGTCCGCCCAGCGCAAAGCTTCGTTCGTCAGACCGCGGCTCACCAGAAAATGAATGTACGCCTCATAGATTCTCGAGGCATTGGTGAGGAAAGAAAGCTGAAAGTCTTCATGACGGACCTCATATCGGGCAGCTTCGAAAGTTGCGAGCGCAGCTCTATATTGCCGATCCGCACGGATCACGTCATTTTGCGCTTCGTATAAGCGGGCTAGAGAATGTTCTGCTTCCCACCGCAGAAACACCGGGCACGCTGCGTCCTGCTCAATTTCATGAAAAGTCTCTTCTGCAACAGCAACATCCCCGCGTCGCCCCGCTATTTCTCCCTGAATGAGCAATGGGTAGAGCTGGTCGGAGCGCATTTCACTTTCCTGTAAAGCCTGCTCGGCATACTCGCTCGCCTTGTTTAGATCGCCGGTCTGCAAAGAAAGCCGTGCCAACACTCGCAAGGCGTTGTGGATGTCACCCTTCGCTTTAATTCCTCTCGCCAGCAGCAAAGCCTTCTCAAACGACTGGGCTGCGAGATCAAACTTGCCTTGATCCATATATACGTAGCCGATGTTGGTCAGTTCGTTTCCTTGATCGAAGACGTCTTCCAGTTCGGCAAAGGCCTTCTCAGACTCGAGCGCCAGCCTCAAGGCCCTCTCTGCATCTCCCAGCCGGTAGTACGCCCAGCCGATATTGCCCTGCGCTACAAATGCTAAAACCTTCGCATCGGCAACTATCGCAGCGTCCCGCGCTGCCTGCGATCGATCAATGGCTTCATCAAAGTGTCCGAGTTCGAGCGACTGCGCTCCCAGATTCAACATCGAAGTAGAAGCGAGGTAGGGATCCTTGTGAGACCGAGCGAAGGCTAAACTGAGTTTGTACATCTTCTCCGCCAGATCTGCTTGATTCTGTTCGGTGGCCAGGACTCCACGAGCCTGCAGCAGGTCTCCACAGCTGGCGATCTCGGAGTCGCCGCATAGACGAAGCGTGTCCTGGAGTGTTTCCTCCGCCTCTGAGAAATTGTGAAGGTGAACATGGGCAACGCCGGACACTGCACGCACAGCGATGGTGATCTCAGGTTTGTCGGAAGGCCAGCTTGTGGCTCTGACAATCTGCAGAACCTCCGGAAACTGACCACGTTCCAGGGCGACTTTTGACTCAAGGATCCGGAATTTCCAGGCCCATTCCGGATTCGAGATTCGGAACTGCTGGTAGCCTTGAGCGGCTTCTTTCTGAGCTTGTGTTAGCTGGTTGCGGAGAAGGGCCTTGTAAGCGTGGTCATAGGTCAGGTGGGGAGAATTGCGGCGGCACCCACTCAGGAGAACCGCCGCGACGAAAACGAGAAGCGTGCTTACGGATGGGTGTGGCCGTTGGAGCCCACGTTGGCAACTTGCACCGTTCCTTCGGCCACCGAACTCATCGTGATTTCCATCATGGTGAGGTCGAAATACGTGGTCACGCCGCCCGGCGGGTCTCCGCCATCCTCGTCCCAAGTCTGTTCCACCTCAAGCACGCACAGGGTCACGGACCCAAAGTCCGGAATCTGGAGAACGTTCCCATAAGATTTCATGGGAGCGGGCGCCGCCGCGCTCTTCACGAGAGAGCATTTCAGCGTTGCCTCGTACCCTGGACCGTAGGTTCTCGCATGCCTTCTGATGTTACCGATGTAGTTGAGTTGATTATTGTACTGAGCCGCCAATTGCGAGGAAAGGCCCAGGCTCAGAATGTCATTCTCTTGCTGTTCGATTCGATCGAGGAAGCCCGAATCTTCCGAGTAGAGGGCATCATCGGCCGGCTTACTCCCACAGATGTCGAGCACCATCTTCGGATCGATATGATGTCCATTGATCCGCAGGTTCTCGAACTGTGTTCCGAGAAAGGTCACACCCGGTACATGGCCATTGGCGAGGGGATGCATGGTCGAAACCTGCGCCACGACGCGGTCAGCGGTGATGACATCCAGAATGTTCAATCCTTCCACAACTGCTGTCGCAAGCGTTACCCAACCGGTAACGTCTGATTTGCTGCCTGAAACTCGCGTGTAACCGGACCTAAAGGAAACTAAGCCATTGGCGTTGAACGGTTCTGCCTTCTGAAACGAATAGTGGTCGTCCGTCCCTTCCAGGGAAACGTACGACTCGGCCTCGATTTTGCGCGCCGAAGGCCGCGTAAAATCTGCGCTAACCAATTCCGCATCGACGTGGTATTGATGGTACGTGACGGGAATCTGATCTGACTTTGGCACGGTTGCCATATAGCTTCACCCCGCTCATTGGAATTTACTACTGGATTGTTAACTCAACCGAAGTTTGGCCGATGTCCTGGACTTCACCCGTGCTCGTGGTTCCCTTTATTTTCAGAATGTACGTTCCTGGGACCCATTTTGCTCCTGGTATCTGTATCGCCCAGCGGTCTTGCTTTTCCCGGTCCGAAGGAACCGGGATCCCCAGTGAAAATTCTCGTTGTCCCGTTGGATTGAAAAACTCTGCCGAGTATTGTGTGAAGGCAGCCTCAGGCGGAATTCTGACAAGTAGCAAAAAGCCTCTTTCCGGACTGACGGGAATCTCCCCTCCCACATCGCCAGCTCCATAGGTGCCAACGTTGACGGCAGCCCACGGAACTGACTGAGGCGTACTCACCGCCTGATGTAGTTTGGGATATGTCACCAGATTTTGATAGCCAACCACGATTAACAGCAGCGCCAGGGCAGGCGCCGCAAAAGCCGGCCGAAGCCAATCCAGCCAGCTACTACGCGTGGCCGATACAACCGTTACGGGTACGGGGCCCCGAGCTTCCGAGAGCACGGCCTTGCTCTGCTCGACAAACATCGCTGCTGCCCGCACATCAACCGCGCACTCGGGACAATCGAACATATGCTCTTCAAACTGGTCGAGTTGCTCCGGATCCAGTTCGTTGAGGATGTATTTTTCCGTCGCTTTTAGGCGCAACGCGTCGCTGTGGTCCATGTCCACTGCTCCCCCTCTGTTGAGTAGTGCGGCGACGTTCGCAAACGTTTCATCCCCTTCCGGCAGCGGCTATTCCCGGTGGTTTTCTGTCTATGTTCTTCAGATAACAGGACTTGAAAGATTGCTTAGCACGATGGATCAAGACCCGCAGATAGTCGCGATCCACAGCGAATTCCTGGCACACCTCATCTTTGTCCCGCTCATCCAGAAAAATGGCTTTAATAAGCCGCCGATCCCGGTCTGATAGAGCAGCAAGAATCTGCCGCACCTTTTCCTGCATTTGTCGTGCGGCGACGATCCCTAACACATCGGTAACCGGGTCTGGCAAATCAGGGTCGGGCTCGTCGGCATTGTCGCGTGACTTAAAGCGGTAGTGCTCAAGAAGGACGTTGTTGCAGATTGAATTCACAAACGCGCCCAGTCGCTCTGGTTGGCGGATGCCACCTTCACTCCGCAGCGCGCTGAAGACTCGCGCAAAAGTTTCCTGACGCACATCCTCGATCGCTTCAGGAGTCCGCAATCGCGAGCGCAGTTTCAGCTGGATGAGCTCGCTGAAATAAGTCACAAAATGCTCCTGCGTCCGGAAGTCTCCGGCCCGAAGGCGCCCGACGTAGGCCTCATCAAAGTCCTGAAATTGCAAGAGAATTGCCTCTTTAATGGTTGCAGGAGTGTCGGTTAGTTTACACCGAAAGTCGCCGAATCCCGAGTGGGTACTGGGCCAGCCGGAGCTAGGGCGAAAGGACAATGCATTTCTCTCCCGATGCTTTCGCCCCATTGGCCACTCCCTCCAGAAGAAGAATGCCTCATTCGAATTTTCTTGCGGCTAAGAAACGAAATCCGATTGCAAAGCACGATGTGATTGGACCGAGAAGAGCAAAGTGAAGATTCCCAGGCATAAGGTGAGGGCCCAGCGTTTGAGAAGTGGCTATTCCGTCTCCTCGGGAGACGAAGCATCCTTCCAGTTGACCCTGCTGCGAGCTTTCATGCTGCCACCGGCGTGCCGGGACGTGTTCGTCCTGACGGAGATACAGGGGTATACGCTTCCCGAGGTGGCCGCAACTCTGGGAATCAGCAAAGACGATGTATCGAAGCACTTGCGGCGCGCCCGTCGCGAAATGCAAACCAGCTGAGCAGCGGGGCGCCGCGTTTTTGTGAGTTCCCGAAGGACCCTTGCACTTGGGGGAGGGCAGGGTGCTACGGCGCGCCGGGGCCGATCAGAGGTTCCGGCGCCGCCCGGGAAAACGAGAACACAAGAGTTCCACTCCTCGACGAACCGTGCCCGCTCTGTTATTTGCTTTTCTGATAGCAGCCATCGCTTTTTCCCTCTTTCCGAACCCCTCGAAACATTTGCTTCCTAAGTAGGTCTCAAGGCATCGAATATCGTATCCCGGACGTGTAACCGCCACAAACGGTTACACTTTGGTTCCGATGGTCATGTCTGGGCCTCTGGCGCGTCATCTATTGGCCCACCCTGTCAGCATGCCTGAGCCCCAAGTGGCCTGTTTACGGCCCGCAGTTTTAAGAGATCACCATGTGGATTGTTAAGCTTGCCTTACGGCGGCCCTACACGTTTACGGTCCTTGCCCTTCTCATCCTTATCCTGGGACCGATCGTCATTCTCCGCACGCCGACGGATGTGTTTCCTGAAATCAATATTCCCGTTGTCAGCATCGTCTGGAATTACGGTGGACTGCCTGCCGAAGACATGGGCAACCGCATTGTGTCGATAACCGAGCGTGCTCTTACTACGCTTGTGGACGACATTGAGCACATCGAGTCCCAGTCGCTGAACGGTGTGGCGGTCGTGAAGGTCTTTTTCCAGCCCCATGCCAATGTCGACAAGGCAATTGCGCAGGTTACTGCGATTTCGCAAACTCAGCTCAGACAGTTGCCGCCGGGCACGACGCCGCCGCTAGTGATCACCTACAGCGCGTCCACGGTCCCCATTTTGCAACTGGCACTCTCCGGGCAGCAGCTTTCCGAGCAGCAACTCTTCGATTACGGCGTGAACTTCATTCGGACACGGTTGATTACTGTTCCGGGCGCTGCCATTCCATATCCGTACGGAGGAAAACAACGACAGGTCCAGGTCGATTTGAATACCGCGGCCCTACAGGCGAAGGGTCTTTCGCCTCTCGATGTCGTAAACGCGGTCAGCGTACAGAACCTGATCTTGCCCTCGGGCACCACCAAGATCGGCCCGCTGGAATATGACGTCGACATGAACGCCAGTCCACAGACAGTCGCAGAGCTGAACAACCTGCCCATCAAGACGATCGGCACCAACACCATCTACATCCGCGACGTCGCCAACGTTCGCGACGGGTATCCACCTCAAACCAACATCGCGCGCGTGGATGGCAAGCGAGCGGTTCTGCTCACCGTACAGAAGTCCGGGAACGCGTCGACGCTCGACATCGTGTCGGGTATCAAAAGTCTCTTGCCGCAGGTCCAGCAAGGCTTGCCGGGAGATCTTGGCATTCGTCAACTGGCCGACCAATCGTTGTTTGTGCGTGCTTCGATCCAGGGCGTGGTGCGCGAGGCCATTATCGCCGCCTGTCTCACCGGGCTCATGATTCTGATCTTCCTCGGAAGCTGGCGCAGCACTGTCATCATTGCCGTTTCCATTCCGCTCTCGATCCTTACATCGATCATCTGTCTGAGTGCGTTAGGCGAGACGATCAACATCATGACGCTCGGCGGCCTGGCATTGGCCGTGGGCATTCTCGTCGATGACGCAACCGTGGAAATCGAAAATATCAACCGCAACATTGCCCTGGGTAAAGAAGCGGAGCACGCCATTCTTGACGGAGCCCAGCAGATCGCTGTGCCCGCGTTCGTATCGACCCTGGCCATCTGCATCGTCTTCGTGCCGATGTTCTTTCTAACCGGCGTTGCGCGCTATCTGTTCGTGCCCCTCGCCGAAGCGGTCACGTTCGCGATGCTGGCGTCGTATCTGCTCTCGCGTACGGTTGTGCCCACGATGGCGAAGTACCTGTTGCGGGGCCACGAAGCCGAAGCCGGCCATGTGGAGCACGAAAGCCGAAATCCTCTGGTTCGCTTGCAAGCTCGCTTTGAAGAGAAATTCGAACAGTTCCGCGAGGGATACCACCGTCTATTGGAACGCTGCCTGCACCATCAGAAAGTATTTCTGATCGGATTTTTCGTAGCCTGCCTCGTCTCGGTGGCCTTCCTGGTTCCGTGGCTGGGCCAGGACTTCTTTCCAGCGGTCGACAGCGGCCAATTCAAATTGCACCTCCGCGCACGCACGGGCACGAGGATCGAAGAAACCGCTCGTCTATGCGATCTGGTAGAGCAATCAATCCGTGAGCAGGTTCCACAAGAACAAATCTCGAGCATCATTGATAACATTGGCTTGCCTTATAGCGGCATCAATCTCAGCTACAGCACGTCTGCACCAATCGGACCCGCCGATGCCGACATTCTGGTCACCCTCAGCGAAAAGCACGACTCGACAGAGAGAATCGTCCATGACCTCCGCATCAAGCTGGCCAATGAGTTCCCGGGTGTTACTTTCGCGTTTCTTCCGGCCGACATCGTCAGTCAAATTCTGAATTTTGGACTGCCGGCTCCCATTGATATCCAAGTCGTGGGATACAACCAGGAGAACAATCGACAGTTTGCCGACAATCTCCTGCAGCGTATCCGCTACATCCCTGGCACAGTCGACCTGCGCATTCAACAGCCTTTCGACCAGCCGAAGCTGCATATCAACGTTGACCGGACCAAGGCCGGACAGACCGGTTTCACCGCACGGGACGTCGCGAGCAACTTGCTGATCTCGCTGAGCGGGAGTTTTCAGACCTCGCCTACATTCTGGCTGAATCCTAAAAACGGCGTCAGTTATCCAATTGCCACCCAGACACCGCAATATCGACTGGATTCACTGCAGGGCCTGGAAAATATTCCAGTGACTGGAACCAGCGGAGCGCCTCCACAAATCCTGGCCAGCCTCGCTTCGATTCGCCGGGGAGTAGGTCAGGGTTTGGTGTCCCACTACGACATCCAGCCGGTGGTGGACATTTACGGTTCCGTGCAGGGACGCGATCTGGGCGGCGTCGCTCGCGACCTTAGCAAGATCATTGCGGAAACCAAACCGCCTCAGGGGTCGCGGGTGGTAGTTCGCGGCCAGATTCAGACCATGCGTTCATCGTATGTTGGGCTGATCGGCGGATTGTTCTTTTCGATTCTGCTTGTGTACCTGCTGATCGTCGTGAACTTCCAGTCGTGGCTGGACCCGTTCATCATCATTTCGGCGTTACCGGCGGCGCTCGCTGGGATTGCCTGGTTCCTGTTCATCACCAACACCACCTTGAGTGTGCCCGCTTTGACCGGTTCGATCATGTGTATGGGTGTGGCCACTGCAAACAGCATTCTGGTGGTGAGCTTCGCCAAGGAGCAGGTGGAGGAGGGGAAGGACGCCATTGCGGCCGCTTCCCAGGCCGGATTTACTCGTTTCCGCCCCGTCCTGATGACTGCGTTAGCCATGATGATTGGTATGGTGCCGATGGCTCTCGGATTGGGCGAAGGCGGCGAACAGAACGCGCCGCTGGGCCGCGCCGTGATTGGCGGATTGTTGCTCGCGACGGTATCAACATTATTTTTCGTTCCGGTTTTCTTTAGTCTCTTGCACGGACGGCGCGCTCGGGCCGCCGAGTTGAACGCAGCGGGCCAAAATTAATAGTAAGTTGTTTCATCCAGGGGAGTTAATATGCAAGTCGAAGAAGAGCGCAGAGTGGACAGGCCATTGATGGTGCAAGCACCACAAAGCGGACCGGAGCGGAACCCCGAGGGCTTCAGACGTCCATGGGTGATCGCGCTGGTCGCCTTTCTGATCGCAGTGGCCGTGGTGATCGCCGGTATCGTACCTCGCGTGAAAGCGCGCGCAACTCTGCGAAACGAAACGAATCAATTGGCCGTGCCAGCGGTCGTGGTCGTGCAACCCAAGCGCTCGGCCGATGGTCAGGAGATCGTTCTCCCGGCTAACGTGCAGGCTTTCAAAGACGCACCGATCTATGCACGCACGAATGGATATCTAAAGCGTTGGTACGCCGACATTGGCGCGCGCGTGAAAGCCGGCCAATTGCTGGCGGAGATCGACACGCCAGAGGTCACTCAGCAGCTGCATCAGGCTCGCGCCGATCTGGCGACAGCCGAGGCCAACGCGCATCTATCGGAAATTACGGCAACCCGATATCAGGGCTTGCTGAAGAGTGACTCAGTCTCCCAACAGGATGCCGACAACGCGACCGGAGATTTCGCGGCCAAGAAAGCAACTGTGTTGTCTGCCCAGGCAAACGTGCGCCGACTTGAAGATCTGCAGTCCTTTCAGAAGATCTATGCGCCTTTTGATGGAATCATTACAGCCCGCAATACCGATATCGGCCAACTGATCGACTCCGGCAGCGGCACTGGTCCGAGAGGCGAACTGTTTCACATCGCTGCACCTGGAAAGCTGCGCGTGTACGTGAACGTCCCGCAGATTTATTCCCAGCTTGCAAAACCCGGGCTGAAGGCAGACTTGACGTTGGCAGAGTTCCCTGGCCGCCGTTTTGAGGGCAAACTCGTACGCACGGCGGATGCCATCGATTTCACCACCCGAACGCTGCTTGTCGAAATTGAAGTCAATAACCCAAGTGGCGAGCTGTTGACCGGCGCGTATGCAGAAGTGCACCTAAAACTGCCAACTAATGTGGCGACTTTTACCGTCCCGGTAAACACCCTCTTGTTCCGGTCCGAAGGATTGCGCGTTGCGTCCGTGAAGGACGGCAAAGCCAGCCTCATTCCGCTCACCATCGGCCGTGATTTTGGCAGCGACGTCGAAGTGCTCACGGGTCTCAATGGAGACGAATCCCTGATCGTCAATCCTCCCGATTCGATCGTATCCGGACAGCAGGTACGCGTGGCGCAAAACGCACAGCCTGCCGCAGGAGCAAGCAAGTGAAAAAGCAAGCTTGGTGGGCTTCAAGGTCCACACGACGGCTTGCCGCTTCACTTCTTGGGTTGGCAACACTCGTGCTTTCCGGCTGCGCCGTGGGTCCGCGCTACTCCAAACCAACGACGGCCGCTCCGCCGGAATACAAAGAATTACCGCCCAACTGGAAGACCGCTCAGCCCAATGATCAAATCGCTAAGGGCAAGTGGTGGGAGATATTCCAGGATTCCCAGCTCAACTCTCTGGAAGAGCAGATCAACGTCTCCAATCAGACTCTGAAAGCCGCACAGGCGCAGTACGAGCAGGCGCGCGCGATTGTGCGCATCAATCACTCCAATCTGTATCCCACCGTCACCGCTGGAGTGAACGTTACGCGAAATCACCAGTCGGTGAATCGTCCCAACGGCCGCCTTGCGCCGACGAATACCTACACGGATCTGCAACTGCCAGTCGATGCTTCGTACGAAGCTGATGTGTGGGGCAGAGTACGGCGGACCGTGGAAGCCGCTCGCGCCAACGCGCAAGCCACTGCTGCGGACCTCGAATCCATCAGGCTGAGTCTGCACGCCGAACTGGCTGCGGATTACTTTCAATTGCGAACACTCGACGCTGAATACCAGTTGCTCAATTCCACAGTTGCCGCGTACGAGAAGGCCCTGGAACTGACACAGAATCGCTACAGCGGTGGTATCTCTTCCCAGGTGGATGTTGCACAGGCCCAGACTCAATTGGAAACCACCCGCGCCCAAGCCACGGACCTGGGCGTGCAGCGTGCTCAATTCGAACATGCCATCGCAGTGTTGACGGGGCAGTCTGCATCGTCTTTCTCCTTGGCTGCCACTCCACTCGCCAACATGCCGCCCATCGTGCCGGCTGGCGTACCGTCCGATCTGTTGGAGCGCCGTCCTGACATCGCCGGCAACGAGCGGCGAATGGCAGCCACAAACGCACAGATCGGTGTCGCAAAAGCCGCCTACTATCCAACAATCACGCTCGGTGCCAGCGGCGGATTTGAAGGCAGTTCGATCACAAACTGGTTTAACGGTCCTTCCGGTTTTGTTGCTGGAGGAGCTTCTGCGCTTGTAACTGTCTTCGACGCAGGTCGCCGTCGTGCGGTGACTGATGAGGCGAAAGCCGCATACGATCAGGCGGTCGCAAACTATCGGGAGACCGTTTTATCAGCATTTCAGGAAGTCGAAGACAGCCTCGCAGCACTTCGATTACTCGAGGAAGAGGCCAAGACCCAGGACGCGGCAGTTGCGGCTGCACAACGCTCCCTCGAACTCTCCACCAACCGCTACAAAGGTGGCGTTGCGACTTACCTCGAAGTCATCACGGCGCAAAGCACCGCACTGGCCGATCAGCGCACCGCCGTGGAAATTGGCGGACGCCGCATGCTGGCGAGCGTATCTCTTATCCGAGCACTTGGCGGCGGATGGAATGTCACGAATCTGCCAACCGCGCAAAATGGGAAACCAGCTCAACCTCCGATGATCAGTAGTTCAAACCAACCCGGTCCTCAGCAATAGTTTCCTCGCAGAACTCGACCTCTGCGTGAGCCTCGAAGTACTCTAACGAGTACATGAAGACCCGCCCCGACGCCCTTCGCTCGATATCCGCAGGTCAATTTGACGTTTGCGTAATTGGAGCCGGGGCCACGGGATCGGGATGTGCTCTCGAGTCGCAACTGCGTGGTTTTCGCACTGTCCTCCTCGACGCGGGAGATTTCGCTTCCGCAACTTCAAGCGCTTCTACCAAGCTGGCACACGGAGGCGTCCGCTATTTGCAGCAGGCGGTCGCCGATTTTGATCTCGGACAGCTGAAAGTCGTTCGCGAAGCATTGCGCGAACGAATTCTATTGCTGCAGAATGCCTCGCACTTGGCGCACGGGCTGGAATTCGTTGTGCCCTGTTTCAGTCGCTTCGACATTCTGTACTACGGCGCCGGAATGAAGCTCTACGACTGGTTTGCGGGTAGCGCCAGCCTCGGCAAAAGCCGGATCCTTACGAAGGAGGAAACCCTCCACCTCGTACCTGCGCTGAATCCAAAAGGTCTTGTCGGTGGAGTCTCCTACTACGATGGCCAATTCGACGATGCCCGCTTCGGGATAACGTTAGTCACGACGTTCGTCGAGGCCGGAGGCGAAGTCGCCAACTACCTGCGAGTTGTCGACTTCGAACGAGGCCACGCCGGCAGGCTTTCAGCCGCGGTGGTCCAAGACGTTTTCACTAGGGAGAACTCCATCATACGGGCTCGCGCCTTCGTGAATGCCACTGGTCCGTTTTCCGATGACATTCGTCTCTTGGCCAACCTCGGTGCGACGAAAAGGCTTGTTGGGAGCAAGGGCGCCCACATCCTTCTTCCGCTTGCAAACGACGGTTCCGATGCCTTACTCATTCCGAAGACCGAAGACGGCCGCGTTATCTTCGCAATTCCATGGCTCGGTCGCCTCCTGGTCGGCACAACCGACGAGGAAGTCAGTTCCGCCGAAGAATCAGTCGTCACCCGTGAAGATGCGAAGTATCTCCTCCGCCACCTCAACCACTACAGCAATGGCACCTACAAATTCGAAGATATTGTGAGCGGCTTTGCGGGAATCCGACCGCTCGTCCAACAAGCAGCTTCGCGCCAGACAAAAAAAATCGTTCGGGAGCATGAAGTCGAAGTGGACGACCACAGCAGACTCGTCAGCATCCTCGGCGGAAAGTGGACGACTTATCGCGTGATGGCCCAGCAAACCATCGATACAGTCGCAAATCAACTTGGGAGTTCACCGCGGCCGAGCGCAAGCCAGCACCATCGGTTGGCTGGTGCCGCGGGATTCGCTCCGGACTACTGGAAGACACTGCTCCGAGACCATGCGTTCAGTGAAGCGACCGCCCGACACCTCGCAGAAAAATTCGGAACGCAGTCGCCGGCAGTTCTTGAGCTCACGAAACAAAATCCGCAGCTGAAGTCGCCAATAGTCGCAGATTGGCCGGCAATTCAGGCGGAGATCGTTTTTTGTATTCGTGAGGAAATGGCAGTCACGATTGAAGACATCCTTGCTCGGCGGATTGGCCTGCAATTCTTCGACTGGAGGCTGGCAATGGAGGCCGCGCCTGTTGTAGCCTCGCATCTCGCGCGCGAACTGGTGTGGTCCAATCAGCAACGAGAGGAGGCCGCTCAATCTTACGTCGCGAAGATCAAGCGGTATCTCTCTTCTATCGGTCTGCCCGATCGATGAAGGCCGCGAGACGTTTTTTGATTTGGATCGAGTCAGAGAAAGGCAAAAGGGATGGCGAGCTATCTCGGTGCCATTGACCAGGGAACTACCAGCACCCGATTCATTGTCTTCGATCGCTCCGGCCGGATCGTGGCCAGCGAGCAGCGGGAACATCAGCAAATCTATCCCAAGCCCGGTTGGGTGGAACATGATCCCGAAGAAATCTGGCGACGAACGCAGGAGGTAATCGCCGGAGCACTTCAACAACGCGCCCTTCGACCCGCCGATCTGGCGGCGATCGGAATCACCAACCAACGTGAGACCACCGTCCTGTGGGATCGCACAACCGGCCAACCGATCTACAACGCGATTGTCTGGCAAGACACCCGCGTTGCCGATGCCGTAACGGAGTTTGCACAGCACGGTGGCCAGGATCGCTTTCGTTCTCAAACCGGGCTGCCTCTCACGACGTACTTCAGCGGCCTGAAGATTCGCTGGATGCTGGAGAACATCCCGGGTGCACGTGAGCAGGCTGAAGCAGGCGATCTCTTGTTTGGAAACATCGACACCTTCCTTGTCTGGCACCTCACGGGAGGATCACAAGGCGGCATTCACATCACAGACGTGACCAACGCCAGCCGCACCCAGTTGATGAACTTGAACACGCTGGACTGGGATTCGGACGTCCTGTCTGCGTTCGGAATTCCCAAGGCAATGTTGCCCCGCGTCCGCTCCAGCAGCGAACCGTACGGCAACGCCACGCAAAGCGTCCTGCAGGGCGTGGTGATTTCCGGCATTCTCGGTGACCAGCAGGCGGCCCTCGTTGGTCAGACTTGCTTCAAGCCGGGCGAGGCGAAGAACACCTACGGCACCGGCTGTTTTCTCCTCATGAATGTCGGCGATAAGCCAGTTGCCTCCAGACGCGGCTTATTGACGACCCTTGCCTACAAACTCGGTGAGCAACCCGCTGTTTACGCTCTGGAAGGCAGCATTGCGATCACGGGCGCGCTTGTTCAGTGGGTTCGCGACAATCTCGGCCTCATCGAAAAGAGTTCTGACATCGAGATCCTGGCCATGTCAGTTACTGATAACGGTGGAGTCTACTTCGTCCCGGCGTTTTCCGGCCTCTACGCCCCCTATTGGAAAGACAGTGCGCGTGGAGTGATTGCTGGCCTCACTCGCTATGCGACGAAAGGGCACCTGGGACGTGCCGTACTGGAAGCCACCGCGTTTCAGACTCGCGAGGTGTTGGAAGCGATGGAGAAAGATTCAGGCATTGCTTTGCACTCCCTGCGCACCGACGGCGGCATGGTTGAGAACAATCTCCTCATGCAGTTCCAGGCCGACATTCTCAACAGGCCTGTTGTGCGACCAATCATAAAGGAGACAACCGCGCTTGGCGCGGCCTATGCAGCCGGACTCGCCGTCGGCTTCTACAAGAACACCGACGACCTGCGCGCCAACTGGGCGATCGACCATACCTGGCATCCCAACCTTGAAGATGATGCGCGGGAAAAGATGTACCGCCTGTGGAAGAAAGCCGTGACTCGGTCGTTTGACTGGGTCGAATAGAAGCACACCGGGTCCCTGGCCAACCTCAAAGGAGACATTACAGCGATGACTTCACCATTTCTTGGCGAATTTGTTGGTACTGCCGTCCTCATTCTGCTAGGCAACGGAGTCGTAGCCAACGTGCTGCTCAAGAAGTCCAAAGGTGAGGGTGGCGGTTGGATCGTCATCAGCGCAGGTTGGGCATTCGCCGTGCTCTGTGGTGTGATCACCGCCATCGCTTGCGGAAGCAGGGACGCACATCTGAACCCAGCCGTCACCCTGGGTTTCGCCGTGGTCTCCGGAGACTTCTCCAAACTCGTCCCGTATATCGCGGCCCAGTTGTTGGGAGCTGTTACTGGAGCAACGCTGGTCTGGCTGCAATATCTTCCACATTGGAAGGAAACGGCCGAGCCCGGCCTCAAACTGGCTTGCTATTCCACCAGTCCTGCTATTCGGAATCCCGCGAGCAATGCCATCAGCGAGATCATTGGAACTTTCATTCTGGTGTTTGTTGCAGGCGCGATCTTCTCAAAAGCGGTTGCTGGCACTGGCTATCCGCCAGGCTTTGGACCATATCTTGTGGGCTTTCTCGTCTGGGCCATCGGACTCTCGCTGGGCGGAGCTACCGGCTACGCCATCAATCCCGCCCGCGATCTCGGACCGCGGATCGCGCACGCGATTCTGCCGATTGCCGGAAAGGGCACATCCGACTGGGGTTACGCTCTCGTTCCTGTGCTTGGTCCGCTCATCGGCGGTAGCATCGCAGGGGCGGCCGTTCGAGCCCTCCGATTCTAGTTTCTCACTCTACTGCCCTAATGAAATATTTAGGCCGGTAGTGAAGACGATATCGTTCTTCTTCTTCCCGACCGGTGGATTCGTAACGTAAACATCGCCGAACGAATTCTGCCAGCCCATCCATTTGTTGATCTTGGTGACTGTGCCGACATCGAAAGTGGCGCGGTATTCACTTGTGTCCTGGAGATTCTCAAAAAAGTATGCCTTTTGCATGATCACAGTCGACTTTGTAAGTTTGTGAGTTAACTCGTCCCCGATCGTACCGGACGCGAAGTTGCGGATCAGCCTGGATTGAAAGCCGGGTGGCGCCGGCACGGGGGCGATTTGGGTATAGTTCTCTCTGGTGTAGTTAAAGCCCCCCAGAATATCGAGGGTTGTACTCTCGCGCTTGATTGCGTGCCATCCCAAGCCGCCTCCAAATACTGAGCGCAAATTCAAGTCCTGCAGGGCGTCGGTGGCGAAGTCTGCATTCACAAAGCCGAACAAGCGCGGCCGGATGTCACGATCGTAGCGAATGCCTCCTTTGTTGTTGTAGGCGGTGAGGTGGGGACTTGCATCCGACGCATCGTTCGTCGAATATACCGTTCCTTCATACATTGTGATTTTGTCGTGAAGGCCGGTCCGAATGCCATCGAAAGCCAAGGCCAGACTCTTGGTCTGACTATTTCCGCCCGTCAGTGCGAAACCCAGATTGAGACCGCCTGTCCAGCCCTCGAGCAAGCCTGGATGCTGAGACTTTTCCCACGCCAACTGCTGTGCGTCATTACGCATGACGACTACGTCCTCTTTCGCAGTCTCCTTAGTGCCGGCAGTTTTGGTCGAAACTTCAACCTTGCCGGAACTGGCTGTAACAGGACCAACTACCGTCTCTCCACTCTTAAGTCCCACGTGCAGTTGCTGGTCCGACTTGAAGTCTTGCACCGCGTCCCATTGAATGGTGACTTCCCCAGCAAACTCGGTCTTCATAACGAGCGTTTTGTCATCCGACTTCTCAATCGTCCCAGTGAGGCGGTCGCCATTTTTAAGAGTGATCTGATCAGCAAAGAGAAGAGGGCAAACGACCATTAGGGCAAGAACGGCTTTGGCTGCAAACACGACTTCCTCCACTAGAAACCACAGGTTGAAATCAGCTATTCAGCTTGCGGATTGGACAACGAGTCACAGCAGTCTCTCGCAGCGGCGATGGGATATTTAGAAACCGTGCAAATGGCCGAAAACTAGGACGGCAATTCTACAACTTGTCAAACGAGTGGGTCCGGAAAGGGCACGACGTCAGTCCTGCCATGGGAGACCCGTGGACATTGGGCTTTAGCCCTCGGGTGCTCCCTCCGTCTCAGGAACCATTTATGGGACCAGTTGCAGACTACCGTTACGACAAGCTGACGAGAGCGTGAACGTAGAACTACAGCGACTAGCTTTTTTTGTCGCCATCAGGGGTCTTGGTGGCTTCAGGTGGCTGCTCCTTCAAGCTGTCCTTCAAGGAGCGGATGCCCTCACCGATACCTTTGCCAAGCTCGGGCAACTTCTTAGGTCCAAACACCAGCAGCGCGATGAAGAAAATCACCAGCAGATGCATGGGTTGGAAAAGACCTTCAAACATAACAACCTCCTGACGCCCCTGTGCCTATCAACGTTACCGGACGCAGGTTCCATCCGTCAATTTGGATTCCGGAGAAATGCCCCGGGTCTGGCGCACGAACGTAGCGCCGGTATCCTGCCGGCTGTCCCGATGGCGTCCTCGCCCTCCGCGCGGCGGGCGCGACCCCTACCCGACGGATCACCGCGCCGGTGTTAAGTTTGCGCGCGCTTCACCAATAGCCGGTTTCTGTCAGACACGCTGGTTTGCGGCCCCGGCGAAGCGGGTGCTATCATCACAGAACCTTGTACTCCGCGCAGGGTGGATTTCAAGATTGATTCCTAAGGTGATCACTATGGTTTGGACAGCCCCGGTTTTCGAAGAAATCTCACTGTGCTGTGAAATCAATTCCTACGCGAGCGCGAAGTAATTCTCGTCCATGCAGGTGAAAATCCTCGGCTCTGCAGCCGGAGGAGGGTTCCCACAGTGGAATTGCGCCTGTCGTAATTGCTGCCTTTTGCGCGCTGGGAAATTTCCGGGCAAGTCTCGCACGCAGGCACAAGTTGCTATCCGCTGCGATGACAATGCCTGGTTCCTTCTGGGAGCATCCCCGGACCTGCGTCAGCAGATTGAGGCTACTCCGGAACTACATCCTCGACGGGAACCGCGCGATTCTCCGATCGCAGGTGTCGTCCTCCCTTCTGCCGAGCTCGACCACGTCGTGGGACTTCTTCACCTGCGCGAGCTCCAGCCCCTCACCGTGTACGCCACACCGTCCGTTACTTCCATCCTGCACGAGCAGAACACCATGTTCCGGATGCTGAATCGAGCGTCGGAACAAGTGTTTTGGCAATCTGTGTGGCCTGGCGAGGAATGCGAGTTGAAACCGCCCTCGGGGAAAGCATCAGGCATCCGCTGCGAAGTAATTGGGATTCCTTCTCGCTTCCCATCGTACGTTTGTCATCCTGAAAGCCTGAATCCTCAAGAGGCAACGGTGGGACTGGTTCTCATCTCAAAAGAGGGATGCAGCGTGGGCTATTTTCCCTCAGTCCGGTGCATGACTGACGACTTGAGGAATGTCTTTGAGAGACTAGACTTGCTCCTGCTCGATGGAACATTCTGGAGTGAAGACGAATTGATTGGCCTGCAAGCCTCGGGTCAGCGAGCGCGAGATATGGGTCACATGCCGGTCGGAGGCGAAGAGGGAAGTCTGCGGCAGCTCGCCACGATTCGTCCCGGACGTAAGCTGTACATCCACATCAACAACACAAACCCCATGCTGAATGAATCTAGTCCCGAATACCGGGCCGTACGTGATGCAGGATGGGAGTTGGCGGAGGACGGGTGGCAGGTCACACTCTAGAGTCGCGAGAGTTGCCACCGCTGTCGTCTGCTGAGTTGCGGGCTGCCCTGCGGCAAGTTGGGGCCGAACGTTACCATCACCAGCACCCATTCCATCTGTTGATGCATGAAGGCAAGCTGACTCGCGGCCAATTGCAGGCGTGGTCGCTGAACCGGTACTACTACCAGAGCATGATTCCGATCAAGGATGCGATCATCCTCTCGCGATCTCAGGATCCCGAATTTCGGCGTGCATGGCGCAAGCGGCTGGTCGATCACGACGGCGATGGCATTGGCGAAGGTGGCATCCGCCGGTGGTTGAAGCTGGCCGAGGGCACGGGATTGGACGCCCAACGTGTCATCAGCGGACAGGAAATCCTACCAGCCACGCGCTACGCTGTTAACGAATACCTGAACCTGGTTCGCTCGCGTTCGTTCCTGGAGTCGGTTGCATCGTCGCTCACCGAACTGTTTTCCCGTGATCTTATCGCCCTGCGCATGGGCAAGCTGCGGGAGCATTATCCCTGGCTTTCCGACAGCTTGGACTACTTCGAGGCCCGGCTCCATCAGGCTCCTGAAGACGTGGCATTCACGATCGATTACGTCGAGCAGCACGCCAAAACCCGAGAAGATCAGGAGAAAGTGATTCAGGCCCTACGCGACAAATGCGACATCCTCTGGGCGCTATTGGATGCGTTGTATTTCGCGTACGTGCAGCCGGGATGGCCGCCGCCTGGCGCGTTTCGAATCGAGGCATAGCCGTGGCTGCACCACTAAACAGCAGCAAACCCAAACTCGCACTCGGATGTCGCTGGGGAGGTACGGAAGCCGAGCGCGTGGTTCTGTTTCCGGAGGGCGCCATCCGCGTTCAGGGTACAGGCCGCCAGATTCTGGAGCTGTGTGATGGAACGCTCACGTTCGAAGAACTCGTGACACACCTTCACCAACAGTACTCTCTCTCCGACGACCAGCGAATCCGCGAAGATGCCGCGCGTTTCCTTGAGCAACTACACGACAAGCGCATTGTGGACTACTGATGCTCGCGAATCCCCTCGCTCTCATCGCTGAGATCACGCATCGTTGCCCTTTGCATTGCGTGTATTGCTCCAACCCAGTGGTCCTGAGCAGCGCCAAATCCGAGCTGCCTACAGAAGCGTGGCTGCGCGTGTTTCAGGAAGCAGCCCGCCTCGGCGTCCTCCACGTGCACTTGACCGGAGGCGAACCGGCGGCTCGCGCAGACTTGTGTCCGCTAATCGCCGGAGCTCACGGCTTAGGTCTCTACACTAACCTGATTACTTCTGGCATCGGCATTTCACGCGATCGCCTTAAAAATCTCGTCGACACAGGTCTCGATCACATTCAGCTCAGCTTTCAGGATTCGCGAAATGAACACGCTGACTCGGTTGCCGGCTCCAGAGCGCACGAGCACAAGGTTGAGCTAGCGGGGTGGATTCGAGATCATCAAATCGCTTTCACGGCGAATCTGGTAGTGCATCGGCAGAATCTCGATCATCTCGAAAAGATGATTGCCTTTCTCGAGACTTTGCAACCCAATCGTATCGAGATTGCGCACACGCAGTACTACGGATGGGCTCTCGAGAACCGCGCTGCACTGATGCCCACTCCCGCTCAGTTGGGAAGCGCACAAAAGGTCATATCAGCTGCCCAGGCCAGGCTGAAGGGAAAGGTCCGTATCGATTCGGTAACGGCAGATTATTACGCGACCTACCCCAAAGCCTGCATGGGGGGATGGGGTCGCCGGCTGATGTTGATCGACCCCGCCGGAAGAGCCCTGCCGTGTCACGCTGCGGGCGTTATCCCCGGCCTCGTCTTCGACAGCGTTCGGGAACATCCTCTGGAGTGGATTTGGCACGAATCCACCGCGTTCCAGAAGTTTCGAGGAGAGTCCTGGATGCCTGAGCCTTGCCGGAGCTGCGAGCGACGTAGCGAAGACTTTGGCGGCTGCCGCTGTCAGGCCTTTCTCCTTACCGGTGACGCAAGTGCGACCGACCCGATCTGCTCGCTTGCTCCAACTCATGGTGTCGTACAGCAGGTGCTGGCCGCCGCATCCACCGCGAAGCCTGTATCCGCTCAACTGCGGAGCCCATGGCTTTACCGGCCCAATCCGAAATAAAAGCCGTCGTCTCACAAACGTCCTGTGTCATTGTGACTAAGTCTGGACCTTGAACCCGTGGGTGCCCCACCCTACCCGCGTTTTTGGCGGGAGGGTGGGTTAACGTCTCCGCCATCGATGACTCGGATCAGAGACTCGGTATGAGTTCGACTACGTCTGCTCCTTGAAAGGGACCGCCTTTAGCCGTCCGTATCTACCGCGAAATCATTGCGGCTTTAGCCGACGGACTTAAATCAAGGTCTCCCCTCCGCCGCTTTTCCCGCCAATCGGACAGTATTCCCGTGTTACCTCCGTGACCTATCGAGCATTACCGCTGCGGTCTATCTTCTTTTGTAGACGACGCGCAGACCTCCCACTGCGCCCAAGGAGTCATCCGTGAGGCGTCCATTTCTGGCCCTTTTCGCTTTCCTGTTCGCGGTCCTCACCGCGTGCTTTGGAGACGTCTCCAGCGTTCGCCCAATTGACCGCAGCCAATTGACTGCCTGGTTGGCCGGCGGCATTTCGAATGCCCGTCTGAGCCGGCTGGCTCTGGAGCGCGGTATCACGTTTTCACTGTCGGTGGAGAGTGAAAAGCAACTGCGCTCTGCCGGGGCCGACTCCGCACTGATCAAGACTCTGCGTGGAGCACGACTTTCTAGACCGTCGAAGTCGACCTGTCCTAAAGCACTCGAGAAAGCGGCGGAACTCGTTCATCAGAAAAAATACGAAGCGGCTGAAGGCCTTTTGGAGGATCTCATCCGCAACGATCAAGACAACTCAAACCTCCATTTCGCGCTTGCCCAGGTCCTGCGCCAACAGGAGCTTTGGGAAAGGGCGATGGACGAGTTCACCGAATCTGCGCGCCTGATGCCGGGATTTCCCGAAACCCACAACCGCTTGGCGTATCTGTTCTATCGCTCCGATGATGCGGACAACACCGTTGCCGAAGCCCGCACCGCCCTCAGCATGGATCCGCGAAACGCGGAGGCATACCGCTATCTTGGACTCGGGCTTTACGCTTTAGGTAAGTACGACGCAGCTCTCCATGCCTACGAGCAATCGCTCATCCGCGAACCCGAAAACCCCGACGTCTACTACGACCTGGGCATCGTCCTGCGCGACCGCGGCGATCTACGAAATGCCGTAATTGCTTATCGCCACGCACTACGGCTGAAGCCGGACTTCTGGGAAGCGCACAGCAACCTGGGCATCGTCATGCATGATTTGGGCCGCTTGGATGACGCCATCACCGAGTATCGCGAAGCCAAGCGACTGGCGCCGGAAGAATCGTCCATCCGCAATAATCTGGGCAACACCTACTGCGACAAAGGACAGTACGATGCTGCCATCGCCGAGTTTCGCGAGTTGTATCGCGTGGATGCCGGCTGGGAGAGAGGCCACACCTGCATGGCGCGCGCTTACATGGCAAAACGCGACTACGCAAACGCCATATCAGAATTGCGTATTACCGTTCGCCAAAATCCCACGGGCGCCTCCGAGCATCGTGTCCTTGGACAAGCATTGTTACTGAGCGGCAAACTCGAGGAAGCTCTGCAGGAGTTGCAGGCGGCCGTTTACCTCGATCCCGACTCCGCCCTGGCTCATCATTATCTGGGCACTGCGCTCTTCGAATTGCAATCCTTGGAGGAAGCAGAAAAGCAATTTCGCGAGGCTTTGCGCCTCGAGCCGACCGCCAGCAATCACTACTCTCTGGCCGCTTGTCTGATGGCAATGAATCGCAACGACGAGGCCTTGGGAGAGTTGGAAACAGCCTCGCGTCTGGACCCCGGCCAGACCCTCTATCGTGCCCGCAAGGAAGAATTGATCAGGTTGATGACTCCCGGAACCCGGCCTTAACGACACTCTGATTAAGTCTGCTCTTTTTGAGTCTGCTCTTTGAAAGGGCCGGCCTTCAAGCCGCCCGTACTTCCACAAAATCACTTGCGGCTGTAACAGGCTGCTGAAAAAGTTCTGTAGCATCATAAAAAGGGAAGGGCACGAATTTATTCGTGCCGTAAACCGTTCAAAATCCGTCTGCGCTTTAGCGCCTGAGGTTCTCTTTGCTGACGGCGCATGGGTTTTTCCGCAGCCTGTTTAAGCCGCTGGGGACTGCGCTTCGACTTTAATCAGCGTCTCCTTAAAATGTGCAGTCTCGTCCACGATGACCCAAATAAGACCATCCCCTGTACCATCGGACGCGCTGCGCATAGCACTCTCGTGCAGTCGTGATTCTCGGCAACCCTCCTAGAATGTGAGTACTCCACAATCGTCCAACGCAACCGAGGAACACGGCATGGATTCCACGCGCATGGTTCAATCTGTCGGCGGTGGCGCAGCCGCCGTACGAGCCACAATCAAACCCACGGCTGATCTTCGCCGCGGTACTGCTCCTGCGGCTACTCCGCATGACGGCCCTGCCCCTAAACCGGTTGGCTACGGACTTCCTTGCGCAAAATGCAAGACGTATTACCTTGCGAATTTGACTGTTTGTCCCGTTTGCAAGTCATCGGAAAGAGTGTCCCCCGTTGTTACGGTTTCGGGGAGCCATCACGCCGTCGAGCCACAACCCGACGGCGCAGCTCTGGACGAAGAGCGGGAGCGTTTCCTCCGGGAATTCAAGGCGAAACTGTATGCGGCTCACATGCAGATCAATCCTACAGCCCAACTCCGCTGCCGCTTTGCGGACGAGCGCAATGGCGTTCATGAGGGCGCCACCGTCTGCCAGGATTGCTACGACGACGTCCAGACACGACTCGACCATTGCGAAGCCGCCTTGCACATGGATCTGAACGAAGCCGCGCAGGTGATCTACGACGCCGTGTGGGCTGATACGTCGGACTCGGATAAGACCTACCTGAACGCCGCCCAGGCGTTACTGCGAACCCTTCGCCAGCGGGCGGGTATAAAGACCATTCTCGGCCCACACCAGCCTCTGCCCCACTAAAGAAACTCGGAGGGGATCACTTCATGGGAACCTCTGATGGGAAAACCTCTGACAGGAAACACCTCTAAGAGGGTACCTCTGCGAGCGAACCTCTGAGCAGTGGACGTCTGACATCGAACCTCTGACAAGGGAAGGAACCCCTAACGGGACTTGATCAAATCTTGATCTTTGAAGGGGGCGGCCTTCAGGCCGCCCGTATCCGCACAAAATCATTGCGACTTTACAGGCCTGCGGAAAAAGTCGTAGCAACGAAAAAAGGAAAGGGCACGAATTTATTCGTGCCGTAAACCGTTGAAAAGCCGTCGGCGCTTTAGCGACTGAGGTTCGCTTTGCTGACAGCGCATGAGTTTTTTCCGCAGCTTGTTTTGCCGCTTGAGGTACCGCTCTTCGAATCAGAGGTTCCTTGTCTAGCCGCCCTGGCTCTCACTATCCCTTATCGCTGCGAAGCGCAACCTTCCCAATGCGCTTGGGACGTGAAAGTTCGGCTGCGGTGTATGGGTCGGCTGCCAGGCGTAATATCCACGCGGTTCTTGCTGCCCTTCGACGCGAAAGAAATTAACTCTCCAAACAGAGCCAGGATCAAATTTCGTGGTCAGCGCTTTCATTGGAATCGCTAATTCAGCCGCCCACGTATGAGCCCGCTCGTCCAGAACCACCGAACGCTGCATCCCACTTTTCAGATCGGCCTTTCCACCCGGCGAGATGTCCAGGTCGATCCACAACCCATTCGGGCTGATCTCAAATTCCTTGTAAGCTCTCGGCTGCGATGGGTCCGGCTGGAGAAAGGCCTCGGCCACATCACGATCCCAGAGCTGATCCCGCCGACCATTGGGATCAGAATCTTCGAACAGGTGAAGCACACGATACCTGCATTCAAAACGAAGATAGAGCGTATCGAGTGACCACATCACGCGAACCCGTGTTTCGCGGTTTGGGTCAGGATTCTTCCCCTGCCAGTCAGAACAAAAAGTTACGGCAGCCGCCATTTCCCAGTCCGCTGCGGGCTGCGCGGCATTCAGAAGAATTCCGTTTGGCGCTGGCGAGGCCACTGCCTCAGCGGAGTCGCGTGGAGTCGAAACAATCATCTGGCTCATCATATGAAGCAGGAGAAGCAGGGTACCCGGTCGAATAGAGGTATCGCCAACTACCAAGCGCCCCAGCATCTTGCCGGAAAACTTGGTTTGACCGCAAGCTCCGGATAGTTCTCGTGGCCGCCTTGCCCTATCTTTCCCATCATGAGAACCAATGCGATACTCAATTCGGAAACTGATCTGATCATGACTGGAATCTCGGAGAAAACGTGGTGGGACGCGGTTCTGACGCGCGATGCCCGTCACGACGGCGAGTTCTACTTTGCGGTTTCAAGCACCGGAGTGTACTGCCGTCCGTCGTGTCCGGCCAAGCGCCCACGGCGTGAAAATGTCACGTTTTACCGCCGCTCCGAGGACGCCGAGAAGGCCGGCTTTCGTGCGTGTCTGCGCTGCAGGCCCCGATCCGCCAGCCGCAATGCGCAATCGGACACGATAAAGAATATCTGCCGTTACATTGAGCAGCACCTCGATGAACCGCTCACACTCGAAGTCCTCGGCGAGGCGTTTGGCCAGAGTCCCTTCCATCTCCAGCGGACCTTCAAGAAAGCTCTGGGTATTTCTCCCAAGGCTTACGCCGACTCCTGCCGCATGAAACTGCTCAAGCGCAATCTTCAGTCGGGCCAGAGCGTGACCACTGCGCTCTACGACGCGGGGTACAGCTCGAGCAGCCGCCTATACGAAAAAACTGCGTCCCAACTGGGCATGACGCCCGACAAGTATCGCCGGGGCGCCGTGGCGGCGACGGTCCGCTACACCTGTACCGATTCTCCTCTGGGACGCATGCTGGTGGCGGCTACCGAGAAGGGAATCTGTTCCATTCAATTCGCCGACACTGACGACGAACTAAATGAAGGTCTGAAACGCGAGTTCCCCTTTGCGATGCGCAAGCGCGACGACGAGTCTATGCGTCGGTGGACGAGCGCTGTTCTGAACCAGATGGCAGGCCACAAGCTGAATCGGGCCCTGCCGCTCGACATCCAGGCCACGGCTTTTCAGCGTCGCGTCTGGACCCACCTGCGGTCCTTGCCGTTCGGCGCCACGCAGTCCTATGGGGAGGTCGCCAAGGCGATCGGACGCCCGACCGCGGCCCGCGCCGTTGCCCGAGCCTGCGCGACCAATCCTGTGGCTGTTGCGATTCCCTGTCACCGCGTAGTTCGCGAAGACAGCGCCATAAAAGACTACCGCTAGGACGTGGAACGCAAACAGGCTCTACTACGCCTCGAACAGCAAAACAGAGAAGCACAGCCGCACGTAAGTTCTGGACGTTAAGAAGACTACGTTAAGAAGACTCTGATTAAGTCTGCTGCTTGGGATTCGGGAAACTGGCTCTGTTTCTTTGCCACGCTGTTTAAAGGGGCGGCCTTTCAGGCTGCCCCACTTGCTCATAGTCATTGCTTGAGTCGCTGAGAAAATATAATTAAATCACCACAGTGGTTCTGCTTGTTCCAAAGTGGTTAGTTGGCGAGATGGACAATAACGCTCATTGATTTCCGAACGGCCAGGCACGTGTTGGCTCATCCACCGCCGGGCAGCGCGGCCTGGGCAATGGCATCTGGGCAAAGTCGGCTCATATCCATAATCAGCAAATCTTTTCATCTGTTCGAAAATCTTCGGGAGTTCCAAATCAACAATTTAGGAATTGTAAGAGTGGTCTCCCGCCTGCTCGCTACCAGGCTAAGGTCCATGCGAACCGTAGTTACTATGTTACTTCTGTGCGGGGCGGCGGCTTTCGGTCAGGAATTGCCGGATGCCCCATCCTTCTCGAGGACTAACCAAAATCGAACGGTTGACAAGGCGTTTTGGATCACTGCTGGCGTCTACGGCGCATCCATTGCTGGAGATGCGATTACGAAATCCCTTTGGGCTGGACAAAGTTCGACGTGTCCCCGCGATGGCGTTCTCTCGGGGCCTCTCGGGAAGTCTCCTACCTCGGCCCGTGCCGGCCTAATTATGGCCGGAGAATTTGCGATAGCATCGGTCGTAGGTTACGAATTCAAGAAACATGATCTCCGCGTTGGAAAGGTTCGACTCTGGAAACTGCCGTTCCTAGCTCGAACCTATGCTCACGGCCACAATATGTTTAACAATCTTGCTGTCTGCCACTAATACTGAAAAGTTGAAACCCGCGGCGTAAGCCGCGGGTAAGCATTGGTTCAATAACAAGCCGCGTAGCGGCGAAAGAAAACCCTACGTCACAGTTCCTTGCGCGAATGGCACAAATCCAATCGCCAGTTAACGCAGTTTCTCGTACACCCTGCGGCCTTGGGCGAGCTGATCGAGCACGGTAGCCTTCTCGAGTTCGTTATTCCAATCGCGATTTGCCTGAACACCTGCCCGCAGCCGGTCAATCCACGCAAGAAAATACTCCGCGTCTTCCTTCGCCTGGATCTTCGATCCCTCAACCGTAACGTAGATCGGACTGGTCGTTGCGTAGGGATACATGTCCAAAACCGGATACACCGCCTCGTCATTCGAGGCCCGCAGGAGGCACCACCCACTGCTCGAGATCGGCAGCGTTCCCTCCACATTGGCCGTGTCGCGATTGCCGGTGAGCTTCAGGTCCCGGGCGACTTTGCCATTGCAAATGACCTCGAGATGATCCACCGGCACAATCGAACGCAACCACGCTGAGAACTTAACTTCGTGAGTTCCAGCAGGAAGCCGTAGTTCGTCGCCGATCTGTTTCCCACCCAGAGAAAAGCCGAGCAACGGACCATTTGTGGCGAATGTCCGCCCCTTTTTCAAGTTCGCCAGCCAGGGCTCAACATCCAGTCGTCCCTTCGGTACGCGCACGTAGACTCGATTGAGCCCTACGGGGCCGCGCAGCGATGAGAAGTTGGCCATCGCGTCCGTGCCTGCCGCTGTGGGCAGACGAAATCCGCAATTCAGCAGTTGATACCAGACCTTGGCCGTCGACTTGTGGTCGGCAAACCCCAGCACTTCGATGTAGTCAACTCTGCCGAGAGCCACGTCGACCGGTAATTCGTTCGTGAGCGCATCTTTTAAGGGATCGGGATAACTGTCGAAAGGGTGAACGTACCCGACGAGACCTTGTTGGGCATGCGCCAGGTCGGCAACGTTCGCATTGCTCGGAAAGAGACTTGCCGCGGCCGTATTCGGGTAAGCAACATAGTCCGGGATCAGAAAATTCCGTGTCAGGTGAAGCAGTCCAAGGTGACCCCAGTAGCTGGTATGGAACTCCTGACCATGCAGCAGGAGATTGCTTGACGTCGAAGCAGGGTCGGGCGTAGTGCGAAAGTATGCAATATCAGGAATCCTCTGCTCCTTGTTGACCACAAGATCCTGAACAATGCGGAGATTCTCGGCAGCGGCCTGAAAGACCAGGTGTGCCGGCGTATTCCGGTATGCCCCGCCGTAATTCATGTGCACATGCACGTCACCACTCACCCACTGAGACTGTGGCTCCGCGGGCAGGGCTAGCTTTCGCAGCCGTGTCGTCACCTGCGCTGTCTGGCCCGCTTTCACCCCGATCGTCTGACGTTCCACGCGATGCTCGAATCCTTTCATGACTTCCAGCGTCACACGTCCCGCCGGAACCGTGAGTTTCCCTTTTCCGGTAGTGTGGAAGTAATGCGCCTCGAAGCGCCGCTCGGTGCGATCAAAGCTGTCATCCGCGTGCATCCAGGCATGGTGGGGAGCATATGCTCGCCCGTCTTTTCCGGTCACGAACACGCGAGCCGGAGTCACTTGGCCGCTCGCGTCAAGCACACTGAAGATGACCTGCCCCGTGTCAGCCAGATACCGCCGCTCTTTCACCAAAAGGTCATGCTGTGCCCCACCAGGCACCTGTTGAATCCAAAGCGACGTGTTTCCGTCGCGATTCGAAATAAACGCGATTTTCTGGCCGTCCGGAGACCAGCGCGGATTGATGTTGTCGAAGTCACCATAGGAAAGCGGGAAAGCATCTCCGCCCTCCGCTGGCATCACCCAGAGTTGATGCCATGCCCGGCCAAGATACGAGGCATAAACGATCCGCTTCCCATCCGGTGAGAAGTCCGGACGCGCTTTCCACGCAGTCTCTTCATAGTGAATTTCGCGCGCTTCTGCCCCAACCTCTGCCTTCATCCGCCAGAATCCACCCGTCCCGTAAATGTGCCCGCGATTCGAAACGAATAAGAGTTCGGCCCCATCCTTGGACCAGACCGGGCTGATCTCGTGATCAAACGCGCTGTAGTAATAACGGGGCAGCGTGCTGCGATTTTCCCCTGTAACCCGCTCCACGTCGGAAAGCTGGCCGTTTTCGAATCGACCCACGAAGATATGAAATCGGCCGTGTAACGATGTCGAAACGAAGGCAATTCGTCTACCGTCCGGGGAAAAGCGTGGCTCGACATTGACGGAACCATCCTGAGTCAAGGCATGTGCTTTCTTGCTGGTCAGGTCAAGGGCCCAAAGCTCCGCCGCATCTTTGTCGTACTTTGCATAGACAATCCACCGCCCATCAGCCGACCAATCGGGCTGATAGTCGTAACCGGGACCATCCGTCAGTTGCTCGGCCGTGGCGGAATCGGTCTTCTGCCGCCACAGAGAGCCAGCCATCGAATACACGACGGATTCTGAATCTGGCGCCCAGGCCAGCGAACTTGGCCCCGTGGTCAACTGCGGCAAATACATCTCGCGGAAGTAGTAGGGATGCGGGACATCGATTTGCTTGAGTACTGGGAGTCGCTGCGCCGCGGGCGAGGCAGCGACTGTTAGAAGAACGACGAGGTAGGAGATCCAGTGGCGCGTACGCAATACCCCTCCGATGGCTTATAGCCGATTTGTGTGAACAAGAAACTTGCCTCTGTCAAGCTATCTCATAGGAGACTGTCAAGGTATCTCTCATAAATGGCTTTGGGAAGGGCCCGGCTTCAGCCGGGCCACTGAAGTCCGCGAGAAATGGGGCCTCAGCCCCTGAGGAACGCTCCGTTTATGAAATACTTTCTGTGTCCTCATTGTGCAACGACGGGCAGCAACACCCGTGACGCATGCCCAGCGTCGTGGTAGATGCGAACGCTTGCCTTCTGCATTTTCGAAGAAACGCTTTCCGACTCCCCATTCTGAAGATTCCGCGAAAAATTCGGAAAGAAGCTTCCCGAAATCTGCACGCGCATCCGATGGCCTTTCTTGAATACGTTGCTGGTAATCAACCGGTCCAAAGTCAGCTCGTAAATTTGTTCCGGATTCAACAACTGCCTGCCGCGTTTCAGATCGCGATAGCTGGCGCGCTGCACATCCAGCCCCGGGCTCATGAGATTGAATGCCGTCGCATCGGGAGCGACGTCGAGCAGGCGCACCCACAAATCCAGATCCCGGCAATCGCAGGAAAAATACATCTGCGCCTTGATGGGACCGGTTACTTCCGTATCTTGAGTAAGAACCGCGGAATCGAAGGTCAAAACATCGCTGCGTTTCTGCAAGTGGCGGTAGTCGTGCGCACCCGAGTATTCGTAGGAATTTCTCACTGGATTCGATGGGTCTGAAACAAACGCACTGAACTGCTCCGCTGCTGTTGGAGCCTTCGGGGCAAGCCCCCCCGTATGCCTTGTATCGGCAACTCCGTTCAGGTAGTACGAAGTCTCATTGGCCGCCGGCGGCCATGAGTCCGCCTCATGCCATTGATCTGCACCCATGACGAAATAACGGACGGGCTTCCTTCGCTGCACCTCTTTCTCGACATCCCGCAGATAATGGTCCATCCACTTGAGAACAGCTTCGTCGTAGTCGATTGCCGCGCTTGCTCCGAACTCTCGTTCACCCGCCTTCGCCTTCGCGGTCTCGTCAACCCCATGAACCCATGGCCCCAACAGCAAGCCAGTTTCCGTCTTCTCGTCCTTGGCTCGAGCCTCCAAGAGTCCAGCGAAGTTGGTCGTTGCTCCCTCCGGCCCGTAGTTGTCGTCGTACCATGCAGAAAAATTCAGAACTGCAGCGTGAACCCGGGAGTACTTGTTGCGCAATTCGCACCAATCCCACCAGGGATCTTCGGCGGGATGGCTGAGCCAATCGAAGTAATAGGGCGCTACACCCTTTAATTCGCTGACATCACGCAACGGCAATGTAGTTTGCATTCTCGGTCCAACGTCCTTCCACGCCGCCAACGCCTCACTGTACGTCTTTGGTCCCGGCAGATTTTTCTTCACCCTCGCATCGTAGGCAATGTTGTCCCAGATCCAATCCAGCCACGACAGATCCCACGTTCCGCCGGCATAGAAGAAATTCTGCGGCGTCGAAAACGTCATCGCCGGAACCATCGCCCGCAAATGTGGAGGATCCTCGACCGCCGCTAGCCACTGCACCGCTCCCGGATATGACAGTCCGAACGTCCCAATCTTTCCGTTCGACCACGGCTGCTTCGCCGTCCACTCGATGGTGTCATATCCATCTCGTCCTTCGTTTTCATAGGGTCGAAATTCGCCGGCGGACGCGTACCGGCCGCGTACATCCTGGACCACGACCGCGTAGCCTCGGTCTACCGCGTGGCGAAAGGTGGTGTACTCTTTCAACGCTTCGTGCTTGCCGTATGGCGTCCGATACACCAGCACAGGGAAGGGCGCCCCGCTCTTTGGGCGAAGAACGTCCGCGCGCAGCACGACCCCGTCGCGCATGGGAACGGCAACGTCTTTTTCTGTTACGTACTCACCAACGTCGGACCGCGGATTTTGCTGTGAGAAAGAGTTAAGGGAGACGAGAGTGGCTAGACCCCAGAGAAGCAAACAGGAACCGGGCGATTTCATGGAGGCGCACAGCCTAGCATCCCACCGACGCAGGAACAAGGTATGACGTCTGAAGCAAGCTCGTGCAATCCACGCGACTCGGTCTTGCGTACTGAGATCGGAGATGGCTTCGAACGATGACCTCCAGTCAGCGCGTATTTATCACCGGCGGCACCGGATACATGGGAAGCCGTCTGATTCCCCGACTTTTCGGTCGGGGCCACGAGATCCGAGCCCTGTCACGCCCTGAGTCTCAGGCAAAACTCCCGCCCGGATGCACACCGGTGCTCGGGAATGCCTTGGACGCCAAGTCCTATCAAGAAGAGGTTAGCCCAGCCACTACATTCGTCCAACTGGTTGGCGTAGCCCATCCCAGTCCGGCCAAAGCTGCCGAGTTTCGCAGCATCGACCTGGTGGCTGGCCGGGAAGCAGTAACCGCAGCCGTCGCGGCCGGCATCCGCCATTTCATTTACGTTAGCGTCGCGCACCCCGCGCCCATGATGAAGGCATATATCGCCGTCCGGGAAGAATGCGAATCGATGATTCGCAACAGTGACCTAAACGCAACCATCTTGCGCCCCTGGTACGTGCTCGGCCCCGGTCATCGCTGGCCGTACGCCCTTCTACCTGCGTACTGGTTACTCGAGCGCTTGCCGTCCACTCATGACGGAGCGTGCCGTCTGGGCTTGGTTACTTTGGAGCAGATGTTACGCGTCTTAGTTGCAGCCGTCGAAGATCCCTACAAAGGCGTTCGCATTCTCGGCGCACCAGAAATCCGTCGCTGTACTTTCGATACGCCGTCGATCGTCGAAACCCTTTGAAACCGGCGCCAAATGGGCCTTTTTGACTTAGGTAATGCAGAATTACCAAAGCTCATGCCCGTGGGACATCTGTTCGCCCTTTTTTGCCGATGAGATGGTGAGCTTGTATTACACGGGCCCCTGGGCATGGAAAAGAACGACTACCTCGAAGATGTTCATCTGCGAATCCTGCGCGTGACCGACGATCTGCGTGCCATTCAACGAGAACTCAACTGTGCCGCCATGGAGGCTCCCGGCAATCCGGAACTCATGGAAGCCCTGAGCGAGGTTCCAGAGTTGGAGTCTCTCGAAGTCCTCAAAACCGCTCTCGATCAGATGCGTCACTTCCTGTGGTTCTACCTGCAGGTCATGACCAACGAATCCGAGTTCGGGGAAAAGCTGAGGGAAACGATCCGGCAGAAGCCATCGAACGATGCCTCCCGTCTACAGCGCCCGAATCCCCTGAACGAGCGCATCCGCAGTGCAGCTGAAGCCATGATGCTGCAATATCTGGCCGAAGGAAAGACCCGCAAGCCAAATTAGAACTTGTCTGATAAATAGGTCTGCGACGGCCACGACTTCCCAGGCTGCGGAAAAACTTTTGTTGGAAGTCGATCTGGGAAGGGCACGACTTCACAGACTGCGGAAAAAATCCTGTAGCAACACAATAAGGGAGGGGCACGAATTTATTCGTGCCGTAAACCGTCGAAAAGCCGTTGGCGCTTTAGCGCCTGAGGTTCGCTTTGCTGACGGCGTCTGAGTTTTTCCGAGACCTGTTCAATCGTACCGCTTAGGACCCCATAGACACTGGGCTTCAGCCCCTGAGGCGAAGTCTCGTGACCTTCAGGAACCAATTACGGCAGCAGTTCTACTAAATCCTCAACTTCCTCTAATTACTGGTGTGACTCGTCCACCTCAGGCACTCGCTCTTGACGCGCCATAGCTTCCGCCTGAAGATGGGACGCCGACTCCCGGCATAATCTTTCCAGGAATGCATCCACGGCTCAAGTACGCAGTCGCAGCAGTTCTCTTCGCAGCGCTTCTGTCTCCTTTGCACGCGGCGGAGCGCACAGTCATCTTGCTCGATGGCACCTGGGAGATCGAGGACTCGAAAGATCTCGACGCCATTCCACTCAAATGGACTCACAAGGTTCCAGTCCCGGGCCTTGCGCACTCCGCACAGCCGGGCTTTCCCCAGGTCGACGAGTTCGACAGCCGTCAACTGATCCTCAATCGTGCTCGCGACGGAAAGGTCCCGCGCAGCGCCATCGTGCATACCGCCGGCGTCTCCCGTCAGGACCGTAATTATTTCTGGTATCGCCGCACCTTCGATGTTTCCCGCCTCCGGGAAGTCGCGACCCTGCGCATCAACAAGGCGCAGTTCGGTACGACAGTGTGGCTGAATGGCGTGAAAGTCGGCGAGCACCCGCCCTGCTTTACAGCTGCAATTTTCGACATCAGCCAATCGATACATCCGGGCCGAAACGAATTGATAATTCGCGTCGGAGCACACCCGGGTGTGCTCCCGCCCACGGTTTCCGCTGGCACCGACTTCGAAAAAATACGCTGGACGCCCGGCATCTATGACAGCGTTTCGATTGCGCTCAGCGACAACTCCGTCATCGAGAGCGTACAGGTTGCGCCACGAATTTCCGACAGCTCCATCGTCATCCAAACTGCCCTACGAAATTTTGGGAAGAAGCCAGTTTCATTCGACCTCACCCAAAGCGTCCATGCCTGGAAGTCCAATGTCACCGTGGCAACGTCGCAGCCGATGCGCCTGACGCTGCCCGCTGGCGAAGCCAAGATACTCGTTCAAAGCGTATCCCTGCCGGGAGCCCAGTTATGGTCGCCTGAATCGCCACACCTCTACATGCTGGAAACGAACACCAGTGGAGACACCGCTTCCACTCGTTTTGGCATGAGGGAATTTCGCTTCGATACCGCCACAAAACGCGCCTATCTCAATGGCCACGTCTACTTCATGCGCGGCTCGAACATCACTCTGCACCGCTTCTTCGAAGATCCGCTGTCCGGAACCCTGCCTTGGGACGAAGCCTGGGTACGAAAGCTGCTCGTCGACATTCCACACGACATGCACTGGAACAGTTTCCGCTTCTGCATCGGTCCCGTCCCCGATCGCTGGCTCGACATCGCCGACGAAGCCGGACTTCTGATCCAGAACGAGTACTTCGTGTGGACAGGACAGAACTGGCATGGTGCGGAAAATCAGGTCCACTTCGACAGTGACCAGATGATCCAGGAATACAAAGAGTGGATGCGCGACAACTGGAATCATCCGAGCGTGGCGATCTGGGATGCAAACAATGAAACCTGGGATTCGGCGTTCGGCGACCAGATCATCCCGGCAGTACGAAGCCTGGACCTGTCGAATCGCCCCTGGGAAAACAGTTACAACCCTCCCCAAGGCCCGGATGATCCCGTCGAAGATCATCCCTATGAGTTTCAAACCATGGCCGACGGAGGCCCGCCTTTTAGCCTAACGACGCTCGAAAGTCCCGGCGGAATGTCTCCCGGTGCGCCCACCGGACATGCGCTCATCCTCAACGAGTATGGATGGCTCTGGTTGAACCGCGACGGCTCGCCGACGGAACTCACCAAGAAGCTTTACCCCGCCCTTCTGGGAAAAGACGCCACCGCGGATCAACGCCTCGCTCTCAACGCATATCTCCTCGCCGGTATCACGGAGTACTGGCGCGCTTACCGCCGCTACGCGGGCGTGCTCCACTTCGTTTACCTTACCAGCAGCGATCCCGCCGGCTACACCTCCGATCATTTCCGGGACGTTAGAAGCCTGGAGTTGCAGCCCGAATTCCGCGACTACATAAGCAACGCGTTCGCCCCCGTCGGGGTAAATCTGAGCTTCTGGCAGCCGACGGTTGAGGCGGCAAGCTCCCGATCGATCCCGGTGATGCTGGTCAATGATGAAGACCACGACGTCGAGGGCACAGTCACGTTGGAACTCGATAACCAGAAAGGTGACCGAGTGGCGCAGCAAAAGGCACATTTCAAAGTCGCTGCGCTTGGTCAGCAGACTCTATACCAGGATTTCCAGTTCCCTCCGATGCCAGGCGATTTCGTATTACGGGCGATCATTCACTATGTCGAGAATGACCAAGACGTATTCACGCAGAGCCGTCGCCAAGTCCAGATTATCCCGGCTTCGAAGGGGCCGAACCGACATACGTCTGGATCATTGCACTAACGGATCCGAACGCGACGGCGCAGTGATCGTCAACGACAGGTGACCCACGTCTCCATCTTCATGAATAAATGAAAGGGCGCCCCATGTCCCGCGTTTTCGAGACATGGGGCTTCTCCGGTCGACATTGAATCTTACGACGTCGCGGGAGTCTCATTTGCCAATGCTGACGACCAGCGACCGATGACAAACGACTGCCTAACGCTTACTTCAGCACAATCTCCTGCAGCAACTCCGAACTAATAATCTCCCGAATTTCCTGCCGCTTCTCACCCAGCGACTGCGCTTGCGCTTTCCCGCCCAGGATCTTGTCGCGCACGGCTTCGGTCTTGGCGGTTGCGCCATCCAGAGCGGCCCAGTTCTTGAACTGCACGGCCACACAGATGTCCCAGTCTTGCGGGCCATTGTTGGTTTCTTTCAGGAAGACCTTGTAGTCCGTCACCAGTCCCTGTTTCTTCTCTTCTTCCAGGAACGGCTTGGTCGATTGCCGCAAACTGGCAAGGTAGGCGTCCATCTGCGTCGGCTTCACGCGGATTAACTGGATCCGCCAGATCGGACCCTCGGTGTAATGCTCCTGCGCTAGCATCCCCGGAACAGCCAGACACACGAAAGCCAATAGCCCATAAAGCTTCTTCATAGGGGTCTCCATCGTTCGAAGTTTCAAACGCGGAAGATCATACTCGCCGCCAGACGCTTTTACGAACGACCGATGACAGACGACAAAAAGTCGTTTCCGCAGGACTTTTTTTCGGGCATGAGGGAAATGTGTCCTTTTTTTCGCATGAATGGGTAAGGAGGAAGACGCCCAATGAGTCCGCTCAAGAAAATTCTTTCGCTATCGGTCGGCCTGGTGGTTCTCGGCACCTTGCTGATCGTGATCAACATCGGGACAGGCAGTGCGCAGAACCTGCATCTCAACGATGCGGCTGCGGCGCCTACGATTCCTGCCATACCTGTTACGGTGGCCAGCACGCCGTTGCCGGTGACGGGAACGTCGCAGCCAATATCAATGGCACGCCGACGGTGAACGCCAACATTAACGGCACACCCAACGTGAACGCCACCATCGTTAACCCATCTTCCAGCCCGTTGCTGGTGCGCGACGTAGACGCGGGAAGGAGCCCGTTCGAAATCAGGCTGACCTTTAACATCGACGACGGAAGCGCAGTGAACCAAACACGATTTGACGTGCCCTCGGGGAAGCGGCTGGTGATCGAGCATGTCTCCGCACGTGTACAAGGGCCAGCTGGCCAGAAGTAATATGCATTCCTGCAAACCCATGTGTACGAGAACGGATCAACGGCTCTCGACAACAACCTGGTGCTGAACTATCAAGGCACATTCTCGGGAATTGACCTTTACACTGCCAGCGATTCGCTGAAGACCCACGCCGAATATAGCTTGCCTGCAACGATTTTCATCGTTACTCGTACAGACATCACCGGGACGGCCTTCGCGGAGGCGGACATCTCGGGGTATTTGGTGGATCAGTAAATTACGGCGCACACTATCGTGGTGTATTTCTGGCCGCACACAGGAAAAGCCTTCGTGGTTAACGAGGGTCTTATGGCACGGGTGGCCCAAGTCTCCCTCCTCAAATTAATGAGGGAAGGGGGTGCCCCTCGTCTCGCGCTTTTCGAGACGTGGGGCTTTCCGGTCGACTACATCAAGCTCGAACCTAACAAGGGGCTCCTGATCCGACCGACGAGCCAGAATCGCATCAATAGTCTCCACGATAAGAGCTGTTCCTAACTAGCTGCACCCACTCGTTGATCCGCAACTCATGCACCGATAGCACGACCCGTTGCGCGTCATGATCGCACCGCAGTAGTGGCAACTCGGCGCATCACCGAGATCGACAATGGACGACAGCGCGTCCGAAGCGTGGATCGATCCGGCCCGCGACTCACGTGTCTCTGTTGAAGCTTGCAGCTCGACACCTTCCGTCGTGGCCGCTGCTCCGCCCGAACGCAGCCGCAAATTCTCGAACAACATCTGCTGCTGCCCGGTGAGAAAACGCAACTGCAGCCATCGGAAGATGTAATCCATGATCGACTTGGCAAAACCAATCTCGGGATTGTGCGACCAGCCGCTGGGCTCAAAGCGCGTGTGCGAGAACTTCTCGCAGAACAGCTTCAGCGGCACTCCATGCTGCAACGCAATCGAGACGCCCAAGGCGAAGCTGTCCATCAGACCGCTGACGGTCGAGCCTTCTTTGGCCATCGTGATGAAGAGTTCGCCCGGGCTGCCGTCGGGGTAGAGTCCAACGGTGATGTAGCCTTCATGGCCCCCAATGTTGAACTTGTGCGTAATAGAGGCGCGCTCTTCCTGCAGTTTGTGGCGAACAGCGCGCGGCGGCCCATTGAGGTTCTCTTCTTCTGCCTGTGGCACGGGCACTCCTGCCCGCGTTTCATCCTTCTTCGAAAGTGCCGTTGCTGTTCCGGCCGCCGACAGAGGTTGGGACTGCTTGCAGCCGTCGCGGTAGATGGCTACGGCCTTCAATCCAAGCTTCCAGGACTGAATGTAGGCTTCCATGATTTCTTCCACCGAAGCCGAGTTCGGCAGGTTGACGGTCTTCGAGATCGCGCCCGAGATGAACGGCTGCGTCGCGGCCATCATGCGCAGATGGCCCATGTATGCGATCGACCGCGTCCCCTTCGCCGGCTTGAACGAACAATCGAACACAGCCAAGTGCTCGTCCTTGATGTGCGGCGCCCCTTCGATCGTCCCCGTCGCGTCAATGTAGCTCACGATCGCGTCCGCCTGCTCGTGTGTATAACCCAATTTAAACAACGCGCTCGGCACAGTATTGTTGACGATCTTAATCATCCCGCCACCAACCAGCTTCTTATACTTAACCAGAGCCAAATCCGGCTCCACGCCAGTGGTGTCGCAGTCCATGAAAAATCCAATGGTGCCTGTAGGCGCAAGAACCGTGACCTGGCTGTTGCGGTAGCCGTATTTCTCGCCGCTGGCGAGGGCTTCGTCCCAGCATTGTTTGCTGGCTTCGTAGAGGGCGGCGGGGACGTTGGTTTTGTTGATGTTGTTGACCGAGGCGCGGTGCATGCGGATGACGTCGAGGAACGGCTCGCGGTTGATGTACCAGCCGGGGCACGCGGCACCGGGCATGGCGACGGGCAGGATGCCCGTCGCTCCACTGGCAACGCCGGAGCCAAGGTTTGTTTCGGAGAGGTTCTTCTTGGTTGCTTCGGTGGCAGGCACCAACGGTTCGCACTGCTCCGCAATCCGGCTGCTTTGCAGGTAAGCTTCGCCGCACATGATCGCCGTAACGCAGGCAGCGTAGTCGCGGCCGGCGTCGGAGTCGTACGGATGACCTGCGGCCATCAACAGAGCGCCTAAGTTCGCGTAGCCCAATCCCAGCGGGCGATAGTCATGGGAGTTCTTGTTGATCATCTCCGTCGGATAGCCGGCGTTGTCGACGATGATCTCCTGCGCGGTGATGAGGATGTCGACGGCATGACGATAAGTCTCGACGTCGAAGGTGCCGTTGGGAGCGAACTTGAGCAAGTTCAGACTGGCCAGGTTGCAAGCCGAGTCGTCCAGGAACATGTACTCGCTGCAGGGATTGCTGGCATTGATACGGGCCGTGTTCTTGGATGTGTGCCAGCGATTGATGGTGGTGTCGAATTGCATTCCGGGATCGCCACACTGCCAGGTGGCTTCGCTGATATTTTTCAGGAGCTCTTTGGCCTTGTAGGTGGTGACTACCGCGCCATCACGAATGGCTCGCGTGGAAAAATCTGTGTCGCGGACAACCGCGTACATAAAGTCATCGGTCACACGAACCGAGTTGTTGGCATTCTGGAAGAAGATCGAGCTGTAGGCTTCGGAGTCAGGTGAGGAGCCATCGTATCCGGCTTGTACGAGCGACCAGGCCTTGGCCTCTTCCTTGGCCTTGCACTCGATGAAGTCGACGATATCAGGATGGTCGATGTTAAGGATGACCATCTTGGCAGCGCGCCGTGTCTTGCCACCGGACTTGATAACGCCGGCGAAAGCGTCAAAGCCCTTCATGAAGCTC
>Ga0075424_100000123_pt1 | contig 48477 bp, 43 predicted proteins | sample SoiMethybrSBSTD3_FD_75301 | JGI IMG/M metagenome (GOLD analysis project Ga0075424, IMG submission 75301) | Bulk soil microbial communities from a Populus tree surrounding site in Tennessee, USA - Soil MetaG P. TD hybrid SBSTD3 | ecosystem: Environmental > Terrestrial > Soil > Tree plantation...
ATTCTGGCTTCGCTCGTTCCCCTCCTCGTCGCCGAGGCCGTCTTAATCCGGCGCAACCGGCGAACGCTCGAGAACCTCGAGGAAAAGTACCTGACCCGTTCGTCCGCCGCGATCGCGGACCACATTGCCAACTACTACGCGAGCGCCGAGCAGCAGCTCGCCAAAGCGGCCGACGCCATCCGCCTCGGGAAGCACCTGACCAACAAGGACCCGTTCAGTCAGGCGGCGGGCCTGGACATCCTCAAGAGCGCCCTGCAGGTCGCGGGCCCGCTCTTCGCACTGCGCGGCGTGAATCTGGAGGGGGTCGGCAGCTTTGTGGGACCCGATGTCCGGGCCCCGGAGATCGACCTCGAGTTCCGGAAGGGATTCGAGTCCGCTCGCGACGGCGCCCGATACGTGGGAACTCCGTTCGCGGCGGGCGAGCTCGGAGCCGCCGCCGTGCTGGCGGCGCCGGTCCAGGACGACGAGGGCGCGCGCATCGGGGTCGTGGAGGCCCTGGTCTCATGGCAGCCGATCGTGCGCGAGCTCCAGGACGAAGCCCGACGCGAGGTCCGGACGACGGTGGTGGACCGTCGGGGCCGTATCCTGTTTCCGGTCTCCCAGAGACCCGAGGTGCACCCCTCCTCGCTCGTCGCCGACTTCGTGCGCTTCCCGGCTCGGCTGACGCGCTCCGAGACGACGCCGACGGGCGCCGTCCTGGCGTCGATTTCGCCGGTCGGCGAGCCTCCCTGGGGCGTCCTCGTCGAGCGCGACCGCAACATCGCCTTCGCTTCCGTGGACCGGATGGTCCGGGACACGGTGCTCTGGAGCGCCGCCTGCCTGGCCGGCGCCCTCCTGCTCGGACTTCTCTTCGCGCGCGCGCTTTCGAGGCCGATCGCGCACCTGGCGGAGTCGACCCGGGCGGTCAGCCAGGGCCAGTACGGCGCCGAGGTGGCGGTCTCCGGAACCGCCGAGATCGCGGATCTGACCGAGAACTTCAACGCGATGAGCGTCTCGATCAAGGACGCCTTCGAGAGGGTGCAGAAGGCCGCGCGCGAGAACCAGGAGCTGTTTCTCTCGGCGATCCGGGCGCTCGCGGCGGCGATCGACGCGAAGGATCCCTACACGCGAGGCCATTCCGAACGCGTCGCCCGTTACGCGTCGGCGATCGCCAAGGAGATGGGACTGCCGACCGACGAAATCCGCAAGACGCGCCTCTCGGCGCTGCTCCACGACGTCGGCAAGATCGGCGTGGACGACCGCATCATCCGAAAGCCGACGGCGCTGACCGACGAAGAGTTCGAGCTGATGAAGGCGCATCCGGCCAAGGGCGCGGCGATCATGGAGACAATTCCGCAGCTGGCCGCTATCATTCCGGGTATGAAGTGGCACCACGAGAAATGGGAGGGAGGCGGGTATCCGGACGGCCTGAAGGGCGAGCAGATTCCGCTTCAGGCCCGGATCGTCGCCGTCGCCGACGCGTTCGACGCGATGACGACCACTCGTCCCTATCAGAAGGCCATGGAGGTTTCGTACGTGATCCAGAGACTTCGCGAGATGTCGGGAACGCGGTTCAACGGGGACGTGGTCGAGGCGCTCGCGCGCTCGTACTCGCGAGGGGATCTGATCCCGGGCGACGCGGCGGGCGCGGCCGGACGGGTCGCGGCGGCGGCGCGATGAGGCATCCGGGCAACGCAATCCGATCCGCGGCGGCGCTGGCGCTGATCATGGCGGTGTCGGGCTGTGCGAGCAAGTCCTCGAAAGCCAAGACGCCCGCCGAGGTCCTGCTCAACGAACGCATGGCCCAGGTCCTCTTGCGCGACGGGCGCGCGGCCGAGGCCGAGAAGGCGTTTCGCGACTGCCTGAAGGAGGATCCCAAGAACGCCGAAGTCCACGACGGCCTGGGGCTTTCTCTGCTGATGCAAGGCCGCTTCAAGGAAGCCCTGGGACCGCTGGACAAGGCCGTGAGCCTGGCTCCGGAGAACGGCTCGTACCACAACAACCGCGGCGTGGCCCGGATGGAGCTCGGCCAATACAAAGAGGCCCAGGCGGACTTCGACGCGGCGGAGCGCTCGCAGAATCCGGACGACCGGCTTTCGGCGACGATCAACCTGGGGAGGCTTCGCCAGCGACAGGGCGACTACGCCGCGGCGCAAGAGGAGTTCACCAACGCGCTGGCCCGGGATCCGAAATCCTTCCTGGCGATGCTCGGACGCGGCATCGCCAAGGAATCGGCGGGCGATCTCCAGGGCGCGGCCGAGGACTATCTGGCCGCGATCAAGCTCGACAACACCAACGCCGAGGCCAATCTGCGTCTGGGAATGTGTCTGCTGTCGCTGCAGAAAGCCGACCTGGGGCGCCGCTACCTTCAGCGCGCCGTGGACCTGGATCCGACGGGCGACACGGGCGCCAAGGCGCGGCTGATGCTGGAGAAGAGCACGTCGTAGGCGCCCCGGACGCCGGCCCGGCTTTCAAGGTATCTTCCCCCTTCCCCGATGAGCGACGAGACCGTCTCTCCCGACAAGCCTGCACGCCGCGGCTTCTTCGCCAAGGTCAAGCGTGGTCTCTTCATGACGCACACCGAGATCCTCGAGAAGCTCGGGACGGCGGTGAAGAAGGGGCTCGGCATCGACGAGTCGGTGCTCGAGTCCCTGGAGGAAGCCCTCGTTTCGGCGGACGTCGGCGCCGAGACGGCCGCCGCGTTGACCGACGCCGTGCGCGAGCGGGCGGGATCGGCGCAGCGCACGGACCTCGAGGCCTTGAGGACGATGCTGCTCGAAGAGATCGAGAACGTGCTCTCCAGCGCTCCGAAGCCCGGCCGGCGGGCCGAGGTTCCGCTGTACGTCACGTTTCTCGTGGGCGTCAACGGCTCGGGCAAGACGACAACCACGGCCAAGCTCGCGTCCCGGGAGAAGGCCGAGGACCGGAGCGTGCTGCTGGCCGCCGCGGACACGTTTCGCGCCGGTGCGATCGACCAGCTCCAGATCTGGGCCGATCGGCTGGATCTTCCGGTCGTGCGCCACAACGAAGGCGCGGACCCCTCGGCGGTCCTGTTCGATGCGCTTTCCGCGGCCAGGGCGCGCGGCGTCCAGTCGCTGCTGGTGGACACGGCCGGCCGGCTCCACACCAAGAAGAACCTCATGGAGGAGCTGGCGAAGATGCGGAGGATCGCGGGCCGGGAGGTCCCGGGCGCGCCGCACGAGACGCTGCTCGTCCTCGACGCGACCACCGGCGTCAACGGCCTCGCCCAGGCGCGCCGTTTCGTTGAGGCGGCGGGAGCCACCGGAGTCGTGCTGACGAAGCTCGACGGCAGCGCAAAGGGCGGCATTGTGCTCGCGATCTATCGCGAGCTCCAGCTGCCGGTCCTCTACGTGGGCGTGGGGGAGGGTGTGGATGACCTCGTCCCTTTCGATCCGGCCGAGTACGCCCGGGCTCTCCTGGGCGGAGAAGATGCCGCCCATTGACCTGGCGTGGCTGGATCGCGCCTTCGCGCTGGCCGAGCGCGGGCGCGACTCAGTCTCGCCGAATCCGATGGTCGGCGCCGTCGTGGTCTCGCGAGGCCGCGTCGTCGGGGAGGCGTTTCACCGAAAGGCGGGCGAGGAGCACGCCGAGATCCTGGCGCTGAAGAAGGCGGGACCGGCCGCGCGCGGGGCCGACCTCTACCTCACGCTCGAGCCGTGCGCGCACCAGGGACGCACGCCTCCGTGCGCGCCCGCGGTCGCGGCGTCCGGCGTGCGCCGGGTCATCGTGGCGGCGTCGGATCCCAATCCGCTGGTCGCCGGGCGCGGCCTCTCGGCGCTCCGCCGGGCGCGCGTCGACGTGCGCCGGGCGCCTTCGAAGTGGAGGAGCCGCGCCGAGGCGCAGAACGAGAAGTTTCGGAAGTGGATCGTTTCGGGCCGGCCGTTCGTGCTCGCCAAGTGGGCGGCGACGCTGGACGGCAAGATCGCCTCGGCCTCCGGGGAGAGCCGCTGGATCACGGGACCGGCGGCGCGGCTCCGGGCCCTGCGTCTTCGCGAGGAGTACGACGCGGTTCTCGTCGGCGCCGGCACCGTGGCGGCCGACGATCCCCGTTTAACGCGCCGGCTCTCGCCCGGCCGGTCGCGGACCCACTGGCGCATCGTCCTCGATGGGAAGCTCCGCGTGCCGGTGAAAGCGCGCGTCTTCTCGGGCCCCGGCCGAAAGCTCGTCGTGACCGCGGTCCGCCTTCCGCATCCGAAAGCCCGGCGCCTGGAAGCCCGCGGCGTCGAAGTCTGGAGTCTGCCGGGCCGTTCCCGCGGGACCGTCGACCTCCGCCGTCTCCTCTCCGAGCTCGGCCGGCGCGAGGTCGCGAGCGTGATGGTCGAAGGGGGAGCCGGGACGCTGGCCTCGTTCTTCGAGGCCGCCCTCGTGGATCGTGTCGCGGTGTTCACCGCGCCGCGCGTGCTCGGCGGCCGCGCCGCCACGAGCGCCGTCGGCGGCGACGGGTTTTCCCTCTCCGGGGCGGTGAGCCTCGAGGACGTCGAATGCGAGCGCGTCGGTGAGGACTTTCTCTGGACGGCGCGGGTACGGCGCCGCGGCCGGGGCCGGATCTCGGGCTAGACTCCCGCGGATGTTCACGGGCATCGTCTCCGGCATGGGCACGGTCGAGTCGGTCGACTCGAGGCGAGGCGGAGCGCGCCTGACCGTGTCGCTGCCGGGCGGCTGGCGTCGCGTCGCCGCGGGGGAAAGCGTCTGCGTGTCGGGAGTGTGTCTGACCGCGGCGACGAGCTCCTCGCGGCGGCTCATGGCGGATCTCTCATCGGAAACCTTGAGAAGATCGAGTCTGGGAGCGCTGCGTCGGGGCAGCCGCGTAAACCTCGAACGGGCGCTCCGCTGGGGAGACCGGCTCTCCGGCCATTTCGTCCTGGGACACGTCGACGGCGTGGCGCGCATTCTGGGCGTCGCGCACTCCGGCAACTCGTGGACTTACCGCTTCACGATCCCTCCGGGCCAGTCGCGCTTCGTGGTGGAGAAGGGCTCGGTGGCGCTCGACGGCGTGAGCCTCACGGTGGCGCGCCGCCGCGGCCGCGCGTTCGACGTGGCCGTGATCCCCGAGACGCACCGCCGCACGACTCTCGGGAGCGCCCGCTCCGGGGATCGCGTCAACTTCGAGGCAGACGTCTTCGCCCGCTACGGCCGGTCCGGTTCCATCTCCCGGGCGCGCCGGGCGTCGCGGCGGTGATCGTCTACGAGCCGGCGGCCTCCGCGGCCGCTCGGATCGGAGAGACGGTCGTGGCCGGGCGGCGCCTCGCGGGGCGCCTCCTCCCGTACGGTCCCGACCCGATCGGTCCGAGCTTTCGCTTCGATCCGGTCGAGCGACGCTTCCGAAACGGCAGAGCCGACGCGGTGGTCTATGCCGGGCCCGGCGACTCCGCGGGCTGGCATGAAGCGCTGGAACGGGTTCCGGATGGTCCCATCCTGATCGGCCCGTCCGCTCCGGCCGAGGAGGTCCGGGGCGCTTTTCGCGCGGCCTCCGAGGCCGCGATCGAGTCGGGCAGGGCCGCGTATCTCCTGGATCCCGATCCCACGGGACTGCCCGCCGCGCCGGCCGGGGAGGCCGTGGTGCTCTGTTCCTGGCGACCGGGCCGGGCGGCGGCCGCGTTTCCGGGCCTGGCGGAGGCGAGGGCCGCGGGTCTCCCGGCGGCGGCGCTGGTTCCACTGCTTCCCGGGTGGACGGCGGAGCCCGACGAGATGCGCGCGTTGATCGCGGCGGCGCGCGCCGGAGGCGCGGCGTCTCTCTCGGCGATCGTTCCCGCGTCCGACGGACCGGGCCGCCGCGCGATCGTGGCTGCACGGGAAGCCGCCGCGGAGGCGACCGACCGGTTCTTCGACCTCATCCATCACGGCGATTGGCCTGCCGAGATGACCCGCCGGCTCTCGGCACTTCAGTCGGCCTGCACCGAGGCGGGTCTTTCGCTGCTCCCTCCACGCGCGGTCGGACGCGGAACACCGGCGGGCAACGTCCGGGCCGCGGCGCGCCTCGAGGAGCTGGCCGAGACGTCCAGCCGCGGCGACCACCACGCCGCCCTCCTGCATGCGGCCGTACGATGGATCGACGATGCGCCGCGGGACCTGGCTGCGGTCGCCCGCGAAGGGAACTTTCGCAAGGTGTTTCCGTTTCCCGACGAGATCCGGGAAGAGGCCGAGGCCGCCCTCTCGGGGACGCCATGACCGCCGGCGGCATCTACGTCCACTTGCCCTACTGCGCCTCGCGCTGCGGGTACTGCGCGTTCGTTGTGACGACGGACGGCTCGTCTCGCGACGCGTACCTGCACGCCGTCGAGGCGGAAGGCGCCCTGGCCGTCGAGGAGGCCTGCGACTGGGTCTTCGACTCGATCTACCTCGGCGGAGGTACGCCCTCGCTGTTGCCTTCGGCGTCGATCGAGCGGCTGCTGTCGGCGCTGCGAAAGAGCTTCGGCGTCGCGGCGGACGCCGAGGTCACGCTGGAAGCCAATCCGGAAGACGTTTCGGCGGACGCGGCACGGTCGTGGAACGCCGCGGGCGTAACGCGCATCTCCGTCGGCGTGCAGTCGCTCTCCGACCGGGAGCTTTCGGCCGTCGGCCGACGCCATGACTCCGCGAAGGCGCGCGCGGCCGTGTCGTTACTTTCAGCCTCGGGCATGTCGGTCTCGGGCGACCTCATCCTGGGCCTGCCGTTCCAGACCGCGGAGAGTTTCCGCGGCAGCCTCGCCGGGCTGCTGGAGGCTGGCGTCTCTCACGTCTCGGTCTACCTGCTCGAGGTCGAGAAATCGCGCGTCATGGAGGAAGACCGAAGGCTCCATCCCGAGACGTACCTCGGCGACGACGCCCAGGCGGACGTGTGGCTGGAGATGGGCGAGACGCTGGCGAGCCGGGGTCTTCGCCACTACGAGATCTCCAACTGGGGAGAGCCCGGCCGAGAATCCCGCCACAACCTGAAGTACTGGACGAGGACCCCGACGCTCGGCCTCGGCGTTGCGGCGCACGAGCATTGGGCGGGACGCCGGCGTGCCAACGTCTCGGCGCTGGAGGCCTACGTCGCAGGACTGGCGCAAGGGCGCCGGCCGCGCGCTCTCGACGTGGAGGTCGGCGACGTCGAGGCCGCGAAGGAGTCGGTGTACCTGGGACTGCGTCTCTCCGAAGGCGTCCCGCGAGCCGCGATCGAGACCCAGGTGAAAAGCGCCGGCGACGATCGCCTGCCCGCCGACTACGACGGCTGGTTCGCCGCCGGCATCCTCGAGCGCGCCGGCGACCGCGTGCGGTTCACCGAGCGGGGATTCCTCGTCTCCAACGAGGTCCTGAGCCGATTTGTGTAGGTGAGCGCCCCTCACCCTGACCCTCTCCCCCTCACGGGGAGAGGGGAACCCGGTCTAGATAAACAACGGCGCTAAGACCAGCGTGATCGTCGCGAGCAACTTGATGAGCACGTGGAGCGATGGTCCGGCGGTGTCCTTGAACGGATCGCCGACAGTGTCGCCCACGACCGCGGCCTTGTGCGTGGGGGAGCCCTTGCCCCCGTAGGCTCCGGTCTCGACGTACTTCTTGGCGTTGTCCCAGGCGCCGCCGGAGTTGTTGAGGAAGGTCGCGACGACGATGCCGGCGATCGTGCCCACCATGAGGAGGCCCGCCACGGCCTCCGCGCCGACGTGGAACTGCTTGAAAATCAGGCCGACGATGACCGGGGTCGAGACGGCCACCAGGCCCGGCGCGATCATCTGGCGCAGCGCGCCCCGCGTCACGATGTCGACGGTGCGGCCGTAGTTCGGTTTCTCCGTGCCCTGCATGATGCCGGGATGCTCCTGGAACTGGGCGCGGACGTCCTGAATGACGACGAACGCGGCCTTGCCGACGGCCTTGATCGCGAGGCCCGAGAAGAAGAAGACGAGCATCGCGCCGAAGAGGGCTCCGATGAACACTTCGGGCTTGGAGAGGTCGACGGAGGTCAGCGCCGCACCGTAGTTCTTGAGCTCGTCCAGGTACGCCGAGAAGAGCAGGAAGGCGGCGAGCGCGGCCGAGCCGATCGCGTAGCCCTTGGTCAGAGCTTTGGTCGTGTTTCCGACGGCGTCGAGCCGGTCGGTCTTCTTGCGGATCTCCTCCGGCTGCTTGGACATCTCGACGATGCCGCCGGCGTTGTCCGTGATCGGGCCGAACGTGTCCATCGCCAGAATGTAGGCGGCGGTGCCGAGCATACCCATCGTGGCCACGGCGGTGCCGAAGAGGCCGCCTCCCGGTAGCGCGGCCGCGCCAATCTTGTACGAGGCCAGGATCGCGGCCGAGATCGCGACGACCGGGGCCAGAGTGCACTCGAAGCCGACGGCGACGCCGGTGATCACGTTGGTCGCGGGGCCCGTCTGGGAGGCCTCGGCGATCTCGCGCACCGGCCGGTAGCGGTATTCGGTGTAGTACTGCGTGATGAAGACGAAGACGATCGAGGTCAGCACGCCGATCATTCCGCAGAGGAAGTACATCCACCACGCGTTGGGTCGGGCGTCGTTGTGGAGCAGCCACTTGGTGGCCACGAAGAAGCCCCCGATCGCCAGCGCGGCCGCGACGTAATAGCCACGGTTCAAGGCCTGCATCGGGTCGGCGTCCTCGCGCGTCTTGACGAGGAAGATGCCGATGATCGAGGCGATGAGGCCGAACGCGCGCGCGACCAGCGGGAAGAGCATCACGCCCACGATGCCCGCCGAGAAGGCCATGTTCTGCTTCTGAAGCGCCGCGGCCAGCGTCGCGCCCAGGATCATCGCGCCGATGTTCTCGGCCGCGGTCGACTCGAAGAGATCGGCGCCGCGGCCCGCGCAGTCTCCGACGTTGTCGCCGACCAGGTCCGCGATGACGGCGGGATTGCGGGGATCGTCCTCGGGGATCCCGGCCTCGACCTTGCCGACGAGGTCCGCGCCGACGTCGGCGGCCTTGGTGTAGATGCCGCCTCCGAGCTGCGCGAAGAGGGCCACGAACGAAGCTCCGAAGCCGTAGCCGACGATCAGGAGCGGAATGTGTTCCGGCGCCACCGCGGTCAGGTGGCTGACCAGCCAGTAGAGGCCGCCGACGCCGAAGAGCGACATCGCGACGACGAAGAGGCCCGAGACCGCGCCTCCCCGCAGCGCGATCCGGAGGGCGTCGTTCAACGAGCTGCGGGCCGCCGAGGCCGTGCGGATGTTGGCGCGAATCGAAACCCACATGCCGATGTATCCGGCGATGACCGAGCAGGCCGCTCCCAGGACGAACGAGAGGGTCGTCCAGAAGGCCAGCTGAAGGGCCGTGGGAACCGGGTCGAAGTCATGGTGCCCGCGAACGAATCCGTACAGGAAGAAGATCAATGCGGCCAGAAGGATGGCGAGCAGCGCAATGGTGCGGTTCTGCCGCCGCAGGAAGGCTTCGGCGCCCTCCTTGATCGCGTTGGAGATCGCCTGCATCGCGGAGGTTCCGGTGTCCCTCTTCAGGACCCAGGAGGCCAGGTATCCGGCGACCACGAGCGACCCGACCGAAACGGCCAGGATCAGGGGCAGAGCAAGCTCGAAAGACATTCGTCCAACTCCTGTTTTCGCGTTGATTCGGCGGCTGCCGGCGCTGCCGGCCAACCGGCCGGGGAGGATATCAGAAGGGCTCGAGACTTGAGACTCGGGGCAGGAACCTCGACCTATTGGCCGACCGGAACGGCCTCCATCACGATGCCCATGTTCTTGGCGCCGGCATTGCGGGCCAGGTCCATGACCTTGATGACCTCGCCGTAGCTCGCGGCGTCGTCGCCCGAGAAGAAGATCGTCTTGTTGGCGCGGTTCTTCAGGATTTCGGTCAGGCGCAGCGAGAGCGTCTGCGCGTTGACCTCTTCCTTGTTGAGGTAGATCTTGTTCGTCGGCGTTAGCGACACGATGATGAGGTCAGTCGGAGGCGGCTGGTTTTCCTGCGGCGGCACCTTGGGCGGCACTTTCACGTCATAGCCCATCTGAAGAAGGGGCGTGATGACCATGAAGATGATCAGGAGCACGAGCACCACGTCCACGAGTGGCGTGATGTTGATGTCGCTCTTGTAGTCGCTTGCGCCGCTGCCGGCCGCCATCGCCATTTTCGAGAGTCTCCTTGACTAAGTCTTCTGTTTCTTCTCGGCGATCAGGCCGACGTCCTGGAATCCCGCGTCCTTGGCCATCTTGAAAACTTCCTTGACGTCCCCATACTTCAGGCGCTGGTCGGCCTTGATGATGATTTCGGCCGACGGCGTGCGCTGGTAGATCTCGTCGAGGGCGTTCTGAAACTCGGCCTTGTTGTACTGCTTGGCGTCCATCCAGTAGGACGGAGGATTCGTGTACTGGACCGAGATCAGCCGCTGTTTGCTGTTCTCGGGTTTCTTGTCGGGGTTGTCCGCCTGCGGAATCTGGACGCTGACGCCTTTCTGGAGCATCGGCGTGACCACCATGAAGATGATCAGAAGAACCAGACAGACGTCGACGAGCGGAGTGACGTTGATGTCGCTCTGCAGCTTGTCGCGGCGGCCGCCGCCACCCATACCCATGGAAAGTCTCCTATGCCGAGAGCGCGCTGGCTCCCCTGCGCTTGATGAAGTAGTCGATCAGTTCGTTGGCCGAGTTGGACATCTCGACCTGGAAGCGCTCGATGTTGTTCATGAAGATGTTGAACATCCACACCGCCGGGATGGCCACGAAGAGTCCCAGCGCCGTCGTGACGAGGGCCTCGGCGATTCCGGCCGACACCGCGGCGATACCGCCCGAGCCCGTCAGCGCCATTCCGCGGAAGGCGTTGATGATGCCGATGACCGTTCCGAAGAGGCCGATGAAGGGGGCGGTCGTGCCGATCGTGGCCAGACCCGAGAGACCCTTCTTCATGTCGGCGGTGGTTACGAGCGCCTCGCGCTCGATGGCCCGCTCGGCGGCCTCGATCATGTCGTGGCCTTTGACCCCGGCGCCGCCGCTCTTGACGTCGTGCTGGAACTCGTAGAGGCCGGCCGCCAGGACCCGGGCGACGTGGCTGTTCTTGAACTTCTTCGAGGCGTCGATGGCCTCCTGGAGCTTGTCCTGCTTCAGGTACCCCGTGACGAGCTTGGCGAAGGCGACCGACTGGTTGCGCGCCTTGCGGTAGTAGAGGAACCGTTCGAAGGCCACGGTCAGGGAGTAGATCGACATGATGATCAACAGCACGACGACTCCCTTTGCGATCGGGGTCATTTGGTTCCAGAGGTGAATTGGGTCAAAACTCATTGAATCGCTCCTTCCGAATTCTCTGCCGCTGCCGCTCCCTGTCCTGTCAATCCTAGTTCAACCGGAACGTGACCGTCACCGTGAGGTAGACGCGGACGGCCCGGCCGTTCAGCGTCGCCGGCTTGTATTTCCACTGCTGCACCGCCCGAACCGCCGAGGCGTCGAGGAGCGGGTTGACGGATTTCAGGACACGGACGTCCTCGACGTTCCCGTCGGCCGTGATGATGGCCTCCAGGATGACGACGCCCTCCATCCGGGCCTTCCGGGCCGCCTCGGGATACTGGGGCTCGATGCGGGAGGTGAGGACCGGGGCCTTGACGTCGCCGCCCACGCGCAGAGGCTCGCCGCCCATTCCGGCGCCCGTTCCGCCCGGAACGCCGCCCATGACGCCTCCCGGCACGCCGCCTTCCACGCCACCTTCGACGCCGCCCTCGACTCCCGAGGACTCCGCGACAGGCTCGGGCGCTGCCAGGGGCTGGGGAACGGTCTCGGGCATGACGACGGGCTGGGACATTTCGACGGGCTTAACCTGGACGGGCTTGGGCGCTTCGGGCGCCTTGGGGGCGGCCTTGGGAGCCGCCGGAGGGGGAGGAGGGGGAGGGGGAGCCGCTGCGTAGAAGGTGACCGGGATCGGGGGCTCCGGCACGTCGCCGACGAACCAGATCGAGGCGCCGAGAGCGACACCGATGACCAGTCCGTGAATGACCACGGAAACCGGCAGCGACATCGCTTTCTTGGATCCGCCGGTTCGATGTGTCGATTCGATCAGTGAGTTCTCAAACATGGACCATTCCCCCAAACGGGTATGACACCGGCCCTACTTCGCGGGTTCCGGCGTCGGCGCCCCTCCCTGGGCGGCGGCTTCGGCCTTGGCCTTTTCCTGGGCCGCTTTCCGCATCTCCAGCGCCTGCTGGAGGTATTTGTTCGCCGTGTCCGTGTATTCCTGCTTCTTGACCGGGTCCGTCTCCATCTTGGCCTTCTCGCGGTAGAGGAGGTTGATGTACGACACGGCCTCGAAATAGTCGGGCTTCATCTCCACGGCCTTGTTCAGGGCTTCCAACCCCTCGTCGACGATCTTCGCCCGGAACGTCGGGTCGAGGTCCGGGAAGTTGTAGGAGCGGTCCCAGGCCTGGACGCCGATCAGATAGTAGACCTCGGGGTTGTTGCCCTCGACGGTCTGCCGGGCCTTGAGCCACTTCACGCCGTTGTCGAAATCGCCCTTCTTGAAGTACAGCATGGCCACCGATTGCATCGCCTTGCTGTCCTTGGGGTCCTTCTTGAGAAGATCGTTCTCGTAGAAGTTGATGGCGTCGTCGTAACTCTCGGTGTTCAGGTACATCGAGACGAGGTACTCGAGGGCCTTCTTGTCGTCGGGGTAGGCCGCCACGTACAGTTTGAGGTTTTCGATCGCCTTCTGGGCGAACTCGAGGTCCTTGGCGTGCTTGGACCCCGGCTGGTACATCCCCATGTAGGCGATGCCGATGTGCTTGTGGAGCTTGGTCTCCCCGGGATCCAGCCGCAGCGCTTCCTCGTACGCCGCGAGGGCACTCTGATACTGGGCGGCTTTCAGAAACTCGTTGCCGCGCTTGATCTCCTGCTTGGACTTGATCTTGTTGCAGCCCGACAGCGCGACGACCGCGATAAGAAGAGAAGCGGCCGCGGCCGCACGTTGGCGATAGCGCATGCTTCGCTTGGCTCCTTGCACTTTCCCTCTTGTCCCCACCCGGGCGGACGGACTCGCCCCGGGGGCCGAATTCTGTTGAATTCCTCTCAACAAAGCAACAATCAGTTTTTTGTCCCACCCGCAAGGGACCGCCGCGCCACCATCTCGAGGCCGCGACACCCGGCAAGGCCGCGACGCCCGTGTGTCCTCCGGTCAGCCAATCCTTTCCCAAGCCGGGGAATAATGCCGGCGACAGCAGCGCTTTGCGTTCTCAACGGAGGACTCGTTTGACGCGAATTTCCTTACTTGCCCTGCTCGCCGCCGCGGCCGTGGTCGCGGCGCCGCTCGCAGCCCAGAATCCGCCTCCCGCGCCGGCTCAAAAGCCCGCGCCGAAGCCCGAAAAGCCGCAGGAACCGCAGCCCTTCCCGCCGGTGTCCGAAACCGTCGAGGTCTCGGTCACCAACGTCGAAGTGGTGGTGACGGACTCGAAGGGGAACCGGGTGCCGGGCCTGAAGGCGTCGGACTTCGAGGTGCGCCAGGACGGCGTCCTCCAGCCGATCACGAACTTCTACGCCGTCACCGGCGGAAAGCTCCTCCTCGAGGACGGGAAGGTCGTTCCGCTCGACTCCAAGGAGCCGCAGGCTGACATCCCCAGGGATCTCTCGGCCCACTACATCTTTTACATCGACAACCTGAACATCCAGCCGCAGAACCGCAATCGGATGTTCAAACGTTTGAAGGAATTCGTCTCGACGGCGATCGGCCCCAACGCCGAGGGGATGGTCGTGACCTTCAACCGTTCTCTCAAGGTTCGCCAGAAGTTCACGACGGAGCCCGGACAGATTCTCGGGGCTCTCGAACAGATCGAGCTGGACACGGGAGGCGGGACGAACACGGTGGGAGATCGCAAGGACACGCTCGAGCGCATCGCCGACGCCAAGACCTCGAGCGAGGCGGTGGATTACGCCAAGAACTACGCACGCTCACTGCGCAACGACATGGAGTTCACGATCGACGCCATCAAGCAGACCCTGGACAGCGTGGCCGGCATCGAAGGGCGAAAAAGCTTCCTCTACGTCTCGGAGGGACTGCCGGCGTCAGCGGGCTACGAGCTGTTCGAGGCGATCCGCGACAAGTTCCAGGACACGTCGGCCACGATGGAGCAGTTCGACTTCGACCTGAACACGAAGTACATCAAGATCATCCAGGCCGCCAACGCCAACGGCGTCACCATCTACACGCTCGACGCCTCCGGACTCCAGACGAGCGACCTGCTGGCGGCGGACTCGCGGTCCACCAAGGACGTCCACGTCAACGACTTCGCCACCCGCCAGAACATGCAGGGTCCGATCCGGATGATGGCCGAGGAGACCGGCGGTCTCGCCGCGATCAACACCAACGACTGGAAGTCGAATCTCGACGAAGTCGCCGCGGACTTCTCCAACTTCTATTCGCTCGGGTATCGCAGCGCCAAGGGCGCGACGGACCGTCCTCACAAGATCGAGGTCTCGGTCAAGCAGAAGGGGTATCGGGTCCGCACGCGCACGAGCTTCGTCGAGAAATCCATCGAGACGCGCACGGCGGAAGCCGTCGTCGCGAGCCTGTCCTACCCGAGGACGGAGAACCCTCTCGGCGCGTCGTTGTCGGTGGGGGATCCCAAGCCCTACGACAAGGAGAACTACTCGCTGCCGGTGCGGATCTCGGTGCCGATCGGAAAGCTCGGCCTGCTTCCCGCGGGCGATCTGTACGAAGGCCAGTTCTTCATTTATTTCGTCGTGAAGGATGCGGCGGGCAACCAGTCCGACCTCCAGGTCCAGAGGCAGGAGGTGAAGATTCCGTCGAAGGACTTCACCGCCGCGCAGCGCAAGGACTTCTACTACGACGCGACGCTGCTCGTCGTCCCCGGCGGCCAGAAGCTGGCGATCGGCGTGCGGGACGCCGTCTCGAACCTGACTTCGTTCCTCCAGAAGAGCGTCTTCGTCTCGGTCCTCCCGAAGCAGGCGCATCCTCCGGCGGAGCCCGGCAAGCCCGGAACCTAGTCTCGTCTCCTTGGGCGGATAATCGGGGCCGTGCCGGCCCCTCTTCCGCGACTCCTGCTCTTCGCGCGCGCTCCGGTGGCGGGGCGCGTCAAGACTCGGCTGGTTCCGGCGATCGGAGCCTCGGGCGCCGGGGATCTCTACCGGGCCTTTCTCGAAGACGCCGCGCGGGCCTATCGGGGACGCGGCTTGTGGGAGAGCGTGTTGTGTGCCGAAGGGGACGCGCTCTCTCCGTCGCTGGTCGAGATCTTCCCGAACCCCTGGACTCGCAGGACGCAATCCGACGGAGATCTGGGCCGGCGCCTCACGGACGCGTTCGAAAAGGAGTTCCGGGCGCAGACGCCCTCCTGCGTCGCCGTGGGTGCGGATCACCCGACGCTGCCCGCCGCGAGGCTGGCGGAGCTCTTCGCCGCTCTCCGAAACGGATGGGACGCGGCGCTGGTGCCGGCGGAGGACGGAGGCTACTGCGCGATCGGCCTTCGCCGCGAAGTTCCTCCGCGCGCCGTCTTCGAGGGGATCGCTTGGTCGACCGCCGAGGTTCTCGAGCAGACGGTCGCCCGGCTCGCATCGGCCGGGCTTCGCTATCGGCTGCTCGAGCCGGGCTACGACGTGGACCGGCCCGAGGATCTCGACCGTCTTCGCCGGGACCTCGCCGGCCGCGACCGGTCAGCCGAGGACTATCCGGCGGCGACGGCCCGCGTGCTCGCGAGCCTCTCGAACGAACCGGGACTGGCGTGATCCCGGTCCTCGATTCGCGGAGGATGCGGGCGGCCGACGAGGCCGCGATTCGCGCGGGCACGCCGTCGGAAGTGCTGATGGAAAACGCCGCCGCAGCTCTCTGCGCGGAGCTTCGGCGGGCGCATCCGGGCTGGCAGAGGGTCGCCGTCCTCTGCGGTCCCGGCAAGAACGGGGGAGACGGGCTCGCCGCTGCGCGACTCCTGGCGCTCGCGGGCGTCGTGCCCTCGGTCTTCACTCTGAAAGACCCGGAGGAATACAGCGGGGATCCGGCCGTGAACCTGTCGCGGGCCCGGGCGGTCGGAGTCACGCCGACGGCCCTGACCGACGCCCGCGGATTCGCCGCGCTGTCGCGGGCGCTCTCGGAGTGCGACGGCGTCGTGGACGCGCTCTTCGGGACGGGCCTCTCCCGCGCTCTCTCGGGCGCCGCGCGGCGCGCGGTGCTGCGGCTCAACGCCTCGGGCAGGGCGGTCGTCGCCGCCGACGTCGCCTCCGGGGTATCGGCCGACACGGGAGCGCTTCTCGGGCCGGCGGTGCGTGCCGAGCGGACGGTGGCGTTCGGCGCGCCCAAGCCGTGCCATCTCCTGCCTCCCGCGAGCGGCTTCTGCGGCCGCTTGATCGTCGCGGACATCGGAATCCCGAAGCGCATCCTGGAAGCGCGCGGCGCTCGGGAGTCCCTCATGGAGGAGGAGGACGTCCGCGCGCTGCTCCCGCCGCGACCCCTCGAGTCGAACAAAGGCGACTTCGGGCGGCTGGCCGTCATCGCCGGCTCGCGCGGGAAGGCCGGAGCCGCTTTGCTCGCGGCGCGAGGAGGGATCCGTGGAGGCGCCGGTCTCGTCACGGTGTTCTGCGCCGAGTCGGTCGCGCCTCTCGTGGTCGCAAACCTTCCCGAGGCGATGACGGAGCCCCTTCCGGAATCGGGAGGAGCGATCGCGGCGTCGGCGGCGAAGCCGGTGGCCCGTGCGCTCGCGCGCTTCGACGCGGCGGCGGTGGGACCGGGTCTGGGAAGTTCTCCCGAAACGGTCGCCTTTCTCGAGACCGTCCTGCGGGAAACGCGCCTTCCCGTGCTCGTCGACGCCGATGGCCTGAACGCCTTCGCGGGGCGCCCGGGCTTCTTCAAGCGCCGGCGGGGTCCGCTCGTGCTGACGCCTCATCCCGGAGAAGCGGGCCGCCTCCTGGGAAAGACGGCGCGCGCGGTCCAGAGCGACCGGTTCGGCGCCGCCAGAACTCTGGCGCGGAGCACCGGCAGCGTGGTCCTTCTGAAGGGGGCGCGCACGCTCGTGGCCGAACCCGGCGGGAGGCTGACGGCCAATGCGACCGGCACTCCGCTGATGGCGACCGGTGGCTCCGGGGACGTCCTCGCGGGCCTGATCGGCGCGCTCCTGGCCGGAGGTCTGGATCCCGTGGATTCCGCGCGCGCCGGAGCCTGGCTCCACGGCGCTGCGGGCGAGGACCTCGAATCGCTGCTTGGCGACGCCGGCCTTTTGGTGCACGAGCTCGCCGACGCCGTCCCGCTGGCGCGGCGACGGCTGCGCCGTCCTCCTTCGTCTCCGGCCGCCGAATGATCCCTGCGGAGACGCGGACGTCTTCGGAGGCGGAGACCGAGGGTCTGGGAGAATCCCTCGCGCGTTCTCTCTCGAAGGAGGACGTCGTCTATCTCACGGGAGAGCTGGGCTCAGGCAAGACGGCGCTGGTCCGAGGGATCGCCCGGGGACTCGGCGCGCGCGAGCGCGAAGTTGCGTCGCCCACGTTCGCGCTCCTCCACGAATACGCCGGACGCAACGGAAGCCTCGTGCTGCGGCACCTGGATCTGTACCGGCTCGCGGACTCCGCGGCGGAGCTGGCCGTCCTGGGGCTTCCCGGCGCGGTCGAAGGCGCGCCCGTCTGCGTCGAGTGGCCGGGCCGCGCGATTCGGAACCTGTTGCCGCCGTCCGTCGAGGTCGAGCTCGCGGCAGCGCCGGACGGCGAGCGAACGATCCGAATGCGCCGACTCTAGCTAGAAGGCGAAGACGAGACCGCCGTTGGGGACGAAGTTCGTCACCCACGTGTTGTTCGTGCAGAAGTCCGGCCCGCAGATCGCCCGGCCGCTCAAGTACGTCGAGTAGAAGCGGCCATCGAACCGAAAGGCGAAGTGCGGGTTGAGGAAGATCTTGATGCCGCCGCCCGCAGAAGCGGTGTAGCGCACCTCGGATTGCGACTGGAAACCGGGAAACTCCGATCTCAGGTTCGCCGCGCCGCTGCCGAGCGTGAAGTAGGGAATGAAGCGCGAGGAGCCACCGAAGTTGACGGTCATGTAGGCCATGAAGTACTGGAACCGCAGGTCCGCGATCTGCTGGTTGGGAAGATTGTTGTGTGTGTCGAGCTCGAGGTGCGTGTCGCTCTGGGTGTACTCGGTTTCGATCTCAAAGCGATTGTTGAAGTTGTAGCCGATCCGGCCACCATACGCCAGGTGGTCGTCGACGTCGAGGTCGGTGTGGCAGCAGTTGTTGTTGAAGTCGTGGAAGTGTCCGATATTGCCGCCGACCAGGTAGCCGGCGAACCCGCTGAGCTCGACGGTACCGCCTCGGTATTGGGCACTTGCGGAGGCGGCGACGGCAACGAGGACGGCGAGGGCGAGAACAGAAACCCGGGATCTCATGGCGGAACCTCCATCAGGGAAGAGGAGACGCGTGGGGCGCGGGCGGGTTTACTTGCGCGCCTTAAGACTCCTGTCCAGAAGCTTCTTCCATCGGTCTTCGACGTCGGGCGAATAGCCGACGTAACGGTCGATGAGAGTCCGATCGGTTCCCAGGATGAAGGTCGAGGGGATCCCCATGGCGGTCAGCGGTCCGGCGTCTTCCGGGGCCGCGTAGTAGACCGGGATCGAGATGTTGAACTGCTGCAGGAAGGGCGATACGCGCTTGCGGTCGGCGTCGACGTTGACGGCCACGACCACGAAGTTCCGGTCGCTGTAGGTGTCATACATCTTCTGCACGATCGGAAGCTCTTTCTTGCAAGGCCCGCACCACGTCGCCCAGACATTCAGCAGAACGATGTTCCCCTTCAGCTCCGAGAGGCGGATGCTTCCGCCTTCCGAACCGACGAATTCCAGATCCGGAAAAACGGGCACCTGTTTTTCCGAGCTCTGAGCCAACGCCGGCGAGCAAAGAATCGCTGTAAAGGCTGCTGCGAGAAGGGTCAAGCGCACGGACGAGCGAACCGTCGGGACATGCCCAATATTCCGCGCCATGCGCTCAATCAGGATAACTGATTCGGGATAATGGGCGCCATGACCAAGGCGCCTCCGGTGTTTGCCCGGGTGTATCGCGGCTCGGGAGTCGAATCGACACACCGGGGCTCGGTGTCCGTTGTCGACGAACGAGGACGGACAGTGGCCTCTGCGGGCGACGACGCGGCGCCCATCTACCTGCGCTCCACGGCCAAGCCGTTCCAGGCGATGCCCCTGCTCCTCGCGGGCGGCGAAAAGCGGTTCCGCCTCGGCGATCCAGAGATCGCGCTCATGTGCGCGTCGCACGCCGGTGAGCCACGCCACACACGGGTGGCCGAGGCGATCCTCAAGCGCGGAGGCTTCCGGGTCGGCGATCTTCGCTGCGGGGCGCACGCTCCCGCGAGCGAAGCCGCGGCACACGCGCTCGTCGCTTCGGGAAAGGAGCCGACCCCGCTCCACAACAACTGTTCGGGGAAGCATGCGGGACTCCTGCTCGCGTGTCGGATCCTGGACCTGCCGCACGCCGCCTACGACGAACCGGGCCATCCCCTCCACAAACGCATCAAGACGCTCCTCGCCCGCTACGCCGACGTCGCCGAAAGCTCGATGGGGTCCGCGGTCGACGGCTGCAACCTTCCCGTTTACCGCATACCGCTTTCCGCGCTGGCGTTCGCGTACGCGCGCCTGGTGGCCGACCGTGTCGCGGGAGAGGATCGCGCCGTCGCCGCGGTCCGGCGCCGCGTCGTGCGGGCGATGATTGCCCGGCCCGAGATGGTCGCGGGGGAGGGCCGGTTTACGACCGACTTCATCGTGGCCGGGCGAGGACGCTGGATCGGGAAGGAGGGCGCCGAGGGTGTCTACGCCGTCGGGCTGGCGCCGGCGAAAGGGCCCGCGATCGGAATCGCCTTCAAGATCGAGGATGGCTCGTTGCGCGCGCGGGATGCCGCGACGCTCGATATCCTCGAGCGACTCGGAGAGCTGCCCGAGCCGATCCGGCGCGCACTGGTTTCTTACGCGGAACCGCGACTCACGAACGCCGCCGGGACGGACGTGGGACGGATCGAGGCGCAGGTCCCGCTGACGCGAAAGGCCGCCGGGTCGTCGAAGCGCCGGGCGGCGGCGAGGTAGAGGCGTCGTGGCGTATCGCGACCTGTCCGCGTTTCTCGCTGCCCTCGAGTCCGACGGCGAGCTCGTGCGGATCCGGGAAAAAGTGTCGCCCGTTCTGGAGATCTCCGAGATCGCCGATCGCGCCGTGAAGGGCGGAGGTCCCGCGCTTTTGTTCGAAAACGTCGAAGCATCGGCGTTCCCGGTCGCGATCAACACGTTCGCGTCGCGCAAGAGGATGTTCAAAGCGCTCGAGCTTGCCTCATGGGACGAATGGGATTCGAGGCTCGAGTTCTTCCTGGACCCGAAGCCCCCGGAGGGGATTCTCGGGAAGCTCAAGGCGATTCCGCGGGTGACCGAGCTCGCCTCGGTGTTTCCGAAAACCGTCCGGAGCGGTCCCTGCCAGGAGATTGTGCGCGAGGGATCCGCCGTGGATCTCTCCGAGCTCCCGGTTCTCCAGTGCTGGCCGCAGGATGCCGGCCGCTTCATCACGATGCCCATGGTGATCACCAGGGATCCGGCGTCCGGCAAGACCAACGTCGGCATGTATCGGATGCAGGTCTTCGACCGGAACACCACGGGCATGCACTGGCAGAAGCACAAGGACGGCGCGGGCCAGGCGCGAGGGTACGAGCGCGAGGGCCGCCGGATGGAGGTCGCGGCCGCGATCGGCTGCGACCCGGCGACCGTTTTCTCGGCGATCGCGCCGCTTCCGCCGGGACTGTCGGAGTTCCTCTTCGCCGGATTCCTGCGGGGCGAGAGCGTTCCGCTGGTTCCCGCGAAGACCGTGGATCTGCTGGTGCCGGCCGAAGCCGAGATCGTGCTCGAAGGCTACGTCGACCCGAAGGAGCGCCGGCGCGAGGGGCCCTTCGGCGACCACACCGGCTTCTACTCGCTCGACGACGACTTCCCTGTCTTTCACGTCACCGCGGTGACCCGCAGGGAGAAGCCGGTCTACATGACGACGATCGTCGGGCCTCCCCCGATGGAGGACGGTTTCATGGGCGAGGCCGTGGAGCGCCTGTTCCTGCCGCTGGTGAAGAAGACAATTCCCGAGATCGTCGACATGCATCTTCCGGTCGAAGGCATCTTTCACAACCTGATGCTCGTGGCGATCGACAAGCGCTTCCCCGGCCACGCCCGCAAGACGATGCACGCGATCTGGGGAACCGGCCAGATGATGTTCACCAAGACGATCGTCGTCGTGGACGCCGACGTGAACGTCCATGATCCTCGGGAAGTTCTCTGGAAGGCCTTGACCGCGATCGATCCGGAACGCGACCTCGAGATCGCGCGGGGTCCGGTGGACGAGCTCGACTTCTCTTCGCGACTGCCGTGCTACGGGAGCAAGGTCGGCGTGGACGCTACGCGCAAGTGGAAGGAAGAGGGATTCCAGCGGCGGTGGCCCGACCAGATCGCGATGACCCCGGAGGTCAAACGGCGGATTGACGCGCTCTGGCCGTCCCTCGGAATCCCGACACCCGGCCGCCGCTGAGGGAGCGAGGGTGTAGAATCTTCGTTCCCGGCATGAAGGTCCTGATCCTCGAGCCCGACGAGTCCTCGCGCGACGCCCTTCGCCGCGGATTCGCCGCGGCCGGCGGATCCGTGCGCGTTTTCGCCACACTCGCCGAGGCCGAACGCGCCCTCTTGGAACATGATCCGGACGTCGTCGTCGCGGCCGTGGACCCCGGATCGGAGCCGGATCTGGTCGCGCGGCTCCGCGACGGAGCGCCCGGGAGGATCGTCTACGCCGTCGTCGATGCGAACGAGCTCGAGCGTGCCGTGGGATCGGGGGCCGACGATTTCCTGTGGCGTCCGGTTTCCCCGGGCCGGGTCGCGCAGCTGGCCGCCGCGGCTTCGGCGCGGCGCGAAGGCGAGGCGAGGGTCGAAGAGACGCGCCTTCGCCTCGCGCGCGTCGAGGTGCGCGACGCGCTTCCCGGCCGCTCGCCGAGCTGGCTTGCGGCGCTCGCCGCTCTCGAAAGAGTGGCGGCTTCGGGGACATCCGTCCTCCTGACGGGCGAGTCCGGGACCGAAAAGGACGCGGCTGCGCTGGCCATTCACCGGCTGTCTCCTCGCGGCGGCGGACCGCTGACCTACATCAGCGAGGGCGAGTCGCTCCAGCTCGCGACCCGGCAGGCCGAGCGAGGAACGCTGTTTCTGCCCTCCGTCGAGGCGACGTCCGCCGGTTTCCAGGAAGCCGTGCTTCGCCACCTCGAGGGGCCGTCGCGATTCATCGTCGCCCTGGACGAGGATCCCCGCGACTCCCTGGAAGCGGGACGCCTGCTGCCACGCCTCCACGAGGCGCTGGCCGGGCACATCGTGCATCTGCCGCCGCTGCGCGAGCGCGAAGGCGACGTGTCTCTCCTCGCCCGAAGGTTCCTGGAGCAGATTGATCCGGCGCTGTCGCTGGACCCCGATGCGCTGGATGCGCTCCAGGCCCACGACTGGCCGGGGAACACCCGGGAGCTTTCCGAGGCGGTCCGACGCGCCGCGCGTTTCTCCGAAGACGTGATCGGGCCGACCGTGGTGCGTTCGGTGCTGGGCCGGCCGCTGCCGCAGGCTCGCGTGCGCCGCCGCAAGGCCCCGGTCGTCCGCATCGCCGTGGGCGACTCGCTGGCCGACGTCGAGCGGCGCCTGATCTCCAAGACGCTCGAGTTCGCGCGCGGCAACAAGAAGAAGACCGCCGAGCTCCTGAAGCTTTCGCTCAAGACGATCTACAACAAGATCAAAGAGTACGGTTTAGAGCACTAACCGTCCGAGAGATCCTCAGGCCGAGCCGCGAGCCGGTGACGAAGTCAGGTCCCGAGTTCCGGCGACGTGTGGTGCCGGAGGTCGGACTCGAACCGACATGCCCTTGCGAGCGGGGGATTTTGAGTCCCCTGCGTCTGCCATTCCGCCACTCCGGCGAGGGAAGCCGCAAGGATACCTGAAACCCTTCGCACGCCGAGGTATCGTTGACCTCCGAAGGGAGGTTCCAGGTGCGAAAAGCGAGTGCATGTGCGGCCATCGGAGCTCTACTGTTCCTCGTGACGGCGTCCGGCCAGGCGGAGGTCACCGTCAATCAGTCGATCGACATTTCCTTGCAAGTCTTCGTTCCGTGCGCCAACGGCGGCGCGGGCGAGGTCGTGGACCTGAACGGTCCGCTGCACGTCCTGCTCACCGCGACCATCAACGGCAACAGAATCAGCGGCGTCACGCACTTCCAGCCGCAGGGTATCTCCGGAGTCGGCGAAGACACCGGAGCGATTTATCAGGGAACCGGAGTCACCCAAGATCACTTCTCAGGCTCACTCACGAACGGCCAGTTCAGCGAAACGTTCGTGAACAACTTTCGGATCGTCGGGCAGGGTCCGGGAAACAATTTCCAGGTCCACGAAGACTTTCATCTCACGATCACCGCGAACGGGGACGTGACCTCGAGCCACCACAACATCCGCGCCGACTGCAACTGATCGGCGACCCCGCGGGGTAGAGGACAGTCATCGATGCGGATCGATCGGTTCCACATGGAGCGGACCCAGAGCCTCTACGAGAACGAGGTCCGCTGGAACCTTTCCGAAAGCGGCGTCGCGCCGCTCCGCGTGGAGGAACTGCTCGACGGCGAATCCGGCCGCGACGAGCTTCTCGCGACCGCGCTGAAGTACCCCGAGTCCAACGGCTCGCTTCTGTTACGGGAACGGATCGCGCAGTTCTATCGGGGCGCGGCGGCGGGCAACGTGCTGGTCACGACCGGTACGTCGGAGGCCAACTACACGACGTTGTGGGGCCTGCTCGAGCCGGGCGATCGCGCGGCGGTGATGATGCCGACGTACATGCAGACCTGGGGGCTGTCGCGTGCCTACGGAGGACGCGCCGACGCGTACAGACTGGTCGAGACGGGGAAGGGGCCGTCGCGCCGCTGGGCCCTCGACGTCGAAAGCCTCGAGCGCGCGGTCACAAAGAAGACGAAGGTCGTGGTCGTCACGAATCCCAACAATCCGACCGGCGCGGTCCTCACGGAGGCCGAGATGGACGCCGTGGTTCGTGCGGCCCGAACGAGCGGCGCGTGGATCCTGGCCGACGAGGTTTACCGGGGAGCCGAAGTCTCGGGAGGACCGACGTCCCCGACGTTCTGGGGCAGGTATCCGAAGGTGGTCGTGACGGCGGGCCTCTCCAAAGCCTTCGGCCTTCCGGGCCTGAGGATTGGATGGATCGTCGCGCCAACGGCCCAGACGGCGCGTTTCTGGTCCTACCAGGACTACACGACGCTGACGCCGTCGATGCTGTCGGACCGGCTGGCGCGGGCGGCGCTCGAGCCCGACAAGCGCGAGGGAATCCTTTCGCGCACGCGGGGGATCCTGCGCCGGCAGCTGCCCGAGGTCGAGGGTTGGATCCGCCGGCACGACGGGGTTCTCGAGCACATCCGACCCGTAGCCGGCGCGATCGTCCTCGTTAGGTACCGGCTCCCGATCGCCCCGGTCGCCCTGTTCGACCGGCTGCGGAGAGAGAAGTCGGTCCTGGTCACGCCGGGCCCCCATTTCGGGATCGGCAAGTACCTCCGAGTCGGTTACGGGTACGACCCGGCCACGCTCAAAGAGGGGCTGTCCCGGATAACGGAACTGTTGACGGAATTGACTTCCTCGGCCGTCCGGAGGCGTCGCGCCGCGAGCGCCTGAGGGCTTCCGGATCGTCTTGTCCCCGTTGAAGTTCCGCGCCGACCTGTCCTTGTGACCAGTGACACATACCATCGGTAAGTTGCTGGAACAGCATAGGTTCCGGGACCATACGATTTGAAATCAAGCGTCGACTCGCCTATAATTCGCGGCTCCCGACACAAGCTCTTTTGACTTACTTTTAGGAGGTTTGAGTGGGTTTCAAGGTGGGCGAGAAGATTGTGTACCCCAACCATGGGGTCTCGGTGGTCGAAAAGATCGGCGAGGGTTTCGCGACGGAGCCGGTGGCTCCGCGGAGCTTCTATCATCTCCGGCTCCTTTCGAACAATTCCCGGGTCATGGTTCCGGTCGGTAACACCAGTCTGATCGGCCTGCGGCGGCTCACCCAGCGCAAGGACATCACCGGGCTGATGAAGACCCTGGGCGATGGCCGGTTCTCCGCGACGGGCGACTGGAAGGGGCGCTACAAACAGAACCTCGACAAGATGAAGTCGGGCGAGCTCTCGGAGATCGCCGAAGTCCTCAAGACGCTCAACTACATCTCCTCGCGCAAGACGCTGTCTTTCCGCGAGAAGAAGATGTACGAGCGCGCCAAGTACCTGATCGTCTCGGAGATCGCGGTCATCAACAATCTCGACGAGAAGGAAGTCGAGCGGCAGGTCGACAAGGCCCTCGCCCGTTCGGCGTCGAGCCGCGCAGCTTCACACTGACAACGGCCTTCCCGGGTTCGAATCGTTCGGGGCGGCTTCGAGCCGCCCCGTTTTGTTTTTGAGACAATGCCCGGCATGGAGACGGAACGCCCGGCGCGCTCGGCCAAGACGCAGACGGTCATCGCGCTGGCCGTCGGAGCGCTCCTCGGGTTCGGGGCGGGTTACTTCGCCGGAGGGGGAGGGCGGCCACAGGCGCCGCCGTCCCGCGCCTCGTCCGCACCCGAGGGGGATCGGATGGCGTCGCTCCAGCGCGAGGTGGAAAGGGACCCCGAGAATCCCGATCTGCTCACGCAGCTGGGCAACCTGCATTACGACCGACAGGAGTGGGACCGCGCGATCCAGCTCTACGAGAAGGCCCGGCGCAAGGCGCCGAAGAACGCCGCTCTTCTTTCGGATCTGGGCGCCGCGCACCGGAATCGAGGGGAATTCAAGCTGGCCGTCTCGTACTTCCGGAAGGCGCGGGAGGCGAACCCCGAGCAATGGCAGGCAATCTTGAACGAGGTCCTCGTGGAGGCCTTCGATCGCAAGGACGCGGCGGCCGCGCAGAAGGCGCTGGACGATCTGAAGCGCCAGTTCCCCCAGGTCCCCAACCTCGACCGGATCCAGGCCCAGATCTCGGGCCTGCGCGCGGGAACGTGATGGCGCGGATCTTTCTCTACGCCTTTCTCCTGTTCCTGCTTCTGACGGTCCTCCGCGGCATGCGCATATTCTGGAACGCCTACTTTCGCGGATCGCGGCCCGGGTCATTCCCCCGAAAGGGAGGCGTGCGAGAGGCCGAGATGGTCCGGGATCCCGTCTGCGGAACCTGGATCGACCGGGGTCTGGCCCTGTCGGCTCGGCGGGGAGGCGAGATCGTTCCGGTCTGCTCCGAGAAATGCCGGAACCGGCTCGAGGCCGCGGGATGACGGGGCGCCTCTTCGACACGGAGCCTTCCCGGCGAGGGACGGACGGGGAGTTCTCGCCGTCCACGCCGCTCGCGGACCGGATGCGGCCGCGGTCCCTCGACGAGGTGGAGGGTCCCGAGGAGGTCGTGGGCGCCAATGGGTTCCTGCGGCGGTCGATCAGCGAAGACCGCGTCCCGTCGCTCATCCTGTGGGGACCTCCGGGCGTCGGAAAGACGACGCTGGCGCGGCTGATCGCGTCGCAGACCTCTTCGTTGTTCCTCTCCTACTCGGCCGTCGCGACCGGAGTGAAGGAGATGCGGGAGGTCCTCGAGGAAGCCCAGCAGCTCCGCACGCGGCACGGCAAGCGCACGATCCTGTTTCTGGACGAGATCCACCGGTTCAATCGGTCCCAGCAGGACGTCTTCCTCCCGTACGTCGAGGCCGGAGACGTCGTCTTGATCGGCGCCACGACCGAGAACCCGTCCTTCGAACTGAACGGGGCACTTCTCTCCCGCTGCAAGGTTGTCGTCCTCGAGCCGCTGGCGCCCGAGGCGATCGCGCGCATCGTCCAGCGCGCGCTGCGAGACATCCCCCGGGGCCTGGGCGCTCGCGACTTCCAGCTCGACGACGACGCGCTGTCGTTCGTCGCTCAGGCGGCTGGCGGCGACGCGCGCCGGGCGCTGAACCTGATCGAGGCCGCCGCCGCCGACGCCGAAGCCGACAAGGTCAAGCGCATCGACGTCACGCGCCTGCGCGACCTCCTCCAGCGCAAGGTCCTCCTGTACGACAAAGCGGGGGAGGAGCACTACAACCTCATCTCGGCCTTGCACAAGTCCATGCGGGAGTCGGATCCCGACGCCACCGTCTACTGGCTGGTGCGGATGCTGGAGGCGGGCGAGGATCCGCTCTACGTGGCGCGACGAATCGTGCGCTTCGCTTCCGAGGACATCGGTCTGGCCGACCCCCGGGCGCTGCGAATTTCGCTCGACGCCAAGGACGCGTACGACTTCCTGGGGATGCCCGAAGGCTCGCTCGCTCTCGCCGAGGCCGCGGTGTACTGCGCCCTCGCGCCCAAGTCCAACGCGGTCTACGAAGCCGAGAACGAGGCCAAGCGCGACGTCGCCGAGCAGCCGGCCGAGCCCGTGCCCGCCGTCATCCGCAACGCCGTCACGAAGCTGATGCGCGAGGTCGGCTATGGGAAGGGATATCGCTACGCGCACGCCGAGCCCGAAGGCGTGGGCGGAATCGAGTGTCTTCCGGATTCGCTGCGCGGCCGGCGCTACTACCGTCCGCGAAAGTCGGGCGAGGAGGCGGAGCTGTCGCGCCGCCTGGAGGCGGTCCTGAAGCTCCGGCAGGAGAAGTGGGCCCGCGAGGCCGAGGAGAAAGAGAAGCGCAAGAAAAGCCGGGCCCGCGGGTCCGGCGAGGAACCGTCCAGAAGTTAGACGTCTTCCCGGCGGTAGTTCGGCGCTTCCTTCGTGATGATCACGTCGTGGGCGTGGGACTCTTTGAGGCCCGCCGACGTGATCCGGATCAGCCGGGATTTGGTGCGCAGCTCTTCGATCGTGCGGCAGCCGGACAGACCCATTCCGCTGCGCACGCCTCCGGTCAGCTGCAGGACCAGGCCCTCCACACTTCCCTTGTACGGGACCATGCCCTCGATGCCTTCGGGCACCAGCTTGGAGAGGCTGCCGCCGTTACGGGAAGGAGGAGCTCCTCCCTCCATGGACTCCTGGAAGTAACGGTCCGATGAGCCCGAGCGCATCGCCCCGAGCGAGCCCATCCCGCGGTACGCCTTGAAGGTGCGTCCCTGGTAGAGGATCGTTTCGCCGGGAGACTCCTCGGTTCCCGCGAGCAGCGAACCGATCATCACCAGGTCCGCGCCGGCCGCGATCGCCTTGGTGATGTCGCCGGAGAACTTGATGCCGCCGTCGGCGATGAGCGGGATGCGGGTCCCGCGAGTTGCGCGGGCGCACTCTCGAATCGCGTGGATCTGCGGAACTCCCGCCCCCGTGACCACGCGCGTCGTGCAGATCGAGCCCGGCCCGATGCCGACCTTGACGGCGTCCGCGCCACGCTTGACGAGGTCCCGGGCGCCGTCCTCGGTGGCGACGTTGCCGGCGACGATCGGCGTCGAAGGGAAACGCTTGCGGACCAGCGTCAGAGCGTCCAGGACTCCCTGACTGTGGCCGTGGGAGGAGTCCAGCACCAGCACGTCGACCTTGGCGCGCACGAGCTCGCGGGCCCGGTCGAGGATGTCGCGGGTCACGCCGATGGCGCCGCCCACGCGCAGGCGGCCCAGCGTGTCCTTGGCCGCGAGGGGGTACTTGATCGCCTTCTGGATGTCCTTGACGGTGATGAGGCCCTTGAGGTTTCCGGAGCGGTCCACCACGAGGAGCTTCTCGATGCGGTACTTGTGAAGGAGCTCCTTGGCCTGCTCGAGCGTCGTGCCGACGGGTGTCGTGATCAGGTTCTTCTTCGTCATGCGCGAGGAGATCGGGCGGTCGGTCCGGGTCTCGAAGCGGAGGTCGCGGTTGGTCAGGATGCCGACCAGCTTGCCGCGGTCGTCCACGACCGGAACGCCCGAGATCTTGTAGCGCGACATGACTTCCAGCGCCTCGGCGATGGTCTGCTGGGGGCGGCAGGTGACCGGGTCCACGATCATTCCCGACTCGGAGCGCTTGACCTTGTCGACCTCGGCGGCCTGCGCCTCGATCGACAGGTTCTTGTGGATGACGCCGAGGCCTCCCTGCTGCGCCATGGCGATGGCCAGGCGCGACTCGGTGACCGTGTCCATGGCAGCCGACATCAGGGGGATGTTCAGCCCGATCTCGCCCGTCAGGCGCGTGGAGAGGTCGACTTCGCGCGGATGGACCTCGGAGTGCGCCGGCAGCAGCAGGACGTCGTCAAACGTCAGTGCGAGGGGGATCTCGGCGTCCGGCGCGCGCAGCTTCGGCTTACGCGGCGCCGCCATTACGCTCCCGCCGCCGCGGCGCCGTGGCATTTCTTGTACTTCTTGCCGGACCCGCACGGACAAGGGTCGTTGCGCCCGACCTTGGGCTGGTTGCGCTGGACGGTCTCGACCTTGGCGTCCTGGCCGCCGGAGGCGGCCGCTCCGTAGGAGTAGTTCACGTTCGACGGGGCGCGGCGTGCCGGCATCGGGACCGGCGCCCGGCGGCGGGTCGCCTCGGCGTTGACCTCTTCGCCAGCCTCTTCGCGCACGACCGGCTGCAGCTTGAAGAGGTACTGGACGATCTGGTCCTCGATGCGCTCCTTCATCAGCGTGAAGAGCTCGAAGGACTCCTTCTTGTACTCGATCAGCGGGTCGCGCTGCCCGTAGCCCCGCAGGCCGATGCCTTCCTTGAGGTGGTCGATGGCGAGGAGGTGGTCCTTCCACTGCTGGTCCACGACCTGGAGCATCACGAACTTCTCGTGGGTCGCCATCATCTCGTTGCCGAGGATCCCGGTCTTGCGCTCGTAGATGGCGTGCAGCGCCTTCAGGACATCTTCGCGGATCGTGTCCCGGTCCTTGCCCTCGTAGGGGATGGAGCCGAGCTTGAGCCCGAAGTACTCCTGGAGGTCGGCGTCGAGGGCGCCCATATCCCACTCGGCGGCGCTCTTGTCTTCGGAGACGTGGCGGCCGAGGATGTAGTCGAGGATCGTTTCGGCGAGCCCGAGGACGTGCTCCCGGGCGAGCTCGCCCTTGAGGATCCCGCGGCGCATGCCGTAGATCTCTTCGCGCTGCCGGTTCATCACGTCGTCGTACTCGAGCAGGTGCTTGCGCGTCTCGAAGTTGCGCGCCTCGACCTGCTTCTGCGCCCGTTCGATCGAGCGGCTCACCATCCCGTGCTCGATCGGGACGCCCTCTTCCATGCCCAGCCGCCGCATGATGTTCTGCAGGCGGTCCGAGCCGAAGATGCGCATGAGGTCGTCTTCGAGCGAGAGATAGAAGCGGGAGGATCCGGGGTCCCCCTGGCGACCCGACCGGCCGCGAAGCTGGTTGTCGACACGCCGGGATTCGTGGCGCTCGGTGCCGATGATGTGGAGGCCGCCGGCCTTCAGGACCCGCTCCCGGTCGGCGGTGCAGACCTCGCGCAGCTGCGCCAGCCGCTTCTCGAACTCGGCCGGGTCCTCGATGTTCTTGAGCTCGTGCTGGGCCACAGCGTCCGGATTGCCGCCGAGGACGATGTCAGTTCCACGGCCGGCCATGTTGGTCGCGATCGTCACCGATCCCGACCGGCCGGCCTGGACCACGATCTCGGCCTCCTTCTCGTGGAACTTGGCGTTCAAGACGACGTGGGGGACCTTTTTCTTCTTGAGGAGCTCGGAGAGGCGCTCGGACTTCTCGATCGAGACGGTGCCGACGAGCACCGGCTGGCCCCTCTCCCTCAGGTTCACGATCTCCTCGGCGACCGCGTCGTACTTCTCGCGCTCCGAGGCGTAGACGACGTCCTGGTGGTCGGCGCGGATCATCGGCATGTTGGTCGGGATGACGACCACGTCGAGCTTGTAGATCTGGTGGAACTCGGCGGCCTCGGTGTCGGCGGTTCCGGTCATGCCGGCGAGCTTTTCGTAGAGGCGGAAATAGTTCTGGAGAGTGATCGTCGCGAGGGTCTGGTTCTCGCGCTCGATCTTGACGTTCTCCTTGGCCTCGACGGCCTGGTGGAGTCCGTCGGACCACCGGCGTCCCGGCAGCACGCGTCCGGTGAACTCGTCGACGATCAGGACCTGGCCGTCCCGGATCATGTAGTCGACGTCTTTCTTGTAGAGGGCGTGGGCGCGCAGGGCCTGCTCGACTCCGTGGAGCAGATCGATGTTGGTCAGGTCGTACATGTTGCCGATGCCGAGGTACTTCTCGGCCTTGAAGACGCCCTCCTCGGTCAGCACCGCGGTGCGCGACTTCTCGTCGACCAGGAAATCGCCCGTCGTGGTCTTGTTGCCGTGCTTGTCCTTCTCCTCGGAGCCCTTCACGAGGTGGGGGATGACCCGGTTGCAGCGGTAGTAGATCTCGGTGTTCTCTTCCGACGGGCCCGAGATGATCAGGGGCGTGCGCGCCTCGTCGATGAGGATCGAGTCCACCTCGTCGACGATCGCGTAGACGTGCCCCCGCTGGACCATCGACTCGAGCTCGAACTTCATGTTGTCGCGCAGGTAGTCGAAGCCGAACTCGTTGTTGGTCCCGTAGGTGACGTCGCACCCGTAGGCCTTCTGGCGCTCGTCGTCGAGGAGGTTGTTCTGGATGCAGCCGACCGACAGGCCCAGGAACTTGTAGATGCGGCCCATCCACTCGGCGTCGCGCCGGGCCAGGTAGTCGTTGACGGTCACGACGTGGACCCCGCGGCCGGTCAGCGCGTTCAAGTAGACGGGCATCGTGGCGACGAGGGTCTTGCCCTCGCCCGTCTTCATCTCTGCGATCTTGCCCTGGTGCAGGACCATGCCGCCGATCAGCTGCACGTCGAAGGGCCTCATCCCCAGAGTGCGGACAGAGGCCTCGCGCGCGACGGCGAACGCCTCCTCGAGGAGCTCGTCCAGGACCGCGTCCCGCGCGGCCTTGAGATCCTCTTCGTGCAGGCCTTCGAGCGCCTTCGCGATCTTTTGCCGGAACTCGTCGGTCTTGGCCTTCAGCTCATCGTCGGAGAGCGCCTTCATGGCCGGCTCGAGCGCGTTGATCCTGGCCACGCGCGGCGCGAGCTTCTTGATGTCGCGTTCGTGCTGCGTCCCGAAGACGCGGGCGAGCATGCGGTCAATCATGATTAGGGCGTTAACACCAGAAGGCCGGGAGTTTATTTCGGATCAGTGAGTTAGGGAAGAGGCGAGCGAGGCGGAGGGCGGAGTCAGCGGGATTCGAGGATGAACTCCAGCGGGTTGACCGTCCGGCCGTCGAGATGGACTTCGTAGTGGAGGTGGGGGGCCGTGGATCGCCCGGTCGATCCGACCAGGCCGACGCGGTCGCCGCGCCGAATCTGCTGACCCTCTTCCACGAGAGTCTTCTCCAGGTGGCCGTAGAGCGTCGTGTAGTGGTCGTTGTGCACGATCTCGATGGCCCGGCCGTACTCGCCGGCCCAGCCGGAGAGAAGCACGACGCCGTCGGCGGTGGCGAGCACCGGCTCGCCGCGCGAGGTCGAGATGTCGATTCCCTCGTGGTAGGCGGAGCCGCCCGTGAACGGGTCCGAGCGCACGCCGAAGCTCGAGGTGACGACGCCATGGACCGGCCAGACGGTGGGCGTCGAGGCGATCCGCGCCGTCCGCTTGGAGAACTCGCCCTCCAGCAGCGACAACCGCGAGCTGACGAGAGCGCTGGTGTCCAGCGGAACACCCGGGCCGCCCATGCCGTTGGAGACCTTGTCGGAGAGGCCGGCCACGATGGCGAGCCTCCGCGTGCGCGCCTCGAACTCCGAGAGCTGTTTCGAGACGCCGTCGAGACGCTGGTGCAGCGCCGCCGCCGTCGAGCGGAGACGGGCGTTCTCGGCCACGGCCTGACGGTACTGGGCGTCCCGGCGCGTCGAGGCGAAGAAGGCCCATCCGAACGCGACCGACGCCACGAGGAGGCCCGCGGCGCCGGCGGCGGCGAAACCGAGAAACCGGGTGGAGATGGTGAGCTTGCGGAACCGTGCCCGCGCGTGCGGCACGAAAATGATCGTGTTGTACTTCTTCACCGGCTCTCGCGTTCCCTTCTCCCGCGGGCAGGCTACGCGCGTGTACGCCAGCAGGACCCGTTCTCGAAGAGTGTTTTTTCTGACCGGGGTCTCTCCCCGGAAGTGTAGGAAATCGTATGGGGGCCGGCGATCACTGTCAACCTGCTCGACCGGGCAGTGTCTCGTGGAAGGAAGGACAGGCGCGAAACGAGAGCGCCTCGGAGAGATGGACGGCGCGCACGCGATCGCACTCTTCGAGATCGGCGATCGTACGGGCTACGCGCAGCGCTCGATGGAGCGCGCGCACCGAGAGTCCGAGTTTCCCGACGGCCGAGGCAAGCACGCGCGAGCCCTCGACGTCGAGCTCGCACGCGCGCGCCAGCTCCGGCGCGGAGAGCTCGGCGTTGCGAAACCCGGCGGCTCGGGGACGACGCCTCGCGGCGCGGCGGCGGGCGCGCGAAACCCGTTCCCGAACGACGGCCGACGCCTCGCCGGGGATCGTCGTGTCGAGGTCCTTCCAGGGAACCGCGGCCATCGGGATGGACAGGTCGATGCGGTCGAGCAGCGGACCCGAGATGCGGCGCGCGTAGCGCGTGCGCAGACGCGGGTCGCAGACGCACGGCCGCCTCGGATCTCCGAGAAACCCGCACGGGCACGGATTCATCGCGGCCACCAGCAGAACGTCGCACGGAAAGACGCGCGCTCCGCCGACGCGGACGACCGAGACGCGCCTCTCTTCGAGGGGCTGTCGAATGCCTTCGAGGACATCGCGCCGGAATTCCGGCAGCTCGTCGAGGAAGAGGACGCCGCGGTGCGCCAGCGAGATTTCGCCGGGAGCAGGAACGGATCCGCCGCCCAGCAGCCCCGCGGCGGAGATGCCGTGGTGCGGCGCCCGGAAGGGCCGCGAAGAGAGGAGTCCGGCTCCGGCGGGAAGGACACCGGCGACGGAATGGATGCGCGTGGCTTCGATGGCTTCCTCTCGTGACAGGGCGGGCAGGATCCCCGGCATGCGCCGCGCCAGCATCGTCTTGCCGGCGCCGGGCGGGCCCGAGAGGAGCAGGTGGTGGCCGCCCGCCGCGGCGATCTCGGCAGCGCGGCGGGCGATCGCCTGTCCCCGGACGTCGGCGAAGTCGGGACCGGCGGCGTGCGGCGGCGAAGCCGCGGCTTGCGCCGGAGGAACGATCCGAGTCTCCAGCAGATGCTCGACGACGGTCGTCAGATGGGACACGGGGATCACGCGGATCCCCTCGACCGTGGCCGCCTCGGCGGCGTTGGCTGCGGGAAGCACGATCTCGTCGAACCCGGCGTCGCGCGCGGCCAGAGTGAGTGGGAGCGCCCCTCGGAGGCTTCGGACCTCGCCGGAGAGACCGAGCTCTCCCACGAAGACGCGGCGCGCCGGCGAAGTGGGCCGCACGCCGCAGATCGACAGGAGCCCGATCGCCACCGGCAGATCGAGGGCCGCCCCGCACTTCCGGAAGCCGGCCGGCGCGAGGTTGACGGTGACGGCGCCCTCGGGCATCGGGTATCCCGAGTTCTTCAGGGCCGAGCGGACGCGGTCGCGCGCCTCGCGCACGGTCGTATCGGGCAGACCCACGATCGTGAAGCGGGGGAAACCGTGCGAGGCATCGACCTCGACGTCCAGGACGCAGGCTTCCAGTGCCAGGGTGGCGGCGGAGTGGATCCGGGCGAGCATCGGGCCTCCTCGGGTCCGAGGAGTGCCTGATCCGATGAGGACGGAGCGGATTCTAGCAGCACCAGGGCCGCGGAGTCAGTCGGTCTTGGGCGGGATCTTCAGCTTGTCGCCGGGCTTGATCGAACCGCCGCCAAGGCTGTTGATGGCCAGGATCTCGGCGACCGAGACGCCGTGCCGCAGGGCGATCTGATAGAGCGTGTCGCCGCTCTTGACCCGGTAGCTCGTGGGGCCGGGCGCCTTCTGCGACGACACCTGCGCCGTCTGGGTTTTCGGCGCCTTCGCCTTCGAGGGGGCTTTCGCCCTCGCCGTCTTTGCCGAGGCGACCTTTTCCGGAACCATGATCTCCTGGCCGCGCGCGACCTTCGACCGCGTGGACAGAGAGTTGGCCGCGGCGAGCGAGGAGACAGAGACGCCGTACTTGCGCGCGATGCGGGGCAGCGTGTCGCCCTTGCGCGCGACGTACGTCTTGTAGGACGGGGGCTTCTGCGTCGGCGCGGAGGCGTAGGCCAGCAGGACGGTCTCGCGCGAGCCGCTCGGGATCTTCAATTCGTAGCCCTCGGGCTGGTGCGGAGTGACCTGGGTGCGCAGCTCGGGGTTCAGTGCGACGAGGTCGTCGAGAGGGATCCCGGAACCTTTCGCGAGGTTCTCGAGATCGATCGACCGGTCGAGGACGATCGTCTCGTACGCGAGCGGGGGATCCAGCGTGTACTCGAAGCCGTAGTGCTCCGGATTCTTCGAGATCAGGAGCGCGGCGATGAACGCCGGAACGTAGTTCCGAGTCTGGTTGCGTATCGCGCGCGGATTTGCGGCGAGGCCCCAGAAGTCGCGCGCCCCGGTCTTCTGCATGCCGCGCATGATCTTGCCTTCGCCCGCGTTGTACGCCGCCATCACGAGGTACCAGTCGTCGAAGAGCTCGTAGAGATAGGAGAGATACTTCGCGGCCGCGCGCGTGGCCTTCTCGGGATCGCGCCGCTCGTCGACGATCCCGTTGGACCTCAAGCCGTACTGCCGGCCGGTCCGCGGCATGAACTGCCAGATGCCGTGCGCCGAGCGCGGCGAGCGGGCGTGGGGGAGGAAGGCGGACTCGATCATCGCGATCATCGCGAGGTCGGTCGGTAGGCCTTCCTCGGCGAAGACGCGATGAATCATCGGAACGTAGCGGCCGGACCGGGACAGTCCCGCGCTGATCTTGTCGTGCAGTGCGTCGCTCTGGAACGCCGCGACGACGCGCAGGACGGAGTCGTTGATGACGATGGGAACGTCCGAAACGACCGCGGTCTCGGAGGCCACCGCTTCGCGGGCCGTCGCGACGGCCTCGGGGCTCACCTCGGGAGCTTCGATCTCGGCCGCGAGCTCGGGAGAGACGTCGCCGTGCGAGGTGCCGGCCTCTTCGGTCGCGCCGGCGAGCGCCTCGTAGCGCTGAATGTTCTCGTAAAGCTCGAAGGAGTATGCGAGCACGTCGGGCGAGGGCGCGGGCCCGGTCTCGGGCTGCACCGCGTCGACTGCTTCGGCGAAGTAGTAACGCGCGCACGCGAAATCTCCGGCCAGGGCGGATTCGCGGCCCTGCGCGAAGGCTTCGTTCGCGGCCGCGATCTTCGGGGCGTCGGGATCCGGAGCCGGCGCGGCAGCCGCCTCCGGAGCGTGCGGCTTGGAAGGAGTCGATGCGCACCCGACCGCCAGGGCGGCGGCAAAAACGGCAAAGCCTCCGCCCGCGATGCGTCGGGTCCGTCGCATGAAAAAAGGGTAAACCGCGATCGTCCGGAAAAGCAAAGCCTTTTGGTGTCGTGTCCGGAGGCGAGGACAGCCGAGGATCAGACGCCGGTGCGCCGGATCACTTTCGGCCTGCTGGCGTCATCCCGAGGAGCGCAGCGACGAGGGATCCCGTGACGGAAACATTTGCTGGCGATCAAACTCGGGATCCTCGGGCCTGCGGCCCTCGGGATGACCGCTTTCGCCGTCGCGTGCGCGGCGGCTTCGCGGTCACTTTCCCAGGATGTGGAACTTGAGCGACAGAAGCAGCTTCTCGATGTCGCTGCGCGTCTGGAGCTCGATGGCAAAGTTCTGCGGGTCGCCGATCTCCTTGCCCTCGCGGTCCTCGAAGCGCAGACCGACGGTGACCTGGTGTCCGTGCGTGAGCTGCCGCTTCGGGACCTGGACCTCGAAGACCTTGGACAGTTCCTTGCGATGGTTCAGGCTCGAGGCGAGCAGGTCGTCCACCGAGATTCCCGTCGCCACGCGGCGCGCCGGTTTCTCGGGCTCGACGGCGGCGGGCGGAGTGGCCGTGGAGGTCTTCCGCAGACGCTCGAGCTCGGCGAGGATGTCGATGTTGGAGCGGACCTTGACATGCCGCACTTCTTCGTTGATCGCCTTCTCGGGCTCGGGCTCAGGAGCCTCCGCGAAGGAGACGTCGGAGATCTCGGCTTCGGGCGGCGGCGCCGGGAGCGGCTGAGTCTTCGGCCTCGCGGCGGCGGCTGGAGGAGCCTCGGGCAGTGGCGCGTCGAGCGAATCGAGGGCCTGCTCGAACTCCTGGACCGTCTCGGAATCCGTGGCGTCGAACGTCGCCGGAGGTTGATTGAGTTCGTAGGCCTGCGCCGGCGCGGCCGACCTCTCGGAGAACGTCCCCGGCTCGACGTCGAGGGCTTCTTCCAGGTTCACGGGCTCGGGTGCGGGAGGCGGCGGAGGAGGAGCTGCCGGAGCCTTGGCGGCTTTCGACGCGGGTTTCGCCGAAGGCGCGGCCGCGGCGGCCGGCGGCGGCGTCACCGGGGCGGTGGGCGGCGCCTGCCTCGCCGTGATCTTCGCGGCGGCCGCGGGCTTCTCCTCGCCGAGCATGCGCTTCTTCAAAGATCGCAGCGTGAGACGCGAGATGGCCTTGAGCGTCTCGAACACTCCCTGGCCGAGCACGGCGCACGCTTCGTAGCTCTCGCAGGACTTGGTCGCATTCAGGCTCTGCTCGAGCTCTTCGAGCGAAAGGATGTTGGCGAGGTCGCGCTTGTTGTACTGGAAGACCAGAGGAATGTCTTCGATCTTGATTCCGATCTCCGCCAGGTTCGTCTTCAGGTTGGCGAGCGACTCGACGTTGGCATCCTTCATCGCCCGCTGCGAGTCCGCTACGAAGACGATTCCGTCGACCCCTTTGAGCACCAGCTTGCGCGTGGTGTTGTAGAAGACCTGGCCCGGAACCGTGTAGAGCTGGACGCGGGTCTTGAAGCCGCCGATCACGCCCACGTCCAGGGGAAGCAGGTCGAAGAACAGCGTCCGGTCCGTCTCCGTCTCCAGCGACACCATCTCGCCGCGCGAGCCGGGAGCGGTCCTCCCGTAGATGTGGTGGAGGTTGGTCGTCTTTCCGCACAGGCCCGGGCCGTAGTAAACGACCTTGGCCGCCATTTGCATCGTGGCGTAGTTGAAGAAAACCATGAATTTGTTGCGCCGGCGCGCGAGGGCGATCGGGGCAACGCAAATTGTAGCACCGGGAAGTGTTTACACGGCCTCGGCGCTCTCTTCGATTCAATCAATCGGGTCCGGAGCGAAGGGCGTCGCGAACGAGATCCTCGCGACCCCGGCCCTCGGTGACGCGAAGAATCTCTTCCGCAAGAGCGCGATAGAGAGCGAGAGCCTCGGGAAACCCCGCGAGCGCGGCCGCATGGGATCGGATGGTGCCGATATCACGTCGAGCGACCGCTCCCGTCAGAGCCTGCGCGAAGGGCTGGTGTCCCGCCGCGGCCGTCGCGCGGGAGGAGAGGTCCGAAAGCGCCTCGCGAGCCACGTGTTCCGGGATCCCCGCGGCCATCCAGCCTCTCACTGCCACCGCGAGCACGGCGACGGCGCCTCCGGCAGCGAGTGACGCGGACGCGTGGTAGATCGGTTTGGCTTCGGCGGTCAGCCGGAACGGCTTCGCTCCGACGAAGCGGGCGAGCTCCTCGCCGGCCGCCGACGCTGCGGAATCGCCTTCCACGGCGACGTGAGTCCCGGCCCAGTCTTCGTCGGACGCTCCGGTGAACGGACGCACAGGATGGAGAGAAGCCACGCTCGCGCCCCGGGCGCGGAGAGCGGCGAGGGCGTCGCTCGGAAGCGCGCCGGAGAGGTGAAACGCCAGGCGGCACGCGATGCGAGGGGCGAGAGATGCGGCCACATCCTCGATCGCGTCGTCGGGAACCGCCAGGACGAGGATGTCGCAGTCGGGAAAGCGACTCTCCGAGAGGGACGCCGCGGCCGCGCCCGCGAGCTCCGGAGGCTCCGACGCCTCCGGCTTTCGGCGAATCACGGTCGCGATGCGTCCTCCCGCTCGCGTCCACGAGCGCGCGAAGGCGCGGCCCGCCCGGCCGGGCCCGGCCAGCGCCACGCGGGTGCCGAGGATCTCGGACACGCGCGTGAGCTTAACGCCCGGGTCTGGTATCATTAGCACTCTCGGTATGAGAGTGCTAGCCATGAAGGGCCTCGACCCTCGAAGTCGGGGCATCCTCAAGGAGATCATCCGTGTCCACGTCGACACCGGGCTCCCCGTGTCTTCGCGGACGCTGTTCAAGTCCAACCGCTTCGAGCTCTCGCCGGCCTCGATCCGCAACATCATGGCGGACCTGACTGACGGCGGCTACCTCGCGCAGCCCCACACCTCGGCCGGCCGCGTTCCCACGGATCGGGCCTACCGCCTCTACATCGACGAGCTGATGCGGCAGCGCAAGGTCGGCGACGACGTGCGCGAGCAGGTCGACTCGGACCTCGAATCCGCCGGGGCCGACGTCTCGCGTCTCTTCACCGCGGCCTCGCGCCTTCTCTCGCAGCTCTCCGGTGAGATCGGCTTCGTGGTCGCGCCCGACGACTTGCACACCGTCGTGAAGAGCCTGCGCTTTCTTCCGGTGGCTCCCGGCAAGATCCTCGTCGTCCAGGTCAACGAGCCCGACGTCGTTCTCTCTCGCGTGCTGGAGACCGACGCGGCCTACACCCCGGCCGAGCTCGACGCTCTCTCGGAGCGGCTGACCCGCGAATACGGAGGACTCACGCTCCACGAGGTGCGCCGGCGACTGGCGGCGGCGATGGCGCGCGAGAGGGCCGAGGCCGACCGGATCCTGGGACGCGCGGCGGCTCTGGCGCGAAGCGCCCTGGAGAAGAAGGACGGCGAAGACCGCCTCTTCTACGACGGAACGGCGCGCCTGCTGGAGAAGCCGGAGTTCGCCGACTTAGACTCCGTGCGCCGGATCTTCCAGGCTTTCGACGAAAAGGCCCGCGTTCTCGACCTGGTCTCCCGATACCTCGACGCGCGGGGAACCAGCGTGGTGCTGGGCTCCGAGGACGACCACTCCGTGGACCCGAGCCTGTCGGCCGTCTTGACCTCTTACGGAACGGGAGAGACACTGACGGGAATGCTAGGCGTCATCGGACCGGCGCGGCGGGAGTACACCCGGGTCATCCCGGTCGTGGACCTGCTGGGCCGGGCCGTGTCGGAGCGGCTCGACCGTCGCGAAGAGCGCGTTCGGGGGGAGGGTTCCGAGTGAACGATCGGAACCGCGACCGCCCGGGCCCCGAGAAGGATCTCCTGGAGGTCAGCGACACGGGCGAGTCTCTCGAGTCGGCCCTGGGCGAGGAGGAAGAGAACGCCCTGGCCGCGACCGAAGACAAGCTTCGGTCGATCCAGAAGGATCTGGCGGACCTGAAGGACCGGCACATCCGCAAGCTCGCCGAGTTCGAGAACCACAAGAAGAGGAGCGAGCGCGAGCGGCAGGAGTACTTCAAGATCGCGCTGGCCGGGTTCGCCCACGACTTCCTTCCGATCCTCGACAACTTCGAGCGCGCTTTCGAGCACGCTCGGGCCGAGGACCTGACCAGCGACTTCGGCCAGGGCATCGCGATCATCGCCAAGCAACTCGGCGAGCTCTGGAAGCGGTACGGCCTGATCCCGATCGACACCTCGGGCGGCTTCGATCCCAACCTCCACGAGGCCGTGGCGACGGAGAAGACCAACGCCGTGCCTCCGAACACCATCGTCCAGGAGCTCCAGAAGGGATACTTCCTCAACGACCGGTTGATTCGACCGGCGTTCGTGAAGGTCGCGGTTCGGACGGACGACGGCGCCGAGGGCCCGTCGAAGCCGGACTCGGAGTAGGAGGCCACCGCGTGGGCAAGATCCTCGGCATCGACCTCGGGACCACCAACTGCTGTGTCTCGGTGGTCGAGGGCGCCACACCGCAGGTGCTGAACAACCGCGAGGGAAGCCGCACGACTCCCTCGATCGTGGGTTTCACCGAGGACGGCGAGCGCCTGGTCGGCCAGATCGCCAAGCGGCAGTCGATCACGAACCCGATGAACACGGTCTTCGCGGTCAAGCGCCTGGTCGGGCGCAAGTACGACTCCGAGGAGACGCAGCACGCCCGCGAGGTCCTGCCCTACGAAATCGTGCGGGCGGTCAATGGCGACGTGAAGATCCGGGCCCGCGGCCGCGAGTACAGCCCCGAGGAAATCTCGGCCTTCATCCTCTCGGAGATCAAGGAATTCTCGGAAGAGGCTCTGGGCGAGGAGATCAGCGAGGCGATCATCACGGTGCCGGCGTATTTCGACGACGCCCAGCGCCAGGCTACGCGCGACGCCGGGAGGATCGCCGGCCTCGAGGTCCTCCGCATCATCAACGAGCCCACGGCGGCCTCCCTCGCCTACGGCCTCGACCGCAAGGGCAGCGAGACCGTCGCCGTCTACGACCTCGGCGGAGGCACGTTCGATATCTCGATCCTGCAGCTCGGCGACGGGATCTACGAGGTCAAGGCCACCGCCGGCGACACCTACCTGGGCGGCGAGGACTTCGACAAGAAGATCATGGACTGGCTGCTCGACGACTTCCGCAAGGCGACGGGCATCGATCTGCGCCAGGACCGCATGGCGCTCCAGCGCCTGAAGGAAGCGGCCGAGAAGGCCAAGTGCGAGCTCTCGACGGCCACCGAGACGACGATCACGCTCCCGTTCATCTCGGCCGACGCGTCGGGTCCCAAGCACATCAACCGGACGCTGACCCGCGAACGGTTCGAGAGCCTCGTGGCGGACCTGATCGACCGGACGGCGGCGCCGTGTCTGGACGCCCTCTCTGCGGCGGGCCTGAAGCCGTCGGACGTGGACCAGGTCATCCTGGTCGGCGGACAGACGCGCACGCCCAAGGTCCAGAGGATGGTCGCGGAGCTCTTCGGACGCGAGCCCAACCGCGACATCAATCCCGATGAGGTCGTGGCCATCGGGGCCGCGATCCAGGGAGGCGTCCTCAAAGGCGAGATCAAGGACGTCGTCCTGCTCGACGTGACGCCGCTGTCGCTGGGCATCGAGATGCACGGCGGCGTCTTCGAGAAGCTCATCGAGAGAAACTCCACGATTCCGACCAAGAACACGAAGGTCTTCACAACGGTCGCCGACAACCAGTCGGTGGTCGAGATCCACGTCCTGCAGGGCGAGCGCGAGATCGCCAAGGACAACAAGTCGCTGGGCCGGTTCGAGCTCGTCGGAATCCCGTCGGCGCCCCGCGGCGTACCTCAGATCGAGGTGACGTTCGCCATCGACTCCAACGGCATCGTCAACGTCTCCGCGCGCGATCTGGCGACGGGGAAGGCCCAGGGCATGCAGATCAACCCGGCGGGCGGCCTGTCCCAGGTCGAGATCGACAAGATCATCAAGGAGGCCTCGGCGTTCGCGGAGGCCGATCATGAGCGCCGCGAGATCGCCGCGATCAAGAACCGGCTGGAGGGAATGATCGCCTCCAACGAGCGCGTTCTCGGGGAGTTCGGATCGGCGCTCGGCGAGGACGAGCGTCAGCGCATCGAAGAGACGCTCAAACGCTCGCGCGAGATCGCGGCGGGCGAGTCGCGCGACGCGTTCAACGAGGCGATCTTCGACATGCAGGGCGTCTCGAAGGTCCTCACGCGCGTCATGCTCGCCCGCGCCGGCGGCGGCGCGGCGGCGAGCTAGCGGTCGGTTCTCGAATCCCGAAACGATTCCTCGACGGTCCATGAGCAAACGCGATTACTACGAGATCCTCGGAGTCCCCCGGAACGCGGACGACGCGCAGCTGAAGTCGGCCTATCGGAAGCTCGCGCTGGCCCACCATCCGGACCGCAACCCCAGCGACCCCCATGCCGCCGAACGGTTCAAGGAGGCCTCCGAGGCTTACGCCGTGCTCTGCGATCCCGACAAACGCGCGCGGTACGACCGTTTCGGGCATGCCGGCGTGGGCGCGGGCGCCGGGGGCTTCGGCGGTTTCCCCGGCTTCGACGCCGCGGGATTCGGAGACCTGTCGGATCTCTTCAACGGGATCTTCGGCTTCGCGTCCGGCGGCGGGTTCGGCGGGGGATCGCCGGGACCGATGGCGGGCAGCGATCTCGTCTACCGCATGGAGATCTCCTTCCGCGACGCGGCCTTCGGCGTCGATGCGCCGATCTCGATCTCGCGCCTGGAGCGCTGCGAAGACTGCGCCGGAGCCGGCGCGGAGGCCGGGACGCGTCCCAAGACGTGTCCGGGCTGCCGCGGCAGCGGGCGCCAGCGGCTGCAGCAGGGCTTCCTGATGGTCACACGCACCTGCACCGTGTGCCGGGGCGAAGGACGCGTCATCGAGAAGCCGTGCAAGCCGTGCCGCGGCGAGGGACGGGTCCGGGGCAAGAAGGACCTGACGATCAAGATTCCGGCGGGGGTGGAGTCGGGATCGCGGCTTCGCCTGACCGGCGAAGGCGACGCGGGCCCCAACGGAGGTCCGGCCGGAGATCTCTACGTCGTCCTCACCGTCGCCGAGGACGAGGTCTTCGTGCGCGAGGGCGACGACGTCGTCGTGCGGCTCGACCTTCCGTTTCCGACGCTCGTTCTCGGCGGGGAGGTCGGCGTGCCGACCCTCGACGGAGAAGAAACGTTGACGATCCCGGCGGGAACTGCGGTCGGCGCGGAGCTGCGCATGCGCGGGAAAGGCGTCGGGCGCCTGGGCCGGAGCGGCCGGGGGGATCTGATCGCCCGCGTCGGCGTGCGCGTTCCGGAGAAGCCGTCGAAGGAAGAGAAGGAGCTGCTCCGCAAGTACGCCGAGCTGATCGGGGCGCCCGTCGGCGGCGGCAAGGGCGTCTTCGGGAAGGCGAAGAAGATATTCTCGTAGCCCGAACTATTCGTGATCACCCGGGCGGAGCCCGGTGAGCAGCCGGCGCCTGGATGGACCGATCCGGAAGGGAATCCGGTGGCGACGCGAGAGCTTGCCCGCGACAGAGATTTTTCGTCGAGACAAGGAAGCGCGACGACGGCGATGCTGAAATGCATCGCCGAGGAGCGATGACGCAGTATCGGCGGAAAAGATCGGAGCGGCGCCCGGAGTCGATCATGAATAGTGCGGGCTAGGGGAGCGTGCGCCGCTCCCGCTACAGCCGCCTCCACGTGCCTCGCCGGGCCGGCGACGATGCCGTGCTCGGGCTCCTCTCGCTCCACGAGCCGCTCGGCTTCGAACAGACCGGACGGGATCTCGTGGCCTTCTTCCGGGACTCCGCGGCGGCGCGGCGCGCGTCCGACGACCTGCGCCGACGGACCGTACGCCACACACTGACGACGGACATCCCCGAAGGCGACCCGCTCGAGACCTACAGGGCGATGTCGCGTCCGTTCTCGGTCGGACGGCGGCTCTGGATAGACCCCGGAGAGGCCACGAATCGGAAGGCGCCGGAGGGAAGGATTGGTCTCGCGCTTCCGGCCTCGCGCGCCTTCGGCACCGGTGAGCACGCCTCCACGCGCCTCGCCTTGCTCGCTCTGGAGGAAGAGGACCTGGAGGGACGGACATTCCTCGACGTCGGGACCGGATCCGGCGTTCTCGCGCTCGCGGCGGCCGCGTTCGGCGCGAGGTCGGCAGTCGGACTCGACACCGACGCCGAGGCGGTCTTCGTGGCGCGCGAGAACGTGCGCCGGCACGCCTTCGGTTCCCGGGTGCGCCTCTATGCCGGGCCTCTCTCCGCCTGCAGCGGCGAGTTCGACGTGGTCGCCGCGAACATGCTCGCCGACGAGATCCTTCCGGAGGCGCGCCGGATCCTGGCGCGCGCCGGCCGCAGAGGGAAGGTCCTCCTGTCGGGAGTCACGCGCGATCGCGAGCGCGCGCTGCTGGGGAAGATGCGCACGGGGCGCTGGAAGCTCGCGTCCCGGCGGAGCGAGAACGAGTGGGCCTGCCTGTGCCTGGCGCGCGCCTGATCGTCTCCAAGCTGCCCTCCGCGGGCGATCGGATCCGCCTGGACGGCGAGCAGACCCGCCACGCGCGGGCACGCCGCCTCGCTCCGGGAGATCCCGTCGTGCTCGTGGACGGCAGCGGCGGGGAAGCTCACGGCCGCCTCGAACGCTTCGATCGCGGAGGCGCGGACGTGCTCGTCGACGCGGTCCGTCGAAGCGAAAGGGGTGCCGCTCCCCAGCTCCGGCTGCTCGTGGCATCCGTGCGCGCCGAACGCCTGGCCTGGATCGCGGAGAAGGCCACGGAGCTGGGAGTGGAAGGCATCGTGCTCGTCGAAAGCGATCGAACGCAACGCTTTCGGTCGAGCGACGCGGCGCGCGCGAGGTTGGAGCGCGTAGCGCGCGAAGCCGCCAAGCAGGCGGAGTCGGCGCGATGGCCGTCGATCGCGGGCCCGACGACTTTCGCCGACGCGATCGCGGGCGAATCGACGCCGCACCGACTCCTCCTCGATCCGGTCGGCGATGCGTTTCCCGACACTCTCCAGTCGGGAGGCGCGAGCCTGCTCGTGGGGCCCGAAGGAGGCTGGACCGACGCGGAGCGCCGCGCTGCGCTTTCCGCCGGATGGAAGCCGGCGTCGCTACCTTCGGGAAAAGTTCGGACCGAGACGGCGGTGGTCGCCGGCCTCATCCTCGCGAGGGCGGCGTTGGCAAGACGGATTCCGCATTGACTCTCCCGTCCGAGCGGAGAATACTCGGGCGGCCGACGACAACGCGAAGCCGGAGGGCGCATGTCCTACGAGGACGTCACGAAAGTCTGGATGAACGGACGGCTCGTGGATTTCGCCGACGCGAAGATCCACGCCTTCTCGCACATCTTTCACTACGGTTCCGCGATGTTCGAGGGCGCGCGGGTGTACAAGACCAAGCAGGGTCCGGCGGCCTTCCGCATCGACGAGCACATCAAGCGCCTCTACGACTCGTGCAAGGTCTACCGCATGGAGATCCCGTACACGGTCAAGGAGTTTCGGGATGGGATCTTCGACACGATCCGCGCCAACGGCTTCGAGGCCTGCTACATCCGGCCGGTGGTCTATCGAGGCATGGGCGCGCTGGGTGTGAATCCCTTCAACAGCCCGGTCGAGGTGATGATCGCCGTCTGGAAATGGGGCAGATACCTCGGAGAAGAGGCCGTCGAAAACGGCGTCGACGTGTGCGTGTCGTCGTGGAACCGTATGGCTCCCAATACTTTCCCGGCCATGGCCAAGGCCACCGGCAACTACCTGAACTCGGCCCTGATCAAGATGGAGGCGATCGTCAACGGCTACACCGAGGGGATCGCCCTCGACAACGCGGGCCGCGTCTCGGAGGGGAGCGGGGAGAACATCTTCATCGTCTACGGTGGCCGCATTCTCACGCCCCCTCTGGCGGGGACGATCCTGCCGGGCATCACGCGGGACTCGATCATGCGTCTGGCCCGGGACGCCGGCTACACCGTCGTCGAGCAGCAGATCGCCCGGGAGATGCTCTACATCGCCGAAGAGATCTTCTTCACCGGAACGGCCGCGGAGATCACTCCGATCCGTTCGGTCGACCGCATCGTCGTCGGCGCGGGCCGGCGTGGCCCGATCACCGAGCGGATCCAGAAGGACTTCTTCGCCCTCATCCACGGCGACGTGGAAGACCGGTACGGGTGGCTGACACCGTTGCCCGTCGAAGCGCGGGTTTGACCTAAACCCTGCAGCGGCGGAGCTTGCCCCTTACCGACCGCGGCCGCCGGGGAGGACCCCGCCGGAGCCTGTCGCTTCCAATCGGGCAGCAACGAGCGTAATCTAGCCGCAACCGAGGACAAGAAAACCATGCATATCAACGATCTGCTGAAGATTGCGGTCGAGCGGAAAGCGTCTGACCTTCACCTGAAAGTCGGGGCATTCCCGGTCATCCGCATCGACGGAACGCTGATCCCGCTGGCCGACATGCGCCGGCTGATGCAGGAAGACACGATCGCGATGGCCTTCTCGATCATGTCGGCGCGGCAGAAAGAAAAGTTCAAGAACAATTTCGAGATCGACATCGCCTACAACGTGCCCAACCTGGGACGGTTCCGCTGCAACATCTTCCAGCAGCGGGGAACCGTCGGCCTGGTCCTGCGCGTCATCCCGGCCAAGATCCTGTCGATCCGCGACCTGCTCCTGCCCCCGGTGCTCGAGAAGATCTGCCAGGAGCAGCGCGGCCTCGTCCTTTGCACCGGAACCACGGGCTCGGGAAAGTCGACGACGCTCGCGGCCATGATCGACCACATCAACTCGACCCGCAATGAGCACATCATGACCGTCGAGGACCCGATCGAGTTCCTGCACCGGGACAAGAAGTCGATCGTAAACCAGCGCGAAGTCGACGTCGACACCAAGGGATTCTCGCTGGCGCTGCGCAGCGCCCTGCGCCAGGACCCCGACGTCATCCTCGTCGGCGAAATGCGCGACTACGAAACGATCGAGACCGCGCTGACGGCGGCCGAGACGGGCCACCTGGTGTTCTCGACGCTGCACACCCTCGACGCCACCGAGACGGTCAACCGCATCATCGCGGTCTTCCCCCCGCACCAGCAGAAGCAGATCCGGCTGCAGCTGGGCGCCGTGCTCAAGGCCGCGATTTCGCTGCGCCTGATGCCCCGCGCCGACGGCCTCGGCCGCGTGCCGGCCGCCGAGATCCTGATCCGCACCAACTACGTGCGCGAGTGCATCGAGAACAAGGAAAAGACCAAGTACATCAAGGACGCGATCCAGCAGGGCACGTCGCAGTACGGGATGCAGACCTTCGACCAGTCGCTCTACAGCCTGTACAAGTCGGGCCTGATCACGCTGGAGGAAGCCCTGAAGCGCGCGACCAACCCCAACGAGTTCAAGCTCAAGATCCAGGGCATCCAGTCCACGGCGGACATGGCGCGCGAAGAGATGGACGCGGCGCTCGAGGTCCCGTCCGACTTCAACCCGCTCCAGGAAGAGTCCCCGTTCGACTTCTCCAACCAGGTTCCTCCGGGGCGCACCTAGACGAAACGCCGGTCTCCTCCCGCAGAGCCCCTCTCCGCTTCATCGGCGAGAGAGCGGGCCCTGCGCCTCCTGACGATCAAGCCCCGGGGCCGGGAGGAGCTCGCGCGCGCTTTGAACGACCGGGGATTCAGCCGGGACGCGGCGGCCGACGCCCTCGCGGGCCTGGAGAAAGACGGCCTGCTCGACGACCTTTCGGCGGCGCGCTCGGCGGTGCGCGCGCGGGGGGGCCGGTACGGACGGTCGCGCGTCGAGCGCGAGCTGAAAGTGCGGGGGTTTTCGCGGGAGACGATCGCCGCCGCGTTCCAGGCCGAGAGCGGATCGGAGCGGGAAGACGAAGCCCTTCGGAAAGCCTTCGAGAAGCTCTGGACCGCGCGCGCGAACCTGGCGCCGCCGCTGCGCCGTCGGCGGGTGTTCGACGCGCTGACCCGACGCGGTTTTCCGGCGGAGAAGATTTCTGAGATCATCCGGGGCTGGTATGAAATCGACCGAGGTTAGAGAGCGATTCCTGAAGTACTTCGAGGAGCGTGGCCATCGCCGCGTGCCCTCCTCGTCGCTGATCCCCGCCCAGGACCCGACGCTGCTCTTCACCAACGCCGGGATGAACCAGTTCAAGGACGTCTTCACGGGCCGCGAGACACGGGAGTACGCGCGGGCGACGTCGGCGCAGAAGTGCGTCCGGGCGGGAGGCAAGCACAACGATCTCGACAACGTCGGGTACACGGGACGCCACCACACGTTCTTCGAGATGCTGGGCAACTTCTCCTTCGGCGATTACTTCAAG